>VOFG01004809.1_pt1 | contig 26199 bp, 37 predicted proteins | sample 5384171 | NCBI WGS metagenome assembly VOFG01 (sample SAMN12384726, study PRJNA508395) | human gut metagenome | isolation source: healthy gut F | host: Homo sapiens | reverse complement strand
CGTATTGCTCACGGCGATGAGCCTGCGGGCCACGTCCCTCGCGCTGCGCCTCGCGCTCGCCATCATCGTCGCGCGTTCTTCGCGGCGATATTCCGGCTCATCGTGGGCGTGCCCGTGCTGAGACTGCGCGGTGACTATCTCGCCATCGTGACGCTCGCCGCGGGCAGATCATCAGAGCTGGTCAACTGCCTGATCATCGGGCATGACGAGAACAGGCTGCACATCGTCTTCAACGCTACCGGCACGAAGGCGTGACCGATCTCGGTCTGACCGAGGGCAGCAAGGTGCTCATCAAGGGTGCGCAGGGCGCGACCGGCACGAGACCATCGCGAGCTTCACGGCGGGCTTTGTGCTCATCATGATAACGCTCGTGATCGTTCTGCTCAACCTCGTGCGCAGCCGCTCCGGCCGCGCGATCGCCCAGCACTGCGCGACAACCGCATCGCCGCGGGTCCGTCGGTATAAACATCACCAAGTACAAGCTCATGGCGTTCGTCACCTCCGCCGCCCTCGCGGGCGGCGGCAGGCGCGCTGTACGGGCTGAACTCTCCAACCTTGTTTCCTCGAGTTTGACTTCAACACATCCATCCCTCGTGCTGGTGTTCGTCGTTCTGGGCGGGCTGGGCGGCATCTGGGGGCTCCATCATAGCAGCGACCGTGCTGACCGTTCTGCCGGAGCACTGCGCGGCTTCGACGTTACCGCATGCTCGTGTACGCGGTGGTGCTGATCCTCGTCATGCTGGCGACCTTGAGGCGAAGCACCTCGGCATTGACTTCCGGCGGTCTGACCGCCGTGGACATTCAACCTCACCATCGGGCGCACGGAATCGCCAGGCTCATCGGCGAACGGTGCGAACAGACGACGGTCTTCAACCTGCTGACAAAGTGCGGCAGCATTATGACGGCATCGCACGTTTCAGAACATCCGCCTGTTTGAGCAACCTCAGCGTTGCAGGATAACGTCAAGCTCGGCATGCACAACCAGATAAACTACGGCATGGTGGGCGGCATACTGCGTCTGCCGTCGTACTGGAAGCAGGAGCGCATCGCCCATGAGCGCGCAATGGAGCTGCTGAGCATCTTCGACATGGAATCCCGCCGACGCCAAGGCGGGCTCGCTCCCCCTACGGCGCACAGCGCCGGTTGGAGATCGTCCGCGCACTCGGCACGAACCCAAGTCTCCTGCTGCTGGACGAACCGGCCGCCGGCATGAACCCGTCCGAGACGCAGGAGCTGATGGAGAACATCATCAAGATCCGCGACATGTTCCACATCGCCATCATGCTTATCGAGCACGACATGAACCTTGTCATGGGCATCTGCGAGGGCATCTGCGTGCTGAGCTTCGGCAAGGTCATCGCCAAGGGCACGCCCGCGGACATTCAGGCGGACCCCGTCGTTATCGAAGCATACCTCGGGCGCAAGAAGGAGGCATAAGCCATGGGACAGATACTCAGCGTTGATAATCTCAATGTATACTACGGCGCGATCCACGCGATAAAGGGCGTGTCGTTCGAGGTGAACGAGGGCGAGATCGTCACCCTTATAGGCGCAAACGGCGCGGGCAAGTCCACGACGCTCCAAACCGTGTCAGGGGTTGCTGCACTCGCGCACGGGCAGCATAAAGTTCTGCGGCGAGGACATCAGCCGCCTGCCGTCATACAAGATCGTCGAGCAGCGGTCTTGCGCAGGTCCCGGAGGGACGGCGCATCTTCCTGCAGATGAGCGTGCAGGAAAACCTTGAGAATGGGCGCGTACACGAAGAATCAGTCCGGCGTTGCCGCCGACCTTGAGGATGTGTACAACCGCTTCCCCCGTCTGCGCGAGCGTCGGCGGCAGATCGCCGGACGCTCTCCGGCGGCGAGCAGCAGATGCTCGCCATAGGGCGCGCGCTGATGAGCCACCCGAAGCTCCTCATGCTCGACGAGCCGTCGATGGGTCTCGCGCCCATCCTTGTTGAGCAGATATTCGACATCATCCGCGAGCTGCACCGCTCCGGCACGACCATCCTCCTCGTCGAGCAGAACGCCCAGATGGCGCTCTCCGTCGCGGACAGGGCATATGTCCTCGAGACGGGCAAGATAAGCCTCTCCGGCACGGGCGCGGAGCTCGCCGCGAGCGACAGCGTGAGAAAGGCCTACCTCGGCGGGTGATACTCCCAGGATACACAGAAAAGCAGAACCATCGAAGATGAACGATGGTTCTGCTTTTTTATCTTTCAGTTTTCCAGTTTTCTGCCGCAGAAGGGACAGCTCATATCACCGATGTGCTTATGCGAGATGTAGCGGTGGCAGTGCGGACATCTCAGCCACGCGAGGCGCATGGCCACGCTCACGGCGAGCAGCGCCGTCGCCGCGAAGATGGCGGGCGTGGTGTACGCCTCCATCTCCCGGTTCATGAACACCGCCGCGCCGACGTAGAGCGCGAGCGCCGCAATGAGCAGCAACTGGGTGAGCTTTTTTACAACACCGTATTTCATGCCGTCAGAATTCGAGCATGACCTTCACGACAGGCTCCGGGCGCTTGTCCGCCATTTCCATGGCTTCCCTGAACTGCTCGATCGGGTAGCGCTGTGTGACCATGCGCTCAAGCCCGGAGATGCGCCCTTTCGCGATTTCGTCGCAGATGACCTCGAACTCCTCATACTTATACATATTATAAGCGATGAAGGAGAGCTCATGCTGCTGGTGTATCTGATAAGGGAAGCCTATGCCGTCGAGCATGAGCGCGTGCTGGTGCACAACGCCGCCGCGGCGGACGATGCGGCACGCCTGCTCAATCGTGGGCGCGTCGCCGAAGCCGAGGAACACCATGTCCACGCCCACGCCGTCCGTCAGCTCCATAACGACCTTTTCAAGATCCTGCTCGCGGCTGTTGACGACGTGCTCACACCCGAACTCGCGCGCCATCTGAAGATTGATGTCGGAGATATCGGCCATGACGATGAGCTTGGGGTCATAGAGCTTTGCTCCGATGAGGTCGCCCAGCCCGATGGGACCGCAGCCGATGATGGCGATGGTGCTGTCATGGGTGATGTTGGCGCGGCGCACGGCGTAAACGCCGTTCGCGATAGGCTCAATGAGTGCGCCCTCTTCATAGCTGACATTGTCGGCAAGCTTCACGACGGTTTTTTCCGGCACGACGATATACTCGCCCATTGGCCCCGTCCACTCCCCGCCGTCAAGCTCAGGGAGCTTGTAGGACGCGCCGAGGACGCGCTTTGACGTGCAGAGATTGTACATACCGCGCTTGCAGTAGTAGCACTCGCCGCAGCCGTACTGCGGCTCGGCGGTCACTCTGTCGCCGACCTTGAACTTTGTCACGCCCTTGCCGACCTCGATAATGTCCCCGGCGAACTCATGGCCGGAGAGCACGGGCGGGATGCGGAAGGGATGCTTGCCGTGCAGGGCGTGCACTTCAGAGCCGCATATGCCGCATTTGCGGACATGGATCTTGACGTCGTTATCGTATCTTATCTGCGGCTCCGGCATATCACTGCGGAATTCCGCAACGCCGATGGCGGACATATATCCAGCTCTCATTATATTACCTCCAGAAAATCAAGACATCAGATTGGGCAGGAACATGGATATCACGGGGATGTAGGTGACGAGCACAAGCACGACGAGCACCGCAATGACGAACGGCCATATCTTCTTTACCATGTCCGTGAGCGAGATGCCCGCAACGCCGCAGCCCGTGAACAGATTGACGCCGACAGGAGGCGTGATGAGACCGAGCGCGAGGTTGACGACCATGACAGAGCCGAGATGCACGGGGGCAATGCCCAGAGACTGCGAAATGGGGAAGAGTATCGGACAGAGGATGTAGAGCGCGGAGTTTGCGTCGATAAAGCAGCCCGCGATGATGAGAATGATATTGACCATCAGCAGGAAGATATACTTGTTGCCGTGCGCGACGGAGATGAGGCTATGGCTCGCGGCGCTCGCCATGCCGGTGAACGTGAGCACCTTTGCCGAAGACGGCGGCGCAGCCGATTATCAGCATGACGACCGCGGTCTGGGAGACTGACTGGCGCAGGATGGTGAAGATATCCTTGAGCTTGAGCGAGCGGTAGATAAAGAGACCCACGATGAAGCCGTAGATCGCCGAGACCGCCGCAGCCTCGGTCGGGGTGAAAGATGCCGCCGTAGATACCGCCGAGGATGATGACCGGCATGAGGATGCCCCAAACGGCGTCCTTGAACGCCTTCCAGCGCTGCGCGCCGTTGGCCTTCGGCTGGCGGACAAGCTCGCGCCCCTTGGAGGTGATGACCATGGTGTAGTAGATGGCAATGCCGATGAGGATGCCGGGAACGATGCCGGACATGAAGAGCGACCCGACAGACGTGCCCGTGACAGAGCCGTAGACAACAAAAGGTTATCGACGGCGGAATGACGATGCCTATCGCGCCCGCCGTGCTCATCAGCGCGGCGCTCGTGCTCTTTTCATAGCCCGAACGGCTCATGGCGGGGATGAGGATGCCGCCGAGGGCGGCGACCGTCGCCGGACCGGAGCCGGAGATCGCGGCGAAGAAGCACGCCACAATGACGCAGACCATCGCCGTGCCATGCTTGGTGTGACCGACGAGGGAGTTGAAGAAGTTGATGAGGCGGACGGAAATGCCGCTGACGTCCATGATATTGCCGGCGAGGATGAAGAACGGGATGGCCAGCAGGACGTAGGTATTCGTCGCGGAATAGAGGTTTGTGGCGATGGTCGCCATCATTGCGGGCTTGACGGCCATGGTGGTGACAACGCTGGACACGCCGAGGGATATTGCAATGGGGACATTGAGGAAAAGCAGGACAAAGAACAGTCCAAAAAGAAGCAAAGCGTTCATCCGTTATTGCCCTCCTTGCTGGTGTCGGTGAAATCGCGGTCGGTCAGGAGATAGACCGCCCACTGGATAAAGCGGATGCACAGCACTGCACACCCGATGGGCAGCCACATGCCGAACAGGTACTCCGGCCACTGCATGCCCTGCGTGAGAACGTTGTTGGCATACTCCTTCATGACCATGAGGACACCGTAGTATATGGCGACGGCGCAGAAGAACACGCCGCACACGCAGCCGAAGAGCCCCGCGATCTTCTTTCCCCTTGGGGGAGATGGTCGGTTACGATGGAAAGCCCGAGATGGGAGTGGTTTTTGAGAGCGACGGCCGCGCCCGCGTAGGAGATGATGACAAGCCCAAGGCGGTTTAGCTCCTCTATCCACGGCAGAGAGGCGAGAAAAACGTAGCGCGCGACAACGTTGACAAAAGCAAGCACAGTCATGATAAGAAGCATGACCGCAAGTATGTAATCCTCAAGCGAGTTGAGAATTTTCACGGCTTTTTTCACGTGATACTTCCTTTCATACTAATGTATCTATTTAGCCTTACAGGCTTCTTCGCAGAACGGAGAAGCCTGTAATAAAATCAAACTATTGCGGTTCAGGCAGTGATACCGAAGGCGGAGCAGGCTTCCTCGCCGTACTCGGTGGCATACTTTTCGGTCACACCGGCAACAGCTTCCTTGAACACCTCGATCTCGCCGGGAGAGAGGCGGTAAACTTCGTTGAAGCCGTTATTCTCCCAAGTGGTGAGTATCTCTTCCATGGAGGCCTCGATCTGCTCGTTTGCGTCAAGGCAGGCCTGCTTTGCGCAGCTGCGGATGAGCTCCTGAGTATTCGCGTCAAGGCTGTCGAACCATGCGGTGTTGGCGCTCCAGGTGAAAGCCTCATAGGTGTGGTTGGAAACGGTGATGTACTTCTGGACTTCCTGAACGTTTGCGGAATTGATGGTGGAGGGGCTGTTGTCATGACCGTCGATGGTGCCCTGCTGCATTGCGGTGTAAACCTCGGCCCAGCTCATGGCTTGGGGAGATGCGCCCATTGCGGACCAGAAGCCGTTCCACAGGTCGCCGCCCGGCGTGCGGATCTTCTGACCGACGAGGTCGGCGGGAGACTTGATGAGGGTCTTGGAGGAGGTCATGCATTTGAAGCCGTTGTGCAGCGCGCCGAGGTAAGTCAGACCGTGCTCAGCGAGAACGGAGGAGACGAACTCTCCGCCCTGACCGAAGAAGGCGTCCTCAGCGGACTGATAGTCGGCAAACGTCCAGGGCAGGCAGCTGACCATGAGACGGTTGTCGATACGGGAGATGATGGAGGTGGAGTGAATGTCCATCTGGACAGTGCCGTCCATGACAAGCTCAAGACCCTTGGTCATGTCGCCGCCGGCGAGCTGGTCGTTGTTGTAGATGGTGACGGTGATAGCGCCGCCGGACTGCTCTTCAATATACTGCTTGAAGAGGTTCGCGCCGATGCAGTCGTTCGCGGCGTCGGACTGACCGTTGCAGGACATGTCGATGCTGAGCTTCTGGTACTGACCGTCGCCGGTCTGGGCGCTGCCGGAAGCGGAGGTGCTGCCGCAGGCGCACAGGGCGAAGATCATGCACAGTGCAAGACAGAGTGCGAGGTTTTTTTTCATTTCAGATTCTCCTTCATACCTTTATTTTTATTTTTTGAACAGGTTGTCAACCTGTCAGCTTACTTAAAGAATGCCCTTTACCGTGGCGACGATGTTCCCGGTCGTGATGCCGTTCATCGCGAGCAGACGCTCATACGGCGCGGACATACCGAACTGATCCTGTATGCCGATGCGCTTGACGATGCCGCGCCCCATGTCGGCGGCGACGGCGGAAACGGCGTAGCCCAGCCCGTTGATGACGTTGTGATCCTCAACGGTGACGATTTTGCCCGTCTCGTTCAGCGCTTTCACGACAGACTCGGTGTCGAGCGGCTTGAGCGTGTGCATATCCAGCACGCGCACATTCACGCCCTGTTCGCTCAGCGCGTCGGCAGCCTCAATGGCGAGGCGGACGGTGTCGCCGATGGCGATGATCGCCGCGTCGCTGCCCTCGCGGAGCTGCACAGCCTTGCCGATGGCAAACTCCCTGCTCGCTGCCGTATATCTCCGGCACGGCGTCGCGCGTAAAGCGCAGGTAAACGGGACCGTCAAACTCCGCCGCGGCTCTGGTGAGCTTGCGCGCGGCGTTGTAGTCCGCCGGCATGATGACCGTCATGTTGGGGATGGTGGAGAGGATGCCCATGTCCTCAATGCACTGGTGGCTCGCGCCGTCGTTGGCAGGAGTAACGCCGCCGTGGGAGCACGCGATCTTCACATTCAGATGCGGATAGCATATCTCCTGACGGATCATCTCGCACATTCTCATGGAGCCGAAAGCCGCGTAGGTGACAACGAAAGGTATCTTGCCGCAGGTCGCAAGACCCGCCGCGACGCCCGCGCCGCACTGCTCGGCAATGCCGACGTTGACGTGCTGCTCAGGCAGAGCCTTGGCAAACGCCGTGGTCTTGCAGGATTTGCCGATGTCGACATCGACAACGCAGATATTCTTGTTTTCCCGGCCAAGCTCAACGATCTCGTCGCCGAAGCCGTCTCTGGTTGCGATCATACTCATGCCTTGACACCTCCGTTAAGCTCTGCAATTGCCTGTTCGTACTCGGCCTTGTTCGGGGCTTTGCCGTGCCAGCCGCACTGGTTTTCCATGTAGGAAACGCCCTTGCCCTTCACGGTCTTACCGAGGATGAACTTGGGCTTACCGTTCTTTGCCGCGCGTATCGCGTCGAGCGTGTCAACTATCTCTTCCATGCTGTTGCCGTCGATCTTATACGTGTCAAAGCCGAAGGCCTCGAACTTCTTGGCGAGGTCGAGCACCGGCATGACCTCATCGCACGTGCCGTCGATCTGGAGATTGTTATAGTCGCAGAAGACGACAACATTGTCGAGCTTATACTTGGTGCAGACCTGCGCCGCTTCCCAGATCTCGCCCTCCTGGCTCTCACCGTCGCCGATGACGACGAACACGCGGTAATCCTTCCCGTCGCGCTTTGCCGCGAGCGCCATGCCAGCGCCGCACGCGAAGCCCTGACCGAGAGAGCCGGTGGAGATGTCTATGCCGGGGCATTTCTTCATGTCGGGGTGCCCTTGGAGGATTGACCCCTCCTTGCGCAGGGTGTGCAGCACTTCCCTGTCAAAATAGCCGAGGTCGGCAAGCGGCGCATACTGGATGGGGCAGACATGTCCTTTCGAAAGGACAAAGCGGTCCCTGTCTTCCCACTTGGGGTTTTTCGGGTCGATCTTCATCTCCGAGTAATAGACCGCGGTGACGAAGTCCGCCGCCGAGAGCGAGCCGCCCGGATGGCCGGACTGTGCCTCATAGATCATCGTGATAACGTCTTTGCGGAGTTGATTCGCCTTGTTTTTTAGAAATTCCAGCGTTTCCTTTTCCATTCGTTCCTCCGATCCGGCTGCAAGCGCAGCCTGAGTATTTTTTGACCGTTTTATGTCGACCCAAAGTTGAACGTTGGGTGTTTTGTGATTTGATTGTACTATTTGTCGTAAAAAAAAGTCAACTGTTATTATTCTGACAGTTGACTTTTTGTGCAATCCTTATAATTTGTAAGTTGATTTCCAGTAAAAATAACTAAAATCAATCGTGTCCTCAAGCGAGTACGGGCTTCTGCGCTCGACCAGATCAAGCGTCCTGCGGTGCACATCCACAAGATACTGCATGTTCCCCTCTTCCCGGCACAGCTTCACCACGCGCAGTCTCGACTCCGCCGTGAGGTCGGCCACATAATCGTGAAAGACACGGACAAGCTCATTATGCGTCGCCGCGGCGAGCATTTTATGAAAGGTCATGTCCGCCTCAGCAATAGCGTCGACGTCCGGTTCTTCCGCGAGGACGAGCGAGGAATAGCGGTCGTTCTGCACCTCAAGCTCGAACCTGTCCTCATCTGAAAGCCCCTGCTGCAATATGAGCATGAAAACGCCGGCGTCGATCATATGGCGCAGCCCGAGAAGATCCTTGGCGTTGCCCTTGCTGAACAGCAGCGAATATATTACGGGGTTCAGCATGCGCGGTGTAAAGCTCTCTGCAATGAACGTCCCCTCCGGGCGGCGTATCTCAATGGCGCCGTATGCCACGAGTATTTTTATCGCCTCGCGGACGGTGTTCTTGCTCATGGAGAGCATTTCCGCAAGCTGTATTTCCGTGGGCAGCTTGTCCCCGGGCTTATATATGCCGGTCAGCACCCCGTCGACTATTTTATTGATGACAACATCCACCGCTGAGACCTGATTCCGCTTGGATGAGGAGTATGCGGCAGGTCTGGTATTCTCGTTCAAGATAATGCTCCGTTCTTAACATGAAATTTTCAGTCTATTATAGCAAAACGCCCGCGCATTTGCAACAAAATTTATCACAGCAAAGTGAAAAAGCCTGAACAGTATATACCCTGCGGGATATGATCTCCGCAGGGTATATGAATTATGTAAACTATAATATGTTGTCTACATTACGTATATTATATTACGTTTACTTCTTCGCCACTATGTTGTCCTTGTCTTTATAGATGTGCCTCGGCGGGATAACGCCGCGGACGCAGGAGGTGGGATAGACATTAGACTCACGCCCGATGACCGTGCCGGGATTGAGCACGCTGTTGCAGCCGACCTCGACATTGTCGCCGAGCATCGCGCCGACCTTTTTGCGCCCCGTAGGTATGGGCTTGCCCGGCTCCTTTATGACGACGAGCGTCTTGTCGGACTTGACATTGCTGGTGATGGAGCCCGCGCCCATGTGCGCCTTGTAGCCGAGGACGGAGTCGCCTACGTAGTTATAGTGCGGCACCTGCACTTTGTCGAAGAGGACGACGTTTTTCAGCTCCGTAGAGTTGCCGACGACCGCGCCCTTGCCGACGATGGCGCTGCCGCGGATGAACGCACACTGGCGCACCTCGGCATCATGGTCGATGATGCAGGGGGAGCCGATGTACGCCGAGGGGAACACCGTCGCGTCCTTGGCGATCCATACACCCTCGCTGGGGTGGTCATACTCATCCTCCGGCAGCGTCGCGCCGAGGGCAAGGATGAAGTCCTTTATCCCGTCGAGCACCTCCCAGGGGTAGGTCTTGCCCTCGAAGAGCTTGGCGGCGATGGTTTTGTCCAGATCAAAAAGTTCTTTTATTTCAGTCATTGTTCTTCCCTCTCACTTGACCTTGATGAGCTTGCCCGCGGTCTGCATGGCGGCAATGATCTCATCCACCTTCTGCTCGCACAGCTCCTGCGTGCCGGCCTCGACCATGACGCGCAGCAGCGGCTCCGTCCCGCTCTTGCGCAGGACAACGCGCCCCTCGTCGCCAAGGTCGGCCTCGACCTTCGCCACGGCGGCCTTGACCTCCGGGCAGGCGAGCGTCTCGTCCTTATCCGTGACGACGACGTTCTTGAGCTTCTGGGGGTACATGGTCATACCGGCCGCGAGCACGGACAGGGGCTGCTTAGACTCGGTGATGGTCTCCATGACCTTGATGGCGGTGAGTATGCCGTCGCCGGTGTTGGCGAGGCGGCCGAAGATGATGTGGCCGGACTGCTCGCCGCCGATGAGATGCCCGTTCTGGCGCATATTCTCCGCGACATACTTGTCGCCGACGGCGGTCTTCTCATAGCCGATACCGAGCGCGTCGAGCGCCTTGTAGAGCCCCATGTTGGACATGATGGTGGTGACGACCCTGGAGGAGCCGAACGTGCCGCGCTCTTTCATGTACTTGGCGCAGACGTAGAGGATATGGTCGCCGTTGATGACATTGCCCTTCTCGTCCACCGCGAGGCAGCGGTCGGCGTCCCCGTCAAAGGCGAAGCCAACGTCGAGGCGGTTTTGCAGCACGAAATCGCGCAGACGCTCAATGTGTGTGGAGCCGCAGTCGACATTTATGTTCAGCCCGTCGGGGTGGTTGTTGATGACGTAGGTATCGGCGCCGAGCGCGTCAAAAACGCTCTTCGCCATCTGCCACGTGCTGCCGTTGGCGCAGTCAAGACCGATGCGGTAGTCCTTATAGGAGCGCGTGGCGAGGGAGATGAGATAGCCGATGTAGCGGTTGCGCCCGGCGGCGTAGTCCACAGTGCGGCCGATCTTCTCGCGCTCGGCGTAGGGCAGCTGGGCGTCGCTGTCGATATACTCCTCAATGCCGTCGAGCAGCTTCTCGTCCATCTTCTCGCCGTTGGAGTTGATGAGCTTTATGCCGTTGTCGTAATAGGGGTTATGGCTGGCGGAGATCATGATGCCGCAGTCGAAATCGTCGGCACGCGCGATGTAGGAGACGCTGGGGGTGCTGGTGACGTGCAGGAGGTATGCGTCCGCGCCGGAGGCGGTCAGCCCGGCGCACAGCGCATTTTCAAACATGTAGCTGGAACGGCGCGTGTCCTTGCCTATGACGACCTTCGCCTTGTGGCTCTGCCCATAGTACCAGCCGAGATAGCGGCCGATCTTGAATGCGTGCTCCACGGTCAGGTTTTTTGTTCGCCTCGCCGCGGAAGCCGTCTGTTCCGAAGTATTTACCCATTTTTTAATTCTCCTTTGCTGATATAGTTCTCTGCGGAAGCGTCCGTCAGAGCATTGATGAAGCGTCTTTGTCGCAAAAGACCTCGACGTTCATCGGTATTTGCAAAAATGCGGCAGGGATGACGCTGTCATCCCGCGCATAGAGCATTTGAAAAACTGCGCCCGCCTTGTCCTTGCCGAGGGCGAGCACGGCGATGTCGCGCGCGTCCGTGAGCGTCTTTATGCCCATGGTGACGGCGCGCTCGGGCACCTTATTCTCCCCGCCGAAGGTGTAGGCGAGCTGGCGGCGCGTGGCGGGGGCAAGCGTCTGCACGCGGGTGAGCGTGTCAAACTGCGTGCCCGGCTCGTTGTAGCCGATATGCCCGTTGTGTCCTATCCCTATCACGGCAAGGTCAAGCCCGCCGCACGCGGCGATGAGCGCGTCATAGTCCCCGACGTTATCCTCACCCGGGAAACAGCGGTTCTCCGGCGCGACGCCGACGGGATCCATAAGCTCCCGCTCGAGCTGGGCGCGGCAGGTCAGCGCCTCCGGCGCGGATATGAACTCCGTCACGGCGAACACGCGCGCGGCGGAAAAGCTGACCTCGCGTGCGGCGCTCATTTCGCGCAAAAGCGCGAAAAGCCCGGTCATGCTGCGTCCCGCGGAAAAGGCGATGACAGCGTCAGGCTTTTCATCCAGCAGCGCCTTTATGCGGCGCGCCGCGTTTTCATGCACTTGTTTGCTTTCGGAAATAATTGTTTTCATAAACCGGCCTCCTAAAATACAAACTATCAGCAGCGGGGGTGTTGACGATGGCGATAATAATTATACGGACACTTATCATATATGCAGCGCTGCTGGCTGCAATGCGTCTGCTGGGAAAGCGGCAGCTGGGTGAAATGGAGCTGTCGGAATTCGTCGTGGCGGCGCTGATCGCCGATCTTGCCGCGCATCCCCTGCAGGATCTCGGCATTCCGATGATAAACGGTCTCGTGCCGATACTGACGCTGTTCTGCTGTGAGGTGGCGATCTCCCGCGCCGCGCTGAAAAGCGCGAAGCTGCGCGCGCTGCTGTACGGCAAGCCGAGCATGCTTATAAAAAAGGGTGTCATCGACCAGCGCGAAATGGCAAAGAACAGCTTCACCACGGACGAGCTGATGCAGGAGCTGCGCAATCAGGGCTGCCTCGACATAAGCCGGGTGGAGTACGCCGTGCTGGAGACAGACGGGCGGCTGAACGTGATGCTCTACCCCTTGGAGCAGCCCGTGACCGCCGGGCAGATGAACGTGCAGTGCCAGGACGGCGGCTATCCCGTAATCGTGATAAGCGACGGGCATGTTATCGAGGAAAACCTCACGCGCATGGGGCTTGAGCGGAAATGGCTAGACCGCGAGCTGAAAAAGCGCGGCATCAGCGGCGCGGAAAAGGTGTTTCTTATGACCGTCAATTCACAAAAGGAAATATATCTGGCGGAAAGCGAGGCGTCAAAATGACAAAACGGGAGATCATCGCGGCAGTGCTGCTGGCGCTGCTGATCGCGCTGTCGGTATACAACATACTGAGCATTGACGCGCTCACCGGCGACATAGGCATCGCCCTTTCAAAATCGCAGAGCGCGGCGGAAAAGCTGGACTTCAAGGCCGCGCGCGGCTATCTCACCGAGGCGCTGGAGCGCTGGCTGTCCGCCGAGAGCTACACCCATATCTTTCTCCGCCACCCGGAGATTGATTCTACCGCGGACGCATTTTATGACTTGCAGCAGGTGCTGATGCAGGAGGACATAACCGCCTGCGCCGCGGCTTACAGCAAGCTCAAGTACCATCTGGCGAGCATCGACCAAATGGAGCATCTGTCACTGGGCAGTATTCTTTGATTCGCCCTCGGTCAGGAGCTTTGACAGCTCCTCCATGAAAGTGTTGATGTCCTTAAAGCTGCGGTAAACAGAGGCAAAGCGCACATATGCGACCTCGTCCACATCCTTGAGGCGGGTCATGACCATTTCGCCGATCTCGACGGTCTTTATCTCGCGCTCAAGCCCGCTCTGAAGCTCCTGCTCTATATCGTCGGCGATCTCCTCGAGCTTGCCGAGTGGTACGGGGCGCTTCTCGCTCGCGCGCACCATGCCGTTGATGAGCTTGACCTTGTCGAACGACTGGCGGCTGCCGTCGCGCTTTACGACGACAAGGGGCATGCGCTCGATTATCTCATACGTGGTAAAACGCTTGGAGCACGCCAGACACTCGCGGCGGCGGCGTATGGTCGACCCCTCCTCCGCCGGTCTGGAATCAATAACCTTGCTCTCGGTATAGCCGCAAAAAGGACACTTCATTTCTATATCTCCCGGTTTCTGTATCTTTTTTCAAAACGCTAAAGATTATAGCACATCGCGGGAAGTATTGCTATGTCTTTTTATAAAGAAAATCTCTGTTTCGAGAAAGATTTTACGCATCACCGTGCAATTTGATGTATTGCAGCTCCGCCGTCATACAAAAGCATTGAAACGCCATGACGGGCGTGGTACAATACGCTGTACTACCAGAAAGGCAGGGCACAATGGATAAGCGTTTGAACATTCTGATAAGCAACGACGACGGGATAGGCGCGGAGGGCATCGTCCGCCTTGCGCGCATGGCGGCGGAGATGGGCGACGTGTGGGTCGCCGCGCCGACGAGCCAGTGCAGCGCCATGTCCCAAAAGCTCACGATATTCAACACCATCGCCGTGGAGGAGGTCGACTTCCCCGTGCCGGTCAGGGCGGCGTTCAGCATCGACGGCACGCCCGCGGACTGCGTGAGCCTCGCCGCAGCGCGGCTGCTGCCCGTGAAGCCGGACATAATGTTCTCCGGCATAAACTATGGGTACAACGCGGGGTTCGACATTGCGTACTCCGGCACGATAGGCGCGGCAACGGAGGCCGTAATGCGCGGCATTCCGGCCATCGCGTTCTCCGAGCAGCACGACGGCGCACACGAGGTCGCGGACAAATTCATGCCGGTGCTCGCGCGCGAGCTGATGGAAAAGCAGCACGTACCGGGCGAGCTGTGGAACGTCAATTTCCCCGGCTGCGCGCTCGATGAGCTGCGCGGGACGCTCTATGACCGCAAAATCGCCGGGTGCTGCCTGTACGACAACACATACGATGAGGATATGACGCCCGACGGGCGGTACGGCTACCGCATACACAGCAAGCCCATCGCGGCGGAGACCGCGCCCGAGGGCTCTGACGCGCGAGCTGTGCTGACGGGGTACATATCCGTGGGCAAGGTCAAGTGCCGCGTGATGACGTGATAGTGTAAATATAGCACATTTCAAAATAACATAAAATCACACATTTTGACGCACAGCAAACCGGCAGCCCTGTTCATCAGGGGCTGCCGGTTTGCTGTGTTATTGGGCTGCGCTCAGTTCTCCGCGGGCTTCTTCCAGTGGTCCAGCTTGGGCAGAAGCTCCGCCATATAGGCGCGCACCTGCGCCTCCGGCCAGTTCTCGCTCGCCATATGCCCGGCGCAGAAGTCGATAAGGCTGTCCATATCGCTGTATGTATACTTTCCGTCAGCGTAGCACCACTTGCAGTATTCCTCGTTGATGCTGCCATCCGTCTCGCGGCTCATCGTGCCGTCGTCCTCCAGCGGCATGCCGCAGCACTGGCACACGAGCCGTCTCGGCGAGCCGAGGAGCGTATTTATCGACACATCAAAAACCGCGGAGAGCAGCTTGAGCGTTTCGGTGTTGGGGACGGTTTCCCCCGTCTCCCAGCGGGACACCGCCTGCCGCGTGACATAGAGCTTCTCCGCGAGCTCATCCTGCGACATTCCGCGCTTCGTGCGGAGCGAATATATAACGTCCTTTGTTTCCATTGCCGTACCTCCGATTTTGTATGGCAGTATTATAATACCAGCGCCCCGCGAGGGCAAGCAACTCGCAGTTGCGGTGCTGCTGTGTTTGCTTTGAAAAACACAGAGGCTTTATCTGCCTCTGTGCTTTTCCTTTCGTTTCTGCTGTCTTTGGTCAAAGCGGCGCTGCTTTTCCGTATCGCGCCGCTCACGGCTGAGCGTTTGACGCGCAAGCTTGTTCGCCTCACGCTGGAGCTGCAAAGCCTGCTGAGACCTTGTCCCTGTGCCGTGGCTCTCCATCTGCCGCCGCGCATCGCGCTGCGCCCGCTTGGGGTTTGCCGCCGCCTTTTTCATGACCGCGTCAACAGTCGGACTGAATTCAAGCCGGGTGTATTCCCGCAATACCCTCTCCCACACCTCGTGGTCCTTTGGCTCTGCGCCGAACGTGAGCTTTGCGGCGGACAGCTTTCTGCCCTCCGCGCGCTCAAACACGCCGACCCAGAACGGGTCATCAAAATACACCGTCAGCATGACATAGCTTTCGTCCATAACGAAACCCTCCTAAAATCTGATCCCGCAGAAATGGACGACCCGGAGGGGAGGGTTACTTACCTGACTTGCGTCAGACGGCTGGGCTACCTACCAGCTCTAGCGCGGCGCGCATTGCGTTTTTATCCTGCGGCTATATAAAGTGCATACGCACGATATATCAATAGCTATTCAGTATTCGGCTTTCAATGCTTTCTTTACATTCGCTGCATTATACCATATAATATAGACAGTATACAACACATGGAGGACAACAACATGAGCAAAATAGTGGTTTTAAAAGGCAGCCCGCGTAAAAACGGCAACTCCAACACAATGGCGGCGGCATTCGTCGAGGAGGCGCGCAGACTTGGCATTGATGTAACGGAGTACGACGCCGCGAATCTGAAAATCGAGGGTTGCCGCGCATGCGGCGCGTGCGCGGGGACAGGCAAATGCGTGTTTCACGATGACTTCGAGCGCGTCGCGGCGGACATTATCAGCTCCGACAGCATCGTCATCGCAAGCCCCGTCTACTGGTACTCATTCCCTGCGAAGCTTAAGGCGCTCATCGACCGGTTTTTCGGCATATACATGGGCGGCAAGAACTTTTCCGGCAAGAAGACGGCGCTCCTCTGCTGCTGCGAGGATGAGACGCCGGAGAGCTTCAAGGGCATCTGCTTTGCCTTTGAAAAATCAATGGAGCTGATGGGGGCGGAGCTTGCAGGCGAGGTGCTCATCCACAACGTGAATGAGATCGGCGACATCAAGCACACCGACGGCGAGGCACAGGCACGCACGCTGGCAGCGAAGTTCGTGTGAATACTAGCATAAAAGCCCTTTGAGAGAGGAGAAATCCGTTTCTCAAGGGGCTTTTTTACACGCAGAGGTATTTATTTCTTTTTGGGTTTAGGAGCCGGTAATTCATCATACATCGCGTTAAACAGCCCGGTCAGAAATTCTCTGCTGTCAACATCCTCTACCAGCAGCATTTTCTTTTGCCCCGTCATACGGCAGCTCATAAGCTGCTGTCGGCATATAGGAAATTGCAGATCTTACCGGCTTTACAAGCAGTCTGTCATCATATATGCCGCCGACGATTTTACCCCGGTAATATATGATGTATTCCCCCATCATCGCGCGGTAACTGATCTCTTCCAGATCAGATAACTGCTCTAATATGAATTGCAGATATTCTTTGCTCGACGCCATATTCTCGTCCTTTCGCTTTCGCTTTCGATTTATATTACACTGTGCTTTTCGGAAAATGGGCAATTCAATCGGAATTGCCCATTACTGCACTGTTTTTATTTTCCCGGCTTCATTGTTGGGCTTTTACCCGCATCCTCATATCCGATGTTGGTATTATAACATAGAGATCAGCAAACCTCAACCTCCTTGTGCTTAGAGTATATGAAGTTTTTGCTTTATCTTGTAGTTTGCGAATATCCGTATAAATAGAAAAAAACCTTTGAGAAAAGATTTCTCCTCTCTCAAAGGGCTTAAAAACATCAACAATCAATCATCAATATCTATTCTTTCAATTTTGAAAATAACAGGTCTTGTGCCATCGTTGCAGCAAGAAATCATAACTTTATCGTCGTTCGTCCAACCGTGCATAATTGCACCGCCTTGCAGCGCGGTGTAAATGTACCTGCTGATTGCGTCCCAAGCTTCCGAGCAGAACGGTACTCCTTCTGTGCCGCAATGCATAGTGCCGGGAGAAAGCAGCGTTCCTTCATCGGGTTCTCCGCTTTTTATTAAAGTTCCCGTTCCCATATGCCAAAAGTCGTCTCGCTCGTCATTGCGATAAAACATAAATTCATCGCCGACATTAAAGCAAGGACATTTGCCACTATCGGGTACTGCACAATATTGTGCCTGCAATTCGGGATATATTTTTTTATCTAAAACCGTAACCTTTACTCCGTATTCCATATCATATCCTCCTTATTTCTGAAAATGGGCAACTCCGATTGGAATTGCCCACTGATTATAAATATAAAATTATTCGTTAATCGGTTTCATTGTGGGGAAGAGGATGACATCGCGGATGGAGCTGCACCCCGTGAGGAGCATGACGCAGCGGTCAATGCCGATGCCGAGTCCGCCCGTGGGAGGCATACCGTACTCAAGCGCGTTGATGAAGTCGTCGTCCATCATGCCCGCCTCGTCGTCGCCCTTGGCGCGAAGCTCGACCTGCTTTTGGAAGCGCTGCTTCTGGTCAATGGGGTCGTTGAGCTCGGAGAAGGCGTTGCCCATCTCGCTGCAGCAGATAAAGAGCTCAAACCGCTCCGTCAGGCGCGGGTCAGCGGGGCTGCGCTTTGCCAGCGGCGACACGTCGACCGGGTGCATAGTGATGAACGTGGGCTGTATCATCTTCTCCTCGACCTTCTGGTCGAAGCACTCATACAGCGCGTGTCCCCATGTCGGCTCGACCTTGTCCATGTCCACGCCGACGCTCTTCGCTGCGGCGACAGCCTCCTCATCGGAGGTGATGGACATAAAGTCCACGCCCAGATACTCCTTGACGGCCTCAGCCATCGTCATGCGGCGGAACGGCGGGGCGAGGCTTATATCATGGTCAAGCCAATTGACATCGTAGGTGCCCAGTATCTCCATCGCCGCGCCGGAAAGCAGCTCCTCAAAGAGGTCCATCATGTCGTTGAAGTCGGCATAGGACTCATAAAGCTCAACGGTGGTGAACTCCGGGTTGTGGCGGGTGTCCATGCCCTCGTTGCGGAAGATGCGCCCGATCTCATAAACGCGCTCAATGCCGCCGACGATGAGACGCTTGAGGTTGAGCTCCGTCGCGATGCGGAGGAACATATCAATATCAAGGGTATTGTGGTGCGTGATGAAGGGGCGGGCGGTCGCGCCGCCGGAGATGGTGTTGAGGACAGGCGTCTCGACCTCCATATAGCCGCGCCCGTCGAGATAGCGGCGGACATAGCTGATGAAGCGGGAGCGTATCTCAAAATTGCGGCGGCTCTCATCGTTGACGATGAGATCGACATAGCGCTGGCGGTACTTGAGTTCGGTATTGGTCATGCCATGGAACTTCTCCGGCAGGGGACGCAGGGACTTGGAGAGCAGCTCCACCTTCTCGACGTGGACGGAGACCTCCTCCGTCTTGGTCTTGAAGACATAGCCGCTGACGCCGACGATATCGCCGATGTCATACTTGCGGAAATCCGCAAACTCCTGCTCGCTGACGGCGTCGGCGCGGATATAGAGCTGAATCTGCCCCTTGTCGTCCTTGATGTGGCAGAATATCGCCTTGCCCATGCCGCGCTTGGACATGATGCGCCCGGCGACGGAGACCGTCTTGCCGTCAAAAGCATCGTAGTCGTCCTTTATCTCGCTCGACCATGCGCTGCGCGTGAATTTCGTCTTCTGGAACGGGTCTCTCCCCTCCTGCTGGAGCGCCGCGAGCTTGTCCCGGCGGACCTGCAGTATCTCGGAAAGCTCCATGGTGTCGTTTGCCTGATTGTTGACTGCTTCGCTCATCCCTAAAACCACCTATCTATAATACTATAAAATCACAGAACCGGGCGTGACAGTTTTGCCGCGCCCAGTTTACATAATATCTTGCGTGTATTACTTGTTCTCGACGGAGATGACCTTGAACTTGAGCTGACCGACAGGCGCGTCGATGATGGCGATGTCGCCGGCCCTGTGTCCGTGCAGTCCCTTGCCGAGGGGGGAGTCGTCGGAGATGCGCCCCTCTCTGGGGTTGGCCTCCTGAGAGCCGACGATCTCATACGTCTCCTCAAACTCGTCCTCCATGTCGAGCACCTTGACGATGCTGCCGAGGGTGACGGCATCCTTCGGGCGCGTCCGCGTCGATATTGTCGACGATCTCCGCGTTCTCGATGAGGACCTTCAGCTCGGCGATCTTGGAGTAGAGCTTGCCCTGCTCGGTCTTCGCCTCATCATACTCGCTGTTTTCCGAAAGGTCGCCGAAGCTTCTCGCTTCCTTGATAAGCTCTGCCACTTCCTTCTCGCGGACGGTCTCAAGATAGTTGAGCTCTTCCTTGATAGCGTCAAGACGCTCCTGGCTCATTTTGAATCTGTTGGAATTACTGGGCATAAAAACGCTCCCCTTTTCAGTGTGATTCGCGTTTGGCAAATTTAATCTTGCTTTTTAACTATATTTTTAGCCTATATATTATATTGGTATTGCGCCGCTGTGTCAACTCAAATATTTGAGCGCCGCCATGAGCTGATCGTCGTTCGATGTACTGGCGGAGCCGTCGCTGATGCCGGTGGTGCCTTCGGTGGTACCTGTGGCAGAGGCATCGGTGTTATAGACGATGGAATCCGGCACAACACCGCCGGCGTTGCATATATCCGTACCGTTCGGGGTGAGATAGGTCTTTGTGGAAAGGCGGATGGCACTGCCGTCCTCAAGGGGGATGGTGACCTGCGTTCTTGTTCTGCCGCGGGTCGGCTCGCCCATGAGCAGCGCCCAGTTATACTCCTGCAGCACGGCGGCGAAAAGCTCCGCCTCGCTGTAGGTCTCGGTATTGATGAGGACGACGATGGGTATCTGCACGCACATGCCGTCAGACTCCGTGACCTCCTGATTGCCGTCCTTGTCGCGCTCGATGAAGAGCGTGCCCTTGGGGAGCAGGTAATCCAGCAGCGCCGCCGCCTCGGCCTTCAGTCCGCCGGGGTTGCCGCGCAGGTCGATGCACAGCGCGACCGCCTTCTGCGCAAGAAGATCCTCAATGGCGTTTATCGCGTCCTGCCCGCTGCCGGCCTCAAAGTTCTCTATCTTGATATACCCGGCCTCCGTCTTCTCCATACGGTAGCTGACGGGACTGACATACGACGTGGAGCAGTCGACCTCTATGGTCTGCTGCCCGCGGTTGATGCCGAGGGTAAACTTTGTGTTCATGCGGGAGCGGATGAGCGTGCGGACATAGTCCACATCGTGCCCGGTCACGTCCTCGCCGTCAATGTCGGTGATGACCATGCCGGAGGAAAGCCCCGCCCATGCGGCGGGAGAGTCCGCACTGACGGCGACGACCTGATAGCCGCCGGAGTTTTCATCCTGCATTATCGTCATGCCGATGTTGGAATATTCATTCGTGGAAGAGAGCTGATACGTCTTATACTCGTCCGCGGTCATATAATAGCTCCACGGGTCGCCGAGACCGGAGACCATCGCCGCCGCCGCGGAGTCGCCCATGGCGCTCCTGTCGACCACGTCGATAAACTTCTCGTCGCAGACATTCTTGATCTCGATATAGCGCATCGCCTCGTCATAATCGGTCTTGCCGCCGACCTGCTGGATCATTCTGTGGTGCGTATAGAAATACGTCCCGGCGGTGAGCACGGCGCACGCAAGCAGAACATATTTGAGCGAAACGCCGATATTGAAAATGGCGACGATCACGCGCCAAAGATTATAGAGAAATCTCCGGATTATATTTTTCAAAGACTGCTCCCTTCTGCCGCATCCGCGCGGCGGTGGAATATCATACTTCTCATACAAACAGGACAGTCATTGCCCGTGACTGCCCTGTAAAGGCGCTCAGACTCCCGCGCTTTGGGAGAATGTGAGCCCGGTGTAAAACTGCTCTGGATCGATGCGCGCGCCGTCCTTCCACACCTCGTAATGACAGTGCGGTCCCGTGGAGACGCCGGTGCTGCCGACGTAGCCCACTGTATCGCCCTGGGAGACGGTCTGCCCGTTCGTGACGGCGATGGAGGACATATGCCCGTACAGCGTTTTATAGCCGTTGCCGTGGTCGATCATGACGCAGTTGCCGTACCCGCTGTTCACGCCCGCAATGACGACCGTGCCGCCGTCCGCCGCGACGATGGTTGCGCCGGATTCTGCGCCGATGTCAACGCCGGTGTGGGACTTGGTGGTGCCGTAGATGGGGTGCACGCGCAGACCGAAGCGGCTGGTGAGATACGTGCACGACGGGACGGGCCAGATGAACGCGCCCGTGCCGACGACTGCCGCAGCAACCTCCGCCTGGCGCTTCTTTTCAAGCGCGAGGACCATGTTGGCGACATTCGTCTCCGCCTCGCGCTCGGCAGCCTCAAACTGCTCAAGCACGGCGGCGTTATCGGCAAGGTTCGCGGTGATGTCGGTGATGAGCGCGGTCGCCTCGTCAAGCTCTGACTGAAGCTCCGCCTGTTCTGTGCGCAGCTCGTCCTGCTTTTCAACGATGTCGGCCTTATACTCCTCATACTCGGCGACGACGGCTTCCGTGTTCTCGCGCGCTTCTATATAGGCGTCCTCAAGGGCGCGGTCGCTCTGCATGATCTCGCCGATGTCGTCCACCGCCGTGAGAAATTCCGCAAGTGTGGAGGCGTTGAGGAGATACTCAACATAGCTGGCGTTGCCGTTCTCCTCCATGGCGCGCACGCGCGTGCGGTATTTATCCAGCTGCTGCGCTTCGAGCGTCTTGGCCTCGTCGACCTCGATGCTCTTGTCGGCGATCATGCCGTCGTAGAGCTCTATTTCCTGCTGGGTGAGCTGTATCTGCCACTGGGTGTACATATTCCGCTCGTCAAGCGCCTGCTTGACGGCGAGCACGCTCGCCTGTTGGTTTTTCAGCTCGTTGACGACTGCCTGCTGTTCCTGCCGCTGGCGGACAAGCGCGTCGCGCTCGGTCTTGAGCTGGTCCAGCTCCTCCTGCGAGACGGCGCTTGCCTCCACCGATGCGCCTGCGCTCAGCACGGGAAGCATGAGAGCCGCCGCAAGCAGCACAGAAAGCAGCCTTTTATATCTAATGCTCATATCTTTTTACCGGGGAAAGGGTTATTATACGGTCAGCAGTTATAGTAGGATATACCTGCAAAGTACGCGGCGGGATCCGTTCTGCTGTCGCCGACATACACCTCAAAGTGGCAGTGCGTGCCGGTGGAGCGTCCCGATGCGCCGAGATAGCCGATGGTCTGCCCCTGGGAGACGGACTGGCCGGCGCTGACGGCGAGACCGGACATATGCGCGTAGACGGTCTTCATGCCGCCGTGGTCGATGATGACATAGTTGCCGTAGCCGCTGTTGCTGGACGCGGTGATGACCGTGCCGCTGTCGGCGGCGACGATGGGCTGTCCGTCGTTGCCGTAGCCGTCAATGTCGATACCTGCGTGATAGGTGGTCTTGCCAGTGAACGGGTCGGAACGGTTGCCGTAGCGGCTGGTGACGCGCATGGAGCACGGGACAGGCCACATCAGCGAGCCGGTGCCGGTGACATTGCTGCCGGTGCTGCCGCCGATGTCACTGCCGCCGGTGCTGCCGCCGTCGGCAGTGCCGCCGTTATTATTGTTCTGGTTGTTCTGCGCGGCCTCTGCCGCCTTCTGGGCGTTATACTCGGCGATGAAGCGACTGACCTCCGCCGCGGCGGCGGCTTCCTCCGCCTGTGCGGCCTCGTATTCCTTCGTCGCCTTCTCTATATCGTCGGCAAGGGACTCGATAAGGGCATTCGCCTCGTCCATCTGCTTTTTAAGCTCGTCCTGCTCGGCTTTCAGCTCGCCCTGCTTCTCTTCGTAATCGGCCTTGACCGCTTCATAGTCCGCCTTGATGTCCTCAGTCTCCTCGCGCGCGGCGATGTACTGATCCTCAAGGGCGCGGTCGCTGTTCATGATCTCGCCCATATCGTCAACGCCGGAGAGCAGCTCGCTGAAATTGGAGGAATTGAAGACGACCGCGAGAATGTTGTAGCCGCCGTTCTCCTCCATGGCGCGCACGCGTGTGCGGTATTTCTGGAGCTGGCGATCCTCGCGCGTCTTGGCCTCCTCGACCTCCTGCGCTTTCTCGTCTATCATGTCGTTATAGAGGTCGATCTGCTCCTGCGCAAGGTCGATCTGCTCCTGCGTAAGCTTGTTCTGCTCCATGAGCGCGGCCTTCTGCTCCAGCACACTCGCCTGCTGCTGCTTGAGCGTGTCCAGACGCTCCTTGCAGTCCGTGACCCTGCCGGATATTTCACTCTTCTGCTTCTGGATAGCGGATATCTCATCCTCCGTGACGGCATAGGCGCTGATGGGGTATGATGCTGACGACCAGCGAGACGACCATAAGCACCGCCATCACGATCGCGATGACCGATATGACCTTCTTATTGTTCATAGGTATGTATGCTCCTTTTCCCCCGCCTGCGCGGGGCGCGTTCGGTTAGTCCTAAGACGTATAACGCTTTAGACGTGTCAGACCTTCAAATAGTTCCGTATCGCGTTCACGCCGCCGACAGCGCCGACAAGTATGCCCGTGCCGAGGTAGACGATGAGCACTATCATCGCGACAGACCTGAACGGCACGACCGAGATGAAGCTGCCCGTGAGGCTGCTGACAAGCTCACCGGTGATGAGCTCATATATGCCCCACTCGGCAAAGAACGCCAGACCGCCGCCCAGAATGCCGAGCACCAGACCCTCCACCACGAACGGCATGCGGATGAAGGAGTTGTTCGCGCCGACCATCTTCATGATGGCGATCTCCTCGCGCCGGCCAAACGTGGCGAGCTTGATGGTGTTGGACATGATGAACACCGACACGAACACCAGCATCACGATGAGCACGAGCGAAATGACGCTGATGATATTGCGGATCGTGACAAAGCGCTGGGCATAGTCAAGGTGCGCATTGACCTTGGCGATGCCGGGAACGTTCCTGAGATCGCGCTCCGTCTCCGCCATCTGGGAGATATCCGTGAGGTGAATGACATAGCGGTGGCGGAACACCGTCTCGTCAATGCCCTCCATAAGGGACTCGTCATACTTGCTCATGAACGCATCCATCGCGTCCGTGCGGGAGACGAACTCCACCGAGCTGACATTGTCGACAGCCTCAACGCTGCTCTGGAGAGCCTTGGCCTCGTCCTCGTCGGTTATCGAGTCGTCCACAAAGGCGACGACCTCGTTCTGATCCTCAAGATCCTTTATGAGCGCGTCAATGTTCACCGACAGCAGCGACACGCTGCCCATGATGATAAGGCACGCCATTATGACCGTGACCGAGGCGAAAGACATGAATCCGTGCGTTGTAATGCTGCGGAAGCCCTCGCGTATAAGATAGCCGCATCTACTCAATCTCATAACTGTAATACCCATCCATTCCGTCGCTTATCACGTGCCGCCGTCAATGGTGATGACGCGCTTGGCAAAAGGCGTTGACAAGCTCCTTCTCGTGGGTTACGACAAGGATCGTCGTACCCATCTCGTTTATCTTCTCGAACAGCAGCATCAGCTCAAGACTGCGCACAGGGTCGAGGTTGCCTGTCGGCTCGTCCGCGACGATCATGCGGGGGTTGTTGGCGAGGGCGCGCGCAATGGCGACACGCTGCTGCTCGCCGCCGGAAAGCTCGTTGGGCATGCGCTTCTCGCGCCCCTCGAGCCCGACAAGCTCCAGCACGTAGGGCACGCGCTTTTTGATGTCCTTGGGCGCGGCGCCTACAACGCGCATGACGAACGCGACATTGTCGTACACCGTCATATTGTCGATAAGGCGGAAGTCCTGAAAGATGACGCCGAGGGAGCGGCGCACCTTGGGCAGCTTGCTGCGGCGGATATTGGTCATGTCAAAGTCATTTACAATGACCTGACCGGAGGAAGCAAACACCTCGCCGGTGATGAGCTTCATAAGCGTAGTCTTGCCGGAGCCGGACGGACCGACAAGGAAGACGAATTCCCCCTCGTTGATCGTCAGGTCGACATTATCGAGCGCAACGGTGTTGCTGCTCTCATAGACCTTGGTGACATTGTTCATCTGAACCATATTGTTATAGTCCTCCAGAAAACCGGGTCATATTGATCCGATATATTCTAGCGCGTCAGCCTTAACTGAGGCTTAAAGCGCCGGATACACATCAATACTTGGTATTGTTGAGCGAGTCGAGGTACATCTTGACCATCATTGCCACCTTGAAGACGATGGCATGGTCAAATTCACGCAGGTCAAGCCCAGTGATCTTCTTTATCTTCTCAAGCCTGTACACAAGCGTGTTGCGGTGGACATACAGCTTGCGCGAGGTCTCGAGACGTTGAGGTTATTTTCAAAGAAGCGGTTGATGGTCTCCAGCGTGTCCTCATCGAGCGTTTCGATGGGGTTCTTCTTGAAGACCTCGTTGAGGAACATCTCGCACAGTGTTGTGGGCAGCTGGTAGATGATGCGCCCGAGACCGAGAGTTTCGTAGTTTATAATGGTCTTGTCCGCCTCGAAGATGCGGCCGACATCGATGGCGACCTGCGCCTCCTTATAGCGGTCGGCAAGCTCGCGCAGGCGGCGGGCATTCGTGCTGATGCCGATAACGGTCTTTGCGCCGAGCTCCTCATGCATGACGCGCTCCACCGTGCGGGCGATCTTTGCGATCTCCTCCGGGCAGTTCGCGCTGGGCAGCGCCTTGACAATGACGACGTCCGCCTCGTTGATGTTGAGTACGAAGTCGCGCTGCTTGTCCGGGAAGAGGCGGGATATGACCTCGACCGCGG
>VOFG01002325.1_pt1 | contig 26233 bp, 27 predicted proteins | sample 5384171 | NCBI WGS metagenome assembly VOFG01 (sample SAMN12384726, study PRJNA508395) | human gut metagenome | isolation source: healthy gut F | host: Homo sapiens | reverse complement strand
ATTTCTTTCTATTGCTTTTATTCTTATATAAACCTGTTGTTTACATACTTTTATAAAAGAGACGATTGAAAGTTCTTTTTTTGTACCCATTGCACAAGCAATAAGAAATAGGAATAATTAAAAGTTATCGGGTATAAAAAAAAAAACGAACTTCAATATCCGGCTAAAAAGAACTTACTTTGCATCATCTGTAAAAATACTCCTGAAAAGCATAATTTCAGATATAGACTTATGTATTTACTATTAAACAGGTATATGAATATGTATAATTTAATCATTAGGCCGTTATTATTTTGCATTGATCCGGAAAAAGTGCACCGGATGCTTTTAAGCTGGTTGAAGTTTTATCGCTATTTGTTTCCGGTCCGAGCTTGCGTGAGAGGCTACAGCAGAGTTTCTGATCCATTTTCGTATGGGCATTTGCAATTTAAGAACCGAATTGGACTGTCTGCCGGGTTTGATAAGAATGCAGAGGCTTTTGATGAGTTGGCAGACTTTGGTTTCGGCTTTCTGGAAGTAGGTACAGTAACTCCTGACAGCCAATCAGGAAATCCTTCCCCACGTATTTTCAGATTGGTGGATGATGAATCGTTGATTTCACGTACGGGCTTCAATAATTGTGGAGTAGATGCTGTCCGGCAACATATCAGGAAATATAGAAAGCATTCTTATGTATTAGGAGTAAATATTAATAAGAATCCGCTTTCTACAGGAGATCAAATTATCAAAGATTTTGAGTCGACTTTCATCCATTTATATGATTGTGTGGATTATTTTACCCTAAACTGGGGTAGTATAGATAGCGACCTATTTGCTATGGTTTTAGAAAAGCTCACAATATTTCGTCAGGCGGCGAACAAAAGATGTAATATTTTCATTAAACTTCCGGCAGATGTAGATGAAAAAGCACTGGATACAGTCATTTCGCTTGCATATAAATACTCTATAGAGGGCTTTATAGCCACGGGACCTACAATGGATCGTTCAGGATTGCATCAGGCAGAAACAAAACAATTGGAGAAGATTGGCAACGGCGGGGTGAGTGGCCGGGGTATTGGAAAGAAATCGCAGGAAGTAGTGCGTTATTTATCCGAACATACCGATCGGCACTTTCTGATTATCGGAGCAGGAGGAATCATGACAGCCGAAGATGCAGCCGGAATGATTTCTCAAGGGGCTGACATGATACAAATCTATTCGGCTTTCATCTATTCCGGTCCGTCTATTGTTCATAAGTTAGGAAATAAACTTAAAAACGAATTGAAATGAAGAATTTAATTTGTGTAAGCCTGTACGATAATTTATCGATGAAGGCATATAACTTGTCGGAAGTGAATAATAAAGAGCTGATGGGGATAGTGGAAAATGCTCCTGAAGGAACTTTATTTGTTTTTACCAGTGAAAAATCAAATGGTAGCAGTGTTATTATGTGTCCCGGCGGCGGCTTCTTAAAGACCAATTTGGAACATGAAGGTCTTGATTTCGCCGAATGGTTCACCCAAAAGGGAATGACTTATGTGCTTTTCAAATATAGAATGCCTCATGAAAATCCTGATATTCCTAGACAGGACATCCGGTTGGCATTAGCAGTTATACGAGAAAAATTCCCGGAATTTAGCAAACGGGTAGGAGTAATGGGGGCTTCTATTGGTGGATATTTGGCCACTTGTTCGGCTACGATATTATCTGATAAAGAAAAGCCTGATTTTCAGATATTGATGTACCCGGTAGTTAGTATTGATGATCGTTTAACGCATCTTCCCTGCCGTGAACGGATGTTTGGTCACTCTTATTCACCGGATAAGATGGTACAATATTCACCGATTGAACATGTCACTTCAAGTACACCCGTCGATTTTATAGTGGCTGCATCAGATGACAGTGTGGTCAGTCCCCAGAATGGAATACAATTTGCTGCCCAATTACAGAAATCTGGTGTTCCTATATCCTTGCATATATATCCTACAGGAGGGCATGGATTTGGTTACAATGATAGCTTTGTGTACAAACAGGAATGGCTTCAGGAACTCGATGTATGGTTGGAGAAATTAATTTATTAATTCTTTTTAGTTGCCATACTTTGAAATATACTTCTTATATTTGTCAGTAGAATATTTAATAATAAGAAGTTATGAAAAATTTTAATGTTACATCTATGCTAGTAATGCTGATGTTCATGTGTATTACAAGTATGCAGGCGCAGAGTATTACTCCCAGTAAGAAGTATATCACGAAAGAACTGAATAATGTGAGTAATTTCAGTTCAATCAGGGTCCTGGGTAGCCCCGACGTTGAGTATCGTCAGAGTAGTGATTCTAAAACAACAGTTTCTATATATGGTTCGGATAACCTGGTTGACCTGTTGGAAGTATCTACGGTAAATGGAGTGCTGCAGGTAAATATAAAGAAAGGCGTTAAGATTCTTAGTGGAGAACGCCGGTTGAAAGTGATTGCCTCTTCTCCTTCATTAGATGATGTAGATATTAAAGGCTCGGCCGATGTATATCTGAAAGGTACCCTCAAAGGAGCTGATTTAAATCTGAATATAACAGGTTCCGGAGATATTGAAGCCGAGAATTTACAATACACCAATCTATCTGCTTTTATAAAAGGTAGTGGAGATATTGATGTGAAGAATGTGAAGGCCACTACTGTAAAAACGATAGTTAGCGGTTCTGGTGACGTGAAGATGAAAGGTTCCACTCAAACGGCTATGTTGACTGTGAATGGTTCCGGCGATATCAGTGCCGACAAATTGACGGCTACTAATGTAGTTGCTACAGTTTCGGGTTCCGGTGATATATCTTGTTACGCTTCCAAACAGTTGGACGCAAAAGCCAGTGGTAGTGGAGATATTGAATATAAAGGAAGTCCTTCTATTGTAAATAAGCAAGGCAAGAAAGACTCAATTTCCGGCAAGTAAAAAATTAGATCCCTTACAGGATGCGGGTAAATATGTAACATAGCACATATTTACCCGCTTTTGCTATAAACAAACATAATACATGATAATTGGGGGCATACATTTCTGGGAGAAAGGTGAAAACGAGTAGAAAAATAAGTAAGCAAACGTAAATACGGTTTTAAAGCTATTAAAATAGATGAATTCCGGCAACAAACAGATATACTGATTGTTGTGTCAATGAATCATTCGTTTTTTTTATTCACCTGAAAAAATACAGACTATGGCAAAGAATTCTCCCGATGAAGGGAAAAGTACAAAGATGGTAGAAAAGCAGGTAGATCCCTCTTTTAACAACCTCAAAGAGTACCGGGCAAAAAGACAATTCGGTAAAACTCCGGAACCGATGGCGGAGACGGTAGAAACTCCCAATCCGGATGCCTGTTTTTGTTGTTCAAAAGCATGAAGCCAGTCATTTTCATTTCGATTTTCGTTTGGAAGTGGATGGAGTGTTGAAAAGTTGGGTGGTACCTAAAGGCCCTTCCATGAATCCGAAAGATAAAAGACTGGCTATACAGGCAGAAGATCATCCTTTGAGTTACGCACACTTTGAGGGAGTTATACCCGAAGGCAACTATGGAGCAGGTACAGTGGAAATATGGGATAGCGGAACTTATGCTTACGTCGGTAATAATCGTAACATATCCGCTGCCATTAAAAACGGAGTACTTGAATTCAAATTACATGGTCATAAGCTCAAAGGCCTGTTTACTCTTATCCATACTAATATGGACGACCAGGACAGAGACTGGTTACTAATCAAGAAAGATGATGTCTTTGCAGTCACTCATGTCTACGATGCGAAGAAAATTCCATTGTATGATGAGGTATTTCTATGATATATATGTTTCTTATGATTAAACGATACTCACTTGCATATATAATTTTCTAATTATATATGTAGCTTTATAATTCAATATACTCTATTGTTTTGATGATTCAATTAACTTTTATGATATTATGACCGTATTATTTGTGATGAAAATAATTAACTAATGAGGATTGCCTGGGTAAAATGAAGGCTTGATGGTATACCCTCTTAATATTTCGGTAACAAAAGACATTGTTACCATTTTTGATAGAAAATACCCATTGTTTTTGTCGGAAACTACCTCCTGTGTATACATTGAAAAGTTTATACTTGCATCGGATTTTAAGCACGTTAAAAGATTCTTAGGCGTGTTTTACTAAAGGTGTAAAATATTAATCAAATCCGATATTAGTATGAATGATTGTTACCTGAATTTCTTAGTAAGCTTCCGAGCTTTGTTTTCTTTAGATGTTGGAGCCAATTTAGTAAACAGTAAACAAGCTATTGGCGTAATTTTGCCTGATTTGTCATTGCTTGGTTATGCAGTTCCTGTGGAAAGTTTCGGCATTGGGCTATTTGTGATTTTGTTTGCCTACCTTATAATAGAATACAATGTGCAGTTGTTATCACATGAAAAATTTAAGATTGCTATGAATATGCTCCATACTGCACATACACCGTTAATATTGTTGCGGAATCAATTGGAAGAACTTAAAACAGGCAATCTTCCTGAACCCCTTTCCCAACAAGTGGAAGAAGCATTGGGATATGCCGAATACATCATATATTGTAACCGGAATATTGCAACTCTAAATAAAGTAAATAAGAGAATTCCTCCTAAAACGTCAACGGTAAATTTGGAACTTTCCACTTATGTTACTTCCATTGTCAATCAATGCCGGGCTCATGCCAATTCCCGCCAGATACGGCTGACTGTCGGTGAATGTTCGGATTGTGTCAGTTGCAGGATAAACGAAAACATAATGACTGCAGCACTTCAACATCTTATCAACAAGATGATTTTGATTTCCGAGTCAGGCTGTTGCATATCGATCAACGTAACCCACACAATGAATTCCTGGCAGTTGCAGATTAGCAATAACGAAATAGCCGGGCAAAGAGCAGGGAAAATGTTTCCCTTTATTCCTATTATATTTCCCGTGTATGGATATAGTGATTTATGGACGGTAAGAAAAATCATCCGTCTGCATGGCGGAAAAATAACCGGATGCAGACATGGTAAAGCTGCTACTTTCCAAATCGTTATTCCGACAGACTGCCATTGCCAGAATCAGTCATGCCCGGTATTGAAACATTCTTCTGCAAAAACGAAGACCCAAATAGATGATTCCTGCGAGAGTCCTAAGAGCGATAAACAAAACACTAAAGCGAGAGAAACTTCTCATATCCTATTAGTGATGGCAGATAAGTTATTCAGTGATTATTTGAAGAAAACTTTATCACGCTATTTTCAGATTTCAGTCCTTGATAATCCGGAGCTGCTAATCAATACAGCTATCAGTCAAAATCCTGATGCGATCATTATTGACGACAATGTGAATGGAATAAGCGGAGATACACTTAGTACTCAAATTAAAGAAAATAAAATGATGGGCTACATACCAATCATTCTTCTATTAAGAACCTTTGACAGCGAAAGTTATTTGTCTCATTTAGGAAGTGGGGCGGATCGTCTGGAATTACGAACAGAAAGCATTTGCAGGCTAAGGGCAAACATACGTATGCTTGTAGAAAACCGCATGGTCTTGCGTGAACGGATCAGGCTGTTTCTGTCAGATGCCATTTCTCCGATGATACCCTCAAAAGCCGAAATAGAAACAGAAAATGCCGACCGGAATTTTATGGATAAAGTCAATAAAATCCTGGAAAAAAATCTCTCTACTGATAAATATACAATAGATAAATTAAGTCTTGATATAGGAATGAGCCGTACTGCTTTTTATAATAAGATAAAAGAGATTACGGGAAACCCTCCTGAAGAGTATATCAATTCATTCAAAATGGACAAAGCACTTAAATTGCTGGCTTCCCAGCAGTATCGTATTTCGGATATTGCAAGTATACTGGGCTATTGCGATGCTAAATATTTTGGAAAGAAGTTCAAAGACTTTTATCATGTATGTCCGTCCGATTATATAAAGAGCATTGTTGGATAAAAGAGTATAGAAAACGAGGGTGTCCAAAAGTGAAGTGCACCCTCGTTTCTTTATGCCTTTTTACGTTTTTTCTCTTTGACTGCAAATCTTGTTTTATACAGATGTAATAAAGTCTGCTTTATTGTATCATAGTACTTGTCCAATCCATAGATCTTTAATAACATCAGCTCAAAGTCGATTCTATCCTTTTGTTGTAATTCCTTTTCAAGAGGTAATCTGTCTCTATTGAAAATAGGTTGAAATGCTTTTATGATTTCTTTCTTTTGCGTATCAGACAGTAACTCCGGATTGAGTATCTTGAAATCCTTCTTGAATTTAGTTTCTCTAAGGTCAAGTGCTCCCAGTCCCCTGCCAAATCCGAAACTCTCAATGAAAAACATACTCGAAATATTATTCAGTAATGCAAGTAGGAAAATCTTGTTTTCATCTTTGTACTGTTCCTTTATTGAAAAGCCAATCATCCGTTGATCGAAGAAAGAACGTTTATCAAGCATGGCTATAAATAAACTTTTGTCGAAATTAATATTAACGACAAAATCTGCCATGTTTTTTGTGCTCATTTCATACCAAAACATATTTGGTTTACGTAAAGCTATAGGTAATAGCTTCTTATTTGTTTTATCCATTTGGTTTTCAAAAGATCTTATCCAATTCAGAGTCCCGGTATGATTTAAAGTTTCGAGTTCTTCGATACTTTTTGAGCAACAGAAAGCCTGCGTCTGACTAGTTGCAATGAATGAAGATGCTTTCTTTAAGTTTTTTAGAACAGGCTCAATATATTCATCTTCTATTCCGTGTCCTTTTGCAGGATAAAACATACGATTACAACCTCTTCTTTCTCCACGTATAAAATCGAAAAACTTTTTAGAGTCAATAAGCTTCTCGGCTATCGTAGGCAACCAATTCAAATTAGCAAAATATCCGGACCATGGGATTCCGATATTTTCCAATTGTTTGATTTCATTTATTGAATAAGATTGAATATTGACCCAATCAGACTCTTTATTAAGAATGATTTCACTACTTAATTTCTTAATATCTGCTATGTTCTCAAGTTTCTCTTTTAATGTACAGAAAGAAATTCTCCTGTCTAAATTTACCGGATCAGAAATCTCCCTCTTGGTTGCTATTAATAATGTGGTGACAACCTTTGCATTATTGAACCATCGTCCTTTCCCGGAAATAACAACACAGTCAATATTGAAATATTTTTGAATTAACTCTAAGAATATTTCTCCATAGTCTGTTCCAAGCCATGCATTAGAAAGTATTAATCCAATTTTTCCATTGTCTGAGATAATGTCGTACAAGTAGAAAGGAATATATGCAAATATATCACTCTTTTTTACTTAGTGTCTTTTTTCGCTTTAGTCTGTTCCTTGATTAATTTATTGATTTCCTTTATATTCGGATTGATCTTTTTGATCTCTTTCTCTCTTATAAAAGGAAGATTAGATATGATATAATCTACCTTAGGCAGTTGCTTTTCTACTTGATTTCCATTATTGGGATCTTTAAATACAATAGTTTGTCCTGCGTGCAACTCAATTACATCCGACCTGAAGATATGCAGAACTTTTCCAATATTGCCGGGATTGGATAAGGTCAGTGTTGATAGCTGGATAGGAAATGAATGTTTGTCCGAAGCCCAGATACTCTCAATAATTTGCTCTTGACCAATTTCATATTCTTCTTTAAGAGAATAAGCCTGCTTAATAATAGTTCCCGTTCCACAACAAGGGTCGAGGGTAATTCCATCTTTTTTATCTATCGTTAGCCTTGTTAATAACTCAGCTAGTTGAGGAGGAGTTGCAAATTGTCCGGCCACTTTTCTTTTGGCATAGGCGATGGACGATTGCAGTAAGTTTTGCAAGATTTGAATATCAACCCCTTCAATATTAAGGTTTGAAAGAAATACATTTAATTGAACTAGCTGCTTCCATGCATTATCAGATACTAATTCATTAGCGATATTATTCCCAAAAATATTCCAAAAATTACAGTGCTCCGAGATGTTGGCTATTATTTGTAGGGCTTCACTGACAGTTGTATCGAAAGTAATTGTTTCAATAATCTTTGCCTCATTGAAATGCCGTTTGATAATGTTGCCAAAAATAATCTTGAAAAACCAGTCGGTCAATATAACCTTTGATAGAGTGGGCAGTTTATGCTTAGCGTCTTTTTGGGCTTGCGAGCTAAATCCATATTCTGCTGCAGAAGAGAGCCACCAATTATCTATTTGTGCATCGAGTACTGCACTACTTTTTATATTCTCTTTTATGTTTTCTGCTGTCAAGTCTATATTTTCGAGAACGATATCGATTATTTTATCAATTGCCAATATCTCGGAAGATCCACTTTCAGTTATTTCTCCATGCTCGAAATAATCATTTAAATCTTCCAGAATGGTATGTAGAAGATCTTTCCAAAGATTCTCAATTTCTTTCACCTCTGAACGCGAATGAAGGTCGATACTATTCCATGATTTCAAGATAGAATATGTATTCCCTTTCTTAACATACAAAACTGCGCTTGTCACATTCCAAAGAATAAAACTATTATTGTGCAGTATCTCTGATTTTATCTTGGCGTTATTTATTAATTCCGTGTCGGTTATAGGGGTATCAGGCATTTTGAGTTCCCATCCCTGCAAAATTATCTTTTTAGCAGAGTCTTTGAAGATAAGCACATCCGGAAATAAACTCGATTTTTCATTTCTGATTGTATTCTCTCCTCCGGCACTTTTTACATGCCAACTTTTGTTAGCCAGGTAAAGATTGATTTCGCTAATGACATCAATGGCCCAACTTCTTTCATTATAGTTGATTTGTGGCATCCGTTTCTAAATAGTTTAAGGTGTGATATTTTGTGATTGGTTTTTTGAAAAGTTTGCGAGTCGATGGAGTCACTTCTTCTCTTTTAGTGTTTCTGAAATCCTATCCATACAAATCTTGATATAGTCAGTAGGCTGTATCCTGTGCAATAATACATCTTCATTCTTTTCTATTCCGATAAATCTTCTGTTTTCCAGAATGGCCGACAGCAGGAAACTGCCGCTTCCGCAAGCATTATCCAGAATGATATCCCCGGGTTAGAGAATGTTCTGATTAGATATCTACCCAATTCAACAGGCTTTTGTGTCGGATGATAAACTTCTCCTTCCGATTCAGCCGTTTTCACATATACAAAGTCGTCATGATCCTCCTCAAAGAATACCACATCATTGGGATAACGTTCGCCATCACTTTTACATGCTGTGGCTTGAACTCCCCATAACTTCCTGTATATTGATCTTTTCTGACCCCTTATCATACGCTTCCCCTTTAGTCATTTGCGGATTGTACACCGGCTGTTTTTTATAGAAAATACAAATATCTTCGTGCTTACGAAGCGGTTGTTTTTTGGCATTTAAAAAGTTGGTCGGTTTTGATTTGATCCAGGTAATCTTGTATTTGAATAATTTCTCCCTGCTTAAAATCAATTTGGCTGTAAAAATACCTTGTGCAGTTAAAACGATTGCCCCATTATCTTTAATAATACGTTCGTATTCAGCCCAAAGAGCCTGCAAATCAATCACGGAATCCCATTTATTTTGTGTGGTACCATACGGTAAATCACAAAGTATCATATCTATGGATTTATCAGGAATGGATGGCAATATGTTCAGACAGTCGCCCTGAATGACTTTGTTTACAAAAAGGTTTGATGTCTTTCTGCTGTTTTTTTTTTTTTGTATGACTCCTTCTAACAATCGTTTATCTTTCTCTTTTATATCTTTGGATGTAGAACCCATGGTTTGCATATTAAATATTTAAATTGTCATTTTCTGTCAAAAGTAGAAATAATAGGATTATCTCCCAAATTTATTATATGAAATAATGGTATGAATGAATCTTTTTCATTTCATATTTCGAAGAGTATATATTCGATTTGATTATCTTTGTCTGATTTTTGAAACTTTGAATATAAAGATAACTACGCTTATGTTACAGAAAACATTTTTAGCACGTTGCGACAATAGGGCTTGTCTAGCTAAAACAAATATAATGAGTGGCTCACCGGAGGCTTGGCTGTCTAATGATATATTATCCAAGTCTAATACGTTTGGTTTGACTTTCGATTTCTTCGTTGATTGGGCGATTAATCAAATTTCTCCTTATGTCTGGATTAAAAGAATACTATTGCCTAACTATACTTATGATGAATTTATCGGTAAGTTGGACTTTGAAATGGAAAAAGAATTTGGTAAAGATTATCTATGCAGACTAGGACGGTTCGCAACAGAATATGATATGCAAATTCAATTTATTGTGTTTCATGATGATTTGGATTGGTCCAACGACAGAAATGAGTTACTAATTGTTTCTTTATCCTTCAAGGAAGGGTGTTATAGCTTTTCTCCTCAAAAATATAGCTTGTCAGGATTTAAAGAACTGATAAAGTCTCATTCCGGAGGTCCAGTTTCAATAGGTTCCAAAGGACTTATTTATGGTACCTCAAGGTTAGAATGCAGTTTGTCTAAGACAGATAGTTTATATCCGGGTGATGCAGACCTTCTACTTTTGAATGAAGATAATAAAGCGGTTTGCATTCTTGAATTAAAAAAACACACATTATCCAGTCCTATCTCGGAGCAATGTTTCACAAACTATTATCCACGTCCTGACGGGCGCAAGTATAAACGCTTGGCCTTATTAAGAGATTATTTGGCTTCTAAATCCAATAGTCGTATTTTATTTTTGTTCTTTATTACCCAACTCAAACATATATTGAGCAACAATGGAAATTGGAAGTAATAGAAGGTAATGCCTTTAGTTTGCGAGCAACTGATAGTTTTATCTTTGAATTACCTGCCGATAAATCAGATAATGAATACAAAAAGGTTATTGAAAAAATATCTCAGGTAATTGCTGCTCGCAGTTAGACAGATATTTACTGATAAATGTTGGCCCTTATATTATTTAAGTAATCTTCTTCTATTATCTTTTGTCATTAGCAATACTGTTCCCCAGAAAATCTATATCCAATGTCGGGCGTGCCTTGAATTGTTCATGGGCATAAAGTAATGCGCCACCTTTTAGGTAAAAACAGTGCTTGTACTTACTCTGTGCAAGTCGGTATAAAAGGCGTTCCTGCATGTAGTGTATCGGTAATGGCTGGTAAGAAAGCCCTTCCGCTTTCGATAGATTCAGAAGTTTCGCTTTTATGGATTTACCGTAGTCTTTGTTTTCTTTTGTCATAGTTGAATTTCCAGATAGTTATTAAGTATTCCAGCTATCCGCATGGACTTGGCATAACTCGTTAATTGGGTGATATTACGTTCTTTACGTGACAGGTAATTCCTCAAAATCTCGGAACTGACATCGATACCGATTTTGTTACGGTTACGAAGGGCGTCACAGACTGATTTTTCCATATCATAGATAGATACCTCGATTCCGCCTATTCGTTCACGCTTAATTCCAATGGTATAGATGGAATTGTCCCAATAATTAAGGATGATAGGGGATAGTCAGGTAAAATAACTTTCTTTTTTCTTGGTATGGCCACATAAAAGCCTTGGGGTATCTGTGTCGTGAGTCCATAGTGTGCCCATGAGGAGTAGAGGCACAATACCCCTTCCGGTACTATTTTATCAAGGTCAATCATAGTTTCTGCCATTGCATCATCTATACAGTACACACCCGGCTTCAGGCGGATAATCTCACCCAATTTTACCGATTCTAATAACTGGTAATACAGATAACGGTTACCGATGATCTGCTTGCGGGTTATATATCCCTTATTCTGTTCTATCAGATGTTTCAATTTGTCATCCATACTATTCTTTTTATATGTACAAGTATACGGCATTTATTTCTAAGTGCCGTATATTTGTACATATTTTCTTTTAAATATATTTTTGCTCTTTTCTTGAAGAAAACGGCTCTTTGTAGCAATCTACAGAAGTGGATTATCGGGGTTTACTATGTTACAATAATTAGCCATATTTATTTAATCGCTTGCTTCACAAGACTCATGATATATTCTAAATATTTAGTATCCGAGATTTTGAGTTCATAATCTCCATTACCAAAATGTCCGACAGTTGAAATATCCCTTGTTAATTGCTTACTATCTTCTAAATGTCCTTTAGCTACATTTATAGTAAGCTTTATTCCATTTTTCTGGATTTCAAGTGCACAAATATGGCTGTTGGCCTTTTTGAATGAAATATACCACTTTTGTGGTTTAACTTCAATTTCTGTATTCAAATTAAGAATTGCATTCTTATAACTCTCGTATAATTCTACAACATCGTCAGATTTTCCTTTTAACAAATTTTCCTCGGAATATTCTTTAATCTTCTCTGTCACTTCTTTAAATTCCGGACTATTTTGCATCACTGTTTTAATGCTTGCCGATGCGTGACTTTTGCGAATAGGAGTGATGGATACACTATCATTCTCATAGCGCTTCACTTCCCATTGTATATTATTTAATCGTTATATATTTGCATAAATTTACAATATCAAAGTGTGGAATAAGGCAGATACTTCCATGGACATAAAGTCCGAGAGTTATGTTTAGCCCCACACTTTCACATCAGAAACCGGATAGTTCAATGGGCTTTGACCCCGTATTCGCAATGATGGCTCACGATGTATAGATGTTGTTTAATAGAAAATTTATAGACTATGACCTACGTTGGAATTGATGTCAGCAAGGCGACTTTCGTCGTTGCTTATTCTTCTGCCAAAACAGTAAGACTAAAACTTTCAAGAATACCACTAAAGGCGTTCACGAGTTCATTCAAACCTTGTCTGCCAATGAGCATCATTGTGTGCTGGAAGCAACCGGCAATTACAGTTCCCTGCTTGTTTATCTTCTTTCGCGAGCAAATATCACAGTGAGTCTGGAGAACCCACTCCAGATAAAGAACTTCGCCCGTGTGATGCTTTCGGTTACCAAGACAGATGAGACGGATGCACGCCTGATAGCCTTGTATGGGGAGAGGATGCAGCCTGCTCCTTACAAACTTCGTAGCGATGCCATCCTTACCTTGAAACAGAAGCGAACAGTCATACGCCAACTCAAGAAGCAACTTATAGCCACCCAGAACTTGAAAGGTTCCATGGAAGCCCTCCCTTTCTTCGACCCTAAATGCAAGAAAGCCATTGAGAAGACAATCGTCTTTCTTGAAAAGCAAACCAAAGGATTGGAAGAAGAGTTAGCAGCCTTGGCACAAAGCGAGTACAAGAAGCAGATCGACTTGCTTACCTCAATTAAAGGTATCGGCGTCACGCTGGCGGCAGCCTTGATAATGGCTACGGGAGGCTTCACGTACTTTGATAATGCCAAGCAACTCACCCGATACTTGGGCTTATCACCTACTTACCAACAATCCGGTACGTCAGTCAATGTCAAAGGTCACATCAATCGCAACGGTGATTCTTCCTTACGTGGTCAGCTTTATATAGCTGCCATGGCATCTCTGCGATGCAATGCCGAATGCAAGGCGTGTTTTGACCGATTACGTTCTAACGGCAAGCCGGGAAAAGTGGCGGTTGTTGCAGTCGCCAACAAACTCGTAAGGCAAGCCTTTGCGGTAGTCACTCAAGAAAAGCCATATGTCGATGGATTCAAGTCTGAAAAGCCATAATAGCTCCTGCGGAGGGAACGCCATGCAGCAAGGGGCTGCGCAGTCAGCCCCGACGAGCTTCCGTGAATGAGATAATTGCATATCTATGCTAATTATCGTTAACCGTATTCGATTTTCTTATTATAGTTCATACAATCCATGTAATGTTTGGCAATACCATTTTACATCTGTACCAATATCGGCTTCATAGGTCGGTAAACGTCTGAGTATGTTCAATATTGCCCACATGATGTGCTGAACGCCCGATTATATTGTAAAAATCTTCCAGAATTCTGGCGCTCACTACTCGAAAGACTAATCTGTTCCACTAGGTTTCAGCAAAAACCAGATTCCCGTCTCATCACGGTCCTTTGAGCACCAAGTTTCCCGGCATTCTGATGCGAACTGTTCTCTACTCTCAGTATCAAACCCAAACGTCCTCTAAACGCGAATACTCATTGATGAAATCCAACTTTGCTCAAAGAAAATATTGGTTTGAATTTTATTGTTCCAGATTTATAACCACTCTGTGTAGCAAGCACCCAAGGATTATTAAGGATTATCGTCCGTTCTGTGTGGAGGGAATATAACCGTTAAAGTACACTGGCCAGGAATACTGAGTCAGGCTCTGTCCCATTAAGGAAGTCCATGCATTTAAGACCCCCTTGTCCCGGTGCATTACGTTTTTTCAAAGAACCAGATACTCCACTTTAACAAGTGTTTTTAGTAATGTCTATATCTGCATTTGATCGATAGTTCCAACGCTTGGCTACTGGGATTGGTATTATAATCATATAGCCTCATCCGTCTTATACATACCTTCCTCATTAATATAACTGAGAGATACGAAGTAACGTGCCAAAAAGTCTACCACACCACTCATATTCAGATTGGCGCGATAAGTGTGGCTCCATCCTTCATCAGCACATCCATCCAGTCCACATTCGGATACAAAATCCTGATCAAGCCCCACCAAAGATTTCCATTTCATCATCCTGATACATTTCTCTCCTGATTACGCGTAATCCGCGCTTCATTCATCAGCATAGTATAACTATAGCCATCCGCAAATTCGGGTGTGATGGTGCGCGGGTTATAAGAACTTTCCACCTTAGCATTGATTTTGATCTTGCACCTTCCTTACCACGTTTTAGTAATCAAAACCACACACCATTTGCACCGCGAACCGTAATTGCTGTGGTAAGAAGCATCTTTCAATACAGTAAAAGACTCCAATATCTTCAATGTTAATTTCATCCAAATCACGTTCAAAACCATCAACCAGCACCAATGCAGCACTATTGGCACCAAAAAGTGGAGATACCTCGAATCCAGAATTCAGAAGTGTTCACACCTGGTTGTCCGGAAGTCTGCATAGCAAGCACACCGACACATTTCCCGCCAGTGCGTTAGAAAGATTGGCTGTAGGGTTAGATTTCAAAACCTCGACATCTACATTCGTCACGGCACCAGTCACGGTCAACTTTTTCTGTGCACCAGTTCCCGTGATTACAACCTCATCGATTTCCTTAGCTTCCGATTCTTTCATTGATATATTAACCAGATTCTGACGTTTCACCAATACCTCTTTTGCGTATCGAAACCAATATACGAGAAATACCAAACGAGAAAATTCCTCAGTTTTAATCTTGTAGCGTCCGTTGATATCTGTTATTGCACCTAAACCCCGGTTTGTCCTTCACTGTCACATTAACACCTACCAATGGTTCTTTATTCATGTCTGTCACGACTCCTGTCACCTCAATCGTTTTTTCTTGTGCAAAAGAGAGAAACTGAGACTAACAACAAACAAATCGTAATAAATTCTTTTTATTCTCATGCGTTCTTCTTTTATTGATTTCCTTGGTTCTGATTATCATCGGATGCTTCTATGCTTAAATCGTCAGAGGCTTGTTCCCCAGCAATCTTCCGAATCTTATGATTTCCCCAATCACCTACATAGAAAGTCTTTGTAGCCTCATCGTAGGCTAAAGCTGTCAGTTGATTAAAACGTGCTCTTTCACGCACCTCCCCATTTTGCTTACCCCATTTATAACTGGTTGAGGAGCGGAACCACGTCCGGCAAATGTAGAAACCACTCCATCCGGAGTCAACACTCGGATACAATGATTCTCTCTATCTGCAAAATAAAGTCATACCAATCAGCTTTATTGGCAGCCTTGTACTCCTCATTAAGAACAAAAACACCTTGACCGGGCCTATTGATACGTGCATTGATACCAACAAGATCTTTATAATCCGCCTGACCGGATTGTCCACACACAATGTACGGCGTCACTAATTTTTTGTTTCATCATCATAATTGGAGCGAAGTATATAATGCGATTCATGCATTATGATATACACATATTTACCTGTTGGATGAGGAACCATACTAAAGTCAACGGTTTGGTTAGGTACGCTAAATGCCAAAAGATCATCCAGCCCTTCTCCTTTAGGAACTTCCGGATTGTTATTATAACCGTTCTCTTCAAAATTATATCTGTACACTTTACCCTCTGCACGATAATTGAAGTAAAGTTCTCCCGTTTGCGGAAGGACCATAGAGCCATTGCAAGCATTACCACGCGTCAAAGCTACCCAACTAGACTCTTTGAAATCTAGTCCGTCCACACTACTTCCACGCTTTAAGATAATGTTGTTTCTATTCTTAGAATTACCAGTCTGAGGAGTAGCCAATACCATATCACCATCATTAGTCCATGTAATAGTAGTTGCACGTTTAATGTCATTCAATTTTTTAGAGTAGATCATTTTCTTTTCCAAATCCAGTATCCTTAAAGGTCTTTCATTATCATTTTGAGACAAGTATAGGATATTAGTATGTTGAGGATCGAAAGAAAACCAAAAGGATAATCAATCTTTCCGCAATTATCAAACGGTCCAGTCTCTACAATATCGCCCTGACCCAATTCATCTACATCACCACATAAGTCTGTCACCACCAATTGTGGTTCATACTGGTATTTTTCAGGCAATATCACAACTTGCTCACCAACTTTCACTTCTACAGTTCCTTCAAAACAACTCTCCGGTGTAGAACAATAAATGCTAGTACCTTTAGCACTGATAACAATCGCATCCTTTCCACCTACCTTAACGGAAACAAGAGAAGGATCTGTGCCAAAATTACTGCCATAGATAATCATCTTTTTCTTTCCACCTCCCGACTTGGGTTTGAAATCAGTTACCTCTACTGGCTGATTCGGATCATAAGGTGCTGATGTCTCGTCTTTGCTATCTTTGCAGCCAGTAAAACAGACTGCAAAAACGAATGCCAACATCATACACTGTAACCCTATGCTCCCATGTTTCATAGTTTTACATTTCATAATACACTAGATTTAAATTATTGATTATTCTGAACTTTATCCATTAATACCTTCATCAGTATCCTCCAATCACCGAACGAGCTCTAAAGCCAACCCATCGTCCGCTGTCTGTATGGTGCCAGTCACTGATAGGTACACGAGACTGTTTCATTGATATATTTATAGACAGGATCAGAGAATTTCTGGAAAGTTTCCTTATCTGATGACATAGCTGCTGTCCACATGATCCAGTCGGATTTTGTGTATTCTTTACGAGAGTCCAGAGGAAGCCCGTAAGGATTCTGCTTGGTCAAGTAATAGTTTATTTCTTTTCCGATTACATTATTAGGAAATAAATTCAGATTCCACAACTTATCCCAAACCATATTGTATTTTTGGCTCCAAGTATCTTTACGGTCAAAAGCCAAGCGATAATGACTACCTTCATTTGCCATTTCTTCCCATTTCACATCGCCATTTTCTTGGCTATAGCCGCATATTTGTCTGCTACATCATTTAATCCGAGCATCCGGCCATTTCGCTGTATCCGGCCACTCCCCATGATGGCTTTCACTGAAAGATTGGCATTATGAGCCCAATGTCCGGCGAAGTCATCCGTGCAAAGTTGGTTTTCCGTCCTGTCCAAACTAAGATATAAGTATGTAACCTGCTGTAATTTAGTGTATTATTCATTATTGTGTTGTTTTTGTATTGTTATAAGAAGATGTATCAGGTAAAACCAAGATTTTGCCTGATAAAAAATAGCTTTTATTTTTTTATCAGGTATATTAATGAATAATGTGCTTGAATTATGAATTATTTTGTCTTTCCTCCCCAAAAAACAAAATCAAAAATAGATAAGTGTATGTAATAAAGTATATGAATTTAAAAGTCTTTTTTCAAACGCTCAATCAATACTTCTTTAATAAGCTCATACCCTTCTTGAGGATTGAACATCTCATTAGGACGTATTAGATTTTGGATATCCCCTAAGAAATCCATATCGTTCATCTTTTCTTCCATGTTCAAAATGAACTGTTTGTAAGTAGGTGGTTGTCCGGCAACAAAGTCCATATATCGTTTATAGCAGCGAATAATTTCATCCGGATTTACTTCATGTAAAGTGAGAGCTTTGTATAAATCAAATAAGTCACGACCTTTTTTACGCTGATATAATGCGCGTAACTTAGTGCCTAACAGTTCATTCAGTCTATAAGTCGTTAATTCACACTGTCCTGTAAACCAACTATTGTCTACAGAAAAAGGAATCTTGACTAGCCCTAATTCGTTGAAGTGTTCAAAACAGTTCATCTCCACTTTCAATCGAATTTGCACAGTCGGTGGTATCTCCGATTCCATACGAAAAAGCATTGTGTTATTAAATCTTTTTCTGTTTTGTGACTCGGTCTGGCAAGAAATTCAAGACTTCACCTAGTCTATACATAGTAGATTTAATTGGTTCTGCATCGATTTGTACAAGATCAATATCCTCACTATATCTAGGCTGCGGAGAAAGATATAATTTGTGTAATGCAGTTCCACCCCTAAAAGCAAGTTTGGAAGCTAAAAAATCATCACTGAAGATGGCAACTAATGCCCGACTAATAATAAGATCTTGCTCAACTTGTTCGTTTGCATTCCATGGAACATGTGTTCTCCATTGCATTATAGCAGCTCTGTTTATCATAGTTCGTCTATTTCTATATCAATATTTATATTTATTTTCCAACGTCTATTCGCACCCTTCAAAATTCGAGGATGGCGTGAACTCAAAGGTATATAATTCAAACGTTTATCATAAATCCGTAACTGTTCATATAGTGTATCTGCCTGTTCTGATTCATTGAGAATACAATCCAAATATAACCTAGTCTCTGAATAGTTGCTACGGATGTATTATCAAACAAATAATCTTCCACTGCGTTAGAGAAATCTGTCTTTTCAACAAGTTCAGCTAATACAGTAGACACTCGTGATAATCCACCTACATATTGCTCATATTGTACAAGGTCAATAGCTGTTAACTCTGGATTAGAAAAAAGAATAGTTCCTGTTTCTGAATTCTTTTCTTGTAAAAGTCTATCAGGAATCTGTTTGCGATATATCCAACTCAAAAAACTATTTTTTATTTTCTGAAACAGACGATTTGGGAAGAATAGTCATTACTGAAAACTTTTGTGGACGTTGATGGGCAGCACCTAATAATTCAGCAGCATTTAACAGGCAAATGTAATAGGGTTTTTTCAGAAAACTCATTAGCTGTTCAATGTAATATATTGGCGGTACAATACGTTTGGCAGCATATTGTATGGGAACAATTACATAAAATCCTTTATAAACAGACAAAAATTTTGCCCTGCATTTTTAATCGGTAAAGTTCATTCTTAATTACTTGTTCTGATGAAGCAATGAAACAAGAACGAAGCTCTTCAACACTAAAAGTTGAAGTCCCATTGATTTCTTTTTCTCTGATCCATTCTCTTACTGTCATTTCTTGATATGCTAAATTCAATGCAAAGATAATCATAAATAGATTACTTTTGCATTAAAAACAGGCATTTTATCCATTAATATATCATCGAAAGAATAGCTTATTTTTGTCTTAATCATTAAAAGTGACTATTCGAGAAATGCCTTAAAATGAAGTTTCCCCCTGCTACAACTGTTTTGTAACAGGGGGAAATCCTTTCAGACGTATTTCTTTAACCTCTTCTAGTAAAGACTAATATTACCACTCAATCTGTTGATCTTCATCTGGTATTTGGGTATTGATGTTACGTTCAAGCGTTAATGTACCTTTTACTTTATATGGCACTATTGCTCCCGGAGCAGAAGTAATGTCATCATAATTATACTCAATCGAAAAGGAGACATAATGATGTTCCAAGTATGGACGAGTAGCATCTTTAATTACCGCAACACTGTAATCAGGTGTACCAAACAATTCGAAATTAATCCTATCATCTTCCGGCCATACTTTCAATGTTTTTGTTTCCTGATCAAATTGCATATATATTTTGTAGGTACGGCGTATCTCTTTGTCTAAATTCTCACCGACTAAACCTGCGTAAAAGAAAATTGTATTTTCGTCTACTACGTATGCAGTACGTGAATTGGCAACCATTGGCTTTTTATCAATGCTTCCATCCGGATTACGAAAAAACACTTCCATAGTAGTTGTACTATAACTTCCTGAATAATCATTGAACGGAATAACCCTTAAGAGTGCTTTTGCATAATTCTTACGCGGATGACTCATATAATTATAAGAAGCATCATCAACTATAGTCAGAGGTAATACCCATTTTTCTACCATGTCAATTCCGTTTAATGTAAAATCAATATTCATAGTTTCCGCATAAGAGTCGGCAGGGATATGAACCGATTCAGAAAAACTGTAAAACTTCTCATCCAATAGCTCATAGAACAATTCAGTTCGTGTACTAAAAAACGTTCCTGATTCATAATATTCAAAGTATCTGGATCTATGGCGACATGTACATCCAGATCTTGAGAATTCATAGTGGTTCCACTCACTGTTAGAGGTAACTTATACGTTACTTTACCATCTGTTTTATACCGCACATAGATGTTCATGACACCCTGATCGTTTATGGGAGCTGCAAAAGATATGTATTGCTTATACTGTTCTTCTGTCCATTCATCATTACAAGATGTAGCTAATAGCAAAACGGACAATACAATCCAACAATTATATATAGTTTTCATATTATACTTTTTTATATTAATCATTATATGTCCATCCAGGATTCTGGGTTAACAAATTATTCCGTTTTAACTCATCATGGCTAATAGGCCAGAAATATAGTTTGCGCGAGAAGGTTGAAGGCAGATCGTTTATAACCACAGGAGAATGAAATAGAACTTTTTGATCTTCCGAATCAGTCATTAACGTATTGCATCCATATACTTTCATTGCCTCTTCCACCGAGCATCCTTCCATCTACGTAAATCAAAATATCGATGCCCCTCACCCATTAATTCAATTTGGCGCTCACGTTTCAACTTCTTACGAAATTCATCCTTATTCCCATATACAGTAGTAAGATCATAATCAGGCACACCGGCACGGCAGCGAATCGGTCGAATCCCCTTCTTCATTTCATTAATGTCACGCTTGATGGAATAACTAGTAGAGCCATCCCACGACGAAATGTCATACGTGGATCCATCTTCCAGCTCATTCAAAGCTTCCGCATATATCAGTAATATTTCTGCGTAGCGGATTGCAGGCTCTGGTTTTTAGTGATGCGGTCGTTTATTTTTGCCTACTGCTGTATCATCCGGACTGACAAATTTCATAATTCCTATTCCACTACGTAACCAGAAATTTGTATTCGTATATCCATTACCATTACCACGATAATAGAATATTTGTACATCTACCGGCTGGGCAGGGGTTAGGGATGAATTTTGTAGCATAGGCCATATAGCTCCATTAAATCCGACGGAAGCGTAGAAGCGAGGTTCACGCCCGGCATATTGCTTGGAGACTCCAGCACGTAAGTGTTCATATCCTTCAGTTCCTGCTTCTGTTTTGCTGACAAATCCATTTGCACGTTCGCGCATGTCACTACGACCAGGAATATTTAATTCACGTTCTTTACCCGGACAATCATCCCCATTAGCCATATAATAGGCATCACATTGTTTTTGTGTCATACCATGTGTATTCCAACCACCATAAATTGATGGGAGTTGATGCCTGACCATATCCGCCAGATCACGGTCACCCTGATTTTTACCACGTGTAAAAATCAATTCTTTATTATCTGAGGCTGCTAAATCACCATCAAAGAGCGAACGGTATGACTCAAACGGATCTATATTTTTTTGTACCCATCCGGCCAATCCTGTTTTCGAGAAATCGTTATCTTGATAGGGAAGTAACAGTTTTAGGAAAGCCTGGACTTGATTCTGTCTTTGCTAACGAATAATGCAACTCATATTGCCGAGTTTCATCACATCAAGTGCAGCTGCAGCAGCTTTTGCCCATTTATATTCGTCATATTCCTGCGCAATGAGACATTTACCATCATGGTCCACCAAGTCAGTAAATCTTTCTGTATCTTCCGGGCGAGTTGTTTATCGGACTTGCCGCATGCAGTAACACTTTTTGGCATCGCGCAGCTTCAGGCGGCTCCTCTGGTTGGACGAGCTATGTGGTTGGTTCCTCTCTCCAATGGTAAATCTTTTTGCAGCTAAGCCATTTCGGAAGCAATGTAGTTGGCACATATCTGTCATAAGTATTGCGTTGCCATTGCCAAACCTTCATAACTATCAGTGTAATCAAGTCCTTCGTCCGGCAACAAAGTATAGGACCATACCTACAAGTAAAAAGCCAGTAGTAATAAGCTCTTACGAAGCGCTTTGTGCTTAAAGTCTGCTTTTTCCTGTTCCGTAATCTTCATATTCATGTCAACATTTTGAATAAAAAATAGAAGCTTGACGAATGCCTTTATAGCTTGCTCCCCAAAGCCTTTCATTAAAATGCCTTCTTAAATGTTTTATAATCATCACGGTCACCGAAATAAATATCATCGGCAAAAGCAGAACAGATTATTATCTTTACTGAAAACATCCATATTTTCTCCTGACAGATATGAAAAGCATGTACTAACCACCTTTGTCCGTGTTGTTTCATCGGTAAACGCATCTTCAAGTAACATGCGGTCTTTGAAATACTTGTCCAATCCAAGTTGTCCGCACAGGATGCAATTCCTACTCCTAGGTATATATGTATATAATATATTTTCCCATTTCATTTATATTAAATTAGATATTAACAGATAAACCTAGAGAAAAGACTGAAAGTGGATACTCGCAATCTGTAGAACTACCGAGTTCAGGATCATTCTCTTTGAATTTTCAGCGAATCGATCAATAAAGTTCAAGTTTCTTGATGAAAGACGCGTATCTTATTAAATTTTCAGTTTGTTTTACAACTGTTTTTAGGTAAAGTATAGCCATACTCCAGAGTTTTAATCATAAATAAGAACCATCACGCATAGCCAAAATGTAGACTTCCGAAATTGTTATCATTTCCACCAGGAAACTTAAACGAGGACCCGAGAAGCTACTGGGATTTTTCATTAGCAGGAATACCAAACCTGGCAGGCAGTTTACTGCATCCACCAGCGATTTTCCGCAAATTCTGCAATACGTTTCATTGGTTTGTCTTTGGAAAAGCATACGGTACGAGCCCTCTAATAAAAGAATGAAGACTGTGGTTTTGAAAGTGAACAGCCAGAAGTCCAGTCTCACTCTCACATTTGGAAGCTTCGAAAAGTGCCAAATCCGTAAATCAAGTTCGGTTTGGTAGTGAGCTCTAATAACCGCTTTATCTCCAACAATAATGACGTCACCATCTCACATCCTTATACTTGATGTCCGCCTGGCTGTACTTTTGCACAACTGTTGTTTAGTGACTATTACGAATGGTCATCGCACTTTGAACAGAACCCTAACGCACAAGTCTCGCCTGATTGACACGATATCCTTTTTCTAATTGATAAGGATAGACAGTATTTGTTCTCATCTCTCTCAGAATTTCATAATCTTTACTATATAGAGTCATATTACCTCGAATGGCGTGTGAGATTTACTTTACCTAACTTTTGTTTGTCAAGCAAAATGACCGTCCAAATCCTTCAGATAATACACTACCGACATTGGCTTTTTAAAGGATGCTTCTTACGATACCTACCCATACCTGGGAAAATCGCTCCATGTAGAAATACCAGCCATTGCTCGAAATAATCATCGAGCTGTCAATTTATCATTAAATAGAGATAAATCTACTCCAAAATCATGTTTGGTAGCTTAATTTCATGTTACATTTTCGGAAGCCAACATGCTTATATGTCATACCATCAAACTTTTTATCGTATCCGTAATCTCCCCAATTCTATCCGCAGGGAAATATCTTTTCTACATCTTTGTCATCCACTTTTCGTGTACTAGCACTGAAAATGGGTATATAAATAAGAGAAAGCGTGTTTCCCAACTGATCATTTCCGATTCTCTTTCCGTATGAGACAGCGTGGTTTAAACATGTTCATCCATTTCGAGATGATCCTTTGATCAATTTTCTTCCAGCTATATTCCAAGCAACAGAAAATGCAGGACCGAACCGATGTCCGTCAGCGAAAGTTCGCCGGAACCGCTGTATCCAAAATTGAAATCAGCCGAAATAACGGTAATTCCAGTCGTAACTGGCTCGTCCGGCTATCTTCATGCTGACGCCTGGCACAATACTGTACATCTGTACCTAACATCAACAGTTGTTTTATATAGCATCCTGGCTATATTTGAGAGTTGCTCCTACATGGTGCTCCTTTAAATCCACGATTATACTGTAGCTTCGAGGAACTCTCTGCGATGACCTGATGACTTTACTGGTCTGTTCCATCTTCTGTTCTTCCCTTTGATCGATCCTACACTCATTTTACGCCCTGCCGAATTACGAAACGTTATTACAGCCATTGTGTCCATTTTCTTGTGGTTGATTCTCATTAGCAATGTTATTGATGTCAAAATCGAAACGTCCTTCAAAGCGTGTAGCCCTTTTGTTGTAAAACCCAGTGAAACCAAAGAAATGTTTGTCTGCACTTATGTGTCCAAAAACTCTTTGTATCCAGTTTGCGTAGCAAGCACCCACGAGTTCGAGCGATCATCTTCTTTACCAAATGCCGTATATAGCCGTTAGAAGGACATCACGGAACACTAATCGGATTTTTGATTCGTCAATGATTTCGTACATTTTCCCCTCGTCCTGCGTGTGCATTTACGTTTGCTCTTTAAGAACCGGACTCAAACTTTGCGAGAGTACTTTTAGATTATATCAATGTCCGTGTTCAATCGATAATTCCAACGTTGACTACTTGGGTCCTGATATTATAATCTCTCACGCATAGCGCCGCTGTCTGTTTTATACATTCCTCCTTCGCTGATATAACTAGGAAGTGAAACAAACAGCGTGCAGTAGCCCCACCACTCATTCATGTTCACATTAGCACGATAAGTCATCAACTGCCCATCTTTCAGCAACACGTCCTTCCAATCCTGTTCGGATAAAGATCAGGATCAAGTCCTAATCGTAAAAGCTCCACTCATCATCTTGGTATATAGGTTCGGTATGGCAGGAGTAATGCGTGATTCATTCATCATGCGTGCGTAAGTGTAACGAAATCTGCAAATTCAGGTGTAATGGTGCGTGTGTTTAGTAAGACGTTTCAACTTTTATGCGTTTATATTTGATTTTACGCTTTTACCGTGTTTGGAGGTAATCAAAGATTACCGATAGCTCACCGCGGGGACCATATACAAGCTGTCGGTAGACGCATCTTTCAATACAGTGAAAGACTCAATGTCCTCTATATTCATTTCGTCCAGGCTACGTTCCAAATCCATCCACTAATACCAGCGCGGCAGAATTGTTTGCTCCGAAAGTGGAGAGATACCCCCGAATCCAGAATTCAGAAGTATTCACTCCTGGCTGCCCTGATGTCTGCATGGCGCGAGAATACCCATGCTACATTACCTGCCAGCATTTGAGAGGTTTGCTGAAGGATTTGATTTCAGGTCGTCTACATTTCACGGTCGTTACCGCTCCTGCCACCGTCGCTCTCCGCACGCCTGTTCCGGTGATGACAACTTCATCAATCTCTTTGCATTGGCTACTAATCGTTGTAATACTCACTACGTTGCAGCTTTATCAGCGCTTCCTGTTTATCAAATCCAATATATGAAAGAGACGTGTCTTGAATATTCTTCAACATTTATTTTGTAACGTCCGTTAATATCTGTGATAGCTCCCAAAGACCAGCCTGGTCTGTTGCTGTTACGTTCTACCAATCAGTGGTTCCTTTATCTCAATCTGGTTACAATTCCTGCCAACTTCTATCTTTTTGGTGCTACGCAACATAGAAACTGGCCAGACAGACAAGAGTTATCAATTTCTTAATATTTATGCATTCCATATTATTCGGTTATTGTTAACTTCATCCGATATTCTTTTTATCTGATTGGTCTCTAATGAGGTCTCCTGGTATTTTTCCAATAGCCATTTTACTGGATACGATAGGATTATTTACATCTCCCCATAAAATATATTGTTTACTTCATCGTATGCCAATGCGGGCTGGAGAATCAAAACGAGGCCTCTTCGCGTAATGCCCTACATCTACATAACCATTGGCATGTATATTCATACCAACGCTTCCCTCGTCCTGCAAAAAGTTGAAGGAATTTCCGTCTGGTGTCAGCTGCGAATACAATGATTATCAGCAATACGTAACTGAACGAACA
>VOFG01004550.1_pt1 | contig 26258 bp, 29 predicted proteins | sample 5384171 | NCBI WGS metagenome assembly VOFG01 (sample SAMN12384726, study PRJNA508395) | human gut metagenome | isolation source: healthy gut F | host: Homo sapiens | reverse complement strand
TTGGGACCTAAAACCGATAAACGAAAAAACCAATACGGCATCTTTTTCCACCTGGAATACTTGATAAAAGTAAACGTACCATCAGCACCTGTCATCGTACCGACCATCGTTCCTTTAATTGCAATATTAAATACCAGGCATTTCTATTCCACCTGCATCAACTACTTTCCTTAGAAACAGAGATTCTGGGCAACATCTTAATCCCATACAGGATAGAAGACCCAAAACAATAATAGAACTGGACTCTTCATAATATCAATATCATTAAAGCTTAAACATTATTTGCAAATATTCATTTTTACAAAAACCATAAAGAATGGTATTTTTATACAGTTTTTGACCATTCGAATAAATCAAACTTCTATGACTTTCCTTAGAAAAATCTGTCATTTGTTATTGACATAAATCCTTTCTGACACCACATCCATTTTCTTATCTTAGTGAGATAAGGAAATAATATTTTATAACAAATTATTTTTCAACTATATATATATCATTCAATCTCTTAAATGTTATTATTGAGTTTATCTTTTTCACGTCTATTTTTAAACAAAAGAGAAGAATCCTTTTATTATCTTTGTTTATTAATTAAATAAATTTTATATTTAATACAATAACTAAAACATATCTTATGATGAAGACAAAATCCTATAACAGCAGTGGGTTTTGCAACATGGAATGCTTTCTTACTCACAACAGACATTGGAAAAACAGATGAGTCTTCCTCAATTCTGATTAGCAAGAAAGGCTATTGAACGAAAATCAAAGAATTAGCTGGGCTGGACAAGCAGTCAGTATGCAGGATTGACTGAATTCCATATCAAAGCGCCATGATTCAAGACTACGTCCCGATTAGCTAATACGAGATCGGTGTATCAAAGAACTGTTTCAACATACGGACCCGGTAACATCTATGGATTTGGCATTCGTATGAGGTCTTCGACCGTTTAGAACCGGACGCCAGTCGACTCTGCGCATTTAACCGCAGACTATGGACTTTGGCACGCCAATCAGGCAGCACGCTACAACATTTTAAACGGCATTATGCCTCCTGCTTCCGGACATTGGCTGAATAACCCACGCCGCGTGATATCGATTACCAAATCGAAGCCGATTTTGCCGGCTTAATGACACCAGGTATGCCAAATACAGCTTCGAAATATCAGATAAAATCGGTCATATCATGAATTATGGCGATGGATGGTATGGTGGAGTGCGATTGCCATGTGTTCGCTTGCTTTCATTTCACGATAGCATTAACATAGTAGTCCAGAAGAAGCCTTGAAAACCATTGCAAGAAACGACCGCTTCCACCAGTGTATGAACGCGTGCCATTAATGGCGTCGACAATATCAAACGACTGAAACTAAACATGGGCTGGATGTGAAAAAAATGGAATCAGGATATCGGCTGTCCTGAAGGGACTTCCTTCTAATGATGCGTCATCAGTGTTATGAGTTGCTGGCCGCGGAGAGGGGTGATTTTATAAAACTATGGATATCTCAACACGCTGCGGACAAGACTCCCGACTGCAATCAGCATCTGCATCTGGCCACTATACAAGGATATAGCCAGATTCCCCGAATATAGTTGCCATATAGTTATGCTGTGGAAGGATTTTTTATAAAACTATGGATATCTCAACACGCTGCGGACAAGACTCCGACTGCAATCCAACTGAAGGCATTCTGGCCACTATACAAGGATAAAGATTCCCGAATTGAAAAACTTGCGTGAAAGTAGAGAACCTCAATTTTGCCTATACAGATATGTCTTTAAACCAGACCTGCAAACCTCTTTCAAACATGCGTTGCAGATGATCAAACGCAACGGTGGCAGCATCGGTGGAGACAATATTACTGTGTCGCCAGACACCTGTTCCAGTCCGTTTTGAACAAAAAACAGCATTCGAAGGCATGTTTAATTGACCGTCAAGAATCCAGGAAACTAAGACACCTCGGCTCATTTACTTTCGAAGGGACAGGTATCGTTTTCACGAGGCTACATCCGGGGAGCTAAACTATGTTGCTCAAGTAGAAATGTATGTTGACGGAAAAAAAGGAATGAAGGATTATTTTTCAATAACTTTTGTTGGAGGATGCGATCTCTCCGGCAATCAATTCATATCCTTTATCGTTTGATGGAGGCCGTCACCGATAAACAGGCTTTCGTTTATTTTGCCGTCTTGCAGCAATAGGGCTGTTCCCGGATGGGCAAATTCGTAACCTTCCGTTTCCACCACCTCTTTAATATCGAAGTTGATGTTCCTTACCCATTGTTCCTGATTGCGGCGGGGAAGGATGCCGATCACTTTGACGGAGGCTTCCGGTTGCCGTTGACGGATGGCGGAAAGGAGGAAGCGGAGACCTTCGACGATCTCTTTGTCGTTGTTCAGGCCGCAATTGTTCGTGCCGATCATCAAGACGACTTTTCCGGCCTTATAGCCATCCAGTTCGCCATGGTATATACGCCAAAGCACGTTTTCGATACGGTCCCATCCGCAGCCCAAGTTCTGGAAACCGGCAGGACGCATGACTTTTTCCCAGGTCTCCCGTCCATTTTTGTTACGGTGTTCCGGTTCGCCACCCCAATAGTGGGTGATCGAATTGCCTAAGATTACAGCTTTAGGCGGATGGTTGCGTACCTGCTCCAGGAAAGCGCGGTGACGGGAGAGCCATTCGTACATATGCGGTTCCCGGCGTTGGGTGACGGGGATGGTTGTTGTCAGGGAGCCAAGGGGAATATGCAGGATTTCCCGTACCTTTCTTTCTACGACAACCGCCTGTTGCTTCATTCCGAAGTCGGATGGGTGCACATAGTCAACCCAACCATCGGACGGTATGTTCAGGTCTTCGCGGGACAAATAATATACATCTTTAATTCCTTCGGACTGAATCTGCTCGTATGCTTTACGGGAAGCACGGTTAACCTGGGTGACTTCGTTGTATTTTATTGAATCCATATACATATTGCTATAGCCTCCGTTTCTTTTCACACTACAAAAATACGATTATTTTCCGAATAATAGGTAATATTCTACGGTTAATTCGTAAAAACACCGTATAATATTACCAGTATCCGTTTTTCATATAAATCATATCTATAGAAGAAGCCCTGTGTCATCTGATGACACTGTTTTTGCTGTCTCGGATATAAAGTGGTTCTAGGAATTACTGCCGGATGATGGAGAAAATAATCGGGACAGTTCCGGGAAAATGCAGGAATAAACAGGAAAAAGCGAGACTGCCACTCAAAAACAACCCTGAGACAAGTTGGTATATGAAAATTGATATGTACTTACAATGGAGTGCATCTTACTGATAAATCGAATGTACAAGATGTAGTTGAGCAGTCGATTACTATAAATCTATCTTATAGATAAGTCTGCCGGTGAATTTATCAAGTTCATGGGTAGGCTTTATTTTCATCAAAAGAGAAGATGGCTTGTTCGAAAGTTGGTTGTGTGTTAACTGATGAAATAGCGCATTGTCAGGATATATACCCAATAGAACGAATTTGACAAGATCAAAGACTATTTTATCGTGAAACTCCGAATAAAGATAAACCAAATATCTCGGGAAAATCAATATTCTTAATATACTTTCTTGAAAAAACAGTAAAAGAACAGGCATCATTCCGCAAAATATTACTTTATTCATTTTTACCATTTATTAAATAGTCATATCGTATAATAGAAAACACATCATACAACAGTAAACCACATTCCAATATAGAAGCAAAGTTAGTGATATATTTAAATAGGAAAAAAAAACGAAACAATACGGAAACTTGCTTGAAGCAAAAAACACAAAAAATGATTTTTCACCAATAATACCGTAATCCATGCCAAAATGCCTTGACTGAAATTAGTATCTTTGTATTATAATGCTATTTATTTAAAATAAAATGAGAAAAGCTATTTATCTGTTATTTTTTTTAGTTTGGTTATGTCCTGCTGCTTGTATGGCTCAAGGTCTCCATTTTGGATTGAAAGCCGGTGTGCTTGGAAACAAAGCTGATATTCAAGGTATAAGCAACCGGGTTAAAACAGAGAATATGACTGGTTTTCAAGTAGGTCCCATGCTACAATATCAGACCGGTTTCTATGGACTAACCTTGGATTTTTCCCTATTGTATGTACAGCGTGGAGTGAAATTGACAAACACCTCCAATGACGTCAGTGCCGATATCAAGACACAAAGTATCGACATACCCATAGAATTAAAATGGGAAATGGGGTTGTCCGACAACTTTGACTTGTTTTTAGGAATAGGACCTTCTTTTTCCTTTTTAGTAAATGAGGACAATTGGGGACGCAAACTAGTCCATATAGCCGTAGATGCCATAGACAAGGATCTTTCTTCTATGGGATGGCGTTCCACTGAAGTCGGTCTGAATCTCGGAGGTGGCGTGAAGATAATGAAACATCTGATGCTGAGCTGCTACTATAACATCGGATTAACGGAATCCGCCAGACACCATATCGGAGGAGACAAGCATGACGCCATAGACCAGATTTTCGATGGTGATATTTTCAAATCAAGAAACAGATATTGGCAATTGTCCCTTGCTTATATTTTTAATTAAGTAAAACAATAAAGTCCTATTTATATGGAGCATACATCCGCGTTTACTTCCATTATTGATTCGCAGCTTTTACCTATGAGAGTCGGAATTGTATTTTTAATGGGATGTTGTATTCTTGCCGCTTACTGTACCAATAAGCGCAAGAATATTGAAAAGAAAGAATATCCAATGCTTCTCAAAGGCTACCCGGAACATTGTAAAGGAAGGCTATAAAGGTAAAATATACAATTCTGGTAACTTTTAGACTCTACAAATGACAATCATAAAATATTTACTCTTTACATCATTAGTACTATTTAATTCTTGTCATTCTTACCCTTCCAAGAATGGACAAGATGATAAAACAGACGGCATTCGTTTGTAAGAGGAATTATGCTCTTTATGTAGACAGCATTATTAAATCCGATACCACCCTGCAACAGCGTTTTCATTGTTTAGAGGCGATGTTGGGCACGAATAAAGTATCTGTTTATTCCAGATATACCGACAGCCCCTTTTGAAATCAGCATTCAAAAAGACGTTTTTGATTCTCCGTTATGAGAATTAGATATTATATCAGATATCACATTTAGTCCTGAAATCATTCCAATAAATAAAAATTCTTTCGAACGGCCTGTAAATATAGTACTGAGTCCTATACCACGGGATATTCCGCAAGGAGAAGCCTTAAATTCTGATTCTCTATCATTACGAACTGAATATGACTATCATCCTTTATCGGTAACAGGATACTATTGAAGTATTATTAATGAACAATTCACAGCATTTTCAAGAAATGTTCAGACGAAAAGTTGTTAATTATTCGGCAGTCAATCATGGAAGAGTTCAGCCAGCAACACCTTTTACGGCACCTGCATTCTTGGATACTCTGCAAATATCTATGAAAACAGACAAAGCTTTTTATCCGATAGACACAAAAAGCGTGTCGATGAGTCTGAATAATAATAATTCCAAAGTCCTGTTTTTGGGAGAGGATTATATGGTAGCACGTAAAGAAGACAATCAATGGCTACTACTGAATGGCAACAATGCATGGACTGATATAGGTATTGAAGTTAGACAAGGGAAAAATATCAATTTGCAGCAAATCTTTATCCCCTTTTTAATGACAACAAGCCTGGATATTATAGGGTGTATAAGGAAATAGTTTTTATAATTCTAAAGAAAAATAGTTTATGGTAGCGGTTTCCGAATAAATTAGGGATAAAGGAATTGGATACAGTTTTCGCTCATTAGATTTTTAAATTCAAATAAGATTTTTTAAACCTAACAAGGGACATTCAGTAAAAGATCGCAAAAGGATTCTGTATGTATAGTGAATCCGAATAAATAAACAAAAAAACTTCTGTATAACGAATAAAAGAGGCTGTGTCGTGTAACATGTTACGATACAACCTCTTTCACTATATTTTTGAAAGGTTCTGTAACACTTTCAAACAGATAATTCTAACTACCGATAATCATTCATCGATCCAAATACGCCCAAAATCAAACTATAGAAACAGACTATCTTCGCTAATATTGGATAAGACGAGATTTCTATTCAACAAAAAGACATGAGGCAGAGACAGTTTCCCCATAGGTTTGTTTAGGACAAATCCACTCCATCAGCAAATACTCGCCACTATACCCGTCAAAGTAACGAAGCTTCAAAGGATGACACCCTTTTTCTAGATAGACAAACCCATTTGCTTCCACATAGCCGACAGCCCGATCATTGTCAACTACACGAACGCCTCCAATAAACAGGTCCGAACCGTCATTACTTTTCAAGGAGAAACCATAAGCTCCTGAAACAGGGACGGACAAAAAGCTTTCATACACATAGCCAAAATGATCCTCGTTTCTGCAATCATCCTCAAATTCTAAATAAGATTTCACTCCCTTTGCCTTCATTTCACCAATCTTCTCCAAATCACTCACAGATTTGAAGTTACCTTCATAATAGCGATAAGATACCCCCTGTCGCCTTCCTTTACATTTGATAGCACGTGAGAAACCGATATAACGTTCATATACACGACTGGGCTTTCCATCCTTATAGGTACAAGCTTTCAATTTACAAGGAGCATCCAGTATGATCGCACCTTCACAACGGGAAGCACTACCAAATTCAGGCTCAGTTCCATCCAGTGTATAATAGGTATCACCTTCACCGCAAGACAAAACTATTGACAAGCCTTCTTTGACAAACGAGACCTTCCGCTCATCAACATATGGCATTTCTGGCATTTCCTTTGAAGCCAACAGATAGGACACTGGTATTTCTAGACGTTCAGTAGACGAGATATACATATTTGTCACACGGAAAGGCTGTGTCAATTGAGAAAGAGGACGAGTCATATCACAAACAGCATGTGCCGGAATACGAATACGATCACTTAAAACGCCGTTATCTAATAGATAAGGAATATCACTTTCATTCAATAGACGGACATGGAACTTTCCATTCCTTTCCTCATAAGAAAGTACTTTCAACGAAGAACGTAAAAACAATTTCAACATGTTCTCTTTTCCTGCCAATTTCTGATCAGCATAGGCGATTGAACGACCCGCATAAAGGGCCTCCTTAATGCTTTCTGGCGTATTTTCTTTTGCAAAAACAAACGTCAATGTACGGAATTTCTTTTTCAAGTCAAACAGGAAATCCATTGGATAATGAGCATCCGTTGCTCCAATATAAACCAAGTTATACTGGTCTGCATAATCGATAGCACGCGGATAAAACTCTTCGTTATTGAATATCTCAATACCCTGAATCCGCTTTTGCTCGATATGACGAACAATATAAGCAGGCAATTCGCTGTTCTTATCTGGCCACCCAGGATGATTCGTTGTAATGTAAGCGCCCTCCGCAGCAGCTTTTTCAATCAGGCTGTCAGCTTCAGTCTCTGAAAAATTTCTTTTTTTCGGCATATAGTCATTACAGTCTTTGATAAAAAGGACATTCAAGTGTCCAACAGGATCGCTCCTGTAATCTCCAACCCCTTTATCAACGTAATTCCTTTACTTTCAGCCATTGGGAAGGCTTTATTGTAAGAGACATTACAATCCTTCGTTTCCGTGTGAGAACGAGGCACTGGCTGATGATCTGTGATTGAAATAGCGTCTAGTCCTTCAGCCCAAGCCTCCAATACACGCATTTCAGGAGTGACATGTCCATCCGAATAATAGGTATGCAAATGGAAATCACATTTCAGAGTTTTATATCCTGGCAAATCTGGCACTGCAATGTGTTTCGGATTAAAAGCACGAGAGGAAGAATATCCCTCCAGCAGTTGATACTGTACATTTTCATTTTGTGCGGACAAAGAGACACCCCACAATGTACATCCTAATATAAATACAGACTTCTTCATTTATTGATAATAAAAATTTATAGATAAAAAATAATTTCCTGATTTTTGAAAAATTGTCACGAACATAAATAATAACGTTTCTATCCAGGAACGTTAGCGCTCACATTCTTAAATGTTCTATTGTGCACATCATCAAGGACAATCGCAGGACGATAGTCTTTTTCTTTTGCGGACAACTTCACATTTTGTTACACCTAATTTCAGATAGATCAAGCCTGTCACAAAATCACCAAGAGTAAACGCAACACGACCTCCGCCCTGTTCATGGGAGAAATCAATAACTTTCTGAATTGTCGCCACATTCAACGTAATTCCATCCGCTTTCGCCCCAAAGTCTCTCACTAAAAAATCTTTTGTCCTGAACAAAAAACTCTGCAAAAGAAAAAAAGAGACAACTCAATTGAATTGTTTTCCAAATTATTTCCATATCATTATATATTATTCAATGGCATTAGTAACATTACAGCCAAAATTATCCACAATATTCCACAGTTCGCCTTATCCTTTTGATACTAATCATTACATTTCTGGCAAAAAGAGACCTCCTTCATGTCTATATCGAATGACATAAGCGAAACAAGCAAGTACCAATTATATGCCGTCACCCAATCCCCAAAATAGGAAACCACTCTACCGATGTCTAAAGAGGCGGATCTTATAACCGCATTTTTCTCTCTATGTCTGCCATTTCAGCATCAATGCTGCAAAGGACAAAGAAATGAGTGTTTGTCAATTACAAAGTTCCATATTTGCCTTCTTCATTGAAACGAAACTCCTGAACAGAGCCATATTATTCACTACAAGAAATTTTCTCCGAAGCAAGCACGGCATGTACAACTATATTCGCCCAAACACTCCACCGATTCACTTATCACCTCAAATTTGATTTCTTTCCGCTTCTCAAACAACCGGCTAGCCGACAGGCGTCCACTGTGACTGCTGACCGCATCAATTCCGGTATATTATACGAAAACATTAACGCGTCATAGTAGGTTAAAGGATCCTTCTGGGGCAGCAAAAACGGTTTATGCCCCCACCCCTTCCGAATCAACATAGCCAATAAAAAGACGTGTATAAAGTCCATCAATCCGCCTGCTGCTGAACACCATCCAACGACCATTACCGCTCCAAGAATGATAGCTCTCCGCCTCTTCCGAATTGAAAACATCCAAAGGATATTTTCTGGAAGTAAGCAAATCAAGCATATACAGGTCAGCTTCCTTATGCCAAATAGAAAAATTACCAAAATCATGAAGTGTAAAAGCCAAGAAACGTCCGTCAGGAGACAAACGCGGAAAAGAAACACTTTGTCCTTCCATACGCGCGTTGTAAAGCGTGTCGACAACTTCTCCCAAACGTTCGTTTTGGAAATCGAACGCTATCCGGCAAAGACTGTATTTCACTTGCCTGCAATTCTGGGGCAGCGAATCGACCGCAACCGCTGAACAAAAATATAAAAAATGCCCATCCGGTGAAAAAGTCGGAAATGTTTCAAAAGCACAAGTAGATCGTAACAAAGGAGAAGTCATTATTTTATGATCTTTCACACTATATATCACCACATCCGAGGCTGTATCATAGACCTCCACCCTATCGGGATCATGGCTATAGAAATTTTGGCGAGTCTTGTTCATGGAAAAAGCAATATAATCACCCGAAGGATGCCAATACGGATAAACAAAAGAACCCATTTGCTCTGTTTGCACATCTAGCTTTTCAACCAAACCGTCCTGCAGAATCAACGTACCAGCCAAATCCGCACGCGTATGGAACATCATACGTGACGGATCACGCTCACAATAGGCATGACAGTTCACGCAATTACCTTTTGTCAGACGATTTTCCAAAATAGGACGTTGTTCATAATCAGAAAGGTCACGCTGGTAGATTCCCATTTCCCTCCAACCTTCGTATCCAGGAGGAACTAATCGATAAGAAAGATAAGAATCTATTGAATCTGGGGCTATATAGATTGAAAAAAGAGCGGTAACGCTTCCACTGATCCGACTGATACGCTAAAACAGTCAGACGAAGCGAGTCACCAGCGTATCGACCCATCCAATCCTTCCAATCGGAAACCGGAAATGAAAAAAAGCCCTCGTCTGCCCTCCATCTGCATCAGCTCATGCCCTGCCACTTCAACGACCAACCGGCAAGGTTCATTCCCTAAATAGGAGAAATTCAATGGGGCGATATTCATCGGAACCGTCACACCCTTATAATCCGGAAATATATCAGGGTCAGCCTCCAACACTCCTTGTATTTGTACGGGTCTGTTTCCACTACAGGCTCCAAACAACAGTCCTGCAAGCAGACATATCATCCAATTAATCTTTGTTTCCATCATCCAATCTCAGCAAAAAGTAAATAATACCAAAATGTATGCTTGAAACCATCCAACAAGGAACGAGGGAGCTCCTTGTCGTACTTGTTCATATCCTTTCTTAAACTGCACAAACCGATCCAATGTGGACGATTCGACACCATGTGCCTTGCAGTATTCCCAATCAACCTGTTGGTAAGCGGATAACTGCTCATTCGAGATACCATGTCGGAGAGCATAGTCCTCCTCCAATGTATGATAATAATCTGAAAAGAAAAGCAGGGCCTCCTGTACCGGTTCGGCCAAATACTGAAGAGCCGGAGTTCCATAATAAGTATCGACGAACGATTGCACATGATTAAAGTCTTTCGCCAAAAGCAAATAAGCAAGTGCATATTGCATCGCATTTGAATTCGCAGGATTAACCGCTACGATTTTATAAAGATCGTCCATAGGAGACGCCAAAAGAACAAATGAATCATCCAAGGGGAAAGAGGCACGTCCAGTGCCTAAAGAAGGATCTTGCTCCACAGCTTCATCATCAAACAAAAACGACGTTGAGCAGTGGCCCAACCGGCATAATGCACTGTTTTTTCCAACAAGGTTATATACTTCAACGCAACCAGATAATTCCCTCGCATCAGTTCAATCCGCACCAACATCTGAAGCATGGTCGGATTATATCCATTCAACGCGAATAAAGAGTTAAAAGCCACATTCTGAGCAGCAGCTATATTTCCCATCGCAAACCACAAATGAGCCAAACGGACATCGGCTGATTTATTATTCGGGATATAAACAAGCGATTGCGGACCATATTGAGGATAAGTAAACAAATGGTCAAGCAGCACTCCCTGCTCTGCCAAAGAGAGATTCAAATAATTCGCATCATGATAGTGCATAATACGCTTAGAAGCTTCCCGTTGCAGATCTTTCCATTGTTTCATAACAGTATAATATTCATATCGATATTGTTCAAAAGAAACTCGAACCTGATTCATCCTCCGATCCTGCAAGAAGGAAAAAGTCCTATTTCGCTTGTCAAAAGCAACAAGAAAACAATCCTTTGCAACCATTTACCATGCAACAGCGACATTCGCCCCACCACAACCCCAAACGGAAGAAGCAACAGTGCCACCCAACTGATATGATGGAAAACAGGCATTTCTAATGTCCATTCATAATAATTGGCAGAAGTACATCCTCGTTCCATTTGAGCCATCACGCCGCTGCGCACAGCTCCCCAAGCCAATAACAATGTAAATGGAACATAAGACAGCGAACAAAGACTTTTTTTGCTCTTTCCAGCCAAATCACAGCAAAAGGCACAACATGCGAACAAAGAGGCAACCGCTCCTGCCAACCCAAACAGAATAAACGCAATCGCCCCCCAGACACAATCGCATTCGCAAAGTTTCTCTGGCTGTAGACAAATAAAGATAAAGGCCAACCATAGCCATAGCATAGGCAATCAGCCCTTCATAAAAAAAAGCAAGGATCAAACAAAGACAAAATCAAACTCCCCGCCGGACAAAACGCAAGAGGGGCCAAAAACCATTTTCCTCCCAACTTACGCAAAATCCCCATACTTGCCAAGATGATAGAAAGAAGCAAAAGCGCAGTCAAAGAGACACTCCAAACAGTTGAATAAAAAAACTGGACAAGAAAACGGGACAAGCAAAGTGCCACCCCACCTGGCTGCAAAAAGCAGGCCCGATACATAATCGGAATCAAAAGAAATAATTGTTGCTGTTCCCGATTAAAAAAGCATACTGAAAAGTTTCTTTTAGATACAGGCTCAGCAAGAACAAACCTATTGCAATAAATCCTATCCTTCCAACAATTATTTTTTTTTCGCTTCATTTTCTAATATTTTTAACAGGGAGAACGAGTCCCAAAGAAAAACATACCGATATTCCAAAAACTCTTTTTCCTATTCTTTATCCACAACATCCACATATACATCTCCCACTTGTATTCACTTTTCCGATGTTCAACATAAACAAGAAAGGGCAGCATTTTTACCACCCTTTCTTTTCTAATATTATTATTTTCCAATTTATTAATATCCAGTATTCTGCGGATATTCAATACCTGTATTAGACTGAATTACCTGCGTCGGAATCGGATACTGATAATTATACGGATGGAAGTTGGAAATATACCGTTTTTTCTACTGGATCCCATTCGCGCGGTTGATTAGAACCAGACAAGTTTTCATACCCGAAAGCATATTTGCGAGCGCGATCATACATCGTATTACCCGTCGTTTCATCCTGAATCGGATGACAATCGCTAATATACGTTGCATTCGGATTGACAGATAAACGATTCAACGTGATCCAACGGTTTTCCTCTCCCAACAACTCACGAGCACGTTCATCCAAAATATAGTCAATATCGATATCGGCACCTGTACAATAAGATGCATTAGCACGATCACGCAATACATTGATATCAGCAGCAGCTTTCGACTTTTCTCCCAATGCCAAATAAGCTTCTGCACGAATCAGATAAGTTTCAGCTATACGCAACATATACCAATCACAGTCATAGGCTTTGTTGTCACCGTTCGGATGTCTGTCATCAGAAAATTTCCAAAACGAGGGAAAATTTCAACTGTATCAGAAGCCGTAATAGCATAAGCCGCCTCATCGGCCGTGCCTCTAGCCTTTTTCTGCCCGTGCATAAGCAGCAGCTTTTTCATCCAGCCAACGCGTTCCCCCGGCGTATACCAGTTTCGCTGAATCATGACCTCAGAACCACGAAAATCTACCTTACCATTTTTGCAAGACTCTTCCCATAAACGATCCCGTACATAATAGGTTGAATAATACCGGTTCCTTGATAAGCCACATTCCCCCCATCGAGTCACGGGCAATATTCGCTTCATAGCGATCTTTCGCACTCGGTACATTCGATTTCGCACTACCCATAATACCTGGTTGAAAACAAGCCACATTGTCACCCCATAAATATATCTGAGTTCCATTTGACAAAGTGCGTTTTTTCGTATCATTCCGAACAGTCGTAGACATCCAAACCGACTCGATATTATTGGCATTAATACGCCACCATTCATTACCGCCGCCACCGGTAGAGTAAGTTCCATAATTATATTGGCAAACCCAAATAGCTTCTTTGTTATCTGTTGAGTTCTGGTTGCCACCTTCACGGAAAAGATCCCAATAAGCACCAGCGGGAGCAGCCAATGAATTACCATAACGATCGGTGGCCTCTCCAGCACGAGAACCAAAACGAGTCGTCATCAAGTGATAATCTCCGTCCGTACCATCGATAACACGAGTAGAGGCAGCCACAGCATTATCAAAATCCCCTAATGCTAAACTAATTTCCGCCAAATAATGATCAGCGGCAGCTCGTGTAAGCTTGCCCGGTTTAGAGGCTGTCTTTGGCAGATTAACTGCAGCATATTCAAAATCCTTCTTACAGAATTCCCATACAGTTTGACGATTACTTGGTGTATATCCCGTAGTAATTTCTGTCGCATGGTGTTCCAGAATAGGCACATTGCCATACATACCGGCCAATACACGATACGCCCATCCCCTGAAAAATACAGCCTCTGCACGGATAGCCAGTTTCTTCTCTTCAGAAGAATATTGGATATTAACACGTTCGTCTATCATATCAATGACAGTATTGGCCCGGTTGATCAACTTGAACAAATTATCATACCAATGACGTGTATATCCACTTTCAGAAGTCAATGTATTCCAATTTGAAAAATGATCATTTCCTCCTTTTTGACTATATGTGTCCAATCCGATTCCCCAATCATCCAAGAGTGAGATCCATGCGTCTGCCCCATCATCAAAGACTGGATCTGGCGATAACAACCGTTAAGAGCCAATTCCATATCTGATTCTGATTGATAAAATGTCTGGTCATCGAATTTATAAGAATGCTCTTCCAAAAATTCATCTTGGCTTAAACACCCGGTCAAACCGGTTGCCAATGCTGTACTAACAGCTACTACAAAAAAATATCTCGTGAGTTTCATACGTAATTCTTTTTTTATTTACTATTAGAATGTCAAGTTAATGCCGGCTGTGAATGTACGATAGGTTCCTTTACTACCCATACTGCTGGATGTAGGGCCACCCGCAATCGTACCCCCATCTTCAGGATCCAAACCTGTCCAGCCTGTGATTGTAAACAAATCTGTACCGGAGACATACAAACGAAGGCCTTCGATTCCATAAGGTTTAATCAATTTTTGATCAAAATTATAAGAGAATACCAAGTCTTTCAATTTTAAGAAGGAACGCGGACTCCAGTACTGATAGTTCAAAGAGTTATTGTATCCATAACGAGGATAATCGTTGGTATGATTTGTCGGGGTCCAAGGATCAACTGCATCCAGCTGGGCACCACTACCACCTATACTGTAAGCGTGCGGATTATAGCCTAAGAAATGAGTATCATTGCCCTGCATCCAACGAAAGTTGAAATACAAAGAGAAGTTTTTATAACTCAATGTGTTCCCTAAATTAATTGTGAACAACGGGTCCATTGATCCCAAATACTGACGATCATTGGCATCAATCTTGCCATCCTCATTAAAATCTTCGAACTTCAAATCACCAGGAACCGCATTCGGCATGATCTTATTACCATCCTTGTCCACATAATTATCAACTTCTTCCTGACTCTGAAAACCCCAACTTTCTTCAAATCATATGCTGCACCGATCGGTTTGCCGATAATTAAAGCATAGTAACTATCAAAACCGTAGGCAACCGCATTGGCCACATCATCCGCTTCTTCACCTTTGTAGTTCTTACCATACAAGCTCTTGATTTCGTTACGGTTCAAATCAAATACCACATTAGTTTCCCACCGGAACTTTTCCTTACCATCACCATCAATATTCACAGAATTCAATGTGATTTCAATACCTTTATTCGTCACTTTACCAGCATTTGCTTTAGCAGTCTGGAAACCGGTAGGATACGGAACAGAACGATCCATCAACATATCGGTCGTTTTACCCGCATATACATCAACGGCACCTCCCAAACGACCGGCCAATACATTGTAATCAATACCTACATTAAACTTTTTCAACAGTCGCCCATGTTAAAGAACGGTTCGGCAAGGAAGAAGGAACCAGTCCGAAAGCACTACCGGAAGCAGAATCTCCAAACCAAGTATAAGTGGTTCCAACCGAACCAATCGTCGCATACGGAGAAACGGAGCGACTACCGTTCTGTCCCCAAGAGAAACGGAGCTTCAGATAATCCAACCAATCCGCGTTGTCTTTGACAAAATTTTCGTTACTCAACACCCAAGCTGCAGAGGCACCATAGAAGTTACCCCACTTGTTACCAGCAGAGAAGGCTGAATAACCATCACGGCGAAACGTGAAATTCGCATAGTAAGTACTTTTATAATTGTAATTAACACGAGTCAATATACCTATGGCAGAACTACTTGTACGTTCACGGCGAATTGTACGTGTATTAGCCAAGTCCTGTTTATAAACCCCTAACGTAGTTGGAACAGAAAATCCCTTAAAATCGGTACGGAGCAATTCGCTGTTGGATGCTTCACGTGTATAACCAATCATGGCATCCACATGATGGTTTTTAAAATCACGCGTATATGTAAAGATGATATCTACGTTCCAGGTAGAAGAAAGTTGTGTATAGGAATAACCTTCAACATTCACCCCAAATTTATCCGGATTGTCCATATCAGCAGTATTGTCCGTATTCACCCAAATACGAGGATCATTAAAAACATCACGCATAGCTGAATTACGGCGGGCATTCAATGAAATACGATAAGACAACCCTTGTAGAAATGGAAAATCTACCTGTGCATACGCAACACCATTGATGTTATAATTACGCTTCTGATCATCTTTCCACAAATGAGAGTCACCAGCACCAGATCCACAAAACGGACTGGCAGAATTGCCGTCAGGTCTGGAATTCGGCCAATTCTCGTACCCCGGCTGACGCGCATGCGTATAAGAATAGGGTGTCATCCAAGTGGCGTTCTGAATACGAGCAGGAACTCCCCATTCTTTAGCACCTAAATAATTCCCCTTCAAACCAATTTTCAACCATTCCTTTGCCTGAATATCCAACTTGGTCATGATGTTATATTTTCATAATCATCCCTTTACGAATACCCTTTTTGGCGCGTATAATCACCTGAAATATAATAGTTCACAATTTTTGAACGACCGGAAACACTCACGTCATACTTTTGGCCAAAACCGGTACGTGAGATTTCATCCAGCCAGTCTGTATAAACACCCTCATTATAAGCATCATACTCAACCGTATTCATCAACTGAGCTCTATCAAAATCAGATGACCAGACAGCATCAGAAGGAATACTACCGCCTGCCTGTTTTGCATAGAAACGGTTGCGGAAGAATTTTCTTCATCCGTCACCATTTTCGGCATACGAGACCAACCGGAAAAGTTCCAACTCGAGTTCACATTGATTACCGGCCTTTCGCTCAATCCTCTTTTAGTCGTAATAATGATCACACCATTAGCAGCACGTGAACCGTAAATTGCCGCAGCAGAAGCATCTTTCAGCACGTCTACACTCTGAATGTCATTCGTATTGATTTCATTGATTGAACCAAAACTAATCACGCCATCGACTATCAACAACGGCTGATTGACACTTTGCTGGCCAGCTGAAACATCAGCAGGAATTGCATTCTTACCACGGATATTCAGACTACTGAAGTTATCTCCCCCCACTATTGGTAGGAGAGTAACGGAAACCTGCCACTTTACTAGATAAGGACCCCATTACGTTCGGATTTGGCAGAGCAGCAAGTTCATCTGTCATCTGCACATTTGAAATTGCGCCGGAAAGATCTTTTTTCCGAGCCGTTCCATAACCGATAACAACAACTTCTTCCAGTTGCTCGGTATCTTCTTCTAATTTGACATTAATAAACGTCTGATTTCCCACTTTCACCTCTTGGGACCTAAAACCGATAAACGAAAAAACCAATACGGCATCTTTTCCACCTGGAATACTTGATAAAGTAAACGTACCATCAGCACCTGTCATCGTACCGACCATCGTTCCTTTAATTGCAATATTAACACCAGGCATTTCTATTCCACCTGCATCAACTACTTTCCCTGAAACAGAGACTTGGGCAAACATCTGCAATCCTATACAGGATAGAAGACCCAAAAACAATAGAATCCGACTCTTCATAATTACTATCATTAAAGTTAAACATTATTTGCAAATATTCATTTTAAAAAAAACAAAACCATAAAGAATGGTATTTTTATACAGTTTTTTGACCATTCGAATAAATCAAACTTCTATGACTTTCCTTAGAAAAAAATCTTTTTTGTCATTTGTTATTTTTTTTGACATAAATCCTTTCTTTTTGACACCACATCCATTTTCTTATCTTAGTGAGATAAGGAAATAATATTTTATAACAAATTATTTTTCAACTATATATATATCATTCACCTCTTAAATGTTATTATTGAGTTTATCTTTTCACGTCTATTTTTAAACAAAAGAGAAGAATCCTTTTTATTATCTTTGTTTCATCGTTAACTAAATTTTATATTTTAATACAATAACACTAAAAACATATCTTATGATGAACAAAATCCTACTCTTTTTTTTAGCAATTGGGTTTGCAACAGGAATGCTTTCTTGCTCACAACAGACATTGGAAAAAACAGATAGTCTTCCTCAAACCTATACGATTAGCCAAGAAAGGCTATTAGACAAAATCAAAGGTGGCTGGGCTGGACAAACGATCGGCGTAGCATACGGAGGTCCGACTGAATTCCGTTATCGAAGCGCCATGATTCAAGACTACGTCCCGATTAGCTATGCAGATGGGTGTATCAAGAACTATTTCAAGCATGCTCCCGGATTGTTTGATGACATCTATATGGATTTGACATTCGTAGAGGTCTTCGACCGTTTGGGAATAGACGCTCCAGTCGACTCTTTCGCACATGCATTTGCTCACGCAGACTATGGACTTTGGCACGCCAATCAGGCAGCACGCTACAACATTTTAAACGGCATTATGCCTCCAGCTTCCGGACATTGGCTGAATAACCCACATGCCGATGATATCGATTACCAAATCGAAGCCGATTTTGCCGGCTTAATGACACCAGGTATGCCAAATACAGCTTCCGAAATATCAGACAAGATCGGTCATATCATGAATTATGGCGATGGATGGTATGGTGGAGTCTACATAGGTACCATGTATTCGCTTGCTTTCATTTCCGATGACATTAACATAGTAGTCCAAGAAGCCTTGAAAACCATTCCAGAAAACAGCCGCTTCCACCAGTGTATGAACGATGTAATCCAATGGCATCGACAATATCCAAACGACTGGAAACAAACATGGGCTGAATGTGAAAAAAAATGGAATCAGGATATCGGCTGTCCTGAAGGGACTTTACTTCCATACAATATTGATGCCGTCATCAATTGCGCATACGTAGTTATGGGATTGCTGTACGGAGAGGGTGATTTTATAAAACTATGGATATCTCAACACGCTGCGGACAAGACTCCGACTGCAATCCAGCATCTGCAGCAGGCATTCTGGCCACTATACAAGGATATAGCCAGATTCCCGAATACTGGATGAAAAACTTGCGTGAAGTAGAGAACCTCAATTTTGCCTATACAGATATGTCTTTAAACCAGACCTACCAAACCTCTTTCAAACATGCATTGCAGATGATCAAACGCAACGGTGGCAGCATCAGTGGAGACAATATTACTATTGTCTGCCAGACACCTGTTCCAGTCCGTTTTGAACAAGCATTCGAAGGCATGTTCCCAATTGGCCGTCAGGAAATCCGGAAGGAACTAAGACACCTCGGCTCATTTACTTTCGAAGGGACAGGTATCGTTTTCACGGGCTACATCCGGGGAGCTAAAAACTATGTTGCTCAAGTAGAAATGTATGTTGACGGAAAAATCATTGAAAGGGCTGTTCTACCAACCGGGAAAAATCATCGTGTAGACCTGTTCTGGAAATATCAGTTGCCAGAAGGAAAACATATCGTTACATTCAAATGGCTGAATCCCGATTCCAATGCTCAAATCCACTGTAATGACGCTCTTATCTACTCTAACAGACCGCTCCCGATTCCTCATCAATAAAGGAACAAACTAAAACTGAGGACAGGCGGATATTAAATAAAAAAGTTATTCTGAGATTTATGCAAATAGATAAAAAAATACTAAAAACAAAAAAAATGAATGTAGACTACAATAAACACAACATTGTCAAATACTTAGCAAACAATAAAGATAAAGACATATGGAAAATGTCGGTGAGCAGTATAGGATTCCAATCCACCAAGTTTCTAGACAGCTATCCTCCAAAAGGCCATCCATTCGGATACACCTTCAATCCCGAACGAGGACGAATCTTAGACGAATTCTCCTTAATCTATATTACAAAAAGGGAGAGGTACATTTCAGTCCGGCAACTGTTCCGAAAAAAAATAACTAAAGGAGATGTTTTCCTATTTGTTTCCCAGAGAATGGCATACATACCGACCGGCAAAAGACATCGGATGGAATGAATATTTTGTAACTTTCCAAGGAGAATATTTTAATAAATTACTCAATAAGATTTTCCAACCTAATGATCCCATTATCCACATCGGCATAAACGAACAAATAGTCAAGCATTTTCTTGAAATGCTTGACTGTGCCAAGGCACAGTCACCCGTGTCACGATTTCAAGCTGTCATGGCGGGAATTATGATGCATATGATCGGCGATATCTATTCGATCAACAAAAACTATGATTGTGAACCAGCTTCTCTGCAGAAGATACAGGAGGCATGCGTACTGATTCTAGAAAACATTTACGACAAATTAACACCGGAAGACATTGCCGAATCCATCAACATGAGCTATTCCAATCTCAGGAAATCATTCAAGCGATACACCGGAATCACCATCCATCAATACATTTTACAACAAAAAATTAGTAATATCAAAAAATTACTGGACAATACGGAAATGTCGGTCCAAGACATTGCAATGAAGTTAAATTTCGGGTCGGCCAACTACTTCTCGTGCTTTTTCAAGAGTAAAACAGGTATAAGCCCACTTTCCTACCGGAAAAAATTCGAAAAGTTGCAGGAAAAAGCCCCAAAGGCTCTGTATTAAAAGGGGACATTCAGTAAACAAACCATTTTATTTTAGCTCATTGACTGAATATCCCGAATTATATCATTCCCTTCATCTGTAATAACGTGAATGCGAAATATTCCGCTATACAGGTAAAGGAATGCAGGATTATTTTTCAAAAACTTTTGTTGGAGGATGCGATCTCTCCGGCAATCAATTCATATCCTCTGTTATTCGGATGGAGGCCGTCACCGATAAACAGGCTTTCGTCTATTTTGCCGTCTTGCAGCAATAGGGCAGTTCCCGGATTGGCAAATTCGTAACCTTCCGTTTCCACCATCTCCTTAATATCGAAGTTAATGTTCCTTACCCATTGTTCCTGATTACGGCGGGGAAGGATGCCGATCACTTTGACGGAGGCTTCCGGTTGTCGCTGACGGATGGCGGAAAGGAGGAAGCGGAGACCTTCGACGATATCCCTGTCGCTGTTCAGGCCACAGTTGTTCGTGCCGATCATCAAGACGACTTTTCCTGCTTTGTAGCCGTCCAGTTCTCCGTGGTATACACGCCAAAGCACATTTTCGATGCGATCCCATCCGCAGCCTAGGTTCTGGAAACCGGCAGGTCTCATGACCTTTTCCCAGGCCTCTCGTCCGTTCTTGTTGCGGTGTTCTGGTTCGCCACCCCAATAGTGGGTGATCGAATTGCCTAAGATTACAGCTTTAGGCGGATGGTTGCGTACCTGCTCCAGAAAAAGCGCGGTGACGAGCCTGCCATTCATACATGTTCGGTTCCCGGCGTTGGGTGACGGGAATGGTTGTTGTCAGGCTGCCTAAAGGAATATGCAGGATTTCCCGGACCTTTCTTTCTACAGCTGCCGCCTGTTGCTGCATTCCGAAGTCGGACGGGTGCACATAGTCAACCCAACCACCGGATGGTATGTTCAGATCTTCGCGGGACAAATAATATACATCTTTAATTCCTTCGGACTGAATCTGCTCGTATGCTTTACGGGAAGCACGGTTAACCTGGGTGATTTCGTTGTATTTTATTGAATCCATATACATATTGCTATAGCCTCCGTGTTCGATCAGCAAGATGGGCAGTAAAATAGAATCTTGTACCAAAATATTTCTTTTCGACTGTAATCGGTTCTATTTTGATACTTCCTGCGTCAAATGACACCCCATCTTCATGGCATACGATACCCAGGATTTCTTGGAATACACGAGCCAGGAAATCCCAGCCACAACTGATCCTGTCCGCCATAAACCCACATCAACCGTAGGACGAGCCTCAAGTCCATTCATGGCATAAAGCAAAGAACCGCCTTTCAACAAGAAATTGTCCTTGTACAGGCTTACAGAAGCCCTGCAAAGCAGTCTCTCGTTGAAGTATCTTGCCAGAAGATACCATGTATTTATAGCCTGTCTCATTCATGAGGTTGAGCAAGCGTGTCTTTACAGACTTGTCATAGTTTTTCTTTCCCATTATCTTATTCTATTGCGATTTCGAGATAATTTTTCAACGTGTTAAACACTCTTAGGCGCTTGGCGTAATCCTGCAAACGGGCGAGATTACGGTTCGGCTTTTTCAGATAAGTACGTATTACTTCCGCGCAAACGTCCAGACCAATCTTGTTCCGATACTTCACCGCATCACAAACACTTCGTTCCATATCAGTAATATGAACTTTATATCCCGATATATCCGCATCCATAATCCCAAACTCCAAGTTCTCTTTTTTTCCAATAATAAAGTTCTATAGGCAGGGCGTGTGGAAGCACTACTTTCCTTTTTATTGGCAATGGCTATGCAAAAAGCAGGCGGGACTGTCGTAGACAGTTGATGATATGTCCAGGCATTGTACAGGCATAAACACCATTCGGTATTATCCTCTCCACGTCTATCATCGTGTTTAGCAATGCCTCAGGAGCAGCATATACCCCATGACGCAATCTTATCAAATCGCCACGTTCTTTAGCTCGCAACACCTGTTTATATTCCGACAGGTGAGATATATCCGTTGTGGATATAGTCCCTCCGAGAGACGCAACTTTATTAATTATATCATTCATATAATCCACCTTAGAAGTTCTTTTCACACTACAAAAATACGATTATTTTCCGAATAATAGGTAATATTCTACGGTCAATTCACAAAAACACCGTATAATACTACCGGTATCCGTTTTTCATATAAATCATATCTATAGAAGAAGCCCTGTGTCATCTGATGATTTCTGATGACATCTGATGACATTGCTTTTCATGTTTTAGAGATAAAGCGGTTCTTTGCCCAAATCCATGAAAATGAGATGTTATGAACATACAGGAAGCAAAGGACATCAGACTTGTTGATTTTTTAGCTGGATTCGGATATGAACCGGTAATACAGCGTGGAAACAGCGTGTGGTACAAATCACCTTTTAGGGCGGAAAAGAAGGCTTCTTTCAAGGTAGACCTTCATAAGGAACTGTGGTATGACTTCGGACTGGCCATGAGGGTTCTGATAATCTCATTCCAATGCATTACATGTATTGCCTATTAATAGTGCTATAATTCTGATATATGATGTCTTGCGCATGGATTTGCCTCAACGAATACGAATCTGTCCTCCGATTACTTGCCAATATTCCACTGCTTGAATAATATTATTCCCAATTATAGATGTCCATAATTACTTCTTTTATATTAGCTGTTGCGCCACCTGTAAATTCTCTTTTAATATTTTACCGAGACTTTTTGCAAAGTGTTTGTATGAATTCTTTTCTTTCTCTTTATCATTATCCGATAAATTACTACTATCAATTTCAGAGTGTACAAAACTGACAATACTATCAATTGCATTATCTACGGTTTTGCTGCTAATTTTTGATTTATATCCCAATGCATTTATAACACATATATTTACCAGCTCCAATATCCTTGTTTTTAGGAATAGGACCTTCTTTTTCCTTTTTAGTAAATGAGGACAATTGGGGACGCAAACTAGTCCATATAGCCGTAGATGCCATAGACAAGGATCTTTCTTCTATGGGATGGCGTTCCACTGAAGTCGGTCTGAATCTCGGAGGTGGCGTGAAGATAATGCGAAAACATCTGATGCTGAGCTGCTACTATAACATCGGATTAACGGAATCCGCCAGACACCATATCCGGAGGAGACAAGCATGACGCCATAGACCAGATTTTCGATGGTGATATTTTCAAATCAAAAACAGATTATTGGCAATTGTCCCTTGCTTATATTTTTTAATTAAGTAAAACAATAAAGTCCTATTTATATGGAGCATACATCCGCTTTTACTTCCATTATTGATTCGCAGCTTTTACCTATGAGAGTCGGAATTGTATTTTAATGGGATGTTGTATTCTTGCCGCTTACTGTACCAATAAGCGCAAGAATATTGAAAAAAGAAAGAATATCAATGCTTCTCAAAGGCTACCCGGAACATTGTAAAGGAAGGCTATAAAGGTAAAATATACAATTCTGGTAACTTTTAGACTCTACAAATGACAATCATAAAATATTTACTCTTTACATCATTAGTACTATTTAATTCTTGTCATTCTTACCCTTCCAAGAATGGACAAGATGATAAAACAGACGGCATTCGTTTGTAAGAGGAATTATGCTCTTTTATGTAGACAACATTATTAAATCCGATACCACCCTGCAACAGCGTTTTCATTGTTTAGAGGCGATGTTGGGCACGAATAAAGTATCTGTTTATTCAGATATACCGACAGCCCCTTTGAAATCAGCATTCAAAAAGACGTTTTTGATTCTCCGTTATGAGAATTAGATATTATATCAGATATCACATTTAGTCCTGAAATCATTCCAATAAATAAAAATTCTTTCGAACGGCCTGTAAATATAGTACTGAGTCCTATACCACGGGATATTCCGCAAGGAGAAGCCTTAAATTCTGATTCTCTATCATTACGAACTGAATATGACTATCATCCTTTATCGGTAACAGGATACTATTGAAGTATTATTAATGAACAATTCACAGCATTTTCAAGAAATGTTCAGACGAAAAGTTGTTAATTATTCGGCAGTCAATCATGGAAGAGTTCAGCCAGCAACACCTTTTACGGCACCTGCATTCTTGGATACTCTGCAAATATCTATGAAAACAGACAAAGCTTTTTATCCGATAGACACAAAAGCGTGTCGATGAGTCTGAATAATAATAATTCCAAAGTCCTGTTTTTGGGAGAGGATTATATGGTAGCACGTAAAGAAGACAATCAATGGCTACTACTGAATGGCAACAATGCATGGACTGATATAGGTATTGAAGTTAGACAAGGGAAAAAATATCAATTTGCAGCAAATCTTTATCCCCTTTTTAATGACAACAAGCCTGGATATTATAGGGTGTATAAGGAAATAGTTTTTTATAATTCTAAAGAAAAATAGTTTATGGTAGCGGTTTCCGAATAAATTAGGGATAAAGGAATTGGATACAGTTTTCGCTCATTAGATTTTTTAAATTCAAATAAGATTTTTTAAACCTAACAAGGGACATTCATTAAAAGATCAAAAGGATTCTGTATGTATAGTCAATCCGAATAAATAAACAAAAAAAACTTCTGTATAACGAATAAAAGAGGCTGTGTCGTGCTAACATGTTACGATACAACCTCTTTCACTATATTTTTGAAAGGTTCTGTAACACTTTCAAACAGATAATTCTAACTACCGATAATCATTCATCGATCAAATACGCCCCAAAATCAAACTATAGAAACAGACTATCTTCGCTAATATTGGATAAGACAGATTTCTATTCAACAAAAAAGACATGAGGCAGAGACAGTTCCTTTTTTCTGACTGGGCTTTCCATCCTTATAGGTACAAGCTTTCAATTTACAAGGAGCATCAGTATGATCGCACCTTCTGACAGGAAGCACTATAGGTCAGGCTCAGTTCCATCCGGTGTATAATGGGTATCACCTTCACCGCAAAGACAAAACTATTGACAAGCCTTCTTTGACAAACAAGGACCTTCCGCTCGTAAACATATGTGGCATTTCTGGCATTTCGCTGAAGCCAACAGATGGGGACACTGGTATTTAGACGTTCAATGGGCAAGTATACATATTTGTCTGGAAGGCTGTGTCAATTGAAAAAGGACAGTCATATCACAAACAGCATGTGCCCGAATACGAATACGATCACTCAAAACGCCGTTATCTAATAGATAAGGAATATCACTTTTCATTCAATAGACGGACGTCGTTTCCATTCGCTCACTCATAAGAAAGTACTTTCAACGAAGAACGTAAAACAATTTCAACATGTTCTCTTTTTCCCGTTGCTCCAATATAAGCCAAGTTATACTGGTCCTGCATAATCGATAGCATGCGGATAAAACTCTTCGTTATTGAATATCTCAATCACTCCTGAATCCGCTTTTGCTCGATATGACGAACAATATAAGCAGGCAATTCGCTGTTCTTACCTGGCCACGATGATGCGCTGTAATGTAAGCGCCCTCCTGCAGCAGCTTTTTCACAGGCTGTCAGCTTCCAGTCTCCCGAAAAATTTCTCGGCATACAGTCATTACAGTCTTTGATGAAAGGACATTCAAGTGTCCAACAGGACGTCGCTCTGTACTCCAACCTTTATCAGCGTAATTCCTTTACTTTCAGCGCATTGGGAAGGCTTTTATTGCAAGACACATTACAATCCTTCCGTTTTCCGTGTGAGAACAGAGGCACTGGCTGATGATCTGTGATTGAAATAGCGTCTAGTCCTTCAGCCCAAGCCTCCAATACACGTACAGGAGTGACATGTCCATCCGAATAATAGG
>VOFG01002854.1_pt1 | contig 26266 bp, 29 predicted proteins | sample 5384171 | NCBI WGS metagenome assembly VOFG01 (sample SAMN12384726, study PRJNA508395) | human gut metagenome | isolation source: healthy gut F | host: Homo sapiens | reverse complement strand
ATATTTCAATAAGATGCGCAAAGATAACGTAACCATGTTAAAAATCAAATAGTTATAAAACATCTTTTTTAACGAGGCCGGAAAAGGAAGCAAGAAAAAGCATATTGGGGCGGAGTTACGTTACCAAATCGTAACTCAGTCCAAACGCCTCAAATTGAATCCTAATAGACTATATTACAGTTGTTTGCACACTTCTGCATAACCTTGAATAGCTCAACAGTAATTAAATTTGTGACTAAAAAAGTTGAGTTATGAAAAGTACATTCAAAGTATTATTTTACGTAAAGAAACAGTCTGTAAAAACGGAAAGGCACCGGTTATGGGCCGTATCACCATCAATGGAACCCAAGCCGGTTTCAGTTGTAAGAAAGAAGTGTCCCTCGCTTTGTGGGACGTCAAAACCAACCGGGCCAAAGGCAAGTCCGAGGAGGCCCGTACACTCAATCAGGAGCTTGACAATATCAAGGCGCAAATCACCAGGCACTACCAGTACATCTGCGACCACGACAGTTTTGTCACGGCCAAGAAAGTCTATAACCGCTATGTCGGTTTCTCAGAGGAATGCCACACCCTTATGAATCTTTTCAGGAACAGCTGGAATCGTATAAAAAGAAAATCGGCATAGAGAAAGCCGAAAGCACCTACCGCGGTCTGGTTGCCGACTACAAAGAATCTCCTGCTTTTCATGAAAAGCAAGAAGAATACGGAGGATATTGTCATCGAAGAACTTGAGAAATCATTCATTGAGGATTACTACAACTGGATGCTCGGTACCTGTGCTTTGGCGAACTCCACTGCCTTCGGGCGTGTCAATACCCTGAAATGGCTGATGTATATCGCGCAGGAAAAAGGCTGGATACGGGTCCATCCGTTCGCATCATTCGAGTGTATGCCCGAATACAAGAGGCGCTCCTTCCTTTCAGAAGAGGAACTGCAAAGGATTATCCGTATAGAACTGAGATACAAACGCCAGCGTGCCATGCGCGACATGTTCCTGTTCATGTGTTTCACCGGTCTTTCCTACGCAGACCTGAAAACTATAACCTACGATAATATCCATACCGACTCCGACGGCGGTACATGGCTGATGGGCAACCGTATAAAACGGGAGTGGCGTATGTCGTAAAATTGTTGCCCATTGCCATCGAGCTGATTGAAAAATACCGGGGTACGGATGAAAAGAAAGACTCCCCGAATATGTCTTTCCGGTAGGCGAATACAATGCCATGCGGCTCAGTCTTGGAATCATAGGCAGGAAATGCAACTGCCGGGTAGAGGTCACCCCGCACATCGGACGCCACACGTTTGCCGTTTTGGCCATACTCAAGGGGATGCCGTTGGAAACCCTTCAGAAAGTGTTGGGGCATAAGTCCATCCTCTCCACGCAGGTTTATGCCGAACTGATTAACCCGAAGGTAGGCGAGGACACCGACAGGATTTGCGAGAAAAATCGGTCACGTTTACAAACTTGCCTGTAACACGACAATAAAAAAAGCGTCCGGAAGCCGATAGGCCGAAGGACGCTTTTTTATTACCTACTTGTCTATTTTCTGAACCGTCTGAAATCCCTGTAATTCTTTTTCAACACTTCGTACAGTGCACTCTCCGGATAGAGCAGTTTCCCCCCGATAGTGGTATAAGGTACCAGCCTTTCATCCCTCAGCGTCTGCAACGTCCGTCGTGAGATATGCAGCAGGGCGCACACCTCATCCCCCGTCATGTAATGCTCGTCCGCAACCGTCGGGCGTATCCGTGCCGTAGCCTCTTCCACCGCTTTCCCCGCTTTTCTTTATCCATCCGGCCAGTTCCTTGAACTCTTCCGAATCCCTTGTGATAATCTCCGCCATGCCTTACTTCCTTTTGATTGGTCCGTTTTCCAGTATCTCCGAATATCCGTTTCCCGGTAGAAGAATTTCCCCCCTACGTTCGAGTGGGGGATTAGCCCGTTGTCCCGATAGTTTTGCAGGCACCGTTTCGATATACCCAGAGCCAGACATACGTCCTGCGCATCCATTCACTTGTCCGGTGCAGGCGGGGCAATCTTTTTCTGGAAGTCGCCCATCTGTACGGCCAGCGTGCTGACCAGCTTCTCAACTCCTGATACGCGCTTGTTTCAATAATTGTCAGTTCCATACTAAAATTCTTTTTAAGTTTCTGAATATGCGGCAAAGTAAGGCACATTTCCACATCCGGCAAAGCCCCCTGAATCAGAGTCGCCCGTTGGCGTGCATTGTCTCCTGAACATACAAAATGTTAAAAAAACATCCAAAACATTGCCGTACCGTTCCTTCCGCCTATATTTAGGCAAATCAAAAACCTTCAAAGCCCATGCGTCTGAACTTTTACCATACGTGACTGTACCGACAGCAACCGCCCCAAAGTCCATGACTACGTAGCCATGCTGCGCCGAATCCTTACCCAATATCCCCATGCGGAGTTTGTATTCCAGTTTGCCCCCGACGGCATCTTGTCCTTCTACGGTGAATTTCTACCCGATATAAAGGGGATTGCCGCTGAAATGTGCTGGTGCGTCATCGACTGTGATACCGACGGTTATATACAGACTGGCACTGCCTGCCATACCATGATAGGGGTGGAGATCACCTGCCGTCAGACGCGGACCGGCTGGTGAGCCGACAGGATAGAGGAAAAATTTCTGGTAGGCGATGTTCCCGACCATTTCTATCCCCTTGTCACCGATTTCCGTCCCCCCATCCGTACTTTCGGTTTCCACAGCTATTACCTGCACGATTATTCCCCGTTTCCCGTCAGGACTTCGCCCACACGCCCGACGAGTTTCAGCGCCGGGGCACCAACCTTGTCTCCAGATTCAAAAGCGGTGAAGCCTCAGATTGCGTGGCCTACTTCATGGCGATAGCCTTTGCACGCACTCCCGAACTCACCAGCCGCCGTGCCGACTTCACCCTTATGATAATCCCCGCATCCACCAACGAAAGGCACGAGCTCCGCTTCAGGAATTTCAGCGTTGAGTTTACCGGCCTGCTGCGCATCGCCAACGGTTACGACGCCATCACCGTTACCCGTGACCGGGAAGAGTACAAGGGACAGCATTACAAGAACAAGACCGACAATCTCCATTTTGACGAAGCCGCCATCCGTGGCCGCCACATCCTGTTGTTCGACGATTTGCTGACTACCGGTGCCGGACTTTCCCAAGTCAGCCGCAAACTGCTCGCTTGCGGTGCCCTCTCCGTCACCGGCCTCTTTCTTGCCAAGACCGTGCCTCCCGAAGACGAATATGATTTTCTGCCCGTGGAGGAAGCCCCTGCCACAGAATAAAAGAGAAGGGCCCGTCACCCGCATCCATGCGGCAACGGGCCTTCCATTCCTTTATCTGTTTTCCACATAATCCTACATCTTCATGCCTTTGCTTTTCCGTACAGCCGCCTTCTCCTTCATGTCCGCTTTCTGCCGTATTTCCGGAAAGTGCTCCTTCAACAGTTTCCCTGCCAGTTTCTTCGCCCTCTCCTGCATCTCATCATACACGTCCCATCTGTTCCGGCCCAGCTGCTTGTTTTCTATCTTTTCAAATTTTTCATGGAAACTGAACTTATCGGGGTATTCATCCACCACTCCGTCTCTCGGATAGCCCTTGTCCACGATATACAGCAGTGTCATCCGGTCATAATTATACGGGCTCCGCGTTAGTCCCAGTCCCTTGTCCGCATCAGTCAGCCTGTAATAGTTCTCCCATGTGGGGTAAGGTCATAGGTCTCACTGTCCGTTGCGTTTTTCAGTACCGACCTGTCCTGATACGCCCGCCTTATCGTTTCCTCGTCTCCCCCACCAGCCGAAACGGTCATGGCAACGGTTCACTTTTCCCTTCCATCAGCGAGGGGCCATCCCCCTCAGTTCATGGATTGCCAGGGATTTCACCGCAAACTCGGGCAAAGAAGTCATTCTCTATGTATTTATACATGTAATCACTATATTGTATCTCTCCGACTATGTCCCTGCTGAACAGCAGCACCCCTTGTCCGTCTCAACGCCCGTATAATACGTGTTCCCATGTTTCAAATCATCCAGCATCTCCGCCATCACTTCGGGTGGTGCGGACTTTATCTCCCGCCACATCTCCGGCGTAAGCCGCCGGGTATAGTTCTCGTCCCTTGACAGCGGGTCCATGTCCTTTCACAGGCAATACACCACTTCCGACAGACGCAGGTATCTATGCAGCTTGATACCATGTCCGTCCATCGCCTTTTCCAGCCTTTGCAGATAATCATCATTGTTCCCTTCCCGCAAACGCGGTACAATCCCCATATCAGGCACGTTATAGTACATCATGCCCATAACGGGCATTTCCGTTTCCTTCAGTGCCTTTTCCACATCTTCCAGCATAAACTCCAGAAAGCCTTCCTCGCCCGTACCTTTCATGCTGACATGCACCGGCTTGAAATGTCCGTCCACTGTGACATACACACTGCCACCGTTCATATTCTCTTTTTTCCATCCGCCAAAAATTTAAATGTTCATTCCTTGTCCTTTTCCCTTTGCCGGAATCCGCACCCTCATTTCCACGTTCGGGAACCGCACGTTGTCCGGCCTTGCCACCAGTGACGAGACTATCCGCTCCTGCTCTCCGGTCAGCGGTACGGGCTGCCGTTGCAGGTTTCTCAGCCTGTTGAAGTTCCTCAGCGTAGGTGCCATGTCGCAACATGCCACACAAATCCCGTATCTCACCATATCCGAAGAAACCGTCTGTCCATCACCGATTTTAGCCCGGTATGCGGCATCCAGCGGAGCCACTTCATAAAAACCTCAGACTTCTGGGTTTCCGCTTGCCGTCAAAAAAAACGTTCGGCCAGCCCGCTCAGAAACGCATCCAGCATCCTGTCCCCGCCGTCCGTCTTGTCAAACAGCAATACCTTCCCCCGTATTCCACCGCCATGCAGGTGGGGAAAGCCGCCAGCCCGCTGCGTATCACATCCCCGTCCATTCCGAAACGGTGTCCCAGGCGCCTGTAATCCTCGTTTTCCAGCAAGGCCGTATGTTCCGCCGATGATGACAGATGCTCAATCCCCCTTTCCTCGCAGAATGCCGCATCCCGGAGCCTCACCACTCCCCGACGGATGTATTCTTTCCCGTTCCAGCACCGGACAGAGCCGTTCCAGATAATCCGTATTGTCCGTACCGAGTATGGGAGGAATCATGCCTTTGTCCTTAAAATCGAAACGGAACATTCAGTGGTCGGGAACAAATCTCCGTCCTACCGTATGAAACCTCACGTTGTTGCCGATGTAACGGGAGAATCCCTCTTCCCCTGCCCGCGCATACTCAGATACACGGGTTTGTAGAAAGCGTCCAGTGTCATGTACAGGCTGCCGCTTTCCACCGCCTGCATTTTCCTTTCTTCCATAAATTCTATAGGATTAATTGTTTCTTCTCTTTCTTCTGCGGAGCAATGGGGGCGACGTGCCTCGCCTGCCGTTGTCTGTCAGAAGGCTTTTGTCCCGGTGTTTCCTGCCTGCGGTATGTCTCCGGTGACTTGCCGGTCTTCACCTCTTCCAAATGCGGACGCGACATCGGATGTGACGTTTCCATCCTTTCAGTCCGGCTTATCCGTGCGCCCAGCCTGAACTCCCCGTCCGTAATATGGAACTCCGATTGCAGCAAGTCCGCCGCCATCTCCCTTGCCTCTTTCTGCAAGGCCGCATAGCCGAAGTCGTGTGCCGACAGAGGCGCGTTCATCCGTGCCTTCATGCTGTCTTCCAGCTTCTCCGCCAGTTCCCTGAACTCATACTCATAGCTGAAAGGATGCACCTTGTCTGCCGCAACAATCCCGGCGTACCCATTTTCCGAAATGTACAGCAATGCCGCCGCGTCATAGTTCCGGGGCGAGATGCCCAGCCCGAACTCCCTTGTCAGCCGGTCAAAATTATGGAAATCGGGCCGCAGGTCGAACTTCTCCCTGCACACACCGCTGTCCAGTACGCTTCTGTCCGCGAACTTGTCGGGAGCAAAACTCACCACCGACCTGCGCAATTGTGCGTCCGTACTCCGCAAATCCGCTTTGGACAGCTTTTCGATGCAGTTGTCCGCCAGCTCCGCCACCCGTTTGGTGGGCAGATCCCTCTCGTATATCCGCAGAGTTTCGGGTACTTTGGCCACGTTGAAGAAGCCGTCGGCCAGATGTTGCAGATAGCTGTTGCGTGCCTTCATTCCTTTCGGGGTGTCCGAGAACAGCATCACTCCCTCTTCGGTGGCCACTGCATACACCCGGTTTCCAGTTTCGGAAAATTCCGTTGCCGCAGCTTTCCGTCTGTCCGGTTTCCGGGCAATGCGGTTCAAATATTATTAAGGATTGACATAGCCTTGTTTTTTAGATGTGAATAACCGGCGCAAAGAAAAGCCGTTCGCCCGCCAATCCGCAATACCGCGCACATGCAAGTCGTCCATTGGCGGCTGTTGGCGTGTGGCCCTTACGCCAGCCGTGCGTCCAGCATCCGGTTGTAGCTCCTGCGCAGGGAGTCGATGAAGGGAGTCGTGTCCGTGCATCGGTCGAACACTTTGCCCCGTTTTGTGTAGAGCGCATTGATTTTCAGATGGAACACTTCCTCGAAGACGCGGATGACATCCACTATTTTCAATTCCCGGCCTTCCGTCGTACCTACCGCACCGGCTGCCATCAGTGCCGCCACCAGTTCTATCAGGTCGCTGTCCGTGCCGTTCCAGGTCAGTGTGACGGAAGTTCTCTTCCCGTTTCCATGTACCGTCTCAGCCTTGAATCCGGCGGACATGCCGCCATGACGGAGCATCTCCTTCAGCATTTCCGCTTCCGCATCCAGCAGCGCCAGTGTCTTGCCGATGAACACGTCATAAAGAATGTGGCGGCAGCCTGCCGCCATTCCGTCGCAGGCCTGCCGCATGAAGGTCAGTTCTATTTTCGTATAATTCAGCCGCCGTAGTTGTCCCACGAGGTCGCCTTCCGGTGAAAGTGCGGCAAGGCGGTCCACAAAGTCGTCATAGGCGGCAGGCAATTCACCAGCCGCAGGTCCGGCACCGTTTATATAAGAGGCAAACAAATCGAAAAGGGAGGTTTCCACCAATGTCTTCATCGTATCATATTTTTAGGTTTTACAATTCAGTGCTCCATTCATCCTGCCGGAATAGGAACAAAGGCTATGCCTGAAGAGAGATATTCATAAAATACTTATAATAAGCCATATAAAAGTCTCCAAAACGGTGTGTACAGGAAAACATTGTGTACCGGACATGATGTGTCCGAATTTCGGACATATTCTAATCCAGACGGTACTTCTTCAGTTTCAGGTAAAGCGTGCTCCGGCTGATACCCAGCAGTCTAGCTGCCGCCTTTTTTGTCATTGCCCGTCGCCCCAATGCCTTCAGAATAGTTGCCCGTTCCGCCCGTTCGTCATTAAGTGAATACACTTCCGGTTGTCTGTCTTTACCGGGCAGGCCTATTTCCGTGGCGGTTATCCAGCCGTCTTTCGCCAGCAGGGTCGCCCGCCTGACAACCGTTCTCAGCTCCCGTATGTTTCCCGGCCACGGATAAGCCTTCAGCCGTTTCTGTGCCTCGCGATCAAAGCCTTTCACGTTCCTTTCCAGCTCCCGGTTGGCGGCATCCAGCATGAACTCAGCCAGCGGTATAATGTCTTCGGGACACTCCGCCAGTAGTGGCACATATAGCGGAAACTCATTTAGACGGTGAAACAAATCTTCCCTGAACCGCCGTTCCGCTATCGCTTTTCCAAATCCTCATTGGTGGCGGCCACCAACCGGATGTCCGTTTCATTTCTTCCCTGCCGCCTACGGGTCGATAACGCTTTTCTCCTGCAACGCACGCAACAGCGACCTCTGCACCTCGGCATTCAGATTACCTACTTCGTCCAGAAACAGTGTCCCGTGATTGGCCACGGCAAACATGCCTGTCTTATTTTCCGTGGCTCCGGTAAAGGCTCCCTTCACGTGGCCGAACAACTCCGGTGCCGCCAGTTCCTTCGGGAGTGCACTCCGCAATCTACCGCTATGAAAGGCGCGTCTGCCCGTCCGCTCAATGCGTGTACCTGTCGGGTCACATACTCCTTTCCCGTGCCCGATGCACCCAGTATCAGTACGGACAGGCTGTCGGCAGAGGCCACCACACGCACAATGTTCTGAAGTTTCACCGCCAGAGGACTCTTGCCGACGTAGAAAGCCCGTTCTTTAACTTTCTTTCTGTTTCTACGGTCCAACAGTCCACAGATGATACCGAGCACCTTTTCCGTCTGCACGGGTTTGGGTAGATAGTCTGCGGCACCTTTCTTCACCGCTTCCACCGCACCGGGGATATCCCCGTAACCCGTCATGATAAGGAAAGGCATACGATAGCCCTGCGCCTTCATCCATTCCAGCAGTTCCACACCGTTACTGTCGTTCAGGCGGAAATCCGACAATAGCAAATCCACCTCATGGCTTTCCAAAAGACCTTCGCCGCATCCACTGATAATACATAACGGGCATTGATGCCGTTTTTCACCAGCTAGTTTGCGGTAGTGCGTGCATACACACGGTCATCCTCTACTACCAATATGGTTTCCATATGTTTTTCCTTTATTTTTTTTGCTTTCTCTACGGCCTGTTCCACGGCCTCAATCAGTTTTTCTATTCTTTCGTCCGATATCCCGGCTATGGCCGGAATCTCCCTCGCCCGGGGGATGTTCGAGTCCCTCAGCAATTCAAGGACCGAGAAGCCGTCCGCACCGGGCATTTGTATGTCGGTCAGCAGGAAGTCGTACTCCTGTCTTTTCAGGCAGTCCGCTAGATTCCGGACATCCATGCAGCAGTCACAGTGAATCCGGCTGTGGGAGAGCATCTCCCGGGTGATCTCCAGCTGGATGCGGTCGTCATCCATGACCAGCACACGGATGCCGCCGGGCGGTTCACAGGCCGGAAACACCTTCTCTTCCAGAGGGGCGGACTGTCCGGCCGATGGCACGGGAAGGAAAACGGAGAAGCGGCTGCCTTCACCGGGGACGCTCTTTACCTCCACACGGCCCCGCATTTCAGACACGAGCCGGGCCGTGATCGCCAGCCCCAGTCCGAACCCTGGAATGCCACGCGCGTTGTCCAGCCTTTCGAACGCCCCGAATATCCGTTCTTTCTCTTCTGCGCTTATTCCCACGCCGGTATCCCGGACAGAGATGCAAAGTTCCCCATACAGGTATTCCGCCTCAAGGCGCACCTCCCCGTGGGGCGTAAACTTCAGGGCGTTGGACAGCAGGTTGTCGGCTATTTGCCGGATATGCGAGCCGTCACAGCAGACGATGGTGTCCAGACCGGAGAAGGATACGGTGAACATTAGGTTCTTCTGCCTGGCGGCAAGCCGATGGCCGTCCGCTATTTCCTCGAACAGGACTTTCAGGCTGAAGAGCGTGTCATTGGAACGGACCCCGCCTTCATCCATCCGGTGGTATTCCATCAGCGTGTTTACCAGGCCGAGCATGTAATCGGACGAGTGCAGGATGTTGTCCAGATAGTCGGGCCTACGGCTGACGTCGCTTTCCGAGGGCAACAGCTCCGCGCAGCCTTTGACGGCCGCCAGCGGGGCGCGCAGATCGTGGGCCACCGAAGCCATCAATTCCTTGCGTGAGCGGAGCAGTTCCCGATTCCTCCTGTCGGACTGTTCAAGCTCCCTTTCGTACCGGAGACGACGGTTCAGATCCCGGTGGATGATGGTATACAGCATGATCGCCAGCAGGGAGACGGACAGGGCGAGGCCGACTATCATATAGTAGGAGTTGTCACGTTCAAGGACAAAGGCCTTGTAGCGTGCGGTAAAACGCTCGTTGTTCTCCCGCTCAAATTCGGAGACCATATTGTTCATCCTCCCGTTCAGCTCCACACTGCCGGTGTACAGGCTGTCCATCTGTGCCAGTAGCCGGGCCTGCCTTTCGGCCTGTTCCAGGGCGACCCTCTCATTCAGGGAGCGGAGCATGCGTGTTGTCGTCCCGGTTGGAGGGGTGGCGGATAATGACTGCCGTTTACGTTCGGTCTCTTCCCTCTGTTGCAGGTAAGCGGATTTGTTTTCTTTTCTACGGAAGATATCCCAAATGCTTCTTTTCTTTTTGGGAGTATCTCTCTCACCGGTTCCCGGAGAAACCGTATTTTCCTTTTGCCGCGCAGCCTGTTTCCGGGCTGTCGATACAATGGCCGGGATGCTTTCCTGCACAATGTCACCTATACCCTGCAGTTCCTTGAAGGTATGCATCGCCTTGGCAAGAAGGAGTTCCTTGTTCCAAAGAAGGAGACATAACGAATCGATATGGCTTTTCTGTAACGGGGTATGGACATATTCCTTCAGAAGCTGCAGGCTGTCACAAACCCCACGGCGTTTGCGGCTGTATTCTCTCAGGTCGTCATCATCCCATGTGACGGCAGTCTCCGCATGGGTGGAGAGGTCCAGTAGGCCGATGTAGCTCTTTTCAGCCAGACGGTGTATCGCCACCAGCTCCTTCTCCCTCCTTGCGCAGCGTGTGTCTTTGCATCTGCTCCGGAACTGATAGACAATGAAGGCCAACAGCAGGACCAAAATGCAGTTGCAATGTATTTCTTGTCATTGTCAAGAAAATCAAGTTTCAGCGTGGATAAATGTCCTTCTTCACCACTGGTACAACCTATGAACCAATTATTTGAACCTTTTTGCTTTACGTGCCGCTACAATATAGCGTCCTGGTTCGGCTTCCAGATATTTACTCTCATCCCAATCCACGGGCACATCCTTGATAAACTGGAAAGCATCCATGAACCGTTCGTAGTTTTCTGGTATATCGGCTGCCATTTGGAGCGGACTATACATGGTGACATAAAGCGCGAGTTGGCGGGCAAGTGTGGAGTTCACGTGTGATTTACTATTTGGATTGAGTTTACTCATATCCATTTCAAAAGATTCCCGAGTGTAATCCATAGGACCACCTTGCAGGCGGGTAAACGGTAAGACGGTAGTATGAAACGGCTTGTTTCCGCTGAATGCCTCATATTCCGTACCACGAGCAGATTCGTTGCCAATCAAGTTAGGATATGTACGGCACAACCCGGTAGGACGTACGGCCTCATGTGCGTTTACCATGATATGGTGTTTGGCAGCCTCGGTTACGGCATATAGATAGTGGTTATTCAACCATTGTCCATAATGATGTTCGCCACGCGGAATCATATTGCCCACATATCCACTCTTTACAGCATTATATCCATAATCGTTCATCAATTGATAAGCAGCTTCCATATGACGTTCATAGTTACGGATAGAAGCCGATGTTTCATGATGCATCATTAGTTTCACCCCTTTAGACTGGGCATACTCATTCAGCATCTTGATATCAAAATCCGGGTAAGGAGTCACAAAGTCAAACACGTAATCTTTGGAATGGCCAAACCAGTCTTCCCACCCGATATTCCATCCTTCCACCAACACTTGGTCGAATCCATGCTTAGCAGCAAAGTCTATGTATTTTTACGTTCTCATTATTAGCCGGGTGTTGTCCGTTGGAGCTTGACCTTGTTATAATCCGTTTCTCCTAATCTCACAGAAGGTACATCCCAGGTATATGCCCAAGGCTTTCCACCGGCAATCATTTCCCACCATACACCGATATATTTCACCGGTTTAATCCAGGAGGTATCTTTGTATTTACAAGGTTCATTCAAATTCAAGATAAGGTTTGAAGCAAGAATATCGCGTGCATCATCACTCACCATGACAGTACGCCAGGGAGTACGGCAAGGAGTCTGCATATAAAGCCATATTTCCTTGTGCATCAGGAGTAAGTTGCGAAGTAAATACAAAATTCTTGTCATCTAGGACTAAATGCATGCAAGAATAATCCACCAAAGCAGCCTCATGCAGGTTGATGTAAAGACCTTCGGCTGTCTTCATCTGCAAGGAAGTCTGTACGCCTGTGGATGAAAAAATACTTTGCGACAGGTTCCCGTCAACAGCACCACTCAGCAAACTACGAATTTCTGACAGTTTCGACTCGGTATAGTCATATTCTTGTGTATCATAATCTCCCGGAATCCACCAAGCTGTATGATCACCGGTCATGGCAAATTGAGTATGTTCTTTTTTACAACGAAGTAGGGCAAATATTGTTGCAGAAGGGAACTCATAGCGGAATCCCGCCGTCATCATACACACGAAAACGGAGATTCATGAAGCGTCCGTTCGATGGTTTCTCCAATTCCACAAAAAGTTCATTATAGCGGTTACGGATATGACTGTTTTCTCCCCATACAGGTTCCCAAGTCTCATCAAAAGTCGATGTAGATGTATTATTTATCCGGAAAGAATCCATTAATGAATTTTCTTCGTTCAATTCAATCCCTAGTGTACTAGGCTTTATCACAGGAATGCCCTTATAAGTTACCTGATAAGTCGGGATTCCTCTCTCATTTATTGAAAACTCAAGTGTAATATTGCCCGACGGAGAAGAGATGCTTTCTGCTTTTGCCATAAAGCACGATAAAAGCAGAAAGGCTGCTATTATTATTTTCATAACTATCTTTCTTTTTATAAATTCATTTATTTGGAATAAACGACACGGACCTTTACTTCGGTTGTACAGTCAGTGCAAGGTATATCAATGTTCGTACATTTTCTTTTTACGTCATAAGAATAATTAGAAGTTTCCACTCCATTCACTTTTACCGCTACAGGTTGCGTCGTATTATAGATGCGAAAAGTATATGAACGAGCATTGACACCGTTCGTATAAATTCCCTGACGAGGAGTAATGACATATTCTCCTTTATTATTTTTGAATGATTGTCTTAAGATTGTTGTTGCAAAAACGGTACTATAATCATTATTATCACCATCATCTTCATACAATACCCCTCACCCTTGCAACCTGACACGAAGTTTTAAATCAGATGTCCGGGACGTTCTGTCACATTCATTACAGTAGGAGGATTATAAGGAATAATTGCACCTTGTTTAAAAAATACGGAATTTGCTCCTGCGTAAAACACATTGTTTTTCTGCACGGTCCTTCAATCAATTCATCTGTAGCCACACTCCACCATTTCCCCTCAGGAAACCAGATTTCTTTTGAACTGATACCATCTTCCAAAGCCGGTTCTGTTATCGGAGCTACTAAAATGTCGTTTCCAAAGAAATATTCACCTTCATATTTATATGCCTCTTCACTTTCAGGGTATTCATAGTAAAGTGGACGGCACATACCTATACCTGTATCAAATGTCTCACGAGCCATTGTATATATATAAGGGAAGAGTGCGTAACGAAGTTTTACGGCATCGCGTAACTTAGGAAAATTGGGAAATTTCCATATACGCCGTTCTATCCGGCTGTCATCAGTGGCATGACTGCGGAATATAGGGGTAAACACTCCAAACTGAATCCAGCGAAGCATTAGTTCCGGGTCATTTACAATTTTTCATCGGTAAACGCATGGCCTCCAAGGTCATGTCCCCAGAAAAGCGTATCCTACATTTGATGCGGTGGAAGTAAAGTACGGCTCAAATGCGAGAGTCGGGAAATTTATAAGGGCATCTCCCGAAAAACCAATTTGGTAACGATGGCTCCCTAATCCTCCCCAACGATGAAAGATTACAGGTCGGCGGTCAGGCCTGTTTTTAACCATATCATTGTAAAACACATGATTGCACCAGAATGTCTGTCCAAGACCGGGAGTATATGGACTCGTAAGATGTTGTTGCCAGTCGAGCCACCAGAAATCCACACCTTCAGATTCGTGGTCACGGATTACGTTGTCAAAGAATGACTTTGTAAAATCCGGATAATCAAGATACCAGGCAATTTTGCCGTTACTACCATATTTACCGCCAAGTTCCCTACTCATTGCTTTGTAATAGGATGGAGATTCGATACTGTCAATGCCATCTGCCGGATGGAGATTTAAAGCGATTTTGTAACCGTTGTCATGGATTTCCTGAAGAAGTTTAGTCGGTTCAGGTATTAAGTTGGTATTCCAAGACCAGCCGGTCCAACCTCCGATATTCTCCGACTCACTTGATGCCTTGCCATTCCAATGCCAATCCATATCAAGAATCATTACGTCGGTAGGGATATCGTTCTTCTTAATTTCTCGCATAATCTCCCGATAGTCATCGGCTGAATATGAATAGTAACGGCTATACCAATAGCCGAAAACGTATGCCGGTGGTAAAGGAATTTTACCGGCTATTTTGGTAAAATCTCCGATAGCTTTCTTATATTCATTGCCATAGCCCATAAAATACAGGTCAATAGCCTGAGGGTCATTACGATATGCCCACCAGTCATATCCAACCTCCGGATTTGGCTCAAGTGCAAATGAGTGACTCCCGTCAGCACGTGTTGCTTCCCATGAATCATCTATTACAGCCCAACCGGATCGGGATATTAATCCGTTTTCCAATTCACTCCGTTTATTGTCTCCATTGCTACCGTCAAGAGTCCGACAAGTCCCTTTAAGGTTTAGCGGATCTTTTTCCCTGGATACCAAAGTGTTTCACAGCCATGGTTTTCAATGGTAATAGTGAGGTTTTCCGGAGATGCCGGACTTGTTTTCGGATTGGTTCCTTTTCGGTATTTGAGTTTTTACTTTATCAGTCTGGATATACAAGAATCGGTCATCTTCTTTTTTTCTTGAAATCTACCAATTCAAGATTACGGTTGACAACTGTAAATGTAGGACGGTCTTCGAACATGCCTTTTTCACTATATTCTATACGAATCATTTCTGGGGTCAGTACTGTGAAGCGTGCATTGCCACATATAACCACTGCCTTGGAATTTGCTATCGGATTATTATTGTCAACTGTAGCTCGAACAAATGGTGCCATGCTTAGCATCACCGCCAATCCTATCCACTTCATTATTCTTTTTTTCATATAAATGTACTGTTATTAAATTATTTGGTCAGTTTCAAAACCTTGCAAGCCCGCGGCCCTAATTCAACACTCAATTTAGATACTTTGCCTTCGTCTTTGTGTTTCCACAAGTCGCGTACGCTTACTTCTCCTTCTATACCAATCTCCGAAAGATGTAGTTCATATGTTTTCTGTTCATTGTCGCGGTTGAAAAGTCCTACTATATAATCACCGTTAGACATCTGTCCGTACCAAATCTGGTTCTTTTCAGTGTCGGTCACGTCACCCGAAAGAGGCTTTCCTACGAATCTGTCGGCATTCAGTGCCAACATTTCCTCATTCTGATAAAATTTCAGGTTATCTCCTACGGTATTATGTCGGTCAGCTACCGTTACCGGCCCTCCTGCTATCAACTGCAAAGAAATAACCGACTCTTTTTCCGCATCAGTATTAAAGGTATTAAGACGGATAAAATCGCCATCAGGAATTACTTGATTACGTCCTGTTACTTTCGACCAATATATAAATCCATCAAACATATTCATGCTGTTGGGCCAGCCTTCATACACTTTGCCTCGGCTATCGTCAGAAAAATGGTTCCATCCACCTTGACCTGTATCTGCTACAATACGCACCATATTACCATATTTCCTTTCCAACTCGGCATTATTTTTAAGATGTGGCATAACCAATGAAGTAAAAATACCATAGCGAGTGGCCGAAATACAGATATACTCAATGCCTTTTCATAACATTCTCTTCCATAGCCTCTGCCCACAAGTCCATTTCCCCAATTGGCTTCCATGCCACGGTCAAATCCATCTTCATACCAACTGAGAAAATCCATACGAATATATTCTACTCCTAATTCCTTATAATGTTTGAAAAAAGCCGTCAATATATTCTTTTGCTCCTTTATGGGTAGCAACCACATAAGTAAAGAACTTATCCGGCTCGTCCGGATGCGCTACAACATCACTCTCGGCATCATACTTCAATTGTCCCAATGTAATGTTATTGGTATTCTGAATGGGAGTTTCATCTTTTCCGTGTAACCACAACGGGTTATCATACACACCTAGTTTCAACCCTTTTGCCTTACATTTAGCTACAAGATCTTTCAAATACATGCTACCATATTTGTCCATGTAGCCGTATTCATTCTTTTCACAAAGCATAGGAATAAATCCATCCGTACAAAGCATATCATAACCATAAGGTTTCAGATTCTCGGCAACCCAGTCAATAGCTTTGTCCCACTCTTCTGCATTCATATCCATTTGATATTCAGGAATACCATTATCAGCCATTTCCATACAAAACTCATATACACTCCAATAGAGTGGGGCTTTTGAATTTATGGATATTGCTAATATCCACCTCTTCGTCATAATCCGGCACTTCCACTTCATCATCGGGAATCATATCCGAGTCCACCCTGTTCCTTCGTCCTTACAGCTTGTGGAAGTAAATATTCCTATCATCAACAAGCAAAACAATGTTATTTTCTTATATTCCATACTACTTTTTCATTTCTAAGCGAGTGCGGAATTAAATTGTCCGCACTCGTAGGATTACTAATTTTTCTTTTCAAATTTAATCTTATTAGTCAATACATTCAGTTCTACACGATACTGACCGGCTTCACTTTCTTCCACTTTCCACTGGTAGTCATTACCATTCGGTTGAACCAACTGCACATCAGTCATGTTAAGAGAAGCTTTTCCGTCTTCTCCCGCCTGCTTGGGCATATAACAAGTGATCGCCCAACTTCCATCTACATTTATCGGACATTTAAAGCTACCAGCTTTTAATTCTCCTTCCCAATAGAATGTTCCTTTATCAACATTGAAATCATAAACGAAAGCTTCCTTCCCTTGCTCCCAACCGGCAGGAGTTGCATCACCTAACATACATATCTCTTTGCAGGGCAGATCATCAGGAATGCTCTGTAACAGCTTGAAGTCAATAGTCATGGTGTACATGTTCAGTGTCACCCGGTAGTTGCCTTCTTTGGTAATGTTCCATTTGTAGTCATGTCCCTGTATACCGGCCTCGATGTGTTCCATACGATTATCTCCAAATTCATGAGTTCCGTTTTCTATTGGCATCAGCCATGCTACATTCCAGTCTTCTTTCAGTTCCAATGGAAATTTCATATCTCCGGTTTTCAGGAGACCCTCATAATAGAAAGCCACTTGGTTGACTGGATCTTTCGTCAGTTTTGTGGAACTCATGATGTTCCAACCTGCACGGGTTGCTTCTCCTACCATCCAAACATCATTATAGTCGGTAGTCGGGTAATCTGCATTCAATGTTCCGGCTTCAATGTTCAATTTCAACACATAAAATCCTGCTTTATTAATGGTAAAGGGGGTTTCATTACCGGTTTCATGCTCATTAAAGACCACACTGCCGTCGCTACCCTGTGTATACGAAGGTGACTGTCCGGTGGTATTCAAAATAAACTTGTAGTCACCTTCTTTCATCACCCCGTACCAGGTATATACCTCTTCCGATATCTCTTCTGTCATTTTAAGCGCATTGGCCGGGTCAGTAGCTCCTTCAAGTGCTGTTCCCATGACATAGATGTCGTATGGCTGTATTTCATACCCCACTGCGTCAAAACGTACAGTTGATAGTTCCGGTTTCACATAGCAGTCGGTCTCTTCTATTTCTGCGATAATTTCAGCTTCCAATGTTACTCTTTCACCGGGTTCTATTTTCCATTTCGTCAATAATGCGTTCATTTTTTTTATGGGTAAAGCTTACACTGTGCTCGCCGGCCGGAATTCTCATTTTGTCAATAGAAGTGCCGAAATCATTGTCAGCAATGTCCAACTTAAAATAGTATGTCACTTTAGAGTCCAAAGGGGCATTGGTAACCTCATTCCATGAAAAAGTAACAGCCTCCTCCTTTCCAAATTTCTGATTCAATTCTACATATTCATTCGATACTTGCAAGTGCATGGTATCATCAGGACGCTCAATACTATAACGTATATCTTCATCCTTACAGCCTACTATCAAACAAGAAAGCATGGCAAGTAAAAAAAAGATTTTATTTTTCATTTTGCTTGATTTTATGGGAATTATCTCCAAAATGGAAGTTGTCGCATATTCTCGTTTTTATCCATTTCACTTTGATGGATAGGGAACCAATAATAAGCAGGATTATACACACGTTTCTGATAAGGTGTACGTACATAAAAAGCCTCAGCGTCTTTTCCGCTATAATTCATTCCGTACATATCTCCATTCAGCTTTTTTTCAGCTTCTTTCCAACGGCGCAAATCGTCATAACGCACCCTTCTCCACAAAGCTCGACACGGCGTTCGGCACGAATAATCTTACGCACAGTCTCTTGATTATCGTCCACATGGATATTCTGGGCATCACTATTACCAAACGTATAAGTACGAATACCAGCACGTGTACGAATTTTATTCACATAGTTCAAAGCTTCCTCGCGAACTGTACGTTCATCTTTATACTCATTCAATGCCTCGGCATAATTCAAAAATGCTTCTCCCAAGCGGTAAACAATACCGGGACGATACTGGTAATTGTTCTCTTTAACATTCGTCTTAGGAGACACCCGTTTACGGATAAGATAACCATTTTGAGGCGCATCGTGCGTATGCGGATTGTCTTTCTGCCCGTTAAAAACTCAAATTTACGTTTCTCGGTAGGGAAATAAGAGTTATTAAAAGCTACGGATACATAGAAGCGCGGTTCACGATTACAATACATATTATATGTACCTGCATAAGTAACAGCTCCTCCATTTACTTCTTCGTCCCAGATTGTATTATCAAGTTTTACGTCCGATTCGGAAAATCCTCTTCATTCGAACCGTCATAAGGAAGTCCGTCTTGCATAAAGAAAGCATCGACCAAAGATTGAGTTACCCCCTAACCCGCCGCTACCGCCACTGGCAGCCCGGTGTTGCATGTTTTCGTATGAACCATAATCAGAGCTTGGACGCGCAAACAGAATTTCGGTGTTCCCTTCATCAAAACGCTTCAAAAACAAGTTCTGATAAGACATAAACGGATCAATCTCTCCATTTGCATTTTCTTCAACATAAAGCTTATATCCGGCTTTATCAGCCTCATCAATCAATAGTTTACACGCTTCTACTGCATTTTTCCAACGTGTCGGGTCATAAACGGTACTGAAAAGATTTTCACCCTTCTCATTTTTGAAATCCGCATAATCCGTATTCCCATTTACCAATGGACTGGCAGCAAAAAGTAACATACGTGCACGCACTGCCAAACACATAATACTGGTAACACGCCCATACTTTCGCGCTTCAGTATATTTAGGAGGTAGTATCATAGAAGCCTCAAGCATTTCCTTGTCAGCCCAATCTATCACAGTGTAATAAAGGAGCCTGTCCTTTCATCAAGTCCGACAGTACAAAATCTGTTGGAGCAATATAATCAGGATCAAACGGAAGAGCTCCATAAGTATTGGCAAGCAAGTAATAATAATAGGCTTTCATGAATTTGCACTCCGTTTTCATATACTCTACTTCTTTTGCACTTATACCCTGTGCTGGTAGTGGGTGTATGTTCTCAAGGAAAATATTAGCCTCCCGAATACATTGCGGAAGAAGCTTCCAGTAATTTCCTTCCCAATCACTGTTAGGTGTCCATTCACCCAATATATAAGGAATGACTTTCCACCCCCACTGCCGCCAACGTTCGGACGGAGTCAGATCGTCAGCTAGGACTTCCCAACCCAATGTGTTAGTATAACCCCAATAAGGATCGGGTATAGCCGAGTAGACATTGGCAAGCCAACCCTCAATACGGGTTTTGTCTTCAAAGACCAAAGGAAGAGTTAATTCTGTATCAGTTTCTTTGTCAAGATAGTCAACACAAGACATCAATGAAGCTGTGACTATAAATCCTATAAGAATATTTTTATAAATTTCATTGTTCTTTTCTTTAGTTCATTCTATATTAAAAATTTACTTCTACCCCCAACATCAAAGAACGCATGGACGGATATTTTAAACCATCAGAGGTGGCCAGTTCGGGTCCCATAATTTGAACTTGGAAATGTAGAACAAGTTATTCCCACTGGCAAAGAATCGGATACTCTTCGCGCTAATTTTATTAACGACATTCTTAGGTAGGCTGTAGCCTATTTCAAGTGTTTTCAAACGGAGGAAACTCATATTTTCTTCCAGAAAGTCGAGGCACGGTTATTGTTCGTATTAGTACTCTGAGAAAGACGTGGCCAAAAACGTCCTGAGAAGGATTTTCTTCAGTCCAGCAGTCTGTATAGTTGGTATAGACATTACCTAATACACCGGCTCCGCTACCGGGAATGAAATAATCCGACCCACCGATAATACGGTAAGTGTCACCACTTCCTTGGAAGAAGAAACTCATATCCCAATTACGGAAATTGATATTTCCGCCAAACCCATAAACGATTCTCGGGTCAGTAGTACTACCAATATAGCCTTCGTCAGCACTAGTTATATAGCCATCGTTATTCATGTCACGATATTTGATATCGCCCGGACGCACTTCACCGCCCAGTTGTGGAACAGGAATTCCTTCTTTCAGCTTTCCATCTACGAAATCATCATCGGTATAAAGTCCTAAGGCTTGCAGCCCCCACAGCGTATTGATTGAATGCCCGGTAATAGAACGATAAGTTCCTTTGACTGATTCTGGTTCGTCTCGTTCGATGATTGTATTCTTAGCATAAGTAAAAGTTCCTCTTACGCTGATATTACAATCCTTATTGATTCGCTTATTGTAATTCAGTGACAGATCGATACCTTTGTTGTCCACCTTGCCATAGTTGGCATATGGATTGTTGATAAACCCGGTTTGGGTAGGAATGGTGGCACGTTGCATGAAAATGCTGGTCCTGCGTTCTTTAAATAGATCGAGTTGAAAATCGAGTTCATTCCAAAGACCTATTTCTATACCTATATTCGTTTTAAGCGCTTTCTCCCAGGTCAGGTTTCCTACACCGACTTCTCCTTCCTGCACACCGTCACGATAAGTATCTCCTGTATATCCCCAATTGTAACCATTAGCTTTTGAATTGATGGTTTGTGATATAGGCGAAACGGCGTCCACCGATATTGTCATTTCCTACCGTTCCCACAGAGGCACGGAGTTTCAGTTTACTTATCACATTGCGTATAGGTTCCATGAATTGCTCCTCACTAACGAGCCACCCCAAGGCGATGGAAGGAAAAAACCAAAACGCTTGCCTTTCGCAAAGTTTTCCGAACCATTATATCCAAAGTTGAATTCAGAAATATAGCGGCGGTCAAATGTATATGAAAAACGTCCTGCAATACCTTGTGTCCGGTTCGGCTGTATATCGCCCCAATCATAGCTGCGTTGATTATACAAAAGAAGTGCATCTACCATATGTCTGTTATTAAACGTCTGATTATAACTGAGTGCCGCTTCCAAATAAACGCTCTGGTTACCGTAATTTGCATTACTGGAATGGTCAAGAAACTCACTTCCGTATTTCAAGATGCTATGTACTAGTTCACCTTCATCATTGCGTGATTTTGCTACGCTATAATAGTCCGGCTCCTTACCACGTGTCACAAAGTTCTCATTATATGTATCAAATGCAAAAGTGAGCTTAGCTTTTAGTCCCGGAGTTATCATTTTAAGGTTCTGCTCAACAGCAAACAAAGATTCTAGTTTGCTTCGTCCGCTACGGTAGTAACCGTTCTGTGTACTGATAGCCCAAGGATTAGGACGGTTGCTACTGGCAATAGGAATAGTCCCATCTGAATAAACAGCGGGGTGTACAAAAGGAGGCGTTTCAAAAGCAGCACTGAAAAACTTCATCCGTACCACTGCGACTTTTATGTAGATTCTGTAAGTAACCACCTACATTAAAACGAACTAGGGTAGTTTTTGTCAAGTCTAGATCTACATTTGCCCGTATGTTGTAACGGTTCAACTTGCTTTGGGTATCATAAGGCAAACTCTTATCGGAAGCCATAATTCCATTTTCATGATAAAGAGATGCTGTAAGAGAATAACGGAGTATTTCTGTTCCACCACTTACTGTAAGATTAGCACGAGTGGAAGTTGCATAATCTTTGGTAATGGCGTCTATCCAGTCTACATTCGGATATAAATCTTTGTCGTAGCCATAATAAGTTTTAAGTATCTGCTCCTTTGTAAACATACGTTTATTGGGATCACTTTTCCAGAGAATTAAGTAAACTCATATATTCAGCAGCTCCAATAAACTCAGGAAGTTTGGTGGGAGCCTGAATGGACTGCTCTACACGTACATTAACAGAAGGAGCGGCTATCGTTCCACGTTTTGTATTGATAATAATCTCCATTCGCTCCACGTACGCCATACATAGCACTGGCTGAAGCATCTTTCAAAACAGAAAAGATTCAATTTCAGCAGGATCAAGATCATTTAAGCTACGTTCTACACCATCTACCAATACTAATGGAGAAGTATTTCCACTGAAAGAAGCAATGCCTCGAATCCAGAAATTTGAGTTATCATATCCGGGTTCGCCAGATGGCTGTACTGCAATCACACCCGCTAACTGTCCGGCTAAATTGTTACTGAGTGAACGGGAGGACCCGACTTGCAACTTGGTAGGTTCTATAGTCTGTACCGAACCAATAACTGAAAGTTTCTTTTGATTACCATAACCTACTACCACAACCTCATCCAAAGCTTCTACATCTTCTAGTATAATATTGAAGTTGATTTCATTTCCAACCACGATTTCTTTAGACTTGAAACCTATGTAAGTTATATTTAATACACTCTGTTTATTCGGTACCTCAATATAGAAGTGACCATCCACATCAGTTATAGCCCCTCCTGGCTCATTTTTTGACTGTCACATTAACACCTGGAAGTGGAGATTTCTCTTTATCAAGTACGGTTCCACTAATTCGGATACCTTTTTACTTGCTGTTGGACAATAATACTTTCTGCCATAGACTCGTCAGCATAAACTGGAAAGAATCCTATCCACAAAAATAGTGGCGCCAGAATAGTAGTTTTTACTTTCATAGTTTTTAAATTAAAAGATTAACGTCATTGATTACAATATAACAGCCTATTAAGCAGAACGACATATCGCGGGTCTGGATACTTGTTGGCTATTCGAATTATTACCCTTTGTTTTCTAGTTAGATTGTTCTTTTGCATACATAATATAAGATTTTAAAGTTGATAAAAAGTATAATTACAAACTATCTCTTTCTTGGGAAAAGAGACAACGCAAAAAATATCAGATAAGAAATACTAATTATGAATCAAAGAGTGAAAAAGTAGTGATTTATATCAATGGAAAATGTATAATCTACTGTATATTAGTAATATAAAAACGTGTAGTAAAACTAAAAAAGTAGTAAAAAAAATATAAGTGTAAAATAAGAATATTCTGAATCGTAAACTTCTATTAGTCTTTTGACTTTCCAATTTTCATTACCTCTTGTTCTAGTAGGTTACGGTCACCAGCGGCCTTATTTCGAACTTTCGTGCGGTAATTATAAATGGTGGTTACAGAATAGCGTAGAAACTGAGCAATCTTCACGCTATCACTAATACCCAAAGCGTATCAATGCAAAGATGCGTAACTCTGTATTCATCCGTTCACCGGTTTTCAAGGATATTTGCTCATCATTGGTAAGCAAGGCATTGAAATCCTCCACAAAATGTAGGGAACATTTGCAGGAAAGTATTGTCAAAATTCGCATAGAATTCCTTCAATTCCCCCTCTATAAATTTGGAAGACTTGATGTTCTTGTAGAGTTCTTCCACATTCCCAGTAGCAGCAATCTTACCTAATGACCGGCGGTAATTGTCCATCTTCTCCAAATATACCGAACACTGATCCATATATCGACCAATATGCTCCTCTTTCAGATAAGAATTCTCTGCAATACTGTGGTTAGCCTCCTTAAGCTTGTGCATCGAAAGGTGAAGTTCTTCATTCAGTTCTTTTAACCGCTTGTTGGTGTCAATCACTTCTTTGCGAGCGACAGCCAACCTCTTCATCTGTTTATATACATAAAATATGGCAAGCAATAGAAAAATGAAAGCATGCTGATAGATGCCAATGTCCATTTCATTTGTTCCTGCTGTTTCTCTGTCTTTTTGTTGGTAAGCATCGTTAATGATGGGAAATATCTCCAAAATCTCCAATTTGCGCAACCGAGCATTACAAGCTGCGGCATCTTCCATACATATCTTTACATAAGAATAGGCACGCTCGATATCCCCCTCTTGATAAAGCAATATGGCTAGCTTACGCAAAGAAATGTATTCCCGGACAGCGGTTGTCATATCTGCTATGGCAGAAACAATCAGAAATTCTTTTTTTTTTCTTTATCCCCTTTCAGACGATAGGACTCTGATAAAAGTATAGGCACAAATTGCAACATCATGTTCATATTCCTTCTGCTGGGCTAAATAATCTGTCAGTAAGCAAATGGCTTTATCGTATTCATTGCGTACATTATACTGGTCGGACTGAATCAAGGTATGTATCAAAAAGGTTATCCTTATTGACTAGTAGCAATGAATCACGATATTTGTCCGTAAGTTCCGTATAAAGTTTCCTTTCATACTTTGTAACTGCATAGTCAGCCATAAGTCCATAGATTGTGCGATAGATATGATAATAATAGGGACGGATGGGGCGGTTGAAAATTTTTCACCAAAAGCCTTGCATATTTTCTCCCCGTCCGTATCTGCCCCCTGAAACGAGCAAGGTGAGGCCACCGACAAGGCATAAAAAAAAAGTCAATGTTATGAAAAAGAGAACTGAAATACAACAAGATTTGAAACGAGGCTTCGGCTTCGCTCCAACCGGCATAAAATTTTGGATGAAGTGGTCGTTGGTCGGCTTCGTGGTGTACGTGGCGGTGCGTTTCGTGTGTGCCTTTGTCGGTGGTGTGGCGGCCTTGGAGCGGTTGGTTGCCCATGTTGGCAGTTTTGGCGGTGGTGGTTTTCCTCATCCGTTCCGTGTGGCGCATCCTTTCCGCTCTCCTTTCCCTTTGCGTGCTCGCTCTTTTCATCCTTGTTCTTTGCGTGATACTCTGAAACGAAATATTAATCATTAAATCAAATCATTATGAACAAAGTACATTTATTGGGAGCTAACAGAAGTTACGACAGAGACGTTCAGACCGTTTCAGTCAATCAAGTGGTAGTATTGGAAGGCTACAGCTATGACAGCTATGTTGTGTATGAAGTAACCCGTGACAAGTGGGGAATAACCTATCATCTTGTCAATTTGGAAACACACGAGTTTCACACTTCCGACCTTATCCGGCCATTATCGGAGAAATTCGGAATAGGCATCTATTACGATGATGCGAACCCCAAGTTTTTGGATCCGTTGGAAACAGCCGCTTTACTAACCAAAGCGAAAGAGAAGAAAGCCGAAGCGGAACGGAAAGCGAAGGAAGCAAGGGAAGAATACGAGCGTATCGCAAAAATCGGTGCGGAACGTTTGCGCCCCCTTATCCCGACAGATGCAAAGGCGGTCATTATCGGCACATTACGGGTGAACGAATGCGACAGTTATACGGACTATTACGACTATAGTATAGCAAGAACCGTCATTTTAGGCTTTTCCAAACATACACGCAACCTCTTTTCGGAAATGCGCAAGCATGCCGCCAATTTTGAGGGAACGGCCTATTTGGTAGAATATAACGCAGATTACGAACACCGTGAAAATTACAGCATGGGGGACGGCATGTATCTGGGCAGGAACAAGTACAGCGGTTGGACGGTTGAGAAAGAGCCTATCTGTGACCTTGAAAAGTTCATAGAACGGTATGCGCATACCGCAGGGGATGAAGCCAACCTTTGCATGAAAGCACCGCAGAGGGAAAACGAAGCACAACAGCCGACAACAGCCGCAAACCTTTCATCCCTCAGTCTTGAAATCGTGGAATACAGCGAAAAGGCGATTGCCGTATTCGGTGACACCAAGCCGATAAAGGACGTTCTGAAAGACTTGAACGGTCTGTTCCGTGCAAACCTCACTTATAAGGGCGAAAGGCGTGCAGGGTGGATATATTCCAAGAAGCAGGAGCTGAAAGTAAGGGAAGCACTCGCCACGTGCATCCGTGTATGACAGCATGAACGGCAGGGCGGAGCAATCCGCCCACCTATCAATGAACCCATAAAAAAGTAACGACATGAGAACAGAAACAAGAACATACACCCTCTATCGGATAACCGAGTTATCCGAGGAAGCCAAAGAAAAGGCTTATAACCAGTGGTTATGCAATGGATACTTTTACGGTTGGACGCACGAGAACCGTCAAACCCTTGATGCCTTTTGCGAACGCTTCGGTATCGTGTGCCGTAATTGGAGATATGATGCATGCAATTACAGCTATGA
>VOFG01003358.1_pt1 | contig 26270 bp, 41 predicted proteins | sample 5384171 | NCBI WGS metagenome assembly VOFG01 (sample SAMN12384726, study PRJNA508395) | human gut metagenome | isolation source: healthy gut F | host: Homo sapiens | reverse complement strand
CAGATCAGGATCATTCTCGTAAGCATAGGGCTGCGTAGTCAGAGTAGCCGTCTCGCCATTCGCCAGGACTACATCCACAACCAGGACGTAATTGCCATCTTCGTTAGTAGTACGATCGGGATCGCCGTTGACATGGCATACACCAGGGTCTCATCGGGTCATCGTTCACCAACATAGCCCAGGTCCACAGTGGGAGTTCCATTGTAAACCTTAGCATTGGCGCCCGTGAAGGCCCGTGACCTCGTCGGCAGGAATGTTCTCCAGATCAGCACCTGTTACAACACTGTAACTTATCCATCAGTCTATTGTAAACAAAGATAGTAGCATCATCTTCGATCTGATAGGTGGTGTCGTTCCAATGTCTCATGTCTTCAAAGAAACCACCAGCAGCGTTGGTGCCATACATGCCAAACAGGCCGCCGTTGAACCACCAATCCTCATTCAGAGTTGCACCATCCTTGTAAAGCCTGCTGGAATGTCAAAGTTGGTATTTTCATCCTTGAAGATCGTACCATAAGTACTCTATCCACGGAGATCAAACGGTAATTGCCATTCAGATCGGTGTCAATGGTGTACAGAGAGCCAACTTCAGGCGCGACCTTATAGTTGGCATCAATAGCCTCATAGACATCCCACAGTCTCCGTGGTGCCGTCGGTCTTCAGAATGTTTTGTCTCCCAAAAAAAAAAGTTTGTCCACACCGTGAGGCACGGCAGCAGTTTTGGTAACAACCACATACTCGCCCATGACGGGGCCGATGTTGTTGCCGTCCACGATGAACAGGTAGCCGTTGACTTCCACGAAACCATAGGTCTCCTGAGGGAGATGGTGGAGATGGGAACGATCACATTCACCAGAGCGCCGTCATATACAGTGCTGTCGAAGGTGATGGTTTCATCGCGGGAGCTCAGGCTAGTGGCCACACCAGACCGAATATTCAGAACGGTAAAGGTGTCGATGTTCTGAGCGGTAAACTCGGCAGGAACCACCTTCACGTAACCATTCTCGGCCACGGTGCCGTTGAGGGCGATGTCGTCGTACTCGATCTCGGCGCTCAGAGGAGCAACGTCGATATCCTGGTTTCTGCCGCCGAAGAGGACGTCCGCAATCAGGTCGCGATCCTGCTCCCTGAGGACCAACGGTAAGGCTGGCGTCGCTACCCTTGATTTCGCGGGCAACAAAGGTGTCATTCAGAACGGTCTCGGTTCTCAGGACCACATAGGGATAGACAACGATCACGTCAATGTCGCCGCCGCCGTCCTGGTCGATGGCGCGAAGGCGTATTGATCATAGTCAACATCGCCCCAGCCGCTGTTGAAATACTGGTTGTAACCGCAGGTGATGCCCACAGGTCTTCCCAGTCGTTGGCCACGTTGTCCAGAGTGTACTTCTGACCATTAACAGTAATGGTGTTAAAGTGGGTGTTGCTGGTGCCACCGATGTCGCCGATGGTGCCTTCCACCACGGTGCCGCCCTTGTCGGTACGGATGCACAGAGCGTTATCGCCGTTGTGCAGGACCTTGACGTTCATAGCGAACAGGTCAGTGTAGTCAGTGGTGGTCTCGAAGGTGTCATTGTGCCACCAACCAATGATGTTAGCAGAGCTGTCGCACTCTTCCACATTGTAGGTGTAGACCTTGGTATCCTGATTGTAGGAGATGTCGGTCAGATGCCGCTGTAGAGGCCATAATCAGCGCCGAAAGCGGTCTGCAGCAGGGTGTCGCCGGTCTTTGACGGCCTGGCCAGCCAGGGAGTAACGGACGGTCTCAGCCTGCAGGGCGTTCCAGATCATCTGGGCAGCGTTGTCACGGCTCAGGGAGCGGACATGTCAATGGTCTCAATGCCTGCATACAGGCCGGCAGCCACAGCGTCGGTGTTGACGTTGACAGACCACATGGCATTGTCCTGGTACCCTTCCTTCACGGAATCATAACCCAGGGACACCAGCAGCATCTTAGCCAGCTGGGTGCCGGTGACGTTGCTGGCGGGAGCGAAGCGGTCGCCGCCCACACCGGAGACGATGCCACGGGCGGTGCAGTACTCGATGTACTTGTTGGCCCAGGCATCGACAGAGCCGAGCACGTCGTTGTAGGAAGACTCGGTGGTCTCCTGACGGGAGTCTCTGCCGCCGTTCAGCATAGCGCTGATCATCTTGGCAGCCTCGCCACGCTCGATGTTTTCGGCAGGCTGGAAGCTGCCGTCCTCGTACCCGTCGATGATGCCCAACGCAGAGGTCATATCAACGGCTTCGGCATTCTGGATCTCATCCTGATCCGTGAACGCCGCCCCAGTGCCCATGACCATAACAGACAGCAGCATAGCCACGCAGAGCACCAGGCTCAGAACCTTCTTCTGGGCAAACCCTTCGTCCCCAGGCTAAGCCAAGCATTTTTCCCACGGGTTTCCCACTGGGTTCCCACGGAATCGCCGCCGATCGGGCGCGGAGTTTCCGCACAAAAGTTCCCGGCACCGATGGCTCGGTGCCGGGAACTGTGCGTATTGGGTGGACATCAGCCAGCTGCGGAAAAGGTTGTGGTCTGCTGGTCCAGCAACCGATCCCCGGTGACATTGTCTGCGGTCAGGGTATCGCCCGCCACGGTGAGGGTGAAGATCCCCCAAAGTCTGGGGGTGTTGCTCTCGGCAGAGAGCTCAAAGAGCACAGAACCCGCCGGGTACTGGCTGGAGGTGGTGATGACGTAGAAGGTCCCCGTCATGGCAGCGCCATCCGGCGGGGTATACGTCATCGTTCCGTCCGCCGCGAAGGAGAGCTCGGCCCCGTCGGCGGTCCAGCGCCCCAGGAAGTCCGTCTCCACCGGGGTTTCCTCGGTGGAGTAAAGGCTGAAGTCATAGACCTTGGGGGTGGCGGGCAGGGCGATGGTGTTGTCACAGAGCCCCAGGGCAGGGTGGTAGACGAGTTCCGTGCCATCTGCCCCCACCAACGTCACCTGAAGGTTGGGGATCACGTCGCTGACATTGCCGATGAGGATCACCGGCTGCCCCTGGGTGTCGGTGTAGAGGGTGTCCCCCACCTCCCCTTGGTAGCCGTTTTCCGCGTCGGAGCGGTAGGCTTGCACGGTGAGGGAGGTCTCCTGATCCCGGGGACCAGGCAGTACACCTGGCTGCCCTCATGGGTCACAATCTGCGCCTGGGCAGGTCTGCCAGGAAGGGATAGGCCTAGGCATATCCCTTTCCTGGAGCAGCTGCGGGAGCCCTGCTGGGTCGCCCTCGGAGAGGGTGCCCAGGAAGGCGATGCTGCAGAAATAGTCCCCGGCCTGCAGGTCCGCCCGCAGCTGCGTGAGGGAGGGGGCCTCCTCCTGGGATTGTGAGGGTTCGGCCTCTGGGTTTGAGAAGGTTCTGTCTGGGTGATGGTCTCCTCCGCCGAGGCGGGGGCCTCTCCGCAGGCGGTCAGGCTCCCCAGACAGAGAAGGGTGAGAAGGCAGAGCAGCAAAGGTTTCCGCAGCATAAAGGTTCCTCCTTTCCCCCCTTCACTGGGGTAACGTCAAGCTGTTGACGATGGCCTGCACGTCTTCGCTCCACACGGACAGATAGGTGGGGCCGGTGAAATACAGGTAGGCGGCGTACATGGGATAGGTGTCGTTGCCCAGATCCTTGCCGAAGTTGACCAGGACTTCGCTGTTCCAGCCGGTCTCATCCTGGTAGACAATGGCCCGGGCGGAATAGCCTGCCACTGTGAGGTCCATGGTTTGATAGTCGGTGACGGTCTCGCTGGTCCCCTTGGCATCGAAGCTGGCCAGCCACTCCGGTGACCCGCTCCGCGCTGTCCAGCTTGGTGATCCAGCCTTTGGTCCCGTCATCGGTGTAGAGGTCGGACAGGCCCGCCTGGTCCGGGTAGAACACATCCGCGGCATACCGAACAGAGTAAAGCCCCCCGTAGCAGGTGAAGGTGGCATCGGTCCCAGAATTGCTGTCCCCCTCCTGAGGCTGGGTGCCCTCCCGGGCGAAGGTGTATTCCATCCCGACATCTCTAGGGTGAGCTGGTTGCTTTGCAAGGTGCCGGTGGCCACTGTCTTTCCGGCAATGGTCATGGTGAAGGCCTCCCCAGACAGCTGCCACTCGGCCTCGTTGGAGGCGGCGGTGAGGAAGGTGGTGGCCGTACCGTCAGCATGCAGCTCCAGCCATTTTCCTCGGGGGTTCATGGCCAGGCCGTCCATGGTGATGCCGGTGCAGACATAGTTTCCCACATAGGCCGTATTGTCTTGGGAGGCAGCCGTATCACCACAGGCGCACAGGACCAGGGCACAGCAGACAGAGGGAGAGAACCAGAGATTTTTCATGGGAACCGTCCTTTGGGTAGAGTAGTTTCATTGTACCCGGCGGGCGGAGAAAAGTCTACTGGATTTTGTGAACGTGGGGAGAAAAACCACCCCGAGCCGGGGGGCTCGGGGGTGGGAACTGTGATACAGTTTTTAAAAAGTAGATCCAGCTGCGTCCCCAATCAGATCAGGTTGTACACGATGTACACCGCGTCCACGGTGCAGTTGTCAGCCAGGGTGAAGTTGAGCCATCCTGCTTCACGACCTTCAGGACCAGAATGTCGTTCAGATCAGCGGTGGGAACCTCCCAGAAGGAGCCGGTGATGTCGGCGCCGTCCTTCACCTCAGCGGTGCTGCTGTAGGTCCGGTAGTACACATAGTAGTCACCATTGGCGACCATGCTCAGATCCTCGGCGTTGTTGACGTCCAGGTTGGCGATGTTGGCCAGAGCGCCGTCATTCAGGTCGCCATACAGGGTGTCGTTGGAGCTGATGCAGGTGGCCAGGGTGTCGTTATCCTGGATCTTGTTGATGATACCGGTGATGGTATCGTTGTGAGCGCGGGTCACCTTGATGGTGTACTCGGTGTGAGTCACGCCGTCCTCAGCCCACACGGTAACGGTGGCGGTGCGGGAATCGCCGCCCTGATCCAAACCGGTGTTGAACATCAGGGTGCGGGTCTCAGGAGCCTTGTAGCCGGGTTCAGGTAGCCGTTGTTGGCGGAATCCACCAGCACGGCGTTCTGAGCGGCAGCGGCCACGGTCACGTTGCACTCGTCAGTGTTGTAGGGGATGGTGATCTCATAGGTGTTGGCAGCGGTGTCGCTCCACTTGCCGGTAGCGCCCTCGGTGGAGAGGTTCAGCACGTCCAGAGCGTCATCGTTGGTCAGCCAAGTGCCGATGTAGATCTGAGCGGCAGCGCCGTTCTCGTCTTCCACAAACCCAGATGCCAACGCTCAGGTTTTCAACAGCCTGCTCGATGGTCTCGATGTTGTAGTCCACGATGGTGCCGTCCAGGTTCACGATGGTGGTGGCGTTGGTGGTGTTCCAGCTCTCCTCAGTGCCATCGCGGTCCTCAATGGTGATGGTGCGGTCACCGGCAGTCACATCAACAGCGAAGGTGTAGTCGCAATCCTCGTTGTTGGTAGAGATGCACTGGTCGCCATCGTGGGCCTCGTTCACCAGAGCAACGTCAGTAACAAAGCCATAGTGGCCCTCGGTAGCATCGGTCTGGAAGGTCACGTGGAACAGCTTGCCCTCGTTAGCCATCAGGGTGTTGATGACGTCATCCTCCACAGTGCGGATGGTGCGCTCCACTCCGTCAACCACTGCGTCGATGACGTGCACGCCGCCGCCCACTTCGCGGTAGCTGGCGTCGGTGGTGGTGAACAGGTGGGTACCAGCCTCAGCAAACAGGGTGCTGCTCTTGATGTACACGCTGCTGGCATAGGTGCCGTCCAGAGACCAGAAGACCTCCAGGAGTCCTCGGCGAAGGTGGGCAGGGTGTCGCGGGTGTAGGCGCTGTAGGTGCCGTCGCCGTTGTTCACGATGAACTGGGTGCTGCCGTCGAAGCGGGCCTCAACGGTATTGCCGCCGTTGTTAGTGGTAATGGTGCTCTTGTTCACGTCGATGGTGGCCTCGTCGGCATAGCCGATGAGGTCATCGCCCAGACGGATGCCTCCAGCTCCACAGTGCCGTCATCGTTGGTGTACACCTCGTACAGGGCATAGCCCTCATACCGGGTGTTGTTGGTGGAGTCCTCGGAAACCTGGACACGGTTCACGCCTCCGACAGACACGAAATAATTCCAAGTGCCATCCCGCAGAATGGGAGTGGCATTGTCCCAGGCCCAGGTTTCGTTATTAAACTGGAAGCCGTCGATGGTGTCGATCTGAACGGTGTCTTCGCTGCCGTCCATGTAAACCAGGGTGGCCTCAGCATAGCCGCCGTTGCCCACGACCCAGTTCAGGTCCTTCAGCACAGCATACCCAGTGCGGGCCACGGGGGTCACACCGATGATGTTGCCGTACTGATCCATCCACCAGTTGTAGTTGATGGTCTCGTCAAATCTGTCAGTCCAGTTGAAGGTCCTATCCAGGCTGAAGCGGAAAGCGTCCATGTAGGTCTCGCCGTCGATGACGTGCTTGTGGGCGCTGACCCAGTCCTCAGTCTGGGCACCCACGAAGGACTCGGCAGCCTGCACGACCTCCAGGTGGTTGGCCACGTCGTACTGGTTCACATAGCCTTCAACCTTTTCGGAGGTGGTAGCAATGCTGTAGGCATCTGCCTTGTCAGTGTAGGCGTTCACCAGGAGCATGTCGCCCACGGCATAGGTATAATCGGTGTCCTGGGTCAGATAGACGGTTTCAGACTGGTTAGGGTAGGCGTTGTAAACCTCCAGCTCCAGCAGAGCCTGACGGTCCAGGTGGCCGTTGCCATCGGTCTCAGAGCCCACCACGTCGGTGACCTGAGGCCAGGAAGGTGTCGATCATGACCACGCAGTCCTCATAGACCTCGGTCAGGCGGCCCTGCTCGCCGATGGTAGCCTTGGTGGCGTTCTCGTTAATGTCAACAGTGGTCTCCTGGCCGTTGACAACGGCAGGAATGTCGTTGCCGGAAACGCCGGTCTCGTCGGCCACATCGCACTGCACAACGGCGGTGGTGTAGACGGCCAGAGCCTCTTCCTCGATGGTGGCATAGACGGTTTCGTCGTCCTTGTCATACTGCCCGTTGGCCTTGTCGTTGTCGGCATACCACACGGTAGCAGGACGGCCCCAAAGCGTCGGCATCGTCATCACTATCCAGGTCAAAGACCTGCTCGCCCAGGGAAGAGGCGGGTCTGGTGTCGGGGCGATAGTCGCCAACGGCGGGCACATAATCGACGGTGTATGTACCGGGCCGGATGGCCTGGAAGATGAACTCAGCCACCAGTTCACGGGGGCGCTTCAGCAGACAGGTTTACAGAGCTGTCTACGTTCTTCAGCAGGCCCTGCTGCATGGCAGTGGAAGCCACGTTGATAGTCCAGTTTGTGCCGGTGAACTCGTTGTTCTTGTCATAACCCACAGCGCGCAGGATCATGGCCAGAACCTGATAGCCAGTGACGTTCTCATCGGCCCGGAAGGAGTCATCTTCGAAGCCCTTGATGTACTCTGCGTCACCGCAGTAGTTGACGTAACCAGCGTACCAGTCGTCAGGGTCCACGTCAGTGAAAATCTTAGCAGCCGGCATTGATGTCGGCCTTCTCGTCCTCCACGTCGCCGGTTGCCACGCGATAGATCATCGCGGCCACCTCGGCACGAGTGATGGACTGCTGCGGCTTGAAGGAATCGTCTTCATAGCCGTTGATGATGCCCATACCGGTCAGAACTTCTGCCGCCTCGCGATACTGAGGGGAGATGTCTTCCGAGTCGGTGAGGGTCACCGCCCCAGTGCCCATGACCATGACAGACAGCAGCATAGCCACGCAAAGCACCAGGCTCAGAACCTTCTTCTGGGGCAACCCCATATTCCCCAAGCCCTGCGGCCGGTTTTTCCCACGGGTTTCCCACTGGGTTCCCACGGAAACTGCCCGGTAAAAACACACCACCTCCCGCCCAACCGGGCGGGAGGTGGTGGAAACGGTGTCTTTTCTCCGTGGACAACGGAAGGTCACACTTCCATGATCACCGGCAGAATCATGGGATTCCGCTTGGTCTTTTTTATACAGGTACCGGGACATCTCGCCCTTGATGGCAGACTTAATGGTGGCCCAGTCCACGATGCCCCGGACCTGGCAGGCCTCCAGGGCCTCCAAGGCCACTTCCCGGAGCTCCTCCATGAGGCTCTCCGACTCCTTGACGTAGACAAAGCCCCGGGTGATGATATCGGGGCCGGAAACCAGTTCCCCGGTCTCGCCGGACAGGAGACCACCACCACGATCATGCCGTCCTGAGCCAGATGCTGGCGGTCCCGGAGGACCACCGCACCCACGTCGCCCACGCCGTAGCCGTCCACGAACACCCCGACCCGAGGGCACGGTGCCCGCCAGCTGGGCGGAGTTGTGGGTGAGCTCAATCACCCGGCCCACATCGGCGATGATGATGTTCTCCGGCGGGTGCCCATCTCCTGGGCCACTTTGGCGTGGGTCTGGAGGTGGCGCTGCTCGCCGTGGACAGGGGATAAAGAACTTGGGCCGAACCAGCGCGTGGACAATTTTCAGCTCCTCCTGACAGGCGTGGCCGGACACATGGAGGGTGCCCGCGTTCTCGCTGACCACCTCGGCCTTTTTCCGGTACAGTTCGTTGATGATATTGTTGACGGAGCTCTCGTTGCCAGGGACGGCGGAGGCGGAGATGATCACCCGGTCCCCGGCCTGGATCTCCACCTGCTTGTGGGTGGAGAAGGCGATGCGGAAGAGGGCTGACATGGTCTCCCCCTGGCTGCCGGTGGTGATGATGCACACCTTGTCCTTGGGCAGGGACTTGATGTGGTTGATGTCCACCATGACCCCTTTGGGGATGTCGGTGTACCCCAGTTCGGTGGCCACCCGCATGGAGTTCTCCATGGACCGGCCGGTGACGGCTACTTTCCGGCCATAGCGGGCGGCCACGTCGATGATCTGCTGGATGCGGTCCACGTTAGAGGCGAAGGTGGTGACGATGATCCGCTCCTTACAGCCCTTAAAGAGTTCGTCGAAGCTGGCCCCCACGGCCCGCTCCGAGCGGTGTGGCCGGGGCGCTCCACGTTGGTGGAGTCGCACAGCAAGGCCAGGACCCCTTCCTTGCCCAGCTGGCCCAGGCGGGTCAGGTCCATGATCTTCCCTTGATGGGGTGGGGTCAATCTTAAAGTCCCCGGTGTGGATCACCACGCCCACCGGGCACTTGATGGCAAAGCTCACCGCGTCGGCGATGGAGTGGTTGGCGTGGATGAACTCCACGGAAAACTTCCCCGCCTGGATCACGTCCCCCGGCCTCGCAGGTGACCAGCTTGGTGGCGTCCAGCAGCTTGTGCTCCTCCAATTTCAGGCGCACCAGCCCCAGGGTCATGCGGGTGGCATAGATGGGGGCGTTGATGGACCGCAGCACATAGGGCAGGGCCCCGATGTGGTCCTCGTGTCCGTGGGTGATGAAGATGCCCCGGATCTTGCTCTGGTTCTTGATGAGATAGCTCACATCGGGGATCACCACGTCCACACCGTACATGTCGTCGTCCGGGAACCCCATGCCCACGTCTACGATGATGATGTCGTTGCCATACTCGTAGACGGTGAGATTCTTCCCGATCTCATTCAGTCCGCCCAGGGAAATAATTTTCAGTTTTTCTGCCATAATAGCTCCTTTTCTGTTGAGATTCCGCGCAGCCAGACCAAAAAATCGGGGCATCAAACACAGGGAAGCACCGAGCGCACCCGCTCGCCCTGTCCCGCGGCGGGTTTTTGCCCAGGTTTCCCAAGCCCTCTGTTGCTGTGTTGGTGGTCTGTGCGGTTGGTTTTTCTGTATCCGCTGCCGCAAAGCGGCTTGATTTTTCTGTGTAAAAAGAGCCGTCAAAGGGAAACAGCAACCGGCTGTTTCCATATCATCGCTCCTAGTATAGCACCATTTTGCGGAAAAGTATACCTATTTTTCTACAGAACTGGGCTTTTGTCCCGGAATGTGGTAAGCTAAAGAAAACAAAAATCCCCTTAGGCGGGGGCGGGAGGTTGCTATGAACATCCAAATCTTTGGGAAACCCAAGTGTTTCGACACGAAGAAGGCAGAGCGGTATTTTAAGGAGCGGCGGATCAAGTTCCAGGCCATTGACCTGAAGAAGTACGGCATCAGCCGGGGGAGCTGCAGTCCGTCCTCCGGTCGGTGAAGCTGCCGGACCTCATCGACCCCAAGCACCCGGACGCCAAGCTCCTGGAGTACCTGGCCTACGACCAGGACAAGGTGGAAAAGCTCCTGGAGGACCCCCACCCTGCTGCGCACCCCCATCGTCCGCAACGGCAAGCAGGCCACGGTGGGCTACCAGCCGGAGGTGTGGAAGACCTGGGCCTGAGGGTCCGGGTCTTTTTACGGACTGACGGGGCGGTTCCCTCTTGCAAAACTAGAACATTTGTTCTATAATGGACCCAGAAACCCAAAGGAGGGAGCTGCCGTGGGGAAAGCCCATTCCGATCAACGAGACCGCACCTTGTCCCTGATCCGCCTGCTCTATCAGGAGAGCGACGAGGACCATCCCTTTACCACCCAACAGATCGTCCAGCGCCTGACCCAGGCGGGGATCTCGGTGGAGCGCAAAAGCGTCTACCGGGATCTGGCCGCTATGAACCAGCACGGCTTCCCAGTGGCCTACCGGCGGGGGGCGGGATGGTACGCCGCAGGGCAGCCCTTCACCCTGGCAGAGCTGCAGGGGGTGGTGGACGCGGTGGCGGTATACCGCGGACTGCCCTCGGCGTTGCGGGAGGTCCTGTTGGAGAAACTGACCGCCCTGGCCCCCCCCCAGCCCCAGCGGAGGCGGCTCTGCCGCCCGGTGGCCTTGGAGCCCCCGCGGGGAGGCCCCGGACAGGGTCCGCCCCCGTGTTGGACCGGATCTATGCGGCGCTGCAGCGCCAGCACGCCCTTCGCTTCGTTCCCGTCACCTACAACAACCAGGGCACCCGGTGCCTGGGAGGCCTGCCTGGTCACCCCCAAGGGAATGCTGTGGAGCCAGGAGCGGCACCAGCTGCTGGGGTGGAACCACCAAACCCGGAAGCTGACCCTCTACCGCCCCGACCGGATGCATCAGGTGGAGGTCACCGACGTGCCCGCCCAGGGGCCGGAGGCGGACCTGAGCCAGTGGCTGGCCGCGCCCTTCGGGCCGGATCTCCGGCTGCAGACCACGGTGTGCCTGCGGTGCCGCACCGGCCTGGCCGGGGAGATCCTGGACCGCTGGGGCAGGGAGGTCACCCTGGTCCCGGTGCGCGACGGGTTTACGGTGACCGCCCCGGCGGTGCTGGGGCCTGCCTTCTGGGGCTGGCTGGCCGCCCAGGGGGAGAAGGTCACCTTGCTCTCCCCCACTTGGGCTGTGGAGGCCTGGAAACAATGGTCCCATCCTCGGGTCTCTGGCCTGGGGGTGGCTTGGAAACAAGGGGAGAGCGCTGTTTGGTGAGGGGATAGCAGAAAAACGGGAAAGGAGCCCCCTGGGAACTTGGGTTCCCAGGGGCTCTTAGTGGGTTGTTGCTATCAGCTGGATAGCTTTGATTCGTTTTGATAGTTAGGCGTGAGCGACCTTCAGGCCAGTGATATCCGCTTTGGGAGTGACGGTGAAAGTAATTGTGTCGCTCGTAGCACCATCGGTCTTACGCCAGTATTAATGGTTTCGAAGGTACCATCAGCATAGGTAATGATCAGATTGAACTGATCAGCGTTATCGGAAATGGTGTCCTTGCTCATGGTAACGGTCAGCACGCCATTGTTGAATGTGGCACTTACAGTGAATGCATTAACAGATGCGTCTGCTGTCACTTGCGTAGTGGAGAAAATCTCCTGAATTCCATCAAAGCCGATCATGACAATATTCAGATTGCCATCGCTATCCTTCTCGGCGTAGACGCGAACCACATCGCCGTTTTCCAGGTCGGCGATCGTTTCCACCCCACCAACGGTGGAGATAAAACGCTGTGTCGCCAACAAAGTACTTTTGACCATTCAATTCGATGGTGCTGTCTACCAGTTCAGCAGTTACAGTGGTGTTGTAGCCAACATAGTAGTCCTTCACGTCGATCAGAGTAGTACCGTCGACAATCAGTTCCACATAGTTGTTCTCCTCCACCCAGTTGTACAGTCTCCAATAAAGGTCATTCATCTGCTGTACGGTGCCAAAGAGTGGTGTAGGTAGCCGTTTCACCATTGGCTAGGGTCACGTCGATGTCCACATAGAACAGGCCGTCTTCACCCTGATACCGGTTGATGTCGCTGGTGCTGTTCACATAAGCATACACGGTGGTCTCAGCAGGGTTGTTGTCCACGGCCACATAGCCCAGATTCACGGTATAAGCATTGGTGCTGCCCACTTCGTTGGCACCGGTGAAGGCCCAGGTAACCTCGGCGGGATCCAGATTGGCCAGGTCAGCACCGTCCACAACGCTGTAGCTATTCAGCATACGGTTGTAAACGAACATTTTGGCATCAGAAGCGAAGTTATATACCTGATTGAGGTTATTTTCGTTCTTGAAGAAGCCGCCATTAGAGTTAGTCCCATACCGATCAGCTTCACCGTTGTTAGTGATAACGTTATTATTATCGTTCAGAGTAGCACCATTCTTGTAAACCTGCTGGATATCAAAGCAAGAGAACTCATTGTTGTTATCGGTAACAGCAGTCAGTTCATAGTAGCCAGCATCGTTGACTTCATAGGGTGTACATAGATCCAACGACAGGATACTTGATCCCGTTGTCCCAATTGTTGACGTAAGAAACATCAACCTTCAGAGTGGTATTCTCGGTAGTGAGCAGATTTGCCTCATAGGTCTTATCAACGCCATCAGCAGTGTTTTTCGGCAGCGGTAACCACTACATACTGATCCATGTCGGGCACCAGGCCAGTGCCGTCCATGACGAACAGATAGTCGTTTACTTCCACATAGCTGTAGGTGTTGCCCAGGCTGATGTCACGGAACTGGTTCACCTGCTCCAGCAGGTTGCCATCGTACTCGGTACCACCCATAGTAACCATCAGGTCCTTGGTGTTCAGGCTAGTGGGAACGCCAGACTGAATGTCCAGAACAGTGTAGGTGTCAACACCGGTAGCGGTGTACTCAGCGGGGACAGCCATCACATAACCGTCACGGGCCACAGTGCCGTTAACGATCACATCATCATATTCCACAGTGTTCTGATCTCTGGTGCCCAGACCCAGGCTGGTGTACAGATCCTGCTTGTCCTTATCAACCGTCATCTTAGCATCGTCTGCAGTGATGATGTTAGTGCGGAAAAGAGTCAGTCACCACGTTGGTGGTCTTCGGCACGACATAGGGGTAAACCACGATGACGTCGATGTCGCCGCCGCCGTCAATGTCGATAGCACGGAAAGAGTACTGATCCCGAAGATCATGATAAGTAGTGAAGTTGTTATAAGCCACTGTGATGGATTCAAAGCCCTTCCAATCCTTGGCCACGTTATCCAAGCGATACTTCTCACCGTTCACATTGATGGTGTTGAAGTGGTCATTCTGGGTAGCGGAGATGTCTCCCCAGACGCCTTCAACAACAGTGCCACCCTCGTTCACGCGGATCATCAGAGACTCATCACCCTTCACCAGAACGGTGACATTCATGGCATACAGATCAGTAAAATCCTTTGTGGAGGAATACTTTTCAACGTTGGTAACAGTGTTTCCAGTGGAATAGGAATTGAAGTCGCCAATGCTATAAGTATACTCCTTTGTGTCATAGTTGTAGTCGATATGACTCATAACACCTGTTTCAACGCGGGCACCATACACCTTCTCCAGCAGAGTGGTATCCTGGATGTTGATGGCACCGGTGCTGTCGGTCAGATAGACCACGGTGTTTGCCTGCAGCGCGTTCCAGATCATCTGGGCAGCGTTGTCACGGCTCAGGGGAGCGGACATGTCGATGGTCTCGATGCCTGCATACAGCGCCGGCAGCCACAGCGTCGGTGTTGACGTTGACAGACCACATGGCATTGTCCTGGTAGCCTTCCTTCACGGAATCATAGCCCAGGGACACCAGCAGCATCTTAGCCAGCTGGGTGCCGGTGACGTTGCTGGCGGGAGCGAAGCGGTCGCCGCCCACACCGGAGACGATGCCACGGGCGGTGCAGTACTCGATGTACTTGTTGGCCCAGGCATCGACAGAGCCGCGCACGTCGTTATAGGAAGACTCGGTGGTCTCCTGGACGGAGTCTCTGCCGCCGTTCAGCATAGCGCTGATCATCTTGGCAGCCTCGCCACGCTCGATGTTTTCGGCAGGCTGGAAGCTGCCGTCCTCGTACCCGTCGATGATGCCCAACGCAGAGGTCATATCAACGGCTTCGGCATTCTGGATCTCATCCTGATCCGTGAACGCCGCCCCAGTGCCCATGACCATGACAGACAGCAGCATAGCCACGCAGAGCACCAGGCTCAGAACCTTCTTCTGGGGCAACCCCTTCGTCCCCAAGCCCCGCTGCCGGTTTTTCCCACAGGTTTCCCACTGGGTTCCCACAGGAAAAAACGGCGGGTTGCGGCCCATCTCCCGGGAGAATTCCAGTCAACCTGGGGCAACATTGTCTATTGTGTCTGCGGTACACGGACAGTCCGTTTCTCTGTGACGTCTATCCACCTTGCCAATCCCCCAAGACCCCTTGAAAAAACTGGCAAGTTGACAATTTCCAGTCACAGAATTGCCAAAAATCCCAAAAATTTTTCCGGTGAAACCGTCCAAAAGAGAGGAAGGAAGAAAATACTCTTTGGACACTTGAACATTCGAAATCGCCATTGTATAATACATAAAATGCAAAAACGTGGTCAAAAGATACAAAATTGGATTTTCAACTGAATGTTGACACTCTGTAAGATACACCAAAGTGTTCCATCTGAAACACTTTCTTGTATAAAACATGAAAAAGGAGAGACTCAAACATGAAAAAGAAGTTACTTTGCATGGCCTTGGCCGCCGCAATGGCCCTGGGCCTGTGCGCCTGCGGCTCCGATGACGGCGGCACCACCGATGCCAGCACCGACGATGGAACCACCAGCACCGCCACCGGCGCTGCCTTCAAGATCGGCGGCACCGGCCCCCTGACCGGCTCTGCCTCCATCTACGGCGTGGCCGCCAAGAACGGCGCTCAGATCGCCGTGGACGAGATCAACGCCGAGGGCGGCGCCATCCAGTTCGAGCTGAAGTATGAGGACGACCAGCATGACGCTGAAAAGGCGGTCAATGCCTACAACGCCCTGAAGGACTGGGGTATGCAGATCTCTCTGGGCTCCGTCACCTCCAAGCCCGGTGAGGCCACTTCCGTGGAGAACTATGCTGACCGCATCTTCGCCCTGACTCCCTCCGCCTCCTCCCAGGCCACCATCGAGGGCACGGACAACGTGTTCCAGATGTGCTTCATGGACCCCAACCAGGGCGCTGCCTCTGCCCAGTACATCGCTGAGCAGAACCTGGGCACCAAGATCGCCATCATCTGGAAGAACGACGACGTGTTACTCCAAGGGCATCCACGATACCTTCCTGGAAGAGGCTGCTGCCCGCGGCCTGGAGATCGTCTCCGACACCACCTTTGCCGACGGCAACGACACCGACTTCTCCGTCCAGCTCACCGACGCCCAGAACAACGGCGCCGACCTGGTGTTCCTGCCCATGTACTATCAGCCCGCTTCCCTGATCCTGTCCCAGGCCAACAGCGTGGGCTACGCCCCCAAGTGGTTCGGCGTGGACGGCATGGACGGCATCCTCACCATGGACGGCTTTGACGCCTCCCTAGCCGAGGGCGTCATGCTGCTGACCCCTTCAACGCCGACGCCGAGGACGAGCAGACCCAGGCCTTCGTGGCCAAGTACGAGGAGCAGTTCGGCGAGACCCCAACCAGTTTGCCGCCGACGCCTATGACTGCGTCTACGCCTACTATGAGGCCCTGACCAACGCCGAGGCCACCCCCGACATGGACGCCGAGACCCTCTGCGGCCTGATGCAGGAGCAGTTCACCACCATGACCTTCTCCGGCCTCACCGGCACCAACGTCACTTGGGACGAGACCGGCGCGGTCTCCAAGGAGCCCAAGGGCATGGTCATCCAGAACGGCGCCTACGTGGGCATGGACTGATCCCAGTTCCCGCGCACCAACAAAGCCTGTAACCTTTTTCGGCCGGGGCGGCTTATAGCGATATAAGCCGCTCCGGTTGTCTCCCCCTGCAGCAGCGCGGGTCGGAAAGGGGCTGCTGACCGGACCTTTTCCCGATCCGCACTGACCCGTTTTTTTCCCCTGCAAGTTTCGCAACCCCGAAAAAAAGAGATATGAGGTAACCAAACTATGACCTTTCTGAGTTTTCTGATCAGCGGGATCAGCTTGGGAAGCATCTACGCCATCATCGCCCTGGGCTACACCATGGTCTACGGCATCGCCAAGATGCTGAACTTTGCCCACGGCGACGTCATCATGGTGGGCGCGTACATCTGCTTCTATGCCACCTCCCGCTTTGAACTGCCCACCATTGTGGGGGTCCTGCTGGCCATCGTGGTGTGCACCATCCTGGGCATCGTCATCGAGCGGCTGGCCTACAAGCCCCTCCGGGCGGCCCCCATCCTGGCGGTGCTGATCACCGCCATCGGCGTCAGCTACTTCCTCCAGAGCACTGCCCTGCTGCTGTGGTCCTCCAACCCCAAGGTCTTCTCCTCGGTGGTGCCGGAGGGGAGCGTGGCCCTCTCGGCGGCCAGCTCACCATCCCCTACGTCACCCTGGTGACCATCGCCGCCTGCATCGTCATCGTGGCGGTGCTGGTGTGGTTCACCGGCAAGACCAAGATGGGCAAGGCTATGCGGGCCGTCAGTGAGGACAAGGCTGCCGCCCAGCTCATGGGCATCAACGTCAACAGCACCATCTCCATGACCTTCGCCATCGGCTCCGGCCTGGCCGCCATCGCCGTGTTGCTGTGCTCGGCCTACCCCACCCTGGTGCCCACCACCGGCTAGATGCCCGGCATCAAGGCCTTTGTTGCGGCGGTGCTTGGTGGTATCGGCTCGATTCCGGGCGCCATGATCGGCGGCATCCTGCTGGGCATCATCGAGATCTTTGCCAAGGCATACATCTCCACCCAACTGTCTGACGCCATCGTCTTCGCGGTCCTCATCGTGGTCCTGGTGGTCAGACCCGCCGGTCTGCTGGGCAAGCAGATCCGTGAGAAAGTGTGAGGTGGCACCATGAAACATTCTCTGAAATGGAACCGCAACAAGACCACCCGAACAACTTCCTCACCTATGGCGTGGTCATCCTGGTGTACATCATCATCCAGATCATGATCGGGGCAGACTCCATCTCCTCCACCATGGAGGGCCTGCTGGTGCCCATCTGCGCCTACGTGGTCATGGCCCTGTCCCTGAACCTCACCGTGGGCGTGCTGGGTGAGCTGAGCCTGGGCCACGCCGGCTTTATGAGCGTGGGCGCCTTCACCGGCGTCACCGCCGCCGTGGCCCTGGGGCGGAACGTCCCCTCCGGCCCGGTGCGCCTGGCCTCATCGTGGGCATGGTCGTGGGCGCCCTCTTCGCCGCCCTGGTGGGCTTTCATCGGCATCCCCCGTGCTGCGGCTGAAGGGGGACTACCTGGCCATCGTCACCCTGGCCTTCGGGGAGATCATCAAGGGCATCTTCAACAACCTCTATGTGGGTGTTGACAGCAGCGGCCTCCACGTGAGCCTGCTCAGCGACACCACCAACCTGGCCGAGGACGGTGACCTGGTCATCGGCGGGCCCATGGGCCTGAGCGGCATCCCCCGGGAGTCCACCTTCACCGCCGGCATGATCCTGATCATCCTCTCCCTCATCGTCATCTTCCACCTGGTGAACAGCCGGTCCGGCCGGGCCATCATGGCCGTCCGCGACAATCGCATTGCGGCAGAGAGCATCGGCGTGAACATCACCAAGTACAAGCTCATGGCCTTCACCGTCTCTCTGCGGCCCTGGCCGGTGCGGCGGGCACCCTGTTTGCCATGAACTACACCACCCTGGTGGCCAACAAGTTTGATTTCAACACTTCCATCCTCATCCTGGTCTTCGTGGTCCTGGGCGGCCTGGGCAACATGCTGGGCTCCATCATTGCCGCCGCGGCCCTGACCATCCTGCCCGGAGGCCCTGCGGGAGTTCTCCGACTACCGGATGCTGGTGTACGCCATCGTGCTGATTCTGGTGATGCAGGCCACCAACAACGATACCTTCAAGGCCGTCCTGGGCCGCCTCAAAGTTCTGGGGGCAAGAAGAAAAAGGAGGTCGTCTGACATGGGATCGAAACTGGTTACCATCCCGTCCAAGAGCATGATCCCGGAACGGGACATTGACAAAAGCCCCATCCTGGAGTGCATCAACCTGGGCATTCAGTTCGGTGGCTTGAAAGCCGTGGAGGACTTTGACCTGACCATCGGCCGCACGGAGATCGCCGGGTCTCATCGGACCCAACGGCGCCGGCAAGACCACGGTGTTCAACCTGCTGACCAAGGTGTACCAGCCCACCCACGGTACCATCCTCCTGACGGAAAGGACACCCATGGCATGAACACCATGCAGGTGAACAAGGCCGGCATCGCCCGCACCTTCCAGAACATCCGCCTGTTCAACGCCATGAGCGTGGAGGACAACGTGAAAACCGGCATGGAGAACCAGTTCTCCTACGGGATGTGGAGCGGCATCTTCCGTGCCCCCAAGTACTGGAAGCAGGGAGAAGGTGGCCCACGAGCGGGCCCTGGAGCTGCTGTCCATCTTCAACATGGCGGACATGGCGGATATGAAGGCCGGTTCCTGCCTTACGGCGCGCAGCGCCGCCTGGAGATCGTCCGCGCACTGGCCACCATCCCCTCCCTGCTTCTGCTGGACGAGCCTGCTGCCGGCATGAACCCCTCCGAAACTGCGGAGCTGATGGAAAACATCCGCAAGATCCGGGATACCTTCCAGATCGCCGTGCTTCTGATCGAACACGACATGAATCTGGTCATGAACATCTGCGAGGGCCTGTGCGTGCTGAACTTTGGCCGGGTCATCGCCAAGGGCACCCCGGAGGATGTCCAGGCCAACCCCTGCCGTCATCGAAGCCTACCTGGGCAAGCAGAAGGAGGGCTGAGTATGGGAACCATTCTGAAAGTGGACGACATCAACGTCTATTACGGCAGCATCCATGCCATCAAGGGCATCTCCTTTGAAGTGGAGGAGGGGGAAGTGGTCACCCTCATCGGCGCCAATGGCGCGGGGAAATCCACCACCCTGAACACCATCTCCGGCCTGCTGCGCAGCAAGACCGGCTCCATTGAGTTCATGGGCCAGAGCCTGGCCAAGCGTCCCCAGCCACAAAATCGTGGAGCGGGGCCTGGCCCTGGTTCCCGAGGCCGCCGGATCTTCCTGCAGATGACCGTCCAGGAAAACCTTGAGATGGGCGCCTTCACCCAGAAGGGGGGGAAATCCCAGCAGGACCTGGAGAAGATTTTTGCCCTCTTCCCCGCCTGAAGGAGCGGCGCAGGCAAGTGGCGGGCACCCTGTCCGGCGGTGAGCAGCAGATGCTGGCCATGGGACGCGCACTGATGAGCCATCCCAAGCTGCTGATGCTGGATGAGCCCTCGATGGGGCTTGCCCCCATTTTGGTGGAGCAGATTTTTGAGATCATTCAGCAGCTTCACCAGGCCGGCACCACGATCCTGCTGGTGGAGCAGAACGCCGCCCTGTCTGCTGACCGGGGCTATGTGCTGGAAACCGGAAAGATCGTCACCACCGGCACAGGCGCGGAGCTACTGGCCTCTCCCGCCATCAAGAAGGCCTACCTGGGCGGATAACGGGTTCCGCCTCACTGCACCGGAGAATGGATTACTTCTGGTCTACCTGGTACATGTACTCCAGCAGATCCAGGGTTTTTGGCGGAGTAGCCCATCTCATTGTCGTACCAAGCCACCACTTTCACGAAGTGGTCGTTGAGAGAGATGCCCGCCTTGGCGTCGAAGATGGCGGTGTGGGGATCCCCCAGGAAATCGCTGGACACCACGTCCTCGTCGGTGTAGTCCAGGATGCCGCCATGGGCCCCTGGGCAGCGGCCTTCATGGCAGCACAGATCTGGTCGTAGGTGGCAGGGGTCTCCCCAGCTCGGCGGTGAGGTCCACCACGGAGACGTCCAGGGTGGGCACCCGGAGGGACATGCCGGTGAGTTTCCCAGACAGGGCGGGGATCACCTTGCCCACCGCCTTGGCTGCGCCGGTGGAGGAGGGAATGATGTTCCCCGAAGCGGCCCGGCCGCCTCTCCAGTCCTTTTTGAGGTGCCGTCCACCGTCTTCTGGCTGCCGGTGATGGAGTGGACGGTGGTCATCAGGCCTTCCTTGATGCCGAAGGCGTCCTGGAGGACCTTGGCCACCGGGGCCAGACAGTTGGTGGTGCAGGAGGCGTTGGAAACGAAGTCCATGCTCTTGTCATAGGATGTGTTGTTCACGCCCATGACGAACATGGGGGTATCGTCCTTGGAGGGGGCGGTGAGAAGGACCTTTTGGCCCCGCCGGCCAGGTGCCCTTCATTTTTTCCGCGGTGGTGAATTTTCCGGTGCTCTCCACGATGTACTCTGCCCCCACAGAGGCCCAGGGAATCTCGTGGGGCTCCTCACAGTGGAACACCCGGATCCGGCGGCCGTTCACGATGAGGTCGTCCCCCTCCCAGCTCACCTGGCCCTGGAAGCGGCCGTGGACGCTGTCATATTTTAGAAGATATGCCATGTAATCCGGGGTTTGGCTGTGGCTGTTGATGCCCACAAACTCAATGTCCGGGCGCTCCACACCCAGACGAAGCGACCAAGCGGCCGATTCTCCCAAAGCCGTTGATGCCTACTTTCATACCCATATCACCCATATTCCTTTCCGCGTCAATCTGTTTTTCCTGTCGAGAGATCTGCACAGGTGCTTCCATTATACCCTAGATTTCGCCCTAGGGGAAGAGGCACTTTTCAGCATTTTTTCCCATTTGCCTGGGGGAGCGCGACCTTTTTCGACAAAAAATTCTTGCGTTCCCTTCCAGTTTTTGCTACACTGGTGGCAGAAAATTCTGCATCTCTTTGGGGATGCTAATTCTGTTTTGCAAGGAGTTGATGCTATGGATCCCATGACTTCTCACCTGGACCAGACCTTTGGCAGTTTTCCGGAACCGGTACTGCTGTTGGATGGGGACCAGGTGATTTATGCCAATGAGCCTGGGCAGGCGCTGCTCAGGAGGAAGCCTTCCCAGCCGAGTTGTTGGCTGCCTTGGCGGAGCACCCCGGCAGCGCCATGGAAACCGCCCTGGGAGAGGCTTTTATCGGGTCACCGTCTCTCCCTATGACGTGGGGATGCGGTCCTCCGGCCGCTGCCGCCAAGCAGAGGAGAAACGCCACCCCTTTTCCAATGCGGTGTATCGGATGCGGGAGTGCTTGTCCAACTTCACCGCAGTCAGTTCCCGGATGAAGCGGGTGCTCCAGGAGCACCACCTGCTGGGCGGATTGGAACAGGATCTGGCCAGCCAGGTAAGCTGATCTATCAGATGCTCCGCCTCACCCGGCAGGCTGAGCTCACCCAGGAACTCAACGACAAGGCCTTCCCCCGGGAGGAGGGCTTCGACCTGGCCATGGTTTGCCAAGGCATGGCCGATGAGGCCACCTGGCTGGCAGACCTGGCCGGGGTGCGGTTTACCTATACCAGCAACGTGGAGCACCTGCCCTTCCAGGGCAGCAAGTCCCTGCTGACCCAAATGCTGCTGGCCCTGGTGTCCAACGGGGTCCGGGCCGCCGGGAAAGACGGGGCGGTGGAGATGAAGCTCCACGCGGAGAACGGCCGGTGCGTCATCTCCCTCCGGGACACCGGCGTGGCATTCCGGAGGACCGGATGGCCACCCTCTTCTCCGGCGATGCCCCCAGAGGAGCTTCCCGCCCAGGGGGAGGGGCCGGTCTGGGCCTGTACAACGCCCAACGGATCGCAGCCCTCCACGGCGGCGTCCTGGTGGCCCAGAGCGGCCAGGACGGGGGACCTGTCTGGTGGCCTCCCTGCCCATTGTGGTGCCCACCAGCGTGCCTGCCCGGAACAATCCGGGGTATGACAACCTGGGGGCTACTCCCCGGTGCTCATTGAGCTCAGCGACGTGCTCCCTTGGCAGGCCTTTGTGCCCAAGGAGAACGAGGAATAACGTAGCGATTGGGAAAACGATCCCTCGTCCGGAGCGTCCGGATGGGGGATCGTTTTTTTGTTTCCGCGCAGGACGGACAAATTGTGGCCATGGTTTCGGGGTGTTTTGCTGGTTTTCCTGCGCATGGGAGGGGAAATCCGTGGCGAAGTTCCGTGGGAACCCAGTGGGAAACCTGTGGGAAAACGCAGGATACACCCTGAACCCCAAGGCCCGCCCCCAGAAGAAGGTTCTGAGCCTGGTGCTTTGCGTGGCTATGCTGCTGTCTGTCATGGTCATGGGCACTGGGGCGGTGACCCTCACCGACTCGGAAGACATCTCCCTCAGTATCGCGAGGCGGCAGAAGTTCTGACCGGTATGGGCATCATCAACGGCTATGAAGACGATTCCTTCAAGCCGCAGCAGTCCATCACTCGTGCCGAGGTGGCCGCGATGATCTATCGCGTGGCAACCGGCGACGTGGAGGACGAGAAGGGCCGACATCAATGCTTATGCTAAGATTTTCACCGACGTGGACCCTGACGACTGGTACGCTGGTTACGTCAACTACTGCGGTGACGCAGAGTACATCAAGGGCTTCGAAGATGACTCCTTCCGGGCCGATGAGAACGTCACTGGCTATCAGGTTCTGGCCATGATCCTGCGCGCTGTGGGTTATGACAAGAACAACGAGTTCACCGGCACAAACTGACCATCAACGTGGCTTCACTGCCATGCAGCAGGGCCTGCTGAAGAACGTAGACAGCTCTGTAAACCTGTCTGCTGAAGCGCCCCGTGAACTGGTGGCTGAGTTCATCTTCCAGGCTATTCGTCCCGAAGTGAAGACCGTCCATGCTGCTCCCATTTTGGGTCAGTATGTGAAGGATGCCGAGTCCCCTGGGCGAGAAGGTCTTCGATCTGGCCGTGGATACTGACACTACCGATGCCTGGGGTCGTCCTGCTACCGTGTGGTATGCTGAGAGCAACACCGCTTGAATGGTATTGTAAAGAACAACGGCTATCAGTCCTCCATGGATGACCTCTTTGCTAACATCGAAGAGACTCCTCTGGCTACCTACACCACTGCGGTTAAGGTGTGCGATGTCGCTGATGACCTCGGTATTGCCGACAAGCAGGACTTTACCACTTATACCAATGGTAAGGCTGCTGCCAACACGGATGAGGTGACCATCAACGCCAATGCTACCACTGCCACCATCGGTGCCCAGGGCCGTCTGACTGAGGTCTATGAAGACACCATCGTCTACATTGACACCTTCCTGGCTCGGGTTGACAAGGTCACTGAGGTGAAGTATGATGCCGATGGCCACGTGGCCAAGGATGCTTCCCTGACCCTGGGAGTCTATGCCAACAACGGCACAAATCACAACGACGCTCAATCTGTCACCCCTGACCGACGACACCAACTACACCTACGCCAAGGGCGACATGCTCCTGGTGAACGCCTACACCACGGATGACGGTGATCACGCTGCCATTGCTGTTGACACCAACAACATCGCCAAGTATGTTGAGTTCGTCGGCGCTGCCGAGTCCTTCGTGGGCGGCCAGGAATCCATCTGGAAGCACCCCGCTTACCACACCATCGACGGTGAGGACTACATGGATGCCCTGCACTTCCACCTGAATGAGACTGGTGATCTCCAGACCATCGACCACAACTGGTGGCTGGATCAGTACGGCAACCTGATCGGCGTGACCAACCTGGACCGCACCGACTATGCCGTGCTGAAGGACCTGATCTGGGTCAACGGCGGCCGTGACGGCGGCTATGCCGAGGCTACCCTGATCTACATGGACGGCTCCGAGGAGACCGTGACCGTCAACACCATTGATGGGGTCTACTATGACAGCACTCCCTACTGGCGCGTGGACGACGCCACTCCCGAGCTGGATGATTCCCACTACAACATCCACTTCGTGGGTGGTGACGCCAACGTCTCCAGCGACAGCAGCAACAACGGTTTCTATGACGGTTACGCTCTGTACAATGTTTACACCAATGACGACGGCACTGTGAACCTGGAAGGTTGGAATGATAAGACCAACCCCGATACCGCTTGTGATTGCTTATGCCGACGGCGCCCGCATTGACATCGACGGCAGCACCATCCGTGTTGGTGGCACCACTGTCGCCGACGTGGATAACAGCACCCGTTTCGTCGTGAACCGGGCCCACGATGGCGACCAGTGCATCTCTACCAACAACGAGGATTGCGACTACACCTTCGCTGTTAGTCGCGACTGCCGGTGACCGCACCATCACCGTACCGGGGACCGCAGGTGGCACTGAGGAGGCACGCGGGGACGCCACCAGCGCCACCACCATCGTGAAACCTGGACGGCACCGTGGACACAACATCAGAATCACTCGAACTGGGCTGTTGAAAACCTGGCGTTGGCATCTGGGTTTGTGGAAGACGAGCAGCGCTGCCGCTCAGATCTACATCGGCCTTGGCTGACCAACATTGACGCTCTGGACGTGCTGAACACCTCTCCACCGAGGCTTTACAAAGCAGAGTGGGCAGCCACCGCTGCCAACACCTATGAGATCACCATCCTACAACGCTGACGAGTGCAACGTGACCGTGGCGCTGCCGCTCAGGGTGGATTCCGCCAACAACGGCTACCTGAACCCGGCTACGAAATCACGGGGCCCGCACCTGATGTTCAACACCGGTTTGGATCAGGGCGGCGATTCCACACCGCCACCGTTACCGTGTGGGCTGAGGACCGTGACTCACCACGAGTACCATCCAAGGTGACCCCGCGCTCACAACGATACATCACCGGTATCATCAACAGAATCCAGGATAACGACACCCTGGCCTGCCATCGGCTCCAGCGACACCTGTATGGCGACCTGAATGACGGCGCTCTGTTAACAACCGCCTGGACATTAGCAGCGCCGAGGATCTGAGCATGGTGCGTGGTGACTATTGTACTACCGGACTGGCAGCAGCACCGCTTTGGTAGAGGGGACTGGCATAAACATCGCTCCTTCTGGGAGGTTCCCTGCTGATCGGGCGTTCATGGTCTGAAGGTCATTGAAACTGAGATAACTCCAACTTCACTGGCTGACAACTTTACCGTGGTTGCCCAATTACAGCCACATCGTCTCTGACTGATCTGATTGGGGCGCAGCTGGATCTACTTTTTTAAAACTGTATCACAGTTCCCGCCCCTTCCCCCCGGCTCGGGCGATTTCTCCCCCACGTTCACAAAATCCAGTAGACTTTTCTCCGCCGCCGGGTACAAGTAAACTTCTCTACCCAAGGACGGTTCCCGCTGAAAAAATCTGGTTCTCTTACTCTCTGCTGTGTGCCCCTGGTCCTGTGCGCCTGTGGTGATACGGCTGCCTCCCAAGACAATACGGCCTATGTGAGAGCTATATGCCACCGGCATCACCATGGACATGCAGCAGGCCGGGGAAAATGGCTGGAAGGAACTGCATGCTGACGGTACAGCCACCACCTTCCTCACCGCCGCCTCCAGCAGGCCGAGTGGCAGCTGGTCCTGGGGAGGAGCCCTTCCACCAGCAACCATGCCGGAAAGACAGTGGCCCACCGGCACCGCCCAAAAGCTCAACCAGCTCCGCCTAAAGTGTCCAAAGGGATGGGAATTACTTCGCGGGAGGCACCCAGCCTCCAGGAGGGGGACAGCAGTGCCAGACATACACGCTTCCACCTGCTGCAGGGGCTTTACTCTGTGAGCCATGCGGATGTGTTCTACCCAGGACCAGGCGAGGGGCCTGTCCCGGCCTCTACACCGATGACAGGACCAAGGCTGGATCCGCCAAACTGGACGGCGCGGGCCGGTCACCGAGGCGGCTGGCCAGCTTCGATTAAGGGGACCAGCAGGACCGTCACCGACTATCAAACCATGGACCTCACGGTGGCAGGCTATTCCGCCGGGCCGTTGTCTGCCAGGATGAACCGGCTGGAACAGCAGTCTGCGGTCAGCTTCGGCGGGATCTGGGCAGCAACCTATCCCATGTACGCCGCCTACCTGTGTTCACCGGCCTTTCTATCTGTCAATTATTGGAGCGAGGCAGTGCAGGCCATCGTCAAGCAGCGACGTTACCCATTGAAGGGAAAGGAGGAACTTTATGCTGCGGAAACCTTTGCTGCTCTGCGCTCTCACCCTTCCTCTGTCTGAGGCCTGACCGCC
>VOFG01001985.1_pt1 | contig 26284 bp, 34 predicted proteins | sample 5384171 | NCBI WGS metagenome assembly VOFG01 (sample SAMN12384726, study PRJNA508395) | human gut metagenome | isolation source: healthy gut F | host: Homo sapiens | reverse complement strand
CTCAAGCATGGTTCGTACAAATTGTTCTATCTTACGTGCAATAGAAACAATCGGTTCTTGTGGAGATGTTTGGATACGGACAGGGAAAATATCAAGAAAACTACCTATTATATTTTTTGCATTAGGTAAATGCTGTTCCCTGTTAAATACAGGCATGTTGATAATGAGATCATTTTGTCCAGACCACAAAGTATGAGAACTGATTTCAAGAACTTTATTCATCAATAAAGAATCCAATTCCGTATGTAAGGTATTAAAATGGACTTTATTTATTAAAGATGGCTGACATTTCGTGGGAATAGATATTTTCTCTGGTAAATCTTTAAACACCTTTAGGGCAAAATCCATTGCATTCTGATATCGCTTTGTTTGCCTTCTGAATCTCTCCACAAAAAACATAGTCAGAAAAAGTTAGACCTTTTTCTTGTTCAACAGTTATTTCTTTACCAGCGATAAACTGATCATAAGTTGATGTTAATTCTTGAAGGAATTGAAAAAAAGCTGAAACCATCAATTATCTGGTGATCAATATGTATAATTAATTCATGTTCATCTTCCCCTGTTTTATAAATATTACAATAGAATAAAGGATACTCTTTAAGGTCAAATCTGTGATCATGATCTTTTTCGTCCTTTTGTAAAAAGAATGTTTCCTGTTGTTCTTTGTTCATTGAAGTTATATCTTCATAAGAACTTTTAAATGTCGGATATTCAGGAAGAGTTATCATCTCAGGTTTATCCGACTCTTCGGAAAGAATAGAATGTAACAATGGATGACAGTTAATAATGTGATTTAACGTCTTGTCCCAACATGCTGGATCAAAAAACCTTTCAATTGTGTCCGACAAATGATATAACAACTTAATCCTGTCGGTTCATTACGGATAAAACTTTTACTGTGATAGAATAATGTTTCTTGGAAATCCATTAACGGAAAAGAATACCCCTCTGGAGTTGCATAGCGTTCCTTAATGGTTTGTGCTATATCTCGTATACAAGTTTTATCTTTTATATCATCTAATGTTATTTTATCAAAAACTTCAGTTAAGCGCTTCATCATTTGATATACAGCGGCAAAAGAAGTCACTTTAGTTATAATATTTTCTGTATATTGTATTTCTAAAGAGGGAATTCCTATTTCTTCGCTGATAAACTCTCGAACTAACAGTTCATATTCATTTAAAGGAGATTGAAGTTCTTTTAATAAATATTGTTCAAGATAATGTTTTTGAGAGACTAAGGTCGGATATTTATAGAAGAAACTATTTTCTAATTTAATATTTAACAGTTCTTCAAGTTTAGAAACAGCCATCATACTGCGTATTGAGTCTCCTCCTAAAGAAAAAAGAAGTTATCTTCTATATGAATGAGGTTTGTTTTTAAAACTTCTGACCATATTTTTTTGAGAACCAATAAATAATCCATATTATGAGATTCTTTGTTTAGTTTTACAATTGATTTATTATACTGTCCTTGCTCAAAATACTTTGCCATAGATCGACGTTTTATTTTAGAGCTAGAAGTTCTGAGTATTTCTCCTTTTTTTATCTTTATAGAGTATTCTGGAGCAAATCCAACTTTGTCTGCTAGAAATGCGTTACATTCATTTATTAATTGTCTTATTTGTTCTTCCGACATTTTTCTTGATAATACAAAGAAATGAAGTACAATTTCACGATTTTCTGTAGAAGAATAAAAAGATGTAAATACAGTTTTTTCAATTGAAAGACCAAATTTCTCTAAGACACAATTTTCTAAATCAAAAGGATGAAAGTTTTGTCCATTTACTATAATTGTTTCCTTTTTTCGACCTACTATATAAAGAATATTGTTATAATCAAAAAAGCCCAAATCTCCTGTACTTAACCAACCGTCTTTTAATACTTCATCTGTTGATTGTATGTCATTATAATAACCAGACATGACACAAGCGCCTTTTACTTGAATCTCTCCTAAATTTAAATTATTTTGAGGAATACCGTCTTTAACAATGCGTACTTGTAAGCCTGGTAATATTCTACCTGCACTAACAAATTCACAAAAATCTTGTTGTTTATCGACTAATTTGATAATCCCTTCATAGAACGCCTCTCTATTTATTCTTATATTTTTATTTCCATAACCCGGTAAACAGGAAGAAACAATCAATGTTGTTTCAGCCATTCCATATGAAGGGCGGAATGCATTTCGATTAAACCCAAGTTGAAAAAGGGGGGATAATCGGACGTATAAATTAGATGGAACCATTTCTGCTCCAATTGAAAGAGTCTTCACTTGAGATAAATCCAATTCTTTTATGTCATTAGATTGTTCTAACTTTTGAATTAACAAATCCAATCCTGAAGGTGTCGTACCGCCACAAATACTTACTTGATATTCGGAAATTTTCTTTAGAAAAATCAAAGGATCTCTTAAAAAGGAAAAAGGCTCTATTTTTATTTCTGTAATTTGGTTATACAAACAAACCAAATGATTTCCAAATAGACCATAATCATGAAAATATGGCATCCAGTGAATCAAAGTATCTTCAGTTGTAATTTCATCCGCAAGAGTTTTTATTTTCAAATTAGTTAAAATATTGTTAAAACTAAGCATGACTCCTTTGGGTGCCCCTGTACTTCCTGATGAAAACTGAATAACACATAAATCTTTACTATCTCTTTTAGGTATGTGTAAAGAATAATCTTGCAACAAATCCAATTGTTTCATAATATCTTCAACACACACAGCTTTATGAAATGAAGATTTATAATATTCAAATAGATTAATATCATTTGTTATAAGTGTAACTACACCTAATATATCAATTGCATTCTTTAGGCGTTCAAAAGCAATAGAGTTCTTATTACTGAATTGTACAGAAGGCATTAAAACGGGTATACAACCTGCCATAACACATCCCCAAAATAATAATATAAAATTTTCGGATTTTTCAACAGAGATTATTATCTTACTGACAGGCTTTACTTGATAGTAAGATTTTAAAATAAAAGCTATTTTTCTAGATTTTTCTCGTAACTCTGAATAAGTTAGAAAAAGATCACATTGACTATTATTTACAATAACAATTCCTTTTGTCGGCACTTTATGTGCTGCTTCTTCCAACAATTCATATAGGTTTTCCATCTTGCTTTATTTTTTGCCCGCAAAGTTCGTTTGTTTAGCTAAATCCATCAATACCAATTATTAGGTATTTTTAATAAATTGTTGTATGCATATAATATTACTTAAATTATATATTTCTATTTATTGTGTGTAGCTATCGTATTAGTAGTCAGTTGATATTAATTCATATTAGATTGTTATACATAATCATTTATGATAAGGAAATATTACCTACAAAGGGGTATTATATGTATTTTTACCTTCCTATTTTTTGTAAAATGATAAGTTCTTTATATCTCATAAATAACTATTGCTTCTTTATTAAGACCTAGAAATCATCACATTTAATATATTACTGATACGCAATGCTCTAAAAATATTTAGTTATTTACTATAACAGTCAATGTATATTTCAGGTATACCTGATAATCTTCCATTATCATCTGGTCTATTACTGCCAACGGAACGTCCTTGTTATCCCGGAATCATTTGAAGCTGCCGAGTGCGGTATGGTAGTTCTTGGCCGTACCGATGTGATTTAATTGGCAGAGTCGCTCGATGAGATTCTCCATGAATATAAAAAGGGTATTTTCTTTTTCGGTGCACCGGAACTCCATAATTATATCTTCAGATGAATAACCTCGTCGTAGCAGATCGAATCTTTCAATAATCCTGTTCAGCTTTTCCAAATTCTCCTCCAGTTTTCGGATTATTGTCTGAATAACGGTTATCCGTTCGCCAGCCGGTGCCGAAACAGGTCTTGACTGTTTATCATCCCATTCATGAGAGAACACCTTATAACCGGTTGTGATTTGCCTGACGACACGGCGGTGAGTTACAAAATAAACGATAGTGCCCGGACGGCCTTCGACTGTTGACGGGCGGAATTTCACCTTTACTGTTGTCATACTTATATTTATTTAATTGGTAATGTTTCATTCTCGTCTTAACTTGCGGCATATAAAAATGGTCAACGTGACACAGACAACGAGAAAAGCAGCGGTACAGCCGAGTACTTCCCACAGCAATATGCTATGTATAAGACGAGCGTTCGCGGCGCAGGTACAAACGAAAGCCGCCGCGAGGGAGATGATTGCCTCTACCATACACCAGAAAGCGGTTGCGGAGATAAGCACACGGTCATTCGCCGAGAGGCGTCCGGCTAGCCTTGCGCATTCCCGTTCCATCCTGTCGGCCATCTTCCGGCAGATTTTCTCTCCCTCCTGTTCAAGCGTCTTTCTCGCTTCCTCGCCGAGTGTGACCGTGCTTGCCCCACGCAGGGAAGAAACAGCCCCGTCCATTTTGGGCAGGGCTTCCGAAAGTCTGTTTTCGAGCTTTTCCACGTTGGCACTAAGAATGCGGACAGCTTCATAATTGTTTTTCAGCGCATCGATTATGCGGTCTTGCTCCTGCATTTTTTCGGCAGTCGGAAGTGCCCCGTCTATTTCCGAGAAATCGAATTTTTTATTCATAGGCTGTTATCTTTTTCGTCCTGTCTTCGGTTTCTTTCCGATTACCCTTGCCGCTTCACGGGCGCACCGGCGTGCCCATTCCCGTTCGTCCTCGTCCTCGCATCTTCCCCAAGGCAGGTCGTTGGAACTGCCGCCACCACCTCCCGAAGGAACCGCCGGAGTATCGAGCATCCCGACGAAAAGTGCCGCAGCCATGTCCGTGAGGTCACGGCTGTTGGCTGTCTCCCGGTAGTCGAACTCGTCATTGAATACGTCCAACGCTTCATCGGGAATGAAGAACCGGCGGCTTTCCCCGTCGATGTCGATATGGTACGGGCTGGTACCGGGACGATAGCCGGTGTATTGCGGAACCGGTGTCGTTCCTTGTGCGTGAACCGGAATCGTCCGGGGTGTAGTCGGTATAGATTTCCCTGCGGCGGGCTGTGTCGAAACAGTCCTTGTCTTGGGAGCCGCGTGCAGCTTTTTCCACGTGCTTTCAAGTTTGGTCGCCATGAGGTTGCGCCCCCTGCCGAGTTCGGAAGCCTTGTATCTGGCGTTGCCTTTCTTCAGCACGTAACCGCGCGCATATCTTCTTGTTGTCGCGCAGCTCCCAAAACTCATAGCCCTTGCTCCGGAGTCTGGCCACGTACTCATCCCATGACCAGCTTTCCATGGATTGCAGGGTTTCCATGCAGTCCCGGTTCACCTGCCCGATGTTCGTCTCACGTACTTCGGCGGCAGTCGTCCAGCCCCGTTTCAGGGCCACACGCTCGGCTGCCCGCTGTGCCCGCAGGTGTATGTCATGGTCGTTGTTGATATTCCCCCGTTCGTCGATACGGCAGAACGCACCGTGAAGGTGGGGAATGCCGCTCTTGGATTCCAGATGCAGCCACACCGTGCCCTTGCTGCCTTTGAGGGCGGTTTTCGGGGAATAGGTCTTGCCGTTCTTGTCAAGCAGTTCGATGTTGTCGAACTCATCCGTGAAGTCGTCCCACAACCTTTGCCAGTCGTCGATGGTAAAGTCTTTGGTGTGTTCCGGCGCAGGGCTGACCTCGATGCGGATGACGGAATTTTTGACCCGTTTGGACTTCTCCAGCGTCAGCCGCATAGAATCCCATATACCCGTGGCATCCAGACCGGGCGGCAGCAGATTGTCCCCCACGTGGAAGATGCGTTCGGGATGTTTCTTGTTCCTCGATTCTCCCGTGATGTACCTGATGTCATTTATCCCGTGGGAGATGGATTTCGCTTTCCCTATCATGGCTCGTCCTCCCTGTCTTCACCGTTCCTTGTCCCGTCGGGCAGGCGGTTGGAAAACCGTACCTTGTCGAGCACGTCCGTGACACGCTCGGCCAGCCTGCCGAGTTCCTTGAGCCATTCGAGCATGAAAGGGTAACTGTTAAACATCTGTCTGCGCTTTTCGGGGTTCATGCCACGGAGCGCGGACGTGTAGTTCACGAGGTCGCTGCGGCATCCTATAAGGGTCTCCATGACCGCCTCCTGCCTTGCCGTCAGCCTCGCTTTCGGCCTGTAGTTGAAAGCTCTTGCCAGCACGTAGCTGCTGACGGTCATGCCGCACTCGGCGGCAAGGCGGCGGATGTACTGTTTCTGTTCCACGGTGACTTTGGCTCCGATGTATTCGGTGCGGCTGCCGCCGGACGGAAATGATGTGTCTTGCTTATTGTCTTCTGTCATAACTGTTGTTTTATAAGGGTTAAGCGGTGCGAGCCTGCGAGCGCCGCCACCGGCGAACTGCCAGTGAGCCGCGAGAGCGCCAAGGGATGACTGACCGAAGGGAGGTGATACCTTGGCATATCTCGAAACTGAAAGACGTTTTCACCTCTCCTGCGGCGTGCCTCCGCTGCCGGATAAAATGCCATTCAAAGGCCGTTCAGATGCCGTTCGAATACCATTCAGGGCGGGATTGCAAAGGTTTACGACGTGGAAGTTCTGAAAGTCCGTCCATTCCTCGACACAGGTCATGGAAGCGACGGAAGCGGTTTTGGAAGCGTCCACCGCTATCATGCCCAGCTTTTCCATCGTTGCAAGGAGATTGCGGATTCTTTTTCTCCCTATGTTCCATTCCTCCGCGAGTCTGGTTTCCGAGAACTGGAACTGTCCGGGCTGCAATTCCTGCGGCCTGCGGAATGAATCGCCCCTGCCGGGGGACAGTCGCATCCGTGAGAGCAGGTCATAAAAAAGAGTATGGTTGCCGATTGTATTGCCGTCGTCATCTTTCGTTGTCCCTCCGAGCCATTCGATTGCCTCTGCGGTAAAGTGGATGCGGACTGTACGGAAGCCCTGCGGCTTTTTGAAAAGGGATGTTTCCTTGTTCCTCTTGTTTTCTTGCATAATTCAATAAAAAATAAGGGAATGGAGTATCGGAAAACCTACAACAGTTTCAATGAGATAGTGCGTGCGGGAGTTTCCTTGTCCGTCCGATACCCCGTTCCGGTTTTGACATCAGTTCCGGTTCACGTTGGCGGCGGGTTGGGATTGCAGGTGTCCCCGTGCGTCCTCCACCGCCTTGAAGTCGGAAGAGATTTTCATCAGCACGATGCTGACGCGGCAGAGCTGGCCGATGTCAACGAAATCCTTGACGGCTTCCAACAGTTTTTGCGCACGTTCCTGACGGTGTTTCATCACGGCCTCGTTACTTGTTCCGTTTTCTTTGGCAAGCCCGTGATTGAGAAAGCGGTTGACAGCCAACATGTCCGTCGCCTCAATCGTTGCGGTATCGCCGTTGCCCGTCCCGTAACCGACCATTACCCGTATGGAATCGGCCTCGTAGGGGGAACAGCCGCGAAGAAAGTCCAGAATGGTCTGTACCTTCGCGCTGATTACGGGTCTGCTCTCTTTCTTTCTCTGTTCCTTGTTCGGGGATTCCTGAACCGTGGCATTCCTGATACCCGGTTCCATGTTCTTTGAATTGTCCATAACTGCATTGTTCTAAAAAAGGTTGATGAATCATTTGTTTTTCTCATGTGTTACCAGATAGTGGGATGCCTCGCTGTCGATCTCGACCTGCGATTTCACCCGTACCCGTTTCAGCCATGCGTCGAGGTCTTCCTTGGCGAAGAAGCACAGCTTGCCGCCCGGCTTGTAGTAAGGGATTGCGCGGCGCATCATCATCTTGTAGAGATAGCTTGGCTTCAGTCCGAGGTAACGGGCTGCTTCCGTGGTGGTCATCAAATTACGTTCACTTTCCATATACGTTCATTTTTATTGTTACTTGTACTTTCGTAGAATCGGAATCTGCTGTTTTTTCAGACTTTTCCTTTCTTCTGTTTCCGATGCAAAGTTAAGTTTGCTCCAAGGTGGGCCAATGGGGGACGAATGGGGAAAGTGCATGAAAAGAAAATGCGCCATACCGTTGTGTATGAACGGTATAGCGCATAGCTATAATGGGAAGATACCGGGCTGAATGGGGAAACGACGGGCGGTTATGGGGTACCTTTCAGCCGTCTTGCGTTTTCAACGGCCTTGTCGATGGATTTGCGGAAATCTTGATTCTCTTTGGTGGCAGCATTGTTGCAAACATCGCTGCGGTGCTTGTCGTAGTAGGATTTGGATATGCCGCAGCGTTTCAGGAACTCTTCCGACCAGAGTTTCCCGCGCTCTCGCGGCCTGATGGTACGGGCGATGGAAAACACCATGTAACAGATGCGAAGGTTCTCTTTCGGGCGCACGATGACCTCCCGTTCGGTGGGTTTCAGGTTCAGGAAGTTCACGAAGTCGCTGCCCGACAGATACTCGAACTGGTAGTCGTTGCACACCTCGTAAATGAACAGGCACAGGGCGAGGTCAACGGTATCCATCCATGCGGTGGTCTCTTGCAGCAGGCCTGCACGGTTCATGGGTTGCCCTCCTTCACGCGTCTGATGTCGGAGATGATGCTTCCGGCGATTCCTTGCAGACGCTCCACCAGCACGTCGAGGAATACCGGTTTGAAGCACCAGACACAGAAATTCCGGTCACGCTCCTGCTGCCATTCCTTATATGATAGGTTTGCGTGTGCATGAGCTTGGTCATATTTTGCCTTTGCTACTCCGCACTCCGTGTCGAGCGACCTGTATTCTTCCGAATCCAGAGGCAGGAAATCCAACCGGTTACTCATTGCCGAATACTCGCGCCAAAGTTCTGTGGCGGCTGTTTTCGCTTCCTCGTACCGGTGTTCAAAGGGGCTTAGATATTCCTCGAAAAGGGCTTCAAAGTTCACTGTCTGCAACGGTGTCCTGTCGAGTGAAAGGTATTTGTTCGTTTCCGAAAGAAGGGAAGAAGAAAAGTCCAGAAGTTGTCCGGGGTTCTCCTTTACCAGACAGGCTGCCTCCTTGACAAGAAGGTTCGTGTCGTTGAAATCCTGATAGAACAGGGACGGCGGCAAGGCCTGTTCAAAAGACAAGACGCCTTGTCCGTAAGTTGCAAGAAGCGTGTTCACTTCGTGCAACCGTTGTGTTATTTGCCGTATCATCATAATCGTCAGGAATTGAAAAGGTCGTCCATCGTCACCTCGCTGTGGACGATGCTTCTGTTCTTGCCATTGGCCACACCATACGTCGTGATAAAGGTATGAACCAGTGTCTTGTTGGTCTTGGTAAGTTCCCTGAACAAACCGGAACGGTCACGCAACGGGCGTTCGTATTCGGGCTTGATACGGTATGTGTCCATGCAGAATTTCATCTCGCCCAGGTGTATGATCCGGTCAGCCCGCTCTATTATCATGTCTATTTGTCCGCCGGGCATTCCTTCCTCCTTATTGGGCTTGACCTGCCATGTGGACAAGGATGTAGCCATGCCCCTTATTCCCAAAGCCGACTTGATCTGTTTATGATGTCTCATGCAGACAAGCTCGAAACTGCTACCCATCCAGTCGAATACATTTCCGGAATCAAGATGATTGCTCCACCATTCATCATCGTGTGAGAGGTTGTCGGCAAGGAACTTGAAATAGAACAGCGAAAAGAAATCCGTAAGCCTGTAAACGGCTCCGCGACGTTTGTTGCCGTACTGAAGCCATTTCTCTATCATATCGGACCTTTCAAGGTTTTTTATCGCCTTGGTTATGTTGCTGCTCTTCGATGATGATAGACTGGAATATGTCCTTGCTTGTCATTCCCGATTCGTGTTCGCTGAGTAGTTGTACGATTGACGTGTACAGGTCGGCATTGTCGAAAAGGGCGTTGTATAGCTCCTCGAACTCCAGTTTCAAAAGTGCGCCTTCATTGAAAAACAGCCGGTCTATATTCTGGGAAAGGCTCAACGCGGGGTCAAGAAGGCTGTAATAAAACGGAACACCGCCAAGCACCATGTATGTCTGGGTAAGCTGGTAACGATCCCATTCGATGCCTCTGGTAGCGAGATACCGCTCCGTCTCATTCAGGGTGAACGGGGACAGATGCAGGTTACACGTCACTCTGGCATGGAGGCCTCCCTTGTTGGCGACAATCTTGTCTTTCATCCATGAGGTCGCGGACCCCGTGGCGATAAGCATGATGTTCCGCTGTGACATGGCCCAGCCGTTCCAGAAGTTTTCAAGGGCCGACACGAATATGGATTTTCCCGAATCCATCCAAGGCATTTCATCTATGAACACAATCCGTTTACGGTCAGCGGGCAGGGACGACAGGTATTCTTCAAGGGCATAAAAGGCTTCATCCCAGTTGCTTAAATGGGAGAACTTTTTTCCCGAATAACTGTTGAGCACATTCAGGAAGTTGTTCAACTGTCTGCGGGTGGTCATTCCATGCGCACCGACATATTTGAAATCAAACTCCCGGTCGAAAAATTCTTCAATCAGGAATGTCTTTCCGATACGCCGCCTGCCGTAGACTATGACCAGCTCCGATCTGTCCGAGTTCAGGCATCTTTCCAGTTCCGCGTGTTCTTTGTCGCGGCCAATAAGTTTATCCATACTTTCATGTTTTGATGCAAAATTACGCATTTGGAATTGCCCAAGCAAATTTTAGAACCACTTATTTGATATTATCTATGAAATATTACGCTGTAAATTCAGATATAAGGTTTTGTGAGGTTTATGAACTGCGTCCATAAATCTGAAATTATCTATCCAAATCAAGAAGATAAGTTCAGGTTTATGTATCTGATAAACAGATATGCCGAGTTTTGACCTCTTCGGATTGAAATCTGGCCGGAAAGGTCAAAATTCGGCAATTATTCAAATAAGGCTGAAAACGGTGGTAATGGAGTACAACGCAGGATGTCAGCCAAATACGTTATCAACCAGATTCACCGCTTCAACTTTCTTGCTGTCAACGATTTTCGCGTAAATCTGCGTAGTCTTTACGTTGGCATGGCCGAGCAGCTTGCTCGTGGTATAAAGATCCGCACCGAGGGTAAGCATCATTGTGGCGAACGTGTGGCGGCTCGTGTGATAGGTGATTTTTTTATTGATTCCTGCCGTTGCCATCCATTTGGCCAGTACCTTGTTGATATTGGGTTCTGCCGGGAGTCCGGCAAAGACATGCAGCCCGTCTTCCGCACCGTTCCTTTCAGGCAGCCAACGGACGGCATGGCGGGAAAGAGGCAAGTAAATCGGTGTGGTAGTTTTTTGCATCACGGTTGACATCCGGTATTGTTCCCCGTCCTGAACAATATCTTTCCATCGTAAGGCATAAACATCGCTCAACCTCAAACCGCAGTAACAGGCGAAAACGTAGGCACGTTTCACGTCTTCGCGGGGGCATTCCGTGTCAATCAGAACTTTTATTTCGTCAATGGTCAGGTATTCCCGTTTGGATTCCGGCACCTTGATACGTTCTGTGGCTGCAAGTGTCATTATCGGGTTCTCCGGGATAACCTCGGCACGGACGGCGGCGTTGAGTGCGGTGGAGAAATAACCCACGTAGTCCGCTGCACTCTTGGGTGAAAGCGGCTTGTCCCACCGGGTCTTGTAGGTGTGCTGAATCCAGTCGATGAAACCCAGACACCAGTCCTTGTCAATCTCTCTCATCTTCACCTTTTTTTCTTGTAAAGGGGAAGTAACCGGCAGACTGTTCGTAACAGTTTCAGTCCTCTCGCGCCTTTTCGTTCCTGTTCGGCAAGATAGGCTTCCATCCAGTCGTCCAGTAGCATTTTGGAACGGACGGATGTCTTTTTCAGTCCGGCCTTCGAGTGAGTCAGTTCGATGATGCGTTTTGATTTGATGGCCTCTACCGCCGCTTTTGTGGCCCGGTTCTGCTCCTTGACCATAGGATTGATTTCGGGCAACAGGTACAGTTTCAAGAACTCGTAACTGCGTTTTCCGTCAACATAGATGTCGAGATAATAGGATTCCGAACCGTCGGCGAGCTTCTTCGTGCGCACCTTTACCGGTTCCTTGAGTCTGGTCGATTTCTTTGTTGTTGCCATATATAATAATGTATTTAGAATGCGTCGTCAACCAAGGTGATTGCATCGTCCTTTTTCTTGTCTACTATTTTTGCATAAACCTGTGTGGCACGCACGGAACGGTGGCCGAGGATTTTGGAAACGGTATAGATGTCCGCTCCGAGCGTCAGCAGCAGCACCGCACATGAATGACGTGCCGTGTGGAATGTCACGTTCTTCTTTACGCCTGCCTTATCAGCCCAGTTCTTGAGACTGACACAAAGGTTGCTTGTATTGGGCAGCCCTCCAAAGACAAGGCCATCCGGTGTACAGCCATTACGTTCCGGCAACCATTTTACCGCTTGGGACGAAAGGGGGATATAAACGGGATTGGTGGTCTTTGTCATTACTACCGACACGAGCCATTGCCCGCCTGATATGGAAATGTCACGCCAACGCAATTTCCGTATGTCACTGATACGAAGTCCGCAAAAACAGGAAAACAGGTATGCCTGCCGTACCTGCTCGTTAAAAAATGGCGTGGCTATCATTTTCTTTATCTCCTCGATGGTCAGAAAATCCCGTTTGCTTTCGGGAACTTTGATTTTCTCGGTCATCTCCAGTTTGTACCAAGGATTTGATTCAATCAGTCTCTCACGTACAGCCTCGTTCAAAGCGGTACGCAAAGTGGTATAATAGGAATGAGCCGTCTTGGGAGTAATCTGTTTTCCCCATGCGGTCTTGCAGGAAGAACGAAGCCAGTCGATATAATCAATGTAAAACTGTCTGTCCACATCACAGAGCCTGACATCTGCACGGAATTTCAGCAAGTTTTTACGGGCGTTGTCGATTCCGTTCAGGTCGCGTGCTTCCCGGTGTTCGTGGTTCTTGCGGACAATGGTCATCCAGTCGGACAGCAGCATATCGGAAGATTTGCTTTCCGGTACTGTTCCCACCTTCGCATTGAGCAGGGCTTCTGTCCGTTCTCGCTGAATATCTTCCGCCTTGCGGAGTGTCTGCGCATTTTGCCGCCTTGCTTTGGCAGATGTTTCCGGCATGAGGTAGAGTTGCAGAAACTCGTACTCATGCCCGCCGTCTACACTACGGTCAAGAAACAGGGATAAACGTCCGTCCGCCAGTTTACGGTGACGTAACTTGAACGGAGATTTCTCTATTAATGATTTCTTTTTTCTTCCCATTGTATATCAATGATTTATATCCATATACAAAGGTAACAAATAATCCGAATATAAGTATCGTTTTAGGTAACAAAAATGTCGAATAATAGAGATTTTTAAGGAATACAACAGAAATCATCATTAGTTAATAATACATTGATAATCAGTATTTATATAGATTTTATCTGTTTTTATTTTCCCTTCGTTTCAATACATTGGCTAATGGGCTACCATCTACTGCCAGCAGATATTGCTCGGTATGCTGACGATATTCGGCCCGTTGCAATGGGCGTTCTCTCTGCTGCCGAAATGGGAAGGTGCCTGGGCAAAGTGGCTGACGCGTTACCTGACGGTACATTTCTTACGGAGCCATGCTCTACTTCGTGGGCTTCTTACGTGCTGCTACTGTTCGACATCGTGCTGCCAAAACAAAATCATATGTTTTGTCAAGCTCTGGGATGATGGTAACGGATGCCCAACAGATAAGGCGATGTATTTAACGAGACCGGACTGGCACAGTACAATACACTGAAAGAAAAGGGATTTTACAACAATATCAAAGAAAAGAACGAGTGCGGTATTCTCGATATTCTGTGACAGCATCAACTTCAACGAGGAGAAAATGGAGTTTACCTACTATGGCCGCCAACGCATCGAGCGGAGGACTTCCATTCTCACCCGTGAACTGGTGACCGCCGGCAAACTGAAACGGGTAAAATATTCAGAAGAAGAGCTTAAACAATTGGAATCTCAGAAACAGGAAGCCGAGAAACTCGCTGTGATGCAAAGACAACTACAGGAGAGCGCACAGAAAGGTCAGGAAGTCGCACAAGGCGACGGTACTTCTGAAGAAGACCGCTTAGCCCCCAGTAAACAACGTGAGCAAGAAGCCATGGAGGAGCTGAACCGGGCTATTGCCCAAGCCAGATTACAAGGTCTGCAAGCTACAAATTTGCCGACTGATACGGATACACTTACAAAGAGGAATGAAAAGAATCTGGAAGTGTCTGATGAAAAAATAACGATGAACCCCTGGAAGTGGTCAAGAAAGTCAGAGTAACGTCCGACTATTTCAATACTATCTGTGAGAATGAAAAAGAGCAGAAGTTAATTAAAGCCATCATAGATGAAAACATCAAGGCAGTTGACGGCTCAAGAGTCCGTCTCCGATTAATAGATGATGTGAAAATCAATGAAGTTGTTGTTCCCAAAGGATCATACCTTTATGCAACTATGAGCGGTTTTTGGCTCACAGCGTGTTAAAGGCAATGTTACAAGCATCATGGTAGATGGTGAGATTATCAAAGTAAACCTTGCCCTCTATGATACAGACGGATTAGAAGGACTGTATGTTCCAAGCAGCCAGTTCCGTGAAACGACAAAAGACGTGGGTAGCGGTGCGCTAAGCAATACATCTACACTCACCAATACAACCACATCTGGAAACAGTCTGGCATCATGGGGAGCGCAAGCTATTTCCAATGCAGTCCAGAAAAGCAGTAATGCCGTCAGCAAGGCAATCAAAAAAAATAAAGCCAAGCTCAAATATGGCACTTTTGTTTACCTAATTAATTCTCATTCAAACAACAAAGAAAAATAATTTAAGCACGTAGATATTATGAAACTGAAGACTTTTAAAAGAATCGGCGCATTGGCGGTATGTGTTTTTGGCACCCCTCCCCTCTATGGCTCAGCAGACGTATCAGGAAATCGAACAGCTCACCGTTAATGAGAATGTGACAACTGTTATCACAGCCACAGAACCAGTACGCTTTGTCGACATCTCCACTGATGCCGTTGTTGGAGACCAGCCCATCAACAATACCATCCGTCTTAAACCTAAAGAAGGAGCTGACATACATGCCGATGGAGATATTCTTGCCATTGTGACGATTGTAACAGAACGCTATCGTACACAATATGCGCTCATCTATACCACACGTATGCAGGAGGCAGTGTCTGACAAACAAATCCAGCCGGAAGAGAAAATTCCATACCACAACCCGGCAGTCTCAATGAGTACAGAAGAGATGACCAGATATGCCAGAACGATATGGAACTCCCCTGCGAGAATACGTAATGTGAGTACCAGACAGCATCGTATGACTATGCGGTTGAATAACATCTACTCAGTTGGTGAATATTTCTTTTTGGATTTCAGCATAGAGAACCGCACCAACATACGGTTTGACATCGATGAGTTGCGCATCAAGCTAAAACGACAAGAAAATATCCAAGGCAACCAACGCACAGATGATAGAGCTGACTCCGGTCTTGGCACTCGAAAAGGCCCAAAGTTTCAAGCATGGATACAGAAATGTCATAGTTCTGAAGAAGATGACCTTCCCCAATGACAAAGTCCTGACTATTGAACTTTCTGAGAAACAAATCAGTGGCCGAACCATCAGCCTTGACATCGATTATGAAGATGTGCTGTATGCGGACTCTTTCAACTCATGTCTAATGATGGAGGAATAAGCCATGAAGAAAATCATCTTATCATTGATAATGGTACTCAGTTGTACCATTTCTTCATTTGCACAAAGTCACAGTGACCGTTTATCCTTGGGAGTTGGTGCACTTTATGAACGTGGGCTGGATGCTACCATCGCATGGGAACATGAAACACGTCACCATAACGCTTGGGAGTATTTCATCAACGGCTATATTAAATGGGACGAATGTGCTTCATGTGGTCATATCTGTCCTGATTCATTTTGGAACAACTATCGGACATGGGGAATTGGAGTCGCATACAAACCTTGTTTAGTCAGAGGACGTAACCATTACGGGAATCTGCGCATAGGAGCTTCTGGAGGCAGTGACACAGATAAATTCATTGCCGGTATTCATGCCGGTTACGAGCATAATTTATCACTCCGTCATGGCTGGGGACTGTATATTCAGGCCAAATGCGACCTTATCGTCCCTGACCGTAAGGATTTGTTCCGAACTGGTATAGTAATAGGATTTAAAATACCCACATCAAAAAAGATAAAGAAGATGAAGATATTTCACACCATTTGTGCCGCTTTCATGGCGGCAACCATAGCATCATGTGATGCACATCAGGACTTTCCGGATACCTCAATGAAGATTGAGACATCCTGTGTACCGATGGAAAAGTCGTCAGATATGAAAAAATGAAAGCACAGGAAAAGACACCCATAGCCGTGGTTTTCTATGTCAATCAAAAAAGAGGATATTGAAGGTACTGGATATGCAGTCTATCTGAAAGATATAGAGCCTTGCGCCTACTCTGATAGTATTGGAATAAAGCATGATACTTCCGCAGACCTGGCAGCCTTCGATGGGAACAGCAATACCCATGCCATGTATTCTACCTATACTTCGCCTGCAGCCGAAGCTGTTTTTGACATGTGGCAATATGGACAGAGCGCCTACATCCCTTCCGTTGCTCAGTTATACCTGTTGTATGAAGTAAGAAATAAGATTAATGAATATATCCGTAAATGTGGTGGAGATGAGATACAGGACAATCCTGATGAATGCTGGTACTGGACATCAACAGAAGTAAAGGAGCAGGAAACCGATAAAGCATGGTTGTTCTCACTTGCCTCTGGAGCCATTCAGGAAACGCCGAAAAAACAAGCACATAAAATCAGACCAATCATCACATTATACAATTGATTAAAGAACCGCTTGAATGGAAGAAACTAAAGAACTACAGACCACGTATAAAATATTCCGCTACTTGATTTATCTGTCACTGATAGTGGAATTTTTCGAATATGCCATTAATCCTGAACTACTGGATTATTGGGGTGGCATTCTGTGCGATATTCATGGCCGTATAAAACGGTGGTATATTTATCAGGACGGCAACCTTATATGGAGTAAAATAGCCACCTTTATACTTATCTGCATCACCTGTATAGGAACACGTAATAAGAAGCATCTGGAATTTGATGCTCGTCATCAGGTATTCTATCCGCTTTTTGGTGGACTCGTTATAATAATATTGTCTATTTGGCTTTACGGCCAGAGTATGGGTATGAAATTCTATACGATCAGTTTGAACTACTGGTTGTATATGGTTGCGTCAATCATTGGCACCATATGTATACATGTAGCCCTTGACAATATATCCAAGTTCTTAAAGGAAGGGCTTCTTAAAGACCGTTTTAATTTCGAGAATGAGTCTTTTGAACAATGCCAGGAGTTGCAGGAAAACAAGTACAGTGTCAACATCCCTATGCGCTATTATTATAAGGGAAAATTCCGTAAAGGATGGGTGAACATTGTCAATCCCTTCCGTGGCACGTGGGTTGTCGGTACACCGGGTTCAGGTAAGACTTTCTCCATTATCGAACCATTTATCCGTCAGCACAGCGCAAAGGGCTTTGCCATGGTCGTGTACGATTATAAATTTCCGACACTTGCCCAGAAATTATACTATCATTATAAGATTAATCAGAAGGCCGGGAAAGTTCCTAAGGACTGTAAGTTCAATATCATCAACTTTGTAGATGTAGAGTATTCCAGACGTGTCAATCCTATCCAACAGAAGTACATCGGAAACCTTGCTGCTGCCAGCGAAACTGCTGAAACTCTGTTGGAATCACTGCAGAAAGGTAAGAAAGAAGGCGGTGGCGGTAGCGACCAGTTCTTCCAGACTTCTGCTGTGAACTTCCTCGCTGCCTGCATCTACTTCTTTGTCAACTATAAAAAGTGCCTTACGACAAAGACGGCCATGCCCTCGTTGCAGAGATGACCACAGAACCGAAGACGTACCGACCCAAGCCTACAGGCCGAGTATTTGACCAGACAGGCAAGGAAGTGGAACCTGAATATTGGTTGGGAAAATACAGCGACATGCCTCATATCCTATCCTTTCTGAATCAAGACTATCAGACCATCTTTGAGGTATTGGAGACAGACCCTGAAGTAGCTCCCCCCTATTGGGGCCGTTCCAAACAGCCATGAAGAACAAGGCGATGGAACAGTTGGAAGGTATGATTGGTACGCTGCGTGTCTATACATCCCGCCTGGCCACCAAGGAGTCCTATTGGATATTTCATAAGGATGGAGATGACTTTGACTTGAAGGTGTCTGATCCGAAGAATCCGAGCTATCTGTTAATAGCCAATGACCCGGAGATGGGAAGCATTATCGGTGCATTGAATGCACTGATTCTGAACCGTCTCTCGTAACCCGTGTGAATACCGGTCAAGGTAAGAATATTCCTGTGAGCATCATAGTGGATGAGTTGCCTACTCTCTATTTTCACAAGATAGACCGACTGATTGGTACCGCCCGAAGTAACAAAGTGAGTGTCACACTGGGCTTTCAGGAACTGCCACAGCTCGAATCCGATTATGGGAAAGTGGGTATGCAGAAAGTTATCACAACAGTGGGCAACGTAGTCAGTGGCTCAGCAAGAGCAAAAGAGACTTTAGAGTGGCTTTCTAACGACATCTTCGGTAAGATTGTCCAGCTAAAAAAAAGGTGTAACCATTGACCGTGACAAGACCTCCATCAATCTCAATGAGAATATGGACAGCCTTGTTCCGGCAAGTAAAATTTCGGATATGCCCACCGGATGGATTTGTGGCCAGTCTGCTCGTGATTTTATCAAGACCAAGACAGGACGTGGTGATAGCATGAACATTCAGGAGTCTGCCGAGTTCCAGACCTCCAAGTTCTATTGCAAGACTGATTTCGACATGAAGAAGATTGCCGAAGAGGAAGCAAACTACAAGAATTATCAGATTCCGAAATTCTACACCTTCCTTCAAAGGATGCCAAGGAACGTATTCTATACCAGAACTTCGTGAGTGTCAATCTTGATGTCAAGAACATGATTGACGAGATAACAAAATTTAAAGTAAAATGAGTTTCAGGATAATAGCAGCTTTTGTCATATTCTTATTTGGTATGAGAGTTAACGCCCAGACGGTAATGCCGTCTGAGCCACTCTCTAAAGCCCCCTAACTATTTTTGAGCTTCCACCTTTTGAAAGGGCCGTCTGTTGTATCAAGTACTATGAGGGACTACATCGAAAAAAAGATTATCCTTACGTTGGATATGGACATCGACTGCGACCCGGAGAAAGGTATTCATCCGAGATGACTGCCACAGAATCAGAGTCACTTCTCCGTAAAGACCTTAAAGAGCTCTGTTCCTTGTTTCGTCCCTACGGTAAAGTGTCACTGCTGTTATCGGAAATTTCGGATAACAAAATAGAATCACGCCCCAGATAACTGAACATGCGGCACAGCTTACGGAGGTCTTCCCTCAGAATGGAGTCTCCCTGCGCTTTGGAGATGCTGTTGGTAAACCTCTCCCCGGGAAGAACCTTGTGACCCCACCCGACATAAGGCCAATGCTTTTTCTCTCCATGCCAGCCCTCGAATCGCTTGACACACTCGACCGCAAGACTGAACCTGTCCGGACTTGCCTTTACCGGATTCTCCGCCCTTGAAGGCATACCCGGAAAAAAGACCGTGGCGGAAAGTACCGCAAACCATATTGCTTTTTAACTTCATCATAGGCAGGACCGGCTTAGTGTCCGACAATTGTGACCGGCAATTCCTTACTATCCGCAGTCACGACGGAATCCTCGTCCTCCGCCTCGTTGTTGAAATCAAAAGTCAATTGGCAAAGCTGTGCCGGTTCGCTGTTGTCCTCGAAATAGATGTCTATCGTCTGCTGGTTCTCGCTTTCAGAAGTGTAGTATAGCCTGAACACCTCCCTGTCAAGGGATAGCGGTCATTGGGCAGCAACACCATCCCGTCATCCATACGGAGTGTACCCTTGCCGTCCGGCTGGAAATATCGGATGGTGTAGCGGGCATCGGAAAACCGTCCTTCACGTTTGAGTTCACAGCGTATTTCCACCGTCTCGCCTTTTACTATACGTGTGGGAACAGGCATGTTCTCCACCTTGAACGGATAAGACTGCTGTACTTCCATTTCATCAGAACAGGCGAACAACAGCAAAACCGCCAGACCCAGGAACAGGACTGCCACCATTCCGGCCAATCCTCTTTTTTTTATTCATTGCATTCATATTCTATCAGATTTTAATACGTTATACTTTATTCGACACTTACAGGAACTTATGTTGCAGGTATTCATTCAGGTCCTTGTAGCCTTTATACAAAGAGGAACAATCCACCAGTTTATCCGCATAGCGTTTGCGGAGTGCCTCCAGCGTGCGCCGTCCGGCTTCATCCCGATCCAGATAACAGTTGACCCTCTCGTACCTGTCAAGAATAGGGAACGAGCGTTCCAGCAATGACACCGAGTTCAACACAAGATAGTCGTCTCCATATCCCAGACCGAGTTCCAGCCACGAAAGGCAGTCGATAAACCCCTCGAAGAGGTTGCATGTGTCCGAACCGTTATCCATCAGTGAAATGTCCTTAGGTGACAGGCTGGCCTTGAAAAACCGGTTGCGCAACTCGTATCCGTCGCTGACATTCCTGAATCCGATGGCGAAATACCGTTTCCCGTGCAAGGTATATCTGACTTCCCGACAGTTCGTTACAGCCACATCGCTGCTAATGCCGCGTTCCGCCAGATATCGGAGCAGGACTCTGTTGTATAGAGGCCCGAAGCGTACATCCGTGAAACTCTCCTTCTTGAGGAGATCCTCCCTGTTATTCCCATCAGTGCGGGAAACGGTCTTGTGCTCGGGGGGCGAGGCCGCCCCATGTCTCTGTGATGAACCTGGCCTGCGCCTTGAAATCCCCGCTGCCGATAAACTCCCCGGCAAGATTGAATATGTCACCTCCCTGCCCGGTGCCGAAGTCATGCCAGATTTCCTTTCGTACATTCAACTGGAACGAGGCGGTGCGTTCCTCCCGGTACGGGGCCAGATACCAGTATTCGTCACCCCGTCTTCTTGCCGGTTCATATCCCATCCTTGCCAGAAAAGCGGCGATAGGGATAGCTTTTATCTCTTCTATAGTCATAGATGTACAGTTTTAATGGATAATGAATTTGATTCCCAATCCGAATTGGGTTGTAAACAGATCCAGGGAACTTCCCCACAAGGCACGTTCCCGGATATTGGCAAGCAGGACAATGCGGTCTGTCACGTATGCCTCAAGTTCCAGGGTTATCGCGCCGCCATAGACAAACGCATCCTTGGCGAGCAGCGTTGAGCCGTCATACAGTATCCTCTCGCCCCAGTTCACGGTTTCATAGCCGGCCAGTGCGGAACCGCCGATGGAGAGAAAGACCGTCCTGGTCGGGTCAGACAGGAATTTCAGATAATAGCCGCCTTCTGCCGTGAACTGTGCGCAGGGCACATTCACGTTCCGGTACCCGTAATTCTTCATCAGATACTCGGTGCCTATGACCCAGCGGTTGGCTTTTGGGGTGTATCCGGAAACGGCAAATCCGGTATAATAATTCAAGGGGGACTTTGAGCCGTTCGCAAATCCTCCGCGCAGTTCCACGCCCTTCATCCCGGGCAGATACCGCTGGGCATGTGCCCGCCCCGTGGAACAGGGCAAGCGACACGGCTGTAACGAATAGGAACAGATACTTCTTCATGGCTACTTTACTTTAAGTCCGTTTATAACTCTGGCTCTCACGATATTTTCACTTTCCACGGTGAAGGTCTGGTGCCTTCCACCGCTTTTCTCATGCATTTCCACCACCAGCACCTTGTCCGAGGGAATGGTGAATTTGTCCAGGACGAAGACGGTGCGCCCGTCCTTTTTCCCCTGCGACAGTTGTTACATAGTCGTAAGCACGCAAAGGAAATATCACCTGTTCCTGGATGGCGGTACGTTTCATCACCTTCTTGTCCACAATCTTGAATGTCACGAAATCCACTTCATAAGGTACGTTGGACCGGTTCCTGATTTGTGTATGAAAGTACAGCAGCCCGTTATGGGTGTAAAGACCGCGCAGCAGGTACTGGATGCCGAACGCCTTGCTCCCGATATGCTTGATGTGCCTTTTGTTGTCCTTGTGGACAGACTTCGAGATGAGATATACCAGTTTCGGAGACTCGCTGCCGAGTTCCTTCAGGTAAATGTCAAGGGCGTTGTTGGGACGGTTCACCTCGCTTCCGTCATGAATGAAATCCTTCATCTCGATATTCAGCAGCAGCGGCTCTTCCGCATACTTCACATTGAAGGTGTAAAAACTTCCGCTTTCGGTAATCACGGACATGTTGGTCTCCTCACGGAAGTCATTCACGGTGGTCTTTACACGGATGACATTCTCCGCACCGTCCGCCTTGCCTGCAATGAGGTTCAGAGAACCGAGATCCACATAACGCACCGATGACGGGAAAATGATGTGCGTGGTCTTTCCATAGGTCACTTCCAGACCGTACGGCGGTATCATCCGGTCGAAAGTGAGTTTTCGGGTCAGCCCGTGATAGAGGTCCCCGTCTTCCTCTTTTTTGGGGATACACTTCCTTGACCGGTGTGATTCCTTTGTTTACTACCGCTACGCTGTCGGCTTCATTTTGGGCGAAAGCGCCCATGGTGCCCCCTGCAAGGGCAAGCATTACAAATAACTTTTTCATGTTGATTGAATTTTAATGGGTTGTCATTGATTGTCATTCTGATAAAGCATCAGGGTATAGCCGGATTTGGGATGCACCTTCTCTTCACGCATCTTCCGGGAGATGTACTGCGAGACACCCTGTATGGCACCCTTCCCGAGTTCGGAAAGCAGCTGGTCGCCTGCCGACTGGTTGGTGATGGAGATGCTCGTGCCGAGATTCTGCCCCAAATTGGCGGCAACCTCCTTTGACAGCGTTTTTGCTTCCATGGATCCCGGAATGAAGATGCCTTCCTGTCCGTCATTGTCATACACGGCAAGTTTCACGGGGATGATGGTACCGCCATATTCAACCTGAAGGATATTGACGTGAAGCCTTTCTCCCTGTATGCGCCCTTCTCCGATGAGCAAGGAGTTTTTGGGAAGGACATGCTTTCCTATACGCATCGGTTCTTGCAGTCTCATCCTCACACCCTGACCGCTGATTACAGTCTGGTTCCCGTGGATGCAGGCACATATGGTATTCCTCACGTCTTTTTCATTCCTGTGACCAATCGGGGTATGGAATTTTTCCGCCAATCTCCTTCCCGTTAATGGCACGGAATCCCGGATCGGTTGCGGCAACGATGAAACCACGGGAGTGGAGACCAGCCCGACGGGAACGGCCTTCATGTTTCCATCCCGTCCGCTTCTTCATCCTCCAGGCGACTGTCCATCCTTTTGCCGCCATTACCCGGCATGTACTTGGCTGCGAGCTCGTAGGACTTTTCCAAAAGTGCCACCTGTTCCTCATAACCCGGCTGTGCATTCTGTGCGGCAACCGTCTGCTTCAGTTGTTCCACCTCGGCTTTCAACGCCTCCTTTTCCGGGTCTTCCTGCGGTGACTCGTAAAAGTTGCCGAGAGTCCTGTTGATGTTATTGTAGGCGGAGACGGATGAAGAGCGGGCTTCATTCCTACTGTCACTTGCACGTGGACTGCCATCCTTGGTATCCGCATCCGATGACAATGCCACGACAGCTCCGGGTTTTCATCCGCAACACCTGAGAAGTCTCCCAGTGTACGCATTTTTTCCGCCTGTTTGCGCTTTATGTCAGCCTGCTCATAGGCGGCAATCTTGTCTTCCTCTATGTCGGCTCCTCTCGGGTCAGGCAGTTCGGTGTTGAAGCCCGCATTTTTCTCCTCCTTTTGTTTGTCCTCTTCGGACGGTGCGAAAATGAGCCACATCGCACCGAGGAAGAGAAGGAACATCCCGGCAAAAACCAGGTATTTCCTGATTTCCAGCCTCTGTTTTAATTTATTAATATCATTACTCATTTTCTTTCTGATTGAATCGGTTAAAAAATCTTCCATTTCCTGCACCCTTTTATCCGGGAGTGTATCGGCAGGAACGACATCCGGAATTTCTATCGGGGGTATCTCTATGATTTCCGGCCGTACATCTTCCCGCCCGATGTCATAGATGGCGCGGAAAATCAGATAGAAATTTCCGAGAGCAAACAGGACAGCCAGCACGATGACTGTCAACATTCTCTTTTTCCGGAGAAAGCCCGGCACACAAACCCCGAAGCTTTTCTGCAACGGTTTCCTTGATTCTTACAAACATTTTTTTCATACATTCTGAATTTTAACGGTCATACACTCTTATATCCCTGTTCTCCACCACACGGAAGGCTTCAAGGATGAAACCGTGCGGATTATTGTCGCTGCGGGTGGAGTTCAGCAGCCTGCCACGTGTGACAAGGCTGCGTTCGGTCACACTCTTCTCCCTAATAATGGAGAGTTCCGCATAGGTCACGACCTCATACGGATAGGTGTGGAAATCGCACCTGACACTATCAATCCCAATCCGCTGGCTCATGTTTCCCGAAATGATCCGGTTGTAATATCCCTGCTCTGCCAAATCCACATAATGGGCATAGGCAGAACGGTCACTGAGGAACATGGCCCGTTGGATATTACCCTCAATCGCACTCTTGTCAGGGGATAACGTAAAGAACAGTTCATGGAACCTCCTGACATGTTCCCTCGCTTCCACCGGACGGTTCTGCTCCAAGTCCTGTGAAAGGGCCAGCATCAGTGACTTTCCCTCATCCAGCACATAGATCTTCTCCCGTTGCGCTTCCGCGAAACTGTAAGCCTTCCACACGGAAAATCCCACAAGCAGGGTGCATACACACAGATAGACGATTCCGAACAGACGCAGGTGTCTGAAGCTGGTCTCGATATTCTTCAATGATTTGAATTCCATTCTGTAAATGTTTTATACTGTTATTGCCTAAATTCACACCAGCCTTCCGGCAATGTTTCCCACCGCCGCTCCGGCAGTCCCGGCCACCACGGAGCCTGTCTTGGATGCCGCCTGGTTCACGTTCTTTCCATAATTGCCCGCACCGCCTCCGGCCTGCACAATCCAGTTTGATACGGTCGGTATGGTGAAATACCCGATGATGCCGATAATGAGGAAACGTGATGTAAACCGCGTTTGAACTGTCGGGGATGAAATCCGGATCGGAAAGCCGCTCGATATCCCTTGTAGCATCAGCACCTGGATTCTCGCCAGCACACTGCTGAACAGGTCGCTGACAGGAAGCCAAAGGTAGATGCTGATATAGCGGACGAACCACTGGCTGAGAGAAGCTTGGAAACCGTCCCAGCAGGAGATGGCGAAAGAAACCGGACCGAGTATCGAAAGGACTATCAGGAAGAATGTCCTCAGCGTGTCGATGACCAGCGCCGCCGCATTGAACAGGAGTTCCAGCAGTTCGCGGAAAAATTCTGCACGGCCCTTTTCATGTTGTACATCGCGCGGTCCACATACATCCCGCAGGCTTCTATAGCGTCAAACGCACCCAGCTCGTCCAGCCTGTTGTCAAAAGTCTCCTTGTCGACCAGATAGGCTGTCTCGGGATTCCGTTTCATCGCCTCAGTCTCCAGCTTGTCCTTCTGTGCCCTGTACTCGTTCATGTCAAAGGTCTGCGACTCCAATATGGTATGGGTCCCTTTCACGACGGGCGAGAGGATGCTGTTCAGCGTACCCAGAACGAGTGTCGGAAAGAACATGATACAAAGCCCCAAAGCGAACGGACGCAAAAGCGGAAAGACATCCACAGACTCGGCACGTGCCAGAGCCTGCCATACACGATACGCCACATAGAAAAGTGCTCCCAGACCGGCAAGGCCTCTTGCCACACCGGTCATCTTTGAGCAGAGCGGCATCATTTCCACATACAGATTCTGTAAAATCTGATGCAGGTTGTCAAAATCTATAGCCAACAATAACATAATGAAAGCGGATTAGGAATTACCAATAACGTTCGTTCGGTGAGCCGTAGAGTGCCATCACGCGGTCCAGGTCGTTCTGTTTCTTGGCGCGCAGGTAGGACACCCCGATGTTCTTGTTGGTGTAATACTGTACCAGACTGCGGTTTTGCAACATGTCGTTGTAGCAGCGGTCGATGATATCCATCCTTTCCTTGTCGTTCATGGAAAGCCCGTTCTCGTTGACCACCGTCTTCAAATCGTTCAGCAAATGGGCACTTTCTTCCAGCAGTTTGGTGTACCCCAAAGCAATCGCGCTCAGTTCTTCCGGCGTAAAATACGGGTCGCTGAGCATACGCTCGAAGCTGGTGACATAGATGTCCGTGATATCGCCCACCATCAGGATGGTCTGCTGGACCTTGCGGGCATCCCGGACAAGGTTCTTGACCTTGCGAAGCCCGTCGTAATACTCCT
>VOFG01004510.1_pt1 | contig 26288 bp, 27 predicted proteins | sample 5384171 | NCBI WGS metagenome assembly VOFG01 (sample SAMN12384726, study PRJNA508395) | human gut metagenome | isolation source: healthy gut F | host: Homo sapiens | reverse complement strand
TGTACTTAATAATTACACGATTTTCATTTTTACTATGTATTCAAGTAGTTTCAGAACTAAAAGGTAATATAGTAACATATCGTCAAAAAAGGAAGGCAGATGGTGGCTTACCAGAAACGTGGAAACTGATTTATCTGTAAAATTCAAAATACAACAGTATTCACAAAAAATGTTTAAATTAGTACAACCTTTAGATTATACACGATTTGACTATATAATTAGTAAAAAGATGGAACTCCATATTTTATAGAGTTTAATGTTTGTTGCAATTTAGGCGAGCATTCAACTATTAGTCAGGCAGCAAAACATCTTGGCTATATAAGAAGACACCATTCTTAATATCTTGAGTTCCAGCCTATATAGAAATAATTTGTTGCATACAAAATTATATCATTTTAAGGGATCAAGATACCAATAACTCTATTTTCTTGTTTTCTGAAAATAATTTTTGATACTCATTTATAATCTAAATCATTGTATATTATATGTAAGTGGTTAGGACAAATTGTTGCAATCCTATTTCCGCTTGCTTTAATAACAATAAACCTTCAGATGGTTTTCGTGCTACACAAAGTGCATTTCCCCAATTACATTTGCAACTATAGATACCATAATCATCATTAAATTCAGTAAAATTATCGATTGCATCTAAAAAAATTTTTCTTTATCTGGAAATGATACCGCAGAAGCTAAGTTCCTCAAAAAGTATCCCCAATTTTCTGTTCCAACTAATTGCTCTTTCTTTTTCCTGATACTCGGATAACGCCTTCTGCTTTTGGTTCGTATGAATACAATTAGCAGTAAAATACGCCAAAAAGGGTATTCAAGATTTTTAGGGGTTACTAGTAGTTGCTATGTTATATGTGAGCATATCTTCAGCTTCTGAGAATCTTCTTACCCGATTAAAAAGAATACTTTTCAATGTTTGATAGTGAGAATTGTTTCGTTTACCTCGTAATGATTCAATCCATTTTAAGGCTTCACTATAACGTCGTTCACGTATAAAATATAATACACTTAATTCTATTTCTTCATTGTTTTTTTGGATAACTTTGCATTAGCTATAACATCTTCGGTATATACTCTCCTTTTTCTAATTTTAGTTTCAGCAAGGATAGTGCATATATTTTCTTGTTCCGATCTGCAAATTCTATAGATAATTTATATAATAACTCTATATTACCTGGAGCATCCACCATTCCTGGTCTACAGTAATAATCATAAACAATATTTTTATAATAAAGAATATCCGAAAATTCATTTATACATTTTTGTATTTCTGGATGATATAACGAAGCTATAAAGTAAATGACTATATTATCAGTATTTTTTTTTTTGTAATACAACCGTGAAACTCTAGGTTATTTAACACGGCAGGCATTTCCTCATCAATATTGAGGCAATACACATTACTCATATCGAGCATTTGCTTTAATGTGGCTGATGTTAGTCCAAAATAACATATATGTAAAAAATGAGATAACAGCCTTATCCATTTCATCAAAAAAGAAAACTTGTTAGTTCAGATGCAGACATACTTATCATACAATCTATAATTAAATGTATATTTCGCTGAGTTTTAATAAGTATAGTTTTCACTTCATCCTCAGTAAATGTTAGTCCCAAATGTGCTGCAAGTTCTCGTATCAGTTTTCCTCTGGTTGCCCAAAGGGAACGATATTAGATTCTATATTTGAGTAAAGAGCTAAACTGTTTTTAACTTAATATAATTAAATTTATTGTTTCTGTTACCCCTAATACAATTTTTACCCCATCGACCATAGCTAGATTAGCAACTAAATTATATGATTCTTCACTCATATTTTTTTGAGCCTCATCTAGTAAAATAAGTACATGCTGCGTTTTTACAAACTCTTTTATATAGGGCATTATTATTTCTTCAATTGCCGAAGAATAATTGCCTGCATATATAGCTGGAAGTTCTTTTCCTTCTACAAGCTGAGCAAGAGTAGGACCTGCATAAGGTATCCCCTGAAAAATAGCAGCTAATAAAGTAATAGATTTTTCGCCGAGTTCTTGTTCTGCCATTTTTCTTAAATTTTTTTCTTTCGTCCGAATGCATAATTTCTGAAACTAATAGATTAGCAACATTGACTCCATTGATAGTGTTAAGCGTAAATACGTGATATTGAAATAAGCGTTTTCCTAATTCTTGCATAAAAGAGGTTAAACCAAACGCTTTGCCAGACAATATGTATGTTATATCATAATTGTTGATTGATGATATAACCTTCGCGAAATCATTTGTTCTATTAATGTATTTCATATTTTCTCTCTCAGTATATAATAAGCAAAAGAAAGGTAGGTGTCATATGAAAAAAGATTATTTTCCTCAATTAATATCAGAAATTTGTCACGAATATGGTATAGAACTCATTACGCTAAATAATAGTCAAATTAGAATCCTTTCTTGGAACGGAGAAGAAAAGATTATTTGGAGTAAAAAATTTGAATTAAATTCTGTGACTTCTGCTCGCATTGCAGACAATAAATCTTCAACATATGAAGTTTTAAAACAGTATAATATTCCATGTATAAACTATAAAAGACATTTTTGTCATTATAAAAATAGTTTTTGCTATTTGGATCAGATTCGATTCAAAGTATCCAAAATGACTTACAAAAATATCATGAATTAGTATTAAAACCCGAAAATGGATACGAGGGAATCGACGTATATCGTTGTAATTGCATTAAAGATATATCGCGAATAATCGATAGTTTTCATAAACCGTATACGTATATTTGCTCATCCCCGTATTATATATAAAAGCTGAATATCGTACTATTTGCTTAAATGGAAGGGCTATGTTATCTTACAAAAAAAAATCTTCCATACATCATAGGAAATGGAAAAGATACCAGCTATCAATTAATAAAACAAAAATATACAGATTCATCGCACTCTTTCTTTCAAGAAATATCCGATAATATACATGAACAAATTCCACATTATGGGGAGAAAGTAATCGTAGGTTGGAGATTTAATCTATCACAAAGGGGCTGAAAGTAGCCCTATAGTTAGTTCTACTACTTTAAAAATAATTCAAGATATTTCCTTAAAGGCAGCTAACGCTATTCACATAAATTTTTCGTCGGTAGATGTTATAGAGACCTTCGATGGCGAATTTCTTGTTATGGAACGCTACATCGTAAACGTCATATCATGCGCGTCAGATATGTCTGAAATAATAGTACAAACGCAGGTTATTCAGTTTGGTTGTCTCTGAAATGCTATAGACAAGGGTATTTGCTTGGCCCTCTTGCTGTGTTATGGAACATCCAGTTTTTTTATCAACACTGAAAGTACGGAAAGAAGAACTGGGAAGTCATTGATACCATAAACAGACAATCAGCTGTGATCTATAGCATTGCCGGGACTGCGAAAACCAACAATTTAAAACCTACGAGAATTCTTTGGTTTGTTGCTGGCAGTGATTCCGGAACATATGGAGAGGAACACGGATCGCGGTTTTCTGGAGGATCTGCTTCACTGAGGTCACCAAGCTTCTGGAAAATATCCGAGAAAGTAAATTTACTATAAGCCACAAAAGCTTGGCTTACTCAGTTGTCAAGGTACTTTCCTTTATGGGTTGGTTCTTTCCAAACTTAGTTGATTATAAAGGAATTGCTTTACAAAACATAATAAAATGAGATTTTTTCTAAATTTACTTTTATTCAACTAACCTTGGAAAGAACCTATAAATTTATTACAATATCTCAGAAACGAACATAATACCACCAAAGACTAGAAACTGTACAAGCAGTACAGGTTCAATTTTATGAGGATATACCTCGAAGATTGTTTAAAATATAAATGAATAAATTTTCCTTGATAGATTCCAATAATTTTAGTTACATTTTCATTCAAATAATCTTTTTCATTTATAGATTTGCAAATCAATATTTGAATATGAAAAAAATATGTTAGGAGATTATTATGGATTCACGAGTACAAAAGTTCAATTATGGTTAGGATCAACCTATCCCCAATATTTCTATTATGATGAAAAATGGTAAAAATTCAGGTAGTTTTTCAGTAAAACCTGATGGCGTAACTGGAAATACAACTGTAAAAGCGTTAATTATGGCACTTCAAATTCTAAACAACTCACACCTATTGATGGTATTTGGGAAACGCTACATCAAATGCTTACCATCTTGTTAATAGAAATACGACAGATACAACAGTAGTCAAAATTCTTCAAGGTGCTTTTCATGTAAAGGATATAATCCAGTCCTTTTGATGGTGTATTTGGCGACTCTACTGCAAATGCTGTCAAAAAATTTAAAAAGTAATTTAGTATGCCAAGTAATGAAAATCTATCTGCAGAGTATTTCAAATCTCTACTAACAACAGATCCTACCGTATTACTATTTAACGGAAATGCAAAATACGCTAGTACAACAATATCTTAATGGTAATTATTATTCATTGTTTAAAAATAAACTCAGTTTTTGCCAACTGGCGGCGTATTTGAACGAAAAACTAGTAGCACTACTTATGCCATTCAGAAAGAAATTGGCACCACTCCTGACGGAGTACTTGGTCCAGCATCTTTTCAGCAATGCCGAATATGGAAGTTGGGTGTTCTAACGAACGTTGAGTTAAAATTTTACAGGCTGCTCTGATTTGTAATGGTATAGCACAGATTTTGATGGAATTTATAGCAACTCACTGTCCACTACCATTGAATCTTTCAAAATTTATGTGCCTAATATCAATCGCTTTGGTCACTTTAGGTAAAAGTTAACCGCAGAACATAGGGTGCACTACTGGAGCAAAGGTGACACTGAACGAACACCCAATGCCTGCGATTGCAGAACAAAAATATTAGATCAGATCTTGCAGTCGCACCCTTTTGAGCGTGGTTTTCGCTTCATTGGACGATATTTAACTAATGTTGAACCAATGGTTAAACGATAAATTGTCTCGCGAAGAAATTTCACCCTGTTAAATGGTGATTAAACATTTTTCCTATATTCCAAAGAATCAGCATTATTGTGTCCTGTTCTGCCCAATAGATTTTAAACACATGAGAACATTAGACGCAGAGAGAGCAATAACCGCCGCTTTTCCCTTTGGTTTAAAAAAAACAATCTACTTTCATTTTTTGCTTTTAGATTGTGACATGATGGAGAATGAAATTACCAAATACGTTATTCCTTATTTTAAAGGTATTAAACTTAATTTTTTCTAAGTATTCAAATTTTTATAAGATAGGCGTTTATGGTTCAAGAAATTTTGCCAAACAGTCTGTGATTCTAACTATGCAGTAAGTAGTTTTGTTTCGCATATGTCTACTGGATACAGTGGGCAATCTTGGTTACTTAATACCTAACAATTGGACATTTGAACAGTTCGTGGAGAAAAAATTACCCCTCTACAATCATACTTTCTGATTTGGATTACGATATGGCTTGGAAAAGATAGTGGTATAGAGGCTTGATTTAGGTTTTGATAAAAACAATTATCATCCTCCTTTATATTCCAACAATGGATGAAATTGCCAATTTAAAATCTATCTTAGATCTTATACCTGCAATTCATTGGTTTTAAGAGGTTTTATTATTCTAGTCACGGCATTAAAGAACCCCAGATGTACTTCAGGCAATATAATGAGTATAAATGGGAATTTATTAGTCCAACAGATAATGCATTTATCAATCTGATCAATACTACATACTCAGAAAATTCATATTATAAAGAACTGTTTCCATATATATATGCAACAGAAAACGGGGAGGGAAATGACAAAATAACTACCCGGGCAAACTTATTACTGACGGAAATACAGGGATTTTGAACTCCCACATTTAGCAGTAGTCATTAAATGCTATATACAATCACTTGTCCCAGGATCTTGGTCTGCATGGGCTGGTGACTTAAGCAATGCTGTTAAGGAAGTCTATGCTAATTGTGGAAATAATACTGAAGCATACATATCCCTTAGCTTCTGAAAAGATTAGGGCAATGGAGGCAGATGTTGTAACTGTAACAGATGCTCGACAATTTAATTATTGTGATCTTATTGCTGACATTGATGGCTATAAAATACAAAAATTAATCGAGAGCAGTCTTAGCATTTATTCATTATCTGAATGTCTTGCAGAATATTATAGCAATGGTACTATGTATAATAAACGCTATCAATATTTTAAGTCTATTCTTGGTTTTGATGAATGGAATGTAATTTCAATAAAAAAGGAAATATTAAAACATTTCAATCCTGTATTAAAAAATTCTTTGCACCGCAGGCAGACAATTTCCCTCAATCTGCAGATGCAGCTGCTATTGTTTTAGCACTAAATATTATTTATTGGGCTAAATATACATCCGTTATTTAATTTACATCTTATAGTCTTGTTTTAAAGGGGACTGTCACTTTAGTGCGACAGCCCCTGTATATGTTTAGAAGATCACTCTACTACTCATTAAATTTCTGCTACATTTTTTATACTTCAAGTTTAAGTTTTTAATTTTTTAAAATTATTCACTAAAAATGATTTTAGCACCAGTTAAATTTTAATAAACCCAGTATAACATCCACCTTATAACACAAAAAATACAACTACTGCAAAGTGTTGGAATATTTCACTGTCCCTCCACAGTAGCTCCTTTAGATTGTCTATTTAAAATCAAATACATACAATGGAACAATAATAAGAAGAAGACTAAATAGTAAAGTCACTATTTTTAATATTTTACTTTTTTCCAAAAAATAATACATTGCAAACTGCAATATCATACTTATTGTAAAATAAAGTATCCACTTTAATTCCCATTGAAGAATAGCTATTATTGATTCGTGATCAAATTCGGTAAAATTATGCATACAATAAATATCCAAAGAAAAGTATAAATACAATAAATTCATATCCTACTAATGCAAGTACTTTTTTCTTATACTTGCATTTCGCATAAAAAACAACCCCAATAGATAATATACACAATAAAAATGTTCTATAATAATCCGAAAAATTATTTCTGTTATCACATTCGTGTTCCTACGTAAAATTTTAGTAAAATCAGCACACTTTTCCCAATATCTAAGTAAAATAACAAGAATTGCTTTCATATATCTCTCTCGAATGGCAAACTATTCATACATATAAAACTCATGGGTACAAATAATAGAATAATCACCTTCTGCTCCATGCACTATCTTTTCTTTACTGTACCGACCTTCTCACCGCACACCCAATATGAACCATCCACTTTCTGTATCACGGTATTATTTAAATAGTAGGGATATACATCCTCAAACTCAATAATGCTTTCGTATTCTGTATCATACTTAATATCCCCTGTCCAAGCCATTTCAAACTGCTCCTTCTCTGGCTGTGGATAGTTATCTATGGCTAAATTAGTCCAAACCATTGTAACTTCTTTGGCAACCATTGTCGGTTTCCTGACCACCGAAAAGTCTGCTACACCGCAATTTCCGGCATTATTGTATCCCCATGTCCACACTGTTCCATCCTGAAGCAATCGCATGATTAAACCAGCCCCTCTGTAACCAAATGGCATGTTCCAAAATTTTTTGGTTCAGCTATATAATACACATCGTTTGACATATAATTCATTGCATAACTGTTCCCCATGTCCACACTGTTCCATCATTCTTCAGACAGACAATATCATCTTCTTTCCACAATTTGCATAGCTTCACATCTTCCATCAGCAAAATCGGCGTTGTTTCCTGGCCAGTTTTCCTCTATTTGTATACCTCGTCCAATCAAATTCCTCATATTGTCCTGCACGTTCTGGCTTCCAGCGTTTCCAACACCATAGAGTTTATGATCATTTGTAAGAAAAATAACAAATCCCTTTTTGTGAATAATCAACATGGATAACACTCTGCAATTTTAAACCTTCACTATGAAATTCATAGTCTTGTATCCCTTGACCCAATCCTCTGTCCATATTCATTCCCTCCACTTCCCCATAATACATAATTATCATCAATGTAATAGAAATTTCCCGGATCTCTACGTGAGTGATATAGTGTTCTGTAAGATTTATAGTAATCTCTAATGGTTCTGACATATCAGACATATCAGACTTTTCAGTGTTTTGTCTGCTTTCTGTAACAGTTATTTCCAGTTTGATTCTTCTTTATTTGAAATGGTTTCTTATAATGTAATGCTGTAAATACAACTAAAAAATCCAATAATGACAATGCAAATTGACAGTATAACCTTTGTTTTTTTCTCTAAATTCTTAACTTTACTTTTCATAAGCTCTCCTTTTCTTCATGATCTTGGTAAACTTTGTATCATCTATTAAACAAAACTTATTGATATGACTTAAAATGATACCTCTATACATTAAAAAACTTCTTACAATTTATCCCTATTTGTTTTAAAAATTGTTTTTAGTTTACAAAACAAACAGTATTATCTTTCTTTTATATAGATTTGCAAATCAAACAAAAAAATAAAAATATAGGAGGAAAAATATGGCATCATATGGATGGATGATCAATCTCTCTGGAAAATCAATTCCGGTATATTCTGTAGCTGGGGGTGGCCCTCAACAACTAAAATTGGCAACCTGACTAAAAATGAATGCTTTGTAAGAAGGAACATTTTCTGCAAATCCATGGAAGGCGATGGTGCACCAGTCTTCTTTCTTAACAGCAGTCATCAAATGACGTTCGGGTTACTCGCTGATTATGAAAATAATCTTGTGGATTTTACAGCTTATGCCTCAAATGGTACTTCATGGGTTTCCGTTAATACACTTAAAAGAAAGGTTCAGTATGCCACTGTAGCTTATTATGCCGATGGCAGCAAATGTTGCGACTTGCCTGCTGGTTCAAAAAGTGTGGTTAACTTCAAATGGTACTGCCGGTGCAACACACTCTAATTACATTGCTGTAACAAGTGTAGAAACTGCCTCGGGTAAAAAATACAACTTTTCCGGAAATGGTTTCATTGACAACCTACGGTAACCGCTGGGTTAATGTCGGAAGCATTTTATTAAGAAAAGCTTAAAACAAGCACAAGGCTGCCACTTTGTCAATGATAAAACATGGTGGCAGTCTTCAATGCTAAATACAATTTTGTTATAATTAAAATTCGACAAGTCATTTAATAGAAATACTAAATGGCTTGTCATTGAAGCATACCATAAAATAAATTATTTATAGGCTATTTATTCCAATTTACCAAACGATAAGGCGCTCCTGGCGGTGGTGTTGTTGCCTGAATATAATTTACAGCAACGTATCCGATTTGACCTGTCGAAACTCTTTTCGCATCTCAACCATGTATAACCATCTGCATCTTCCGTAGGTCCTGCTGCTCTTTCATAATACAGATATTCTCCTTTTAGCCAATGTAGCAATAATTCCTCCTGACAAACTCGGCTCAGATCTAAAGCGGACGCCTGTACCTGTTACCATATAATATCCAGGCGTAAAATCACCATATAAACTTACTTTTTCACTCAAATTTATCTGCTTAACATTTTTTTGCTTTCTGACATCTCTGCTGCATTAACTGTTAATGATGATGTGAAAAAGAACTAAACAACTACCTAATGCCAATATCTTCTTTATATTCATATAAACTTCCTCCTTTAACGGATTTCTATGGCTACTTCTTACTTAATTATATCTTTAACAAATAATATTTTTGTATATGTAAAATTTACGTATTAATATGTCAAAAAAACAAGTTTTCACTTATATTGATAACCACCTTTATTATCTATAATCAAAGAACTATTATTATTAACAATAATCCTTTGATTCTACTCCTCATCATATGATTATACACTTTTTTTTCTATTTTGTCACCATTTAGAAACATTTTTTCTTCTATATATTAAAACTTATAAAAACTTATAATACCAATAACGTGATTTGTCGCTAACATCGACCTATTTAGCACAGTTGGGCGATTTGATTGATAATATCTCATAACCTCGTCATTGAGTGTGTCCACACTTGCATTTCCCTCTTTACGGAAAGACGTAAGCATCTGCACCATATCCGTTCCGTCTTCTGCTACTGCTTCCTTGGATACAGCTTCTACTCACAATTTCTGCAATTTCCGCTGTAGAATCTGTTGGATAAATTCAAATCCTGGTCCGTAATCCAACATTGCATTATTTTCCTGCATCCCATGGGCGTTAACTGCAATCCAGCTGTTCTTGACCTGACGAAATATCATATCAAGCGCAGTTATTGGAATAGCACCGTAAAGCACCTGTTCACGGATGCAATCACTATTCTTTTTATCTTAAGCTAAATATACATTCGTTATCAAAACTGCAAAAAAATAAAGACATTAGGCTTTATATGTTGTATACTGTTTAATTAAAAGAAAACAATAATTATAGTAGAAAGAAAAACTCAAGACAGCCAACGTTTTTGTTTTGTGGCTTGAGCGAATTCGAAAGGAATGGATATAACTATGAAAAGAAAATTCGTGCTTTACATTTTACTTTTTTGTTGCATAAACATTTCTGCATGTAGCAACCCAATAGATACTTATAATGATATTTCCTTAAAAGATAATACTGCAACTGAAAATGAATCTTCAAATCTAAGCGATGATTTGGAAACCCAGACTGCCTATTATTCAAAATACAATGGTAATTGGTCCACAAATGGACAAAGTAGCGAAGGTATTTTAAAGAATGGTGGTACTGAATTCCATGTTGAAATAATAAATGACGATGAGCTACATGGGTATCTCTACTCTCAGCAAGGAACTAGCGAACGTTTCGCAGAAGTAGATGACATAACTGGCAAAATTATAAACGGAGAATGTGCCTATTCCTTTTCAGATGACGGGTGGGGTAACAGTGGAACCCTTTCTATTCGATTTCAAGAGGACGAAATTAATATTGAAGTCAAAGATTTTATATTGAATGACCACAATACAAATGGTTTTGGAATTAGCGGTTCCTATAAGCTTATCCCAATGAATGATTCTATGGTAACATCTGAAACAGAATCCATTTCAGGCGAAATTGATTGGCAGGAAGCAGCTTTGCAAAAATACAGTGTCGATTGGCAAAAAGTCAAATTATCAAAGAACTTGAAAAAGAAAGCCTTATACGGATAGCTGCTCTTTCTATCCTAAGTTTCTTCAATATATGGAAAATGTGCGGGAAGTTCGAGACATTTCTATGAACCTTTATCCCCTCTTCGATACAAACACAAAATATTACCAGGCATCAGACTTTGACGATGTGCCACCACTAATTATCTATCTTGCAAAAAATGAAATATATGCCCGTCACGGATATATATTCAAAGATGCGGATTTAAACTCCTATTTTTTGAGCCAACTTTGGTATTTGCCGGAATTCGATTCAGAAGAACTTTGATACTGCTGTATTCAATGAATATGAAACGGCTAACCTTCAATTATTAGCACAACTTGATACCTATAAATAGAAAAAACTGCAAACCAGCTAAATACGTAGTTGGTTTGCAGTTTTCCAGCTTTAACACACATTACGGTGTATTAATACCAAAGCCTGTAAGACCAGAATCATTGATTGGTCGGGTTAGCTGTTTAACTGTATCATCCGATGTATTCCCTTCTATTGTAGTATATTCATTTGTCTGTGCATTATAGCCAGTTACAATTCCTACATGAGATGATCCATTGGATTTCTTGATAAAATGTCTCCCCTCTTTTCGGCTTATAAACCGTTTTATCTCCAAAACGGTTTTTCCCTGATAAAAGATAAATACTCCGCAACGGCAACACTTTTGGGAACTAGACCAAGCTGATTAGAAACATTTAACAGTCCTGCCTTATTTGCACACCACGATACAAAGCATGCACACCACGCATTTCCCTGTGCACTTGGAAACCATTTATTATATTTATTGAAATTTTCTTTCCACGGTCAGATTCCGGCAATCCTTCAAAGCGATCTGTCTGTTCTTCTGCAAGCGCAAATAGTACCATGTTTTCTACATATGCCGACAAAGAAGATTCTGCTTCACTGTTAAATCCCAATGCTTTTTTCATATACAGTATTTCTTCGGGTCTTGTATACTCCCAATCCTTTCTGTGTACCATTATCCACATATACATCCTGTAATGCGTAATTATGTAAAGTATCCAATTTTACCGAACTCCACTGATTCCCCAGCCTATTACCGATTCTGGAAATTCCTTTTGGCGATTGATTATAGCAGTCGCTAAAATATATCAAAACCCTTTCGTCAGAAATACCTAATTCTTTCCCACGCTCAATATATCCGTTAACATCCGCACGTTTTAAATCATCCTGTGCCTGATGTGATTCTTCAGTATCTAAGAGCTGTTTCAACTTAGTTAATTCCTCCTCAGAAATAGATGCGGGTGTTAAGGAATCAAAAGGAGCGGCATTTCCAGCGATAATATAATTTCCAATAACCGTTCCTGACATAATGGCATCAAAACTTTTTACATTACGATTCCGAATATCAAGTAAAAAGATTATACGCCCGCGATGCTCGCCATTGAAGCAGGCCTACAGAAAGAACGTCTGTTGGATTTATAGAATCATATTTCCCTTCCTGTGCACTAATAACCCCGATTGTATACTCAAGCAAATTTCCGATAACCGGAATATCTGGGTAAATAGGTATATCTGCGGAACCGTCATTTGCTTTCGCTTTATCCGAATAAATACATTCTAAAGTTTTAGGACCTGCAATACCGTCAGGGGTTAAACCATTAATAGTCTGAAACTTTATTACCGCCAGCTTTGTGTTTCTTCCATAATTACCATCCGCCCCCGACGTTCCACAATTATAGTTTAATTCTATAAGCCGTTTTTGTAGCGTAGCAACAGCGGTCCCCGGTGCTACCTTCTCTCAAAAGATTGCTATTGGTTCCAGAACCTTTCACAGGATTGGTAGAATTGATCTTTTCCCATGTCTTAGTCCCTACTTTTCCATCAGCAGAAAGCCCATTATTTTTTTGAAAATTTATAACGGCTTTTTGTGTAGCTGTACCAAATTTTCCATCAGCTCCAGAAACCCCACAATCATTCTCTAATTCCAGCAGTCGTTTCTGAAGTCGCTTAACAGCTTCTCCTGAACTTCCTAATACCAAAAGCGGTGTATTAGTTGGCTGATTCGGAGACGCAGTTTCTAACTTTTCCCATGTTTTAGGTCCTACCTTCCCATCTACACTTAAGTTATTATTTTGCTGAAACATTCTTACTGCCCTATAAGTATCATCTCCAAATATACCGTCAGCTCCAGTATCTCCACATGAATATCCAAGGTTAATAAGTTTTGTTTGTAACTCAATAACATATGTGCCTGAAACTTCCAAGCTGAAGAATAGGCTTGGTGGAACCATCAGCATAAAGTTTATCAAGGGTACTTTTTCCAGCCATTCCATCGTCTGTAAGTCCGTTGGCAGACTGAAACTTTAAAAGTGCATTATAGGTTCCATCACCTGCAACACCATCAATAGTCCCCGTATAATAACCTTTATTTTTTAATGCTGTTTGAATCGGAGTAATATCAATCTTTAATTTCCCCATGTGCCATCTCCCACTTTACCATCTACTGTCAAGTTTTTAGAAGTTTGATACCTTTTTACTGCTGCCGTTGTATTTGCATCAAATACACCATCTAATCTTTTAGGATTAAAACAAAGAATACGTAATCCCTGCTGTAAATATTTTACTTGTGTTCCTATGCTTCCTTCTACTAGTAACATAATTTTTTTACCTCTTTTTTTTTATTGAATTTGCAAATTCAATAGTTAAAAAAAAAAAATGTAATCTTTATTGCTCAAAATGTAAACTTAAAATTAATAAAATTGTTACTATATTTACAACTTGTATTCATGATTCGGCATTCATAACATTAAATATAAATGAGTCCTACTGCTCCATCCATACTTTTTATTTCCCGGATTTTCATAAGCCTCTTTCTTAGCTGCCAGCATTCCTGATATGTAGTCAATTACCATCAGTCCCATTAATAATCCCAAAGCTGGCAGCAACAGTCCAAATTTATTGCTAATCCATGCACCCATGATTGATAAATAATTTTTTCCAATAATTTTTCGTTTCCATTTCTTCTCCTCTTAATAAAATTTTTTAAATTTTAAAATATTTTCTTTCAAATCCAAATATAATTGTTTTTCAAACGATGCACATACTGTCTTGTGACATCATATGTCTTAGCAATTTCCATGATCTGACAAATTTTCAAAACAATATTGCTTTGTATATATCATGACGCAATCCCGTATATTTCTTCCCAAGTATTTATTCAAATCGTTTTTTACAACCAGATTTTATTCTTCTTCCTCAAAAGTAGCAGTATCCAACATTGTCATCTCAGAAGCAAAATAATTGTCATGGTCTTTTCTGCTGTCTCCATACAATTCATGAAATTCTATTCCGCAAAGCATTTACTATATATGTAATGCACTGACCTTCATTTTCACTGCATACTTTAACTTTGTAACGGCTTCCCCATAAAGCAAGTACCAATTCTGACCGTACATCTTCTTTTCTCATCTTTATATAGAATCCTCATGTATTTACAAATCAAAGGATCCATTTTATTTACCAGTTCTGAAAATCTCTCTTTATCTTTTGTATGTTTTCAATTAAATTCAAAAATCTCCCATATATTTTCCCCATATGAGGTAAAAAGGAAGATTTCTTCAAATGTAAACAAACTATCAGTAAATTTTACTGTATTATTTGTCATAAAATTCTTTATTTTTTAGAAAATGTCAGAATTACTCTGCCATCTCAAGTTAAAATAACTTAATTTTGTCACCTTTGTGGAATAAACTGGCACTGTATTATGATTTACAGGTAAAATGCTCATGCTATAATGGTCATGTCAAAATGCACCCAAACCATATATCCATTTCATAAGACCTGCCTCATGCAGGTGTTTTTTCGTATAAGGGCTCCAGTGTCAGACATTTACTCTTATACTCCCTGGCCGGTAGTCCCAAAGATTGCCGGCTTTTTTTCAACTATTCAAATCAACAGAGGTAATACATTGAAAAACAAAGAACAATCAAAAATGCTGTAGAAATTCTTCCGCCGGAAGAAAATTTCGCATCCGCTATTCCATATCGTTATGGGCCATTCCGCATTTGCCTACTTTTTCGCACTCTAACCAATCAGGTGCTGGCCGCTGATATGTAGGTCGCTGGGCTGAGGACATTATGAAGGATGTACGGCAAGATATCAGTATCTCAACTATCGCCGCCATTGTCACCGCATCGGTGGCACTTTTGCTGACAATTTCAGTAAATCTAAAAACCGTAGATGAGTCCCGTGCATGGCTCAAACGTATTGTAATCTCATGGGTCATCTTAAACGGTCTTGGTTTTATTCTTGTTACGTCACCCCCTTCTTTGCAGACGGTAAGTGGACCGGCGACGGAAAGGAGGAATGATTCATGGGTATATTGATGGAATTGTGGAATGATTGCCGAACAGATTATGAATGGTCTTGATCTGATTACAACTTCGGTACTGGGTGCTCTGGGCTGTAACATGGATACATTCCTGCACTATTTTCCGGCTGCCGAAACCATGTATGGTATCTTTCTGTTGCAACGGGTATCGGGCTTGGTCCTTGCTCAACTGGCAGGCAGTTTTTAAGAACTTCGGTCTCATTGCGGTGCAAGAGGCAGATAACTTCAAGCTTGAGTATCTGTCTTGTGCTTTCATTTGCCTGATTTATTACTGATATTTACGAATCTGATACTATATACTGACCTTCAAGACCTTCCGCCCTTTGAACTTTGCAAGCTTCAATTCGATTTTAATTACAATCCTTGGAGTCTGTGTAAACGGATCGGTTGCCCTGATTGCCCTGATTCTTGTGCTGATACTGGCTTGGAATTATATCAAACTGCTTTTGAATCTGCTCGAACGCTATATCCTGCTTGCGTGTTATTGGTTTATACCGCCCCCATGGCTTTTGCAACAGGAGCCTCACAGTCAACATCCAACATCTCAAACTTTATGCCGGATGTTCGGCGGTCAGATATTCCTGCTTTTGATGAACGCATGGTGTCTGCGCCTGTTTACCTCTATGGGGAAGCTTTTAGCAAATCACTGTAAGGAGGAACTCTATGAAAAAGTCTTTTACTGCTGATTCCGGCAGTTACCCTGTTCCTTTCCCAGTCTGTCACCGTTTTTGCGGTCACGGAAGCGAAGTAGAAGCTGTGGTAAAGAAACCGCTGCCGGAAATGTGTTTATCTGGTTTTATGCGCCATTGCTTTCTTAAAAATCAGTCAGAAAATTGATTGCTTGTGTCCAGCCTTGGCATTAACGTTGGACACCGGCGGCTCCATGATGGCGGAATCCTATGATTGCGGCAAGAGGACTTTACTTCCGTAAAATCTGTTGCCGGTGGATCTTTCTTCCGTGGCGGCTCTTTTCGTGGCGGCAGCCCACGGCAAACGCATCCCTTTTTTCAGGTGGTCTGGCAGGTGCTGTTGGCAGGCAGTTTACCCAGAATGCCGTAAGTGCTATGACCGGACAGTCCGGCAATCCCATCGGCAGACGTGCCTTTGAGTCTTCCCCTGAAAAGGGCGGAGATTTTGCAAACAGCGTAACCGCTGCTGTGGCACAGGGAAATATCAACTATACCGGCTCCAAGGAAAGGATTCCAAGAAGGCTGCGCAGGCGCTCTCCTCTTATCTGGGACAGCCCCAAAGCCCGGATGCTCCCAGCTTTTCCAACGTGGAAATCGGCGGCGGACGCATCATGTGGAACCAAAACCTTCTGTTGTTTATCCTAACAGGACCGCTTTTTGGTATGTATAACGCCGACCAGTACATGGCTCCGGAAGGCAGTTATGAGACTGTCACCGTTACGACAACTCTGTCTGGTACAGACAGTATGCAACGGACACTGTAGACCGTACTCCACGCATGACCGGTGAGGGGAAAATTGTCTATGACGAAACGATTGTCCAAAAGCTCCCTGCAATGCCCAAACAGAAAGGACCGTGTATAGATGGCTGATGAACAACAAAATAAATCCGGCGGTTTCTGTCACACGCAGCATCTGCTGCAAATTTTGCAAAAGGTCTTACTAAAACCGGAACAGTAGCGGGTGCCGTGTTGGTGCTGCCGCCGGTCCCTACGGAATGGTAGCAGCTGGCTTCGGGAAACCGCAAGTTAGTCGGGAAAACTCGCTGCGCTGGCGGCACTTTTGATGCTGCCTGTTATGTTTATCTGATGCTACCCTCTTTAATCTTCGGTACAGTCGGATTGGATACTGCATCAGGAGAGGTTCTGAACGACACCTCCCTCATCTTGAAAACATTGCAGAGACGGAAACCAGTATCGAAGCTATCCTGCGTGAAAAGCATGATGCTCTACTCACCATCATTCAGAGAAGCCAATGCACTGGGGGCAGACTGCGAATACAGTATCACGGATGAATTTGCCGACCAAGATTGTATATGAAAGCACACTGATTATCTCGGTTCTGTGCTTCTCAGGAGGATTATACCGAAATCAACCTGACAAAACTGGAAAAAATTCTGCGTGACCACAGACGGTATTTTTCCTACTCTAGCTATTACCAGCCGGGAAGAAACAAGACAGATACCGGAGAAACCCACACCATCTACCATTATGAATATGTGGTGGAATATGCCGGGGATGCTTATTTTGCTGACAAACGTGTTTTCCTGACACCCGACCAGGTATCACGGCAGATGAATACGCTGCCAATCTTCATACCTTCCTTTTTGATTCCGTATCAGGTGGAAATCAATCCAAAAATCTGCCTATCGGGAGAAACCGGAAATGCGGCAGTTGACGCTTACCTGACAAATTAAAGACACCTTACAGCCAGGAACACCGGGATGGGAGGTTATTTTGACTGCAGCTCCTTTACTTACTGGGTATATGCAGTCAGTTAGGAATCTCCACAGTACGATGGTGCAAACACTGCGGCTGCCAGGGACTCTACATTGTAGAGAATAATCTTGCGGTTTTATGACAGCCTTGCTCCCGGGGATCTGGTATTCTACTCTTTTGAAGTCAATAAACGCTTTTATGAATATCAGTCACGTTGGTATCTATGCTGACGGCTATATCATAGATGCTTCCTTCTCCAAAAGAAGGTAGTATACAGACCTATCTACAGTAATACAAACCGTATCGTTTTATGCGGACGGCCATATAATGGAATAACCATTTGAAGGGCGGGCATCTTTGTCCGTCTATTAGTTTAACATAAAGATTGTATCGTGAAATGTCCATAAACACGAAGAAATGATGGGGAGTATATTATTCCGCCAAATTTCATCGAAAACCGAACCATCTTTATGGCACTATTAAGCCTGTGAATGCTGCGGAAGCGGTCATTCTTCTTTCACTGCTTACTTGGGTTCCTGTCTTTCATCTTCCGGTAACATTAACCACAAAGATTATCATAGCCTTCGCCTTTACGGTTCTGCCCGCAGCACTCTTTGCCGTCATCGGAATTGGCGGCGAAAGCCTTTCATCCTTGTCGTAATTCTTCATTTACCTGAAAAACCGCCATGGCCAGGTATCCACGAAACGGAGGATGAGCCACGAAAACAGCCATTCCTCAAAGGGAAAAAATCTGTTAAAAGACCGGAGAAAAGTCAGGAATGAAAGAAATTTTGCTGAGGAGTTCGGACAGCATAAAAGAACGCGCAAGGGCTTCCAGACCTTAGGCTGCCGCACAGACAGAAAACAAGTACCCCGGAAAGCATCCTGTCCGTGAAGAACCGGAGGCTCCGCTAATCAATCCGGCAGCCGCTTACCTGCCCATCCGCAAGATAGAAAATGGCATTGTCTACACCAAAGACCACCGCTATGTGAAAATCGTGGAGTCATCCCCGGTAACTTTCTTCTGCCGCGGTGCAGGGAACAACGCAGTATTATCTATTCTGGCAAAACTACTTAAAAATCGAGAGTGTAAGCTGCAATTCAAGGTATTGAGCGCCAAACGTGCGGACATCAACCGGCATCTGGAATCACAAAGGAAGAAATGAAACAGGAAACAGATGAACGCTGCATTGCTAAGACTATACAAAACCTGATTCGCCGTGTATCGGCTCCAAAGAAGCCAGCCACCGGCGTTTTTTATTGTCTTTTGAATATGAACCCTTTACCAATACCCGTGGCAATGAGGAAGCGGATGCCATTTCCGCTCTTGGCTCACTGCTGTCCGTACTGCCAAGACCCATCTCCAGCAATGCGGCAATGAACTTCTCCTTCCTGACAATGAAGATGAGATGGCAACGGAAGTATTCTACAATATCCTAAACCGCAGAACCAGTGCATTCACGCCATTAAGTGTACGCATAAATGAAGTAATCGGTCAGTATATTAACGCCGGCAGACGGGATGAAATCGACAATATTCCCGCTACAGAGTTCATGGCTCGGAAAAATTGACTATACCCACGGGCTATGTAGTCACATGGACGCTTTGTGTATCACTCTATCTTCTGGTTCCCTCTGACGGCTACCGTTCTCAGATTATTCATGCCGGATGGATCTCCCCCTTCTTGTCAATTACTGGCAGAAAGGGATAAGATGTAGACATTTTCTTTGACAGGCAACCTAAAGACCGTATCCGCTTAAAAACTGGGCCCAGCAGCTTAGGATCAGCTTACTCCAAAATCAAAGACTTCTGACACTGCTCACGATTTCATTGATTTGGACAGTGCCATTCGCTCCGGCTACTTCTGAAGAGGACGGCAAAAAATGAGGATTTCTATTACATGAACATCTAATTACATAACCGCTGACAATCTGGAAGAACTGAATGGCGCATCAGTGAGATGAAAACTCCTGCTTTCTCAGGACATGGAGGCTGTCACCTGTAATTTTAGGCAGGAGCAGGCACCTTTCCGCTCCGCTGCCGTTAGTATCTTGAAAAGAAGCTGTTTGAACGCCCAAACGCAAATATCCTGACCACAAGCGTTGCCGCTGCTACCCTTAATTTCTTTTTGAAATGTGTGTGTGATGATAACGGTATCCTTGTCATGTAACAAGACAACAACTCGATTATTGTAGATATTTTAATTCCCTGTGCTTGGCTAAAATGCAAACATGGCGATCCCCTCGGCACGTCTGGAGCCGGCAAACCTTTACTGCGCAGCCTCCAGACTGCGATGAAAACATCAGGTCTTTATCATAGCCCTGCCAGGCGACATGAGTTCCACTTGAGCTCGTAATATCGGGCGTAATTTCCAGAACTGTATCAATGTTATGGAAAGTGGATTCCTCCGCAAATGATATTTTAGACGGTCCTCAGACGGAAAAAATCAGAGCTTGCGGCAAAAATGCAACGGCTGCACATTTCTTCTCCCTGCTCATACCGACACTTGACCCATGAGGAACGGCAGCTGTTGGACAAGCTCTCATTCAGAACCTATAAGCAAAAAGGGATTACCCACAACAACGAAAGCCTGTATGATCCCGAACATCTGGAACATTACCGTGAAATGCCTGTGTTGGGAAGATGTGTTCAATATTCTGAAAGCCAATCCCTGACACCGAAGGCTTGCCAACGTATGAACCGTCTGGTACATGGTTCTGCCTCCACCTTCAACCAGCAGACCAACGTCAATCTGGATAACAAATATACTGTGCTTGATATTTCCGAACTTACCGGCGATCTTCTGACCGTAGGTATGTTTGTTGCTCTCGACACTATGTTTGGGATAAAGCAAGGAAGACCGCACCATGGAAAAAGCCATCTTTATTGATGAGACATGGCAGCTTATCGGAGCTACATCAACCGCCTTACGGCAGAATTTGTCATGAAATTTTCAAAATCATCCTGCATTAGCTGGTGGCTCTGCCATCTGTGCAACGCAGGACTTAAATGACTTCTTTGCATTGGAGATGGCAAATATGGAAAAGGAATCATCAATAACTCCAAAACAAAGATTGTCTTAAATCTGGAAGATGAGGAGGCAATGCCGTGTCAGTCCATTCTGCATCTGTCCGAAGCAGAAACCATGGCAGTTACCCACTTTGAACGTGGCAACGGTCTGATTTCCACCAACAATAACAATGTCACAGTGGAGTTCAAATCCTCCGAATTGAAAAAGAACTACTACAACAGACCGCATGGAATTAAAGAAGCTGCTGGAGAAGGAAAAACAGCGCAAGGATCTGGCTCAGGCAATCCTAATACATACACGCAATACAAAAAGATTACGCAGAGCGCTTATCTATGCAAATGCTTCCTGCAATCTTTATGTATTGTTTAAAGTACAGAATAAGTACAAATCAGTTTCTACCTATAATAAGGGTTAAGTGCGAAAATAAATTTTCACACGACAATTTGAGTCTGCGCACAGCTTGACTCAAAATTGCTTGCACCAACAGCGCAGAAATAGGGGATTACCATGGGTACCGAAAAGTAGGGAACACGAAAACCATCTGGCGAAATAGCACATCTGCTCTCTATGTAGACGCTTTCCCTTGCGCAGCTTACAAAGTTGTATCCGGAATTTTAAAAACAACCGCTTTTTTCCCTGATACGGCGTTTGGAAAAGAGCCGGACAACACCTATTCCCCTGAAACGGATGTAATTATTGCACACCAAAGACAGTATTCCAAATGAAGCACTTTCCACTGCTTTCTGGGTACTGTTAGATTTCAGATCGGAGATTACTATCATACGGTCAGCGAGTTTCCCATTCACTGACCTTCTATACAGACAGATTCCTATGATGTCATTTATGTACCGGAAGAAAAGGAATTACTTATCAATCATGCCCTGTCACGCATATCCGGAGGACGCTCCCGCCGTCTGGTAATTGTGAGCCACTCGGGCAGATACCACTGATCAACTTTCCGGGAGTTGCTGCCGCACAGTGACAGATACCGGACAGGTACAATATTACAAAAAGCAAGGAGTAACAGACAGTAATGAACTGATATATTTCTTTTATCCTCCCGTCTGATTACGGATACAGGAAGAAAAATACTGAAGCTTTCCAACACCATTGATGCCATGAGAATAGACAAAGGAAGTTTATGGAAAAATTATGAAGAACTCAGTATGGATGTGGCGTCAGAGCAGAAACGGATTATTTCGTTCTTTTGCGGCAACCGATTTTTGGCGCTACAACCATTGGAAAACCGCTCTTAATGGAAAACCGCCGAAGTGTATTAGATTACCATCCGCCATAAGGCTGACCGTGTAGAGATTACGCTGCCGGGATTATTACCCAAACGAACCAAACGTTAATACAACTTTTTTTGATCGACCTTTATATGTAAGCCTGCAGGCATACACCAGCTCACACGATCTGCCTCACTTTAAGGAATGTGTGGTGTGCTTTACCCAGCTTTTTTGACTGTTCCTTCCTTCCAGAAGGGTCAGGGATTATGACAATTTAGAGTGTGGGAGATTCTGATACTGCTGCATGCTTTTTTAATGACAGATGACAGCGGACTACTCTGTGATGCCTACCACACTACCATATTCGGAGATACAGACTGTACGATTCTTTACCATTATGGATACGGACAGCTTCCGGAATGGCTGGAAAGAAGCAAAATAAAGGAAATAACATATCGATTTTTAAACTTTTTTCCAAAATATTTTCCGACTATGGTAAATTTCCTGTTTCATCCATAAAACAGCGTGGTTTTGGAATCTTAAAGGTTGTGATTTTTTTAATGGGAGTTTCAGGCGGGTATGGTAAAAATATGTTTTCCGCTACCTGCTGCCTACCACGTCAGAAGGGAGGTATTCATCTGGATACTACAAACTAGTGCTTACTGACTGCTTACCCTGATTGCCTTATCAGGTGAATGCAGCGTAGATGTCCTATCCTATATGGGCATAAGTACAAGCTATGGGGAAAAAACTCATCACCCGGTTAAAGGAAGAAAACTTTAATCAAAACCCATTACCGGGACCGGCTTTAGGGATACAGACTTACCAACAAAGCAAAAACAGTTTCTGCTACAGGAAAATCCCTGACGGTTCTCTTCTATTTAAGCGGAAACAGCGATACCAACCGTCCACGAAGCGATTATCCACGAAGCTGCGCCTTCAGCAGACATCCATGTCTACGCTATGCTACTTCATGCCGGCATTCCCCTTTTTCGGGATGAAAAACCGTTTCTGTTCGGAATGGCACGCAAGGCCACAGGACTTTTCCCCGCCGGTCTTTATCACCCAGGGAAATCAAAGAGATTGGCACACGGAAGCGGTTAAGATTAACAACTCAGGACTATCGGCATACTGTTTGCACCCCACTGCATCTATGCCCTGTTCTATACGGGCGATGCTCTTTTAAAGTGGGAATATCGGACGGAACTGAAAGTCAAGACCATGATAAACTACCATATCAGCCGGGGTCTTAAACAGGGAACATATCTCCCCCGCATACCACCGATACCCCATCAAAGCCCTGCTTATCGGTACAGATATGGATACTCGCTGAAATTATTAAACAGCACCGGCGGGTTTCAGAAAAGTTACTTCTATCTGGATGCCAGCTTTGACTATTTCCATTTTATTCCGGCTTCTCCTGCCGGTGAAACCACGCCCGCCTGGCTCTGCTCCCCCCGCAGCTTACAGATGCACTGCGGACACTGTTACTATTGACCTGCAGCCGCCCTGTCCTGATTACGACTGGAGCATGATGCCACTTCAGATGGACTACCGGTTCTCCTCAGTTTTGACTATGATATGTTGCGCCTGTCCAGGTTCCGCACTGCCCTATCATTCTTTCACTGACTCTGCGGACACCTCATCTGCTTCAATTCTTTCAAAAAAGCAGGTACTGCAGCAATATTTTGGAGATACCGTAACCATAGAAACCATAGACCTAAACAAATTTGAAGGAGGTTTTTCAAACTGAAACTCTTAGCGGACAAAAGAAACTTGCTCTGTCACCCATTGCCTGGTTCTGCCGATGCCAGCTACAGAGCCTTGCGTATGGTATGGATATATCCCAGTTTATCATCAATTATCAGGTATGGACTTCCTCCGAGGTACCCCCGGCAACGGAACTTCCCGGAATTTCCATCTGCCTTCTTTGGGCTCCTGTATCAAAGCATTCACTGTATTTCCATACAGCCTGTATGGAATTTTTATGTCTGGCTGTTTTTGACTGTTAATCTTTATGGTAATGCGCATGGGCTTTGGGCACAAAAGGTTATGACAGGGAGCGCAACCTTACCTATTCGGATAAAGGGACCTATGGAACTTCCGGTTTTATGACAGAGCCTGAGATGGCGGGAAGTGCTGGAACTGGTATCGGATATTGAGAAAAATCGTGGTGTCATACTGGGAAAAACTATATGGCAAAGGGTCTGCCTGCCGGAACGGACACGCATGAACCGTAATGTGGTCTTTGGTGCCAGGCCAGCGGCAGCATGAAAAGCCGTGCTTATGCAAGAAATGTGGTATTCCAGTGTGTGAAATCGGGAAAAGCCTCAATATTACGGATCCAAAATCAGAATCAGCTCCGATTTGTGCCTTTACCTGCAGGAAATGGCTAGAAGGTAAAAACATCGGACAGGCTCCATGTTTGACCATGAATTCCGAAAAGGAACTGAACAGTCTGTTTGATATGCTCCCGGTTACCCACCCTGCCAAAGCTCCCTACAATATTTTCAAGCAGGCATCCGACACCGTGCGCAGCGGTGTCATTATCGGACTGGGTACCCGCCTTCAGGTGTTCCAAACAAGCTGATCCGCCAGATAACCAGCTACAACGAAATCAATCTGACACAGCCGGGACAGGAAAAGTGTGCCTATTTCTGTATTACCTCAGACCAGGATTCCACCTTTGACTTCCTATCCTCCCTGTTTATGTCCCTTTGTCTTTATCAAGCTGGTTCGATATGCGGACATAAATACGGCTTGAGGCAGGTTCTTCCTGTTCCGGTACATATTCTGGCGAACGAGCTGGCAAACGGCGGCTGCACGATTACCGGAACCTCTACTAAGAAAATCAGTACCATCCGTTCTAGGCATCTGTCCATCGCTGTATCTTCCAGAACCTGCCACAGATGCAGAACCGCTATCCCGCAAACCAGTGGCAGGAAATTATCGCTTTGCGATACGCAGCTGTTCTTAGGATGTACGGATGAGATGACTGCTGAATTTATCTCAAACCGCACCGGAGAAGTGAGTGGCTGTTTCCAGTCAGGCAAAGCAGTTAAATACCTGGCGGGTATCCGATTACACCGGAATACCGGGAAACCCATTCCATCGGAAAGCGTAAGCTGATGACTCGGATGAAGTCCTTCGTCTGCCTTTTTGGATCAGGCCCCTCATCATCCTGCGAGGTCAGAAGGTACTGGAAGGTTGGCAAATACGATTATACCCTTCACCCGAAAGCCAGAAGCTCAAAGCCACCCGTGCAAGCGACCATGTTCCAGCATGGCGGCAGATTCCTGAGACGGAAGAAGCGGACTTTACCAGTCTGATTAAGCCAAACCCAAAAAAGCAAAGGCTCCCAAAAAGGGCAAAGCCTCTTCTGTACCGGAAAATCCGTTTGCAGATGTTCCGGATGACCTGCCATCCCTTTTTCCACCGGACGAGGAATGTACCATAGTAGCAACCGACAAAAATCTATCATGTCATAAATCAAACGAAAAGGAGAATAACACTATGCCTAGAAAAAACAAACAAAAACGGAAGAAAACGTAACGATTGATGCAGCTGTAACCATGCAAACGGAAAGCACCTCACAAAGCTCCGCTTCCTGAAGCAGGTGAAACCTCCACCACTCCCTGCAAAGAAGGCTGCTCCTTCCTCCATCCTGACCCACCAGCTGATGCAGATGTTGAGACACTGGAAAATAAGGAAGATACCATCTGGCATGAACTTCAGAATGCCCACCGCACCCGCAGGTCTTAACCGGAAGCTTAGGCGGTATTGATGGAGGCGGAGGAACCATTGCTGTGATCTATTACAAGGAAATGCGTGTGGTAATCCCGCTTGCAGAAATGATGATCAACCTCGTAGAGGATGAAACCCATAACTACAGGGAACTGGTTCAGAGACAGGGTAAGATTCTCGGAAATATGCTCGGATGTGAAGTTGACTTTATCATCAAGGGACTTGACAATGCTATGCCGCAGCGTGGTAGCCAGCAGAAAGGATGCCATGCACAAGGAAGCGCCAAATCTTCTACCTTCCTGATGCCAACTGGCAACTCCCGTGTCTGCGAAGACCGAACTCGTGCGCAGGCGAGAGTAATCGCCGTTGCGGAAAAAGGTCGTGCGTGTGGAAATCTCGGAGTCGGAATGCTCCATCCTCGCCCGTGAC
>VOFG01002529.1_pt1 | contig 26313 bp, 49 predicted proteins | sample 5384171 | NCBI WGS metagenome assembly VOFG01 (sample SAMN12384726, study PRJNA508395) | human gut metagenome | isolation source: healthy gut F | host: Homo sapiens | reverse complement strand
ACATACCCAGTGCCGCAGGCCAGCATAAGGCCGGTGATCTGTTTTCTCTTGTGTCATGGTATGTAATCTCCCTGTCACTGACCAAATATCTGGTCATTCTTCTGTCATTCGGAAACATGTTTTCCGCATGCCTCCCACTCATGGATCATGCCTGCTCCATCCGTTTCAGCTCCGGCAAAACCGTGCACAGCATCGTGATAAAGCACAAGCTTCCGCCAATCATTGGAAACCGGCTCTGCCAGGAACACGCCATCGGTTCCCATATGCAGCGCGTACGGCATGAAATAAGTCAGCGGAACCACAATAAACACCTTTCAAGCAGCGAGAAAAAGATTGCCTGCTTCTTTTTATTCAGCGATTTAAACGTAGTCTGTCCCATATACTGGAAATCCATGAAAATGAATGCCGCAAAATACTGCTTCAGGGCCGAACCGCATCCTGTATGAGAACCGGATCAGAACTGAACACTCAATCAGCGCCTCCGGAGCCAGAACGATGACACTCCATATCACCGCAGTATAGCCCAGGATCAGAAGTCCCATCACCATGCCCCGCTTTCCCGTACCCGGGCGGACGGCGCGCGCCGTAGTTGTAACCGTCGAGAAGATCCGTCATTGATTGCAGAAATTGGTGTCTCCACCAGCTGACGCACACTGGATACAATCGTCATAACTGAAATGTAAATATCTCCACCTGTAGCGGAAAGCACATGGTTACAACAAATCGTCACCAGACTGTTGGTCAGCTGCGTGATGAAACCAGCCGTGCCAAGACTGACAATTTCTTTCGCATACCCGGCATATTTTGCAAGTTCTGCACTGCGCAAAAACGCACCTTCAGCTCCGCTTTTCCGGTAAGAAAGCGCAGAACAAAGGCTGCCGATAAAACTGAGAAATAACCGCCACTGGCCGCCCCCGCACACCGAATCCCAGCACAAAGATAAACAGCGGATCCAGAACCAGATTGGCCACCGCTCCGATTGCAACGGAAAGCATACCAGCGTCAGGGAATAGCCCTGCGCGTTGATAAATGGGTTCATACCCACCGCGATCATGGACGGCAGTGTACCGAATCATGTACGGCAGGCATAAACCAGTGCCCCTCCGATGCCCCGAACAATATCAGAATCGGGCGTATCAGCAGCATTCCGATTACCATCAGAGCCAATTCGCAAGACAGAGCAGGGAAAAGGGAAGTATTCATAATATCATTCGCTTCCTGCGTCTTTTTTGCCTCTGTGAATGAAAATAACGGTGCGCCGCCACCTCCGTACAGATTCGAAAATGCCGTGATGATCACAATCAGCGAAAGCAAAGCCCCACTGCTCCAAGCGCCGCCGTTCCCACCTCCGAACCGGGGCAATGTAAATGCGGTCCACGATGTTGTAGAGCAGATTTAAAAATCTGGGCCACCAGCATGGGAACCGCCCCTAAGATGTTGCCGGTCACTGTGCCATGTTCAAAAATCAAGTTGTTTCATGTTTCTTTTGTCCTTTTCTTAATTTCTGATTCAGAGTATAACACGGTCTGATTTATCTGAAAAGCATCAAAGTGTTTGAATTTAACGCTTTACGGCAAACTGTCCCGCACACACAGCGTCCCATACCCCACCATCGGATTCGGATACCCGCAATCCCCGGCAGTTTCCTTGCGCTCTCCTCAGATACGCTTTCACCTTCTCTCCATACAAAAACGGATCATTCCCATTCACAATTCCCACTGCATGAGAAGCGCTGCCGCCCCGCTGGCCACGGGTGTGGCAAAGGAGGTTCCGTGACGGACTGATAACCGCCGTTTACCGCCGGGGCCGTGATGTTTACGCCGGGCGCGGCACGTCCGGTTTTACCTGACTGGTCAGGCGGGTGAAGCCGCGGCCGGAGAAATCCGCGTAGGAATTGTAAAGCTGTTGTAAGCTCCACGGTGATGACTTTGGCTGCCGTGGAAGGAATCGTCAGGGTAGTATCGGGCGTGGGGCGAAGAAAGCGGGTTGCCGTGTTCAGGATTCCTGCTGAGGGAAGCCAGAAATCATAGCGACCGCTGACCAGACTGACCGGACTTAAAAAGAAGGTCCAGATTCCTTCCTCCACATAGCTGCCCTCATCCGGGATAAAATCAAAATACAGTTCCTGGCTGTGCTGTAGGGGCCTGGCTTTCCGTAATACAACAGAATCTGCGTTTTCCGGTAACGAAACCGACTGGTCCGAGTTCTTCTGAAAACGGCCCAAAACTGTTCCCGGACGGTGCCTGGAGACTGACCGTAAACTGGTCACTGTAGGCTTTCCAGAGCTGGATGCTGAAGCTGCTTTCATAGGAAGATACTGTGAACTCCACTTCCTCCGTTCTTCGCATCTGCAGCGTCCCGGAGGTATGACCGCTGGCCGCCCCTTCATTGCCGCTTCCCACCAGAATCGTGGTCCGTCCGTAATTTCCTATGTCATCCAGAAAGGTTTCCAACAGACTGGTTCCATCGTGGGAACCGTAGGTATTTCCAAAGCTGATGTTGATGACCAGAGGAAGAAAACGCTCTGCAAAGGAAACCGCGTAGTTGACGGCCCGCATGAGTTCTGTGGTTCTGGGAAAACCGTCCGGGCGGGCAGTGCCAAGCTTCACCACCAGAAGGTCGCTCTCGTAAGCGATGCCGCGGTACATGCCAGGTACAGTGCTGCCGCCCGCAACCCGTTGCTCCGCCCGCCGCTCTCAAAATTCCTTCCGCTGCGCCCCTCTGCTGTCTCCCGCCGCAATCCCAGCCACCGCCGTCCCATGTCCGCTGACATCCGCAGATGAAACCACTTGTCGTGCCGCCTCCTGCTGCCGCCTCCAGCGCGCGGTTGATCTCCGCTTCCGTATAAATCCGGTTCTGCGTCTGATCCCACAGCCCAGTATCCGGGTAGTCCCATCTCCCCGCCGAAATGCCTCATGAAAATAGTCAACCCCGGAATCCAGCACTGCGATCAGCACGCCTCTTCCGCTCAAATATGGCGGTGCCTCCTGCAGCAGATTCACACAAGAGGCTGTCTTTGCCTGGTCAACGGCAAAGAACAGCCTCTTTGGTTTTTCAATATATTCAATTTGCGGCAGCGCGCTGATCAGAGGGATCTGGCTTTCTTTACCGTCAGAATCGCGTACTCGTTGCGCATTTCCTCCACCAGGGCACCAAGCTCCCGCGCCGCCTCCAGACTCCCGGAGTATTTTACGATCAGCTCCCCAGGTCTGTTCCTCCTGGTTGTAGCCAGTCTCCAGTTCGGAAGACCGGCTCCGTTCTTCTGCCGTAGTATCCAGAGAAAGATTTAAAAGGTTTTCCAGTTTCTGATTTACCGGCATCTTTGTACCTGCATACTTTTCATTTATTTTATGTATCCGGTCTGCGAAAATTTCTCATGATTCCGACTATAATTTCAGATTGGCCTTCCCCATTATTTCCTGTTTTGTAATATGGAAAACAATACCTCTTCCACTTTTGCCACATCAATCGGTTTTGCGATATGGGCATTCATACCTTTGAAAGTGCCATTTTTTGTCTTCCTCAAAAGCATTTGCTTTCATGGCCACGATGGGAATACCGGCCTTTTCCGATCGGTCAGGCGCCGGATTGCTTCGGTCGCCTTGTAACCATTGTCAATATCCTGTTTCGGATACGTTTCGATATAGGGTTCTTCCTGAAACCGCTCTACCGGAAATACCAGAGCCGCCCTCTATGTGCTGGCTGCCGCAGTCAGCGCCAATCTGATGCTGGACCTTCTGTTCGTGGCAGGCTTTTCCATGGGAATTGCCGGAGTGGCTGTCGCGCAGCGTCTTCCACTTCGCTTCTCGCCCGCTGGCCCAGGGCGCAGATGACGGAAGTTCCCGGAACCAGAATCTGTTTCTGGTCCTCCGTCTCACAGAGAACGCCGTCTGCCCGCACTTCCAGCCGGTACAACAGTTCTTCGCTCTGGGCGTAAAAATAATGTTCCTTTATCGTGACAGCTCATAGAGCTTCCGGTACTTCTCCTCCAGATACTCCACATAATACCTCGGTTCAAAGTCTTCTCCGGTCAGATCTTTTAAAATTTCCCGGCTGTCTTTCATCTTTCCGTAGCGGTGTACGTGCTTTCTCAAGTACTCCCGGATCACATCCAGCTTTCCTTCCTCCAACAGACGGTCAAAATCCATCTCTTTTTCATCTGGGAGAGCATCTGGGCGCCGAAGGCACTTCCCAGTGCGTAGGACGGGAAGTAGCCGAAGGAGCCCTGGGCCCAGTGGATGTCCTGGAGTACGCCTTCTGTATCATTTTCCGGGCGGATACCCAGGTATTCCTCATATTTGTCCGCCCAGAGCTTCGGAAGCTCCTTCACATCAAGCCTTCCTCAATCAGCATTTTCTCCAGTTCATAACGAACCAGCACATGAAGGCTGTAGGTCAGTTCATCGGCCTCGGTGCGGATCAGGCCCGGCTGTACCTTATTGATGGCGCGGACAAACATTTCTCTTCCCACACCTTTCAGCTGCCCCTGGAACAGTTCTTTCAGTTTTCCGTATACCGGGATCCAGAATGCCTCGCTGCGGCCGATGATGTTCTCAAAGAACCGAGACTGGGACTCATGCATACCCATGGAGGTTCCCTGTCCGGCCGGTGTCTGGCTTAACCGGTCATCAATGCCGAATTCGTAAATGGCATGACCGCTCTCATGGATCACAGAAAATGCCGAAGAATCCACGCGGGATTTGTAATGGTGGTGATGCGCACATCCCTGTTATGCAGGTTTGTGGTAAACGGGTGGGCGCTGACTGCCAGGACTCCCTTGGAAAAATCAAAACCCACATACTTTGCCAGATACTCAGCCAGTTCCCGCTGCTTCTCCTCGGAATAGTCCCCGTCCAGGAAATCATCCTGAATACAGACGGGGCTTTCCATCACCTGCTTTAACAGCGGCACGATATGCTCTTTTAACATGTTGAAAAATCTCATCCAGCTTCTCCATGGTAAAGCCCGGCTCAAAGGAATCCAGCATCACATCGTAAAGCTTCTGCCCGTCCTTCTGGCGGTAGGAAGCAAACTTTTTCTGGTAATCAATGATTTCTTTTAAGACCGGAGCGAAGGAAGCAAAAATCATTTTCCCTGCGCGCCTTCGTCCAGATCCGGGTAGATTTCGAGGTCAGCTCCTGATACGCCCGGTATTCCTCCGGCGGAATGCAGGATACCTCCTCGATGGTGCGCTTTGCGGCTTTCAGGATGGCATAGCGGATGCCTTCTTCCGTGAGTTCGCCATCCGGTGTCTCAACACTGGCTTTCCGGTCAGTTCCCGCAGACACTTGTCCACAAGTTCCTTTACCCGTTCACTCATCATGATCCGCTGATAGGATGATGACAAAACGCCCTGCATCCGCGCTGTGCGGCTCCCGGCCTCCTCCGGTGCCAGTGTCTCCTCGTCCCACTCAAAGAGGATCAGCGCCGTCTCATAGGCCTGGGCTTCCTCCAGATACTCCATCAGTTCTTCATAATCAGAATTTGATTTTTTATTTTCCGTATTCATCTTTTTCTCCTGTCTGCCTGTTTTCCGTGTCTGGCTGCGTATCTGCTGATTCGCTGCCAGCTTTAGTATTCCAGCTCTCCTCTGTATCATGCTCAGTCACAGAATCATTCTCGGTCACGGATTCCGCAGTTTCCGCCATCTTTTTGCAGCTTTTCCTGTAACGATTACTGTTGCGGATACCGTCTGCTCTGTGGCTTCCCATCCTGATATTTTTTCAGACATGTTGTTTTTATTTTTCAGTACTTTTATCCACTCAAATTTTTCATATGCTTCTGATTCGCAGTCGAAACCGGCTGCCATTGCCACATCTCAAGATTTTCTCAGTTGCAAACAGTCTTTCCTGTGAACTGCTCCAAATTTTTACCCACGATAACGATTCAGCGCCGCGAATACTTCCTGGATTCTCGGCTTCGCCAGTCCGCATGGCACATAGGAGCCCGTCAGGCCGTCCCAGCCTTTTGTCTCAATCCGTTTTTGCAATTCTGCCGCAATCTGCCGCAGAGTTTTCCGTCCGTCAGCCAGCTGTTCCAGGGCATGGCGGGTCAGATAAGCCAACGCGGATGTCTGCTCGGAATCCGCCAGCTGCTCTACATAGCGCAGATCCACGGTCTCCCGGTCGATGGAGAAGAATCGCGTCCGAAGGTTTTCACTTTGCTGTGCTCCTGGGCATGATCGCCGCCCCGGCCGCCTCTGCCATGCTCCGGTCTTCCTTTCCCGGCTTTCCGGTCATCCGCACCTTCCAAAGTTCTGGCCCACGTTCCAGACATGACTCCGCCAGAACCACCACGTTCTGCCCTCTCTTCTCTGCGTCCTGCCGCTCTTCCTGCCGCATACGCCTCCGCAAACCCCGGAACTGCAAAGCCCGGTGCCTGCGTTCTCGGTGCCTGATGCTCCCTGCAAAGTGCCTTCACCCGCTCCGTGATCTCCACCGGTTTATAGCAATCCATCTGGATGATGTGGTCCGCGATATAGAAGAACGCTCCGGAGCTTCCCGCTACCAGAATCGTGGACACGCCTGCTTTCTCATACAGATCCCGGGCCCGCTCCAGAAACGGCGTGATGGGCTCTTTTTCCCGGGCGATAATCTGCTGCATCAGCTCGTCCCGGATCATAAAGTTGGTGGCAGAGGTGTCCTCATCAATGAAAAACAGCCTGCTTCCCGCCTCAATGCCTTCCACCACGCCCGCTGCCTGGGAAGTGCTTCCGCTGGCGTCCGGTGTGGAAAAGTTTTCGTATCCTTGCCATTTGGCAGGTCATTGATAAACAGGGAAATATCGGTATTCCGGATGGAACGTCCCTCCTCTGCCCGCAGCTTCACCGCGGTATCGTCTGCCAGAACAAACTCCCGTCCATCCCCCGCGATATGGTCATACACGCCCATCTGCAGAGCGGAAAGCAGCGTGGATTTTCCATGATAGCCGCCACCCACGATCAGCGTGATGCCTTCCGGTACTGCCATGCCGTGAATCTCTCCGTGATGCGGCAGGACAAAGGATGCTTCCATCGTCTTCGGAGAAACAAAGGGAATGCTGTCCTTCATGGGCTGGTCGAAACGCCGCTTTCTCGGCAGAATGGAGCCGTTTGCCACAAAGGCCACCACATTTCGCTCCCGCATCTGACGGCGCAGCGCCGTCTGGTCTTCTGCCAGCCATACCGCCGCCTGCAGCGATTTCCGGTCCCGATTTTTGGCAAAAAAGCTTTTTTCCGCCGCCTTCGGCAGAAAATCAAACAGAATCTTCTCCAGTCCGCCTGCGTCAATGGTTCTTCCGAAAGCCGGAAAGCCCACATGAAAACGCACGGTAATGGTATCCCGGCCGATCTCACAGGCGCTGCGCTCCAGAACCTCCTGCCCGCAGCGGCTGATGGAGATCAGGCCGCTCTTGCCGGACCCTCGCCTGAAAGCTGAACCGCTCCGTCTGGGCAGAAAACAGTCTCGTCAGGTGGTCCTGCAGCGCAATCCGTTTACAATCCTGATCCCGCAGTTCTTCGGAGAATCCAGACAGCTTCCAGGGAATTTCCAGATGAACGGAGGATGGGAGGCGAACGGATCCCCCTGCACATGGTCAATCACCAGCACATAGGTTCCAAACTGATACGCCCCCGGCCAGAGATTTGTAGGCCGGATAACTTTTTTATGGTCAATGGCGCGCAGCATTGTGCGCAGTTCATTCGATGATTTCATGACAAAATCTCCTCATACACGTTTGGGGCTGTCGCACCATTGTCTCCAGAACGTTCCACATATCAGGTTGTACGCATCTCGAACACGCATGTGCGAATGTGACGGATGAAATCCGACACAGGCGAACATGTGTAAGTGAGAGCACGCGAACAACGATATGTGAACGTGTCGGAGACAATGGTGCGACAGCCCCAGCTATTTCTATTTTATAAAGTTTCCGCGATTTTTCTCGCTACATACACACCGCTGGCAGATGCGTGGGACAGGGAATGAGTCACGCCGCTGCCATCGCCGATGATGTAAAGGCCTTTGTGGCGGCTCTCCAGGTTCTCATCCACATCTACTTCCATGTTGTAGAATTTGACTTCCACGCCGTACAGCAGGGGTATCGTCGTTGGCGGTACCAGGCGCGATCTTATCCAGTGCATAGATCATCTCAATGATGCCATCCAGGATACGCTTCGGCAGCACCAGACTTAAATCTCCCGGGGTTGCGGACAGGGTCGGCATGAACATATTTTCCTCAATACGTTTCTGGGTGCTTCGTCTTCCGCGCACCAGGTCACCGAAACGCTGTACAATAACGCCTCCGCCGAGCATATTGGAAAGTCTGGCAATGCTCTCGCCGTATCCGTTGCTGTCCTTGAACGGCTCGGAAAAATGCTTGTGATACAAGCAGTGCGAAGTTGGTATTTTCGGTCTGTTTGGTCGGATCTTCGTAGCTGTGTCCGTTTACGGTTACAATGCCGTTGGTGTTCTCATTTACCACAATACCGCGCGGGTTCATGCGAAGGTGCGCACGTTATCCTCGAACTTCGGTGCGGTATACGATCTTGCTCTCGTAAAGCTCATCGGTCAGATGAGAGAATAATACTGCCGGACTCACGCACACCCAAGTCCACACGGTTGGACTTGGTCGGATATCCAGTTCCGTACAGATCTGCTCCATCCACTACTTCCGCTTCGTCCGACGGAAACCACGCATTTCTCGCAGTCATAGGAAGTCTCGCCTGCCCCACACACGGTAGGTTCCGTCCTCCAGGCTCTCGATGGGTAACCGGGGACTCAAAATAGAAATCCACCTGCTCCTTTTAACTCATCGTAAAGCTGTCCTAACACCACCAGATTGATGTCAGTTCCCAGATGACGCACTGATGCATCCAGCAGCTTTAAGCGGTTCTGGATGCAGACCTTCTTTAAGCTGGTTCCTGCGGTGGAATACATTTTGGTACCCTCGCCGCCGTGGGCCATGTTGATCTCATCCACGTATTCCATGAGCTCGGTGGCTGCTTTTTTGCCGATATACTCGTACAGGGTGCCGCCGAAATCGTTGGTAATGTTATATTTTCCATCAGAGAACGCTCCTGCTCCGCCAAATCCGCTCATGATGGAGCAGGATTTACACTTGATGCAGGCTTTGATCTTGTCACCGTCGATCGGGCAGTGACGCTTCTTTAAGGTATAACCGGAATCAAACACCGCAATCTTTTTGCCGCTGCACTTTTAGTCAGCTCATAAGCAGAATAAATGCCGCCCGGGCCTGCCCCACAATGATCACATCATACTTCATACACTCAATACCTCCTTTTTCTTTCCTAATCTCCCGGTTTCAATCCTGGGCAGAAAAACAGAGAATCCGTTGGATTCCCTGTTCTTACATTCTGTTTCATTTGCCTTGCAAAATCTTAAAAATACTTCTTGCTGCCCCAGAGGTTCGCTTTTTTCAGATCCCGGTATTCGTTATAAGCCTTCTCCAGAATCTGTTTCTCGTTGGAGAATTTCAGAAGGTGGTAAGCCTCATAAAACTTGTAATACCCGGAATCCACAAAATGCTCTTCCTGTTGTGGTTTACTGTAATAACTGTCCGCCATCATTAAATACCAGTGTACGTCTTTCTCCACCATATCCTGCGGCGTATTGAAGGAATAAGAGCTTTTTCCAATGTATTTGATAATGGATGCGCTCACGCCGGTCTCCTCTTTGACTTCCCGAAGAGCCGTCTCTTTGTATTCCTCCCCGGCTTCTACAGTTCCCTTTGGAAGGACCCAGCCCTCATACTTGTTCTTGTAATTCTTATAGAGGACCAGGATCTTGCCGCGAAATATAACCACACCTCCACAGCTCGTTGCTTCTATCATTGCAATTCCTCCTGTTGCGCTGTGCCGGAAAGCACAGCTTTGGTGTGTCGCATAGACTGGTTTTAGTATACCTCGAATTCGGGCAAGTTGCAAGTTTCTATTGTGTTACTTGCAGAGTTCTTTCAAACCCTTTTTACATTTCGTGCTTTGCACGGAAAATCTTCCGCTGATCGGCGGTTCCCGGATCTGGACACCGGTGGCAGCCGCCACCGCCGCCACAATGGCCGGGGATGGCGTGTTAATGACAACCTCTCCGATGGATTTGACACCAAACGGGCCGGTGGGCTCGTAGCTGCTCTCAAATTCCACCTGGATATTACCCACATCCACACGGGTCGGAAGCTTGTACTGCATGAAGGAGTTCTCGTAAACCTGTCCTTTTTTCGGAACGGGTCACATCCTCGAACATGGCCATGCCGATTCCCTGTCCCAGGCCGCCCTCGGTCTGCACCCGGACGATGGCCGGGTTGATCAGGGGTTCCGCCAGTCTACCACTGCCACATAATTGACCAGTTCAAAATCACAGGTTTCCCTTATCCATCTCAATCTCAGCCATGCCGACCATAAACGGTGGCGGGGATACCGGTGAGGAATGGCTCTCGGTAACCTCAAGGGCCTTTCCGTTGTTCGCCATAGCGCGGTTTCCGATATCTTTTAAGCTGATGGAGGCGGAACCGTCCTTTGCAAATACCTGCTCGCCGTCAAAAATCCACCTCTTCCGGCTCTTTTCCCCAGATACTCCGCGCCCTTCTCGGTAATCAGGCGTACCATGGAGTTGGATGCCTTCACAGCCGCCATGCCGGTCAGGTAAGCGGTACTGGACGCGTAGGGCGGAGTCATACGGGGAAACATCGGTGTCTACACCGTGGGACACAATATTTTCCAGATCACAGCCCAGCACATCTGCCGCAATCTGGGCCAGCGTGGTGTCGCAGCCGGTACCCATGTCGGATGCGCCGATCATCATGGTATAGAAGCCGTCATCATTTAACTTTAAAGTGATGGATCCCACATCCAGATTAGAAATGGAAGATCCCTGCATACACATAGCTACACCAACAGAACGGACCTTGCCGTTGCCCATATCACGGCATGGATATTTCTCATCCCAGTGCATCATCTCTTTTGCTCTTGCCATGCAGCGGTCCAGGGGCACAGCTGTTGGCGGTTTCGCCGTAGTAAGCAGGCATGAAATCACCCTCATGTACCATGTTCTTTTCACGCAGCACGGTCGGATCCATCTGTAACTCCCGTGCAAAGCTCGTTGACCGCGGACTCCAGCGCAAACACGCCCTGGGTTGCGCCATAACCACGGTATGCGCCTGCTGACATGGTATTGGTATAAACAACGTCATAACAGAACCGGTAAGCCTTCGGCGTAGAATAGATCGGGATGGATTTGTGCCCGGACAGGCCGACAGTGGTCGGTCCATGCTCACCAAATGCTCCGGTATTGGATAAGGTATACAGGTCGATGGCCTGAAAAATTCCGTTCTCATCCGCACCCGAGGCGCACATGCACTTCCATTTCATGACGCGGAGAAGAAGCAATCTGGGACTCATAACGGGTGTAAATGAGCTTGGCCGGTTTTCCGGTCTTCCAGGTAACCAGTGCGGATAAATTTCGGTTACCACAGTCTGCTTTGCGCCAAAGCCGCCGCCGATTCTCGGCGATCACGCGGACTTTGGACTTCCTGAATGTCAGGCGTGAGGCCACAATACGGCGGCGCACATGGAACGGAACCTGGGTAGAAGAAGTGACATTTAAACGTCCATAACATCCATGGTGGTAAAGGCGGGAAGGTCTCCATCATGGCCTGCTGGTTCGCCTTTACATGGTAGGTGCGGTCAATGACATGGGCGCAGTTTGCCAGGATAGCATCCATCACCATTTCCGTCCTCCGCGGATGCGCAGAGGTTTCGCTTGTTATCTGCTCCTACCGGGCACAGGCTCTTCCAGTTGTCCTCCGGATGTACCAGGATCGGGTTATCCTTCGCGGTGTGGAAATCCAGGACCGGTTCCAACACCTGATATGTTACTTTGATGAGGCGCAAAGCCTTATCAACGGCCTCTTCTGTCTCACCTGCCACGATAGCTACCGCGTCACCCACAAAGCGGACTCTCTGGTCAGCAGCAGGCGGTCATAAGGGCTCGGCTCCGGGTAGGTCTGGCCTGCCATGGTGAAACGCTTCTGGGAACAGTCTTTATAGGTCAGGATTGTCTCGATTCCCTCTACCTTTAAGGCTCTGGAAAGATCAATCTCCTCAATCAGCGCATGGGCGTGGGGGGCTGCGCAGAAGCTTCACGACGAGACAGTCCTTCGGTGCGATATCATCGGTGTAAAGCGGCTTTCCGGAAAGGAGTGCCTTTGCGTCTTTCTTGATCACAGACGCGCCTACATATTTTCTCTTCGGTTCCATGGATTACGCCTCCTTCTTCCGGTTTAAATAGTTTTCCAGGGCACGGATCTGTCGGCATAACCGGTACAGCGGCATAAATTTCCAGCCAGATACTCCCGCACCTCTTCCATGGTCGGGTTTACCAGCTCCCGCTCCATAGCCAGCACATTCATAATGAGTCCCGGACTGCAAAAACCGCACTGATCCGCGCCTTCCTTTGCCAGGAAATCCGCAAATTCCTCGGACTCTTTCTGGTCCCTCCAAGTCGTGATCTCATGCCCGTCAGCTCTGGCTGCCAGCACTGAACAGGAAAGCACCGGCTTTCCATCCAGCCATACAGTACAAAGGCCGCAGTTGGAGGTCTCGCATCCGCGCTTGACGCTATAGCAGCCTTTTCGCGGACAAAATCTAACAGAAGGGTATCTGCTTTGATCTCCTTCCACTTTTTTCCATTTAAGTCAGTCTGATTTTCATGCTTACGCCTCCTCCCCGCTTAACTGTTCCATGAGTCTTCTCACATAGATTTCTGCCAGAGATTTACGGTAATCCGCGCTGCCCCGCAAATTGCTGCCGAAGGAAAACAGGCTGACTGCTTCCTTCGCCTGATCAGAAATCTCGCACCCGGTCTGAACCGGACGGCTTACCAAAGCTGCTTTGGAAGGTCTTGCTCCGACGGAAATGTACCACATATCCTCTTTTTTTTGCTGCCGCAACTGCAATCAGTGGGAAATCCGTCTTAGAACGGCGCTGGCTGACATAAGCTGCCTTCCTGCCGTCCTTTTTTGATGATGATGCGCACCAGGATATCTCGGCTGTATTTCATCTGCGCAAATTCTTCCAGAGAAACGGTTCCGCCTTTATAAAGCTCTACATAGGTGTCAAGAACCATCATGCAGGTAAGAATGTCGGAAAAACCAAAACGTCCAAAAATGCTGCCGCCCACAGTTGCTCCATTGCGGAACTGGGTTCCGACGATCCAGCGAGTGCACTCGCGAAATACGCCGTCAAAGTAACGGTTTAAGCCCTCATGCAGCTCTAACTGTCGCAGGCTGCACATACAGCCAATCCGGAATTCCTCTTCAGTTTCTTCAATTTGGTCAAGTCCAAGACCACTTAAATCGATCACGGCATTCCGGTTTCCGTTTCCCATCTTAAGCCACATCATACCGCCGACCAGCACATTATTTCGTTTCTGGTTCAGCTCATATGCCTGTTCCAGGCTTTCCGCCTTCACATACTCCTTTGCATGAAACATGCGTTTCCTCCTTGTCCTCTAAAATTTTTTGTGTAACACGATATATCTCTATTTTCATCTTGAAAAATAGGTATCAAAAATACTTCTTGCGATCGGCGCCGCCACATGGCCCCGCCCGATCCGGCCTCCTCCACCAGCACGGTGACAACCAGCTTCGGATTCTCCGCCGGGGGCAAACCCGGTAAACCACGCGTGGGTTTCTTTTCCGGTCTCAAATTCCGCAGACCCGGTTTTTCCGGCTACGGAATAGGCATCAGTGCGGACCCCGGAACCGGTTCCATCCGTCACAACACTCCGCATGAACATAGAAAGCGTGGAAGCCTCCTGGAAAGTCATCAGGTTTCCGTAAGCGGAAGGCAGGAATTTCTTTACTTCCTCACCCGCTGCGGATTCCACGTGGTCAATCAGATATGGTTTCATCAGCGTGCCGCCATTAGCAATGGCCGCTGTGATCATGGCATTGTGTAACGGCGTCATCTGGGTGTTGCCCTGACCAATAGCAGTCTGCAACCGCTCCCAGTCCGACGCGCCAGGCCCCATGGCATAAGAGCTCTTGCTGTAAGCCAGCGAAATGGGAAGATCCCGGTTAAACAACAGCTCATCACTGGTCTGCTTCATATGTTCCAGATCCATAGTGAGTCCCAGGCTCGCAAAGGCACCGTTGCAGGAATTGGCAAAGGCCTGCAAAAGTGATTGGTGTCCGTGGGCCGTTCCATGGTAGCAGGAGATCTTGTAGTCTCCATACGCAAAGGAACCGTTACAATCAAAGGTAAAGCCTTCCCAGGTATCGGGATGCTCACGGATATATTCAAGCAGCGTGACGATCTTAAAGGTTGAGCCGGCGGGTAAACCCCCTGGGTCGCACGATTTAACAGCTGTGCCCTCCGTGTTGTCGCCGGAGATCAGGCTCTCCCACTGGCTGCTTAGTTGGTTTGGGTCAAAGCCCGGCTTGAAACCATGGCAAGAATTTTGCCGGTATCGGCTCCATCACCACCACGGCGCCCTTGCGGTCGCCCAGTGCGTCGGAAGCCGCCTGCTGCAGGCCAACGTCCAGCGTGGTCACCACCTGGTCACCCAGATTTTTTTGACATCGGATAACTCATTCACCGCCTGTTCCACCAGGTTCATATGAGAAGCTTAACAGGTAAAAGTTTGCCAGGATTCCAGGCCGGTCTTACCCTGATCCGAATAGCCCACCACATGGGCAAAACAGGCTCCCATACGGATATTCCCGCACCTCGGTCCCATCCTCCGCCACATTGGTCTTCGCCAGCACGGTGCCGTCATTGCTTAAGATCTCACCGCGGATGATGCGGTCGGAGAAAGCTGTCAGGCGCGCGTTGTAGGAATTGTTGATGACCGTCTCACTCTGCACCTGCAGAAAATAGCCGAAATATCCCATCAGGCAGACGAACAGTCCCACCATCACATAGGTGATGCAGAGGATACTTCTGTCTGCTTTCTGTTCTGCTGATTTCTTTCCGGCTGCCCGCTTTTCTGTTGTCTTCTTATCAGTCGAATTCTTCTTCATAGTCCTCCTCATCATTCCGCTTCAGAATGTACAGGCCCTGAATCACCCCGAAAATAATAAAGGTGCTCAAACAGAACTTCCGCCATAGCTGACAAGCGGCAAGGTTACACCGGTAGAAGGAATAAATTTCGTCCTCCGCCCACGGTTAAAAACACCTGAACCGCATAAACCATGGCAAGACCAAGGCGATCAGCTTATAGAACAGAGCCTGCATCCGTGCTGCCAGAAGCACAAACTGCAAAAAAGCAGCCCAGGCAGATGAGCAGCACACAGAGCGCAAAGATTCCACCCAGTTCTTCAGAAATCGCCGCAAATACAAAGTCTTTTTCTACAACTGGGATCTTATAAGGCATGCCCTGGTAAAGTCCCATGCCAAACCAACCGCCCGTGCCGATGGCAAAAAGAGACTGGGTAATCTGGTAACCGCGGTTGTCAATGTCTGCCCAGGGTTTTTCCACGCCGCCACACGGGTACGCACATGACCAAATAGCTGGTATGCTACCACCGACGCTCCACAGCCGCAAAGCAGACCGGAAAACAGATACAGAAAGCTGCCGGTTGCAACAAACAACATCGTCAGGTAAGTCAGGAAAAAAATCAATGCGCTACCAAGATCGCTTGGATAACACCAGCACCAGCACATAGGCCGCCGCCATGGCTGTCGTTTCCGCAATGGTTTTAAACTCGGTATCCCGGTAAAACATGGATGCCACAAAAAATACAAAAATATCTTTACAAACTCTGACGGCTGAAAGGCAATGCCCGCAATATTCACGGAAAGCTGCGCGCCGAAGCTGTTATTTCCGATGATCAGACAACGATCAGCAGCGCCAGGCCAGCAAATCCGTACACCACGGAATCTTCGCCAGCTGCCACAGCCGTTCCATGATAAAGGGAATGATCCAGGTCGCCAGAGCTGATACGGCAACGATGACAAACTGCGGATGGCCTTATCAAAAATCCAGCCTGGTCAGGATTACAAATCAATGCATAAAAAGCATGCACATATTGTTGACCAAAGCCTGGAGCGCAGCGGATAAAACACCTTATAAAGTCCCAGATACACGGCCAGGAATATGACCTGGGCCGCATAAAACAGGATAACCCGCTCATCCTCTGATTTTAAAAACAGCACAGCATACGCCACAAAATGCAGCAGAAACATCGCCACATTCTGCCGGACGCATACCCTTCCCTGCTGCCACGGATCCCGAAACCGGAAATAGCTGAAATTCCAGTAGGTATAGGCCGCGATCAGCAGGATCATCAGGTATTTTGAAACTTCAATGACAATATTTACCATATATTTTATTCTACGCCTCTCTTGAAATGGCCTCGTGTAAAGTCTTTTAACGGATCCTTCGTATCCTCCCCATGCAGGAAATGATCCGCGAAGGCATCCAGGATTTCTTTTGTCTGTTCCGGTGTCTCCAACGTGAATGCAAGACGCAGCGCTCCCGGCGCAAGCCGTCCGATGAGTTTTTCCTGCCCCAGCAGAGACAGCGGACTCGGGTTATAGATCGTGTTGTAACAGAACCGGCAGTGATTCTTCACCGGAAGGTCTTTGCCGGTGCGGTCCTTCATCTTTAAGACCTCCGGCTTTTTGGTACAGCCCCTGGTGGTTCTTACGATACACTGGGCCGACACCATAGCCGGAAGATAACCGTACACATAAAGCTCCATCTCCTCACAGCCCAGTGTCTCCAGTTCCCGGCTGTTTAACTCCAGCGGCAGGGGTCATGCGGAAAATTCCAAGGCTTTCCATCTGTTCTCTTGACAGATGGTTCATGACATAAAGGTTCGCGTCAGACACCATTGGGGTATTGCCCAGACCGTTCTCCTGTAAAAATGGAATCTCATCCAGAGATTTTACCACCAGCTCATCAAAACCAGCTTCTTTCAGGGCGTCCATATGTTTGCGAAAATAGGTTTCTGCTTCCATGCGGAAAATGTGCGGCAGCATCAGGCCGCAGGTTTTTCCGTTGTCGTGACACTCCTGTACCGCGTTCTTCCAGGTTTCGGGCCGAAGCCGCAGGAATCCAGGTAGATGCGGGTAACATCCGGATGGGCGGTAGCAACAGGTAAGAGATTCGGTTCCTCGAGGGAGATGTGAAGGCCACGTGGTTCTTCCGTTGTTTTCCGGCGTTCTGCATTGTCCATGTTTCTGCTGCCTGGCAGGTTCTCTGATTTTGCATGGCAGGAACCCGCTTCCATACTTCCATTCTCGCTCTGCTGCTCAGACCGCTCGTTTTCGCCTTCATCCACGCTGCTAGCCAGTCCTGCTGTCCGGAGAAACGGCTGCAATAACTTCTCTTCCATCTGCTCCAGTGCTTCCCTGCGCAGCTCATTCAGCGCCTGAACAGGCACAAAAACAGTTTCCTTCGATTTCTGCCGTCAGATTTTCAAAGTAGAACGGAGTGTTTCCGGTCTTGTTTAACTGCTTTAACAGTTTGTCCTCTCCCATGGGCTGGTTCTGGGCTGTCTGGACTTCTGTTCCAGTTACCTCCACATAGGGGTTCTGCCCTGCTGCTTCTTCCAAAAGGCGCTCTGGGTCGCTGTACCAGAGAGACAGTTTCAGCGGCTCACCTTCTTTTTACCACTACATGACCGGATAACGGCTCCTGTTTTTCTTCTCCACATAATCCCGGTCCAGACGGTCAAACAACGCCTGATTGCCTTCCCGGAATGCCGGTTTTTCTTTTAAAGCCACCATCTCGCGGCCATTATGATGCTGATAATAGCCATCTGTAAAAACCACCGCGGTCAAAGAGATCCAGAAGCATCTTGCGGTCTGCCGGATCTGCCTTGTACCCATCCCGGCCGTGTTCCAGATAATAATCCACATATTTGCGGTAAATGCTCACAACACCGGCCGTGTAGCGCGGACTCTTCATGCGTCCCCTCAATCTTTAAGGAATAAACGCCGATTCGATGATGTCCGGGAGAATATCCAGGGTGCAGAGGTCTTTCAGGCTTAAGACGTAACGGTCATCCTGAAATGACGTGTTCTGCTGTGCTCCGTGCTGGCTGGCGTTTCCATGTTTTCCCGCTTTCTGCTTGTTGAAATCTGGTCTTCCAGAGTCCTGCTTTCCGTAATTCTGTTTTCCATGGTTCTTCTTTCCCAGACTCTGCTTTCCAGGAATTGGCCTTCTGGCCTCATGTGCTGTTTCCGTCAGCTTCGCATAAGTCTGCTTTGCCGCACTCTGAACAGGCTTTCCGCCTGCCGTCAAAGCACATCGTAAGTCTGCAAGGGCTGCGCGCACCGACCACGGTTGCCGCTGCGTCCGCCGATCAGGCTGCTTAACAGGCACTGGCCTGAATAGCAGTAGCACAGTGCGCCATGCACGAAACTCTCAATCTCCACATCCACATGGTCGCGAATCTGCGCAATCTCCTGAAGGGATAATTCTCTCGCCGTTACTACGCGGGTAGCACCCATCTCTTTTTAAGATTTTGGCACTGCGCCAGCCAGTCACGGTCATCTGGGTGCTTGCGTGGATCGGAAGATCCGGAAAATGCTCGCGGATGAACTTCCAGACACCAAGATCCTGCACGATCACCGCATCCAGTCCCCGTTCATAATACGGCTTTAAAAAGTCATAAAGCTGGTCCAGTTCCTCTTTCTTCACCAATGTATTAACCGTCATGTAAAGACGGCACCCGTGAATGCGCGTAATCGATGGCCTCCAGAAACCGGTCTTCTTCCGGGTTATCTGCGTAAGCCCGGGCACCAAACCGGCTGCCACCCATATATATTGCATCGGCACCAGCATGAACCGCCGCCATCATACTCTCTATTGACCCGGCCGGCCAGGATTTCTACACGTGAATTCAAAATTTCCTCCTCATACTAAATTTGAAGCAGGAACTGTCGCAACATTGGCCCCAGAACGTTCCGCATATCATGTTGTACGCATCTCGAACACGCATGTACGAATGTGACGGATACAATCCGGCACAGGCGAACATGTGTAAGTGAGGGCAAGCGAACAACGATATGGGAACGTGTCGGGGACAATGTTGCATTGTTCCACGTTTTCAAAAAAAAAGGGAGTTCCGATTGTTTTTCAACACCTTCACCCCCTTTTTGCTGTACTGCTTAACGGATAAAATGACGGTTCGGATGCGTTGCCGCAGCTAAAGCTGCCTTAAACGCTGCCTGTTTTGCCATTTCATCTGCTTTTTCTGTTCTTCTGGCGTTTTACGGTCTTTGGCAGAATGGATGCCACCAGTTCCTTCACTGCTGCCACCTCTGCCGCTGCGGAATCTGCTTCATGTTTCGTATCTGTGGTTACAACTTCTGTTTTCGTTTCCTCTCCAGATGCAGTTTCCTGAACTTCTGTCTCTGTGATTGCTGCTTCCTGTTCTTCAACAAATTCCTCAGCTGTTTCTACTCGCTCCGCTGTTACTGCGGCCTGTTTCAGAGTTTCCAGATCTATCTGAGTCTGCTCCAGTTTCTGCTTTGCCTGAAGCAGTTCCTGGCGGATGCGCTCATTTTCTTCTTGCGCCGCTTTCAAATTACTCTCAGCCCTTGTCGCTGTCTCGCGTGCCGTTTCCAGCTCATGCGCCTTATTTTCTGCCAATTCGCGAACTGTTTCCAGTTCACCGGCCATCTTCTGTTTTCCTCACGAGCCTCATCCAGCTCCATGACCGTCATTTCATTTTTATCACTCGCCTGGGAAAGCTGTTGTTTTGCAGCTTCTGCTTCGCTTCTTGCCTGTGCAAGCTCCTGCTTTACAGTTTCTGCCGACGCTTTTGCCTGAACAAGTTCCTGACTTGCAGCTTCTGCATTTGCTTGCATCTGGCTAAGTTCCTGCTTTACAGCTTCCGCCTCACTTCTTGCCTGCGCAAGCTCCTGCTTTACAGCTTCCGCCTCACTTCTTGCCTGAGTCAGCTCCTCTTTCGCGGTTTCCGCCTCATGTTTCACCTGCCCCAGCTCCTGAATGGAAGTTGCATTCTTTAGATGAGCCTGCTGCAGTTCCTGCTCAGCGGCATCCTGCTCGGAATGTAACTGTACCAGTTTCTGGCGCGCTTCCTCCAGTTCACGGCTCAGTTGCTCTGCCTCTGCTGCTTTCGCTTCCAGATTCTGTTTTGCTGACTCTGCTTCAGCTCTGGCACTTTCCACTTCGGCATTGGCACGCTCTGCCTCTGCCCTTGCAGCTTCTGCCTCTGCATTGGCCTGCTCTGTTTCTGCCTTTGCAGCAGCCAGTTCCTGTTTCCCGCTCTCACAGCGGTTTTTCAGGGATTCGATTTCCTGAGATGCCGTCTCCAGCTTCTCCTTCGCTGCTTCCAGCTCTTCCCGGTCTTTGAGGGGAGCGGCCTTCGCCACTTCCAGTTCTCTGGACTGGGTCTCAAACTTCATCTGGGTCGTGATCAGCTCATGCTTTAAGCTGTATGCGTCTTTCTCCAGTTCTTCCTTCTGATGCTCCAGATCGTTCGCGCGCATCTGCTCTTTAAAATAGTCATCCGAAAGATTCAGCTGAATCGTCAAATTCTGATATTCTGGGCTCTGTCTGGAAAAACCATCCAGTTTGCGGACTTCTCCAATCTTCTCATTCAGATAAGCGGCAACCTGTCTTAAATACGCTTCATCTTCCGTACCGCCCAATGTAAAAACAGTTCCATCTATAAAAAACTTCCGTATAATTTTTCTGTTCCATGAAATTTCCTTATAAATCATCAAAATTAAATTGTTATTCGCCATAGCCATGCAATCAGGCTTCTGGTTTTCTTGCACTTGTCACATTTTAACATATTCCCACCGTATCAACAAGAGTGTTTCCCACAGTTTCTCATTTTGTGTTTTCGGAAAAATGTGCTAAAATCCACAAATCCGGAGAATTCTGCCCTCATATTGTCACGCATCAATTCTCCGGATTTCTATTTCCTTTATTTTTGTTTTTACATTATGCAAGCCATGCCATCACAGTTGCCTTCGTTTTACACCGAATGCCCTTCATACGGGATATCCAGATGCTGGTAAGCCAACGGTTATTGCCACTCTTCCGCGGGTGTACGGTTTAAGAACCCATTCATCAGAAGATATGGCTCATACACATCTTCCAGCGTGCCAGCATCCTCACCAAGCGCTGCTGCTAGAGTTTCCAGTCCTACCGGGCCGCCGCCAAATTTTTCAATCATCATGAGAAGGATGCTCCGGTCGTTATTATCAAGACCGACCTTGTCTACATCCAGAATGTCCAGCGCAAAGTCCGCAACCTGCTTGGTGATGACTCCGTCGTATTTGACCTGAGCAAAGTCCCGCACGCGTTTCAGCAGGCGGTTGGCCAGACGCGGCGTACCTCTGGAACGCCTTGCAATCTCCGCAGCTCCCTCCGGCTCAATACCGACCCCCAGCACCTCGGCAGACCGCTCTACAATAATCTGCAGCTCTTTGGGTGTATAAAACTCCAGTTTCTGGACCACACCAAAACGGTCACGCAACGGAGCCGTCAGAAGACCGGCCCTAGTAGTTGCGCCAACCAAAGTAAAAATGCGGCAGATCCAGGCGGATGGAACGGGCCGAAGATTCCTTGCCCAGCATGATATCGATGGCGAAGTCCTCCATTGCCGGGTAGAGAACCTCCTCTACCTGACGGTTCAGGCGGTGGATCTCGTCCACAAAAAGGATATCTCCCTCCTGAAGATTGTTCAGGATTGCTGCCATTTCACCTCGGTTTCTCAATAGCTGGACCGGAAGTAACCTTCATGTGTACGCCCATCTCATTGGCAATGATCCCGGAAAGCGTGGTCTTGCCCAGTCCCGGCGGGCCGTAAACAGCACATGATCCAGCGACTCCCCCGCGCGCTTTTGCCGCATCTATGTATACTTTTTAAATTGTTTTTGATCTTTTCCTGACCGATATACTCGGCTAACATCTGGGGCGGAGATTCGGCTCTATGACCTTGTCCTCTTCTGTCACCTCAGTGGTAATGATCCGTCGTTCCATTTTGTACTCCAATTATGTTCTATAATTACAGGTTCCAGCAGTCCCTGTTTTCCAATTTCCAGCGGTAACTGTTCAGTACCCTCACAGTTACTTCCAGCGTACAGTTTCCTTCAAAATTCCGCAGCAATGCAAATCTAGAATGCCAGGAATTTCAGTGAAGCCTTCAGAACTGCTTCGAATTCATATCTTCCGTGATGGTTACCTGACGCACTGCCTTTGTAGCTTCTGTCGGAGAATAGCCCAGGGCAACCAGTGCTTCAATTGCCTCTTTTCCTGCGCCGTCCACACCGGAAGCTGCTGCCGTAACCGCTGCTTCCACCTGGCCTCCTGCAAACTGCAGCGGCAGCACATCGTCCATGCTGACCTTATCTTTCAAGTCCAGAATTACCCGCTTTTGCTGTCTTGGGTCCAATTCCTGGTGCTTTTGCGATGGCCTTGGAATCTTCCGCTATGATGGCCATGCGAAGATCATCCGGGCTAAGGGAAGAAAGAATCCCCCAAAGCTGCCTTGGGGCCAATGCCGGTCACCAAGAAGCGGGTTAAACATCTTCAGATCCTGACGGCTGAAAAAAGCCGTACAGCGTCATGGAATCTTCCTTCACCTGAAAGGAAGTGTAAACCTTAATCTGCCTCACCCACATGCGGAAGCCGGTCCAGAACCGACAGCGGAACATGAATGTTCCACCCAATGCCGCCCGACTCCACCACAATGGTATCTTCCCAGTATTCTTCCAACGTTCCTTTTATATATGAAAACAAATTTCTGTCCTGACCTTTCCTGATTTTGTATTGCGAACTGTAATCTTTTTCCTCATTCTAACATACAGGCCGGAGGATGCAAGACAAATATCGAACAGACATTCTATTTTTTCTTTTAGATGATTTCTGTTTCACCTTGCCAGAATCGCAACATTCTCTTGCCACAAACTACTCTCTTTTTTTCAATACTAAGCCTCGCCCAATATGATCCGGATCAGGCTCTTTTCCAGCATCATGGTCCGGTTCCATGGATTTAAAATCACGCCCTCAATTTCCGGTACTGTCAGTGCAGTTCTGAAAATCTGTTCCAGATCCGCCAGAAACGTAGACTTCACCTGATCCCTCGCCACGCAGTTCCTCATCAAAACTGGTAAATGCCACCCACCACACCTTCCCATCTGCAGTTTTCACCGCCTGGATCTGCATGGAGTTGCCGGAGTTGCGTTCTGCTCCTGCGGCATGTCCACTGCGCAAGGATTACCTGCCTTTCTCCCGCATCCGCATCGAACCACCGTCAGCGCATGCGCCAGCAGTTTCCTCACCGGTTCCTGCTGCCGCCGCGATGGCCTCTTCCATTTTCTCATTGCCGATCAGGCCTTCATCTCTTGTTGTGTTCTCTGATGTACTCATAATCCTGTCTCACTTTTCCTACGTTCAGATACCTTGAATGTACATTTTTATCGTTCAAAGGCATCACTTCTGACGTAATGTGTTTTTCGTCCAGCTCCCATTTTTGCCAATGTTCCATCGACCACAAGTTTTTTTAATGCTGCTTCTACAGAAGAACTTCCCAGACTCGGACATGAAATCAAAACCTCCTGCTTTGTAACAAATGTTCCAAATTTTGTTTACAGCATATTCTTTCACCAAATCATAAGCAGTACTTTTTGCCCCAGCACGGTTTACCATCGTTATGCGTTCTCGAACTCACACGATAGCAGATAAAATAATACCAAGCATATACTTGATAAAATGGTTTCGGATCGTTTCTTCCTCATGCCATCTGAAATCCGCAAGGGCAAGAGCCTCATAATAAGCATCCTTCGTATCTGCAATTGCCTTTTCTATACTGATATATTGACCAACTACGTATCCACTTCTATACAACAACAATAGCGTCAAAAGCCTGCTCATTCTTCCATTTCCATCATTAAATGGATGTATACAAAGAAATCCAAAAATAAAAACGGAATCAAAATCAGTGGATCCACCTGTTCTTTTTCCAATGTTCGCTGATAACTTTCACAGATCATCGCAATAGCATCTGGTGTCTCATATGGCTCTAATGGACGAAATAAAACCTGTCTCTCTCCCATTTGGAAGCATAGCATCAATTTCATTGGGCGTCGTCTTAAATTGTCCACCATATGATAATGATGTATATTTTAAAAGATCTCTGTGCATTTGCAAAATATAATTTGGACGTACAGGTATCATACTATAATTTTCATGTACCAGATTAAGCACATTCCGATATCCTAATATTTCACTTTCTTCCCGGTTCTGAGGCGTTGTTTTGTCTTCCACCAACTGCTTCAATCATTGAATTTGTAGTCACAATACCTTCAATACGGTTTGATGCTTCTGTACTCTGTACTTTTGCAATTTGTACCAACCTATTTAATTCAACTGGTTTTTGTCTGATGTAAAGTTCCTGTTTTCCTTTATATTCATGAATTTGGCAACATATAATAAAATTTCGTTATCCCACTGTTCGAGTAACGAGTTTACTATAATCAAAATTTCTCACTAATTCCTCCTTTCTCCCAGACCACCTCTTCTTTCTCCCAATTATATGTACATTTTGGGAGAAAAACAATCCTGTTGGGGGAGAAAACAAAACCTGCTCAACGCCATTAATTGATACTTATTCTAAAATAGAGCCTTTGTTTTTCACGCAAATCATTCACTGCATCTACGGAATAATATACAGCAGATGTATTTGCCATAAAAATCGCCTCCTTTCTATATCATATTCCCATTCGCTTGCATTTGCAGGCATTTGCTGCACTGTTTTATTTTCAATTTCTGACTTTCATAAAATAACAGCCCCTTCACCAGTGCACTTATTCTAATTTATATATTTCTGTATAAGTTCCAAATTACATACAATCAGGTCAGATTGGCCAGTGATCTCATAACCAGATCAATATCCTGATTTTCCAGTTCCTGAATGATATGCAGATATGTTTTCTGTGTTGTGGGTCATGCTTGCGTGTCCGAGTCTTCTGGCTACGCTTCCAATGGATACGCCTGCAAAAAAGAAGAATCGAAGCATGCGTATGACGCAGTCCGTGAACCGAAATTGTGGATATCTGCAGTTTTTTGCGGTATCGTTCCAAAATTCCATTAACCGTGGAATTATAAAACCGGCTCATATTCTTCCTGCTTCTTCACAAAAATTGGCTCCTCTGGCTGGAGATTTTTGGTCAGCTCCCGCAAACTGCATAACCGTCTGCCAGTCGATCTGAATTTTCCGTACAGATGACTTGTTTTTGTTGGAAGGAAGCCACCGTTTCCCTTGTAATTCCACTGTTTTGCTGATTGATAATGTCTGATGCGCGAAGTCAAAATCCTTCGGTGTAAGCGCAAGCGCCTCAGAAAAAACGTATTCCGGTTTTTGCCACAAGTAAGATAAACCAGTCCCAGTTCACTTCTTTTCCAAGATCCAGGCTTTTTTAAAAAGTGTATGCAGTTCAAACTGATTCAGATATTTGATTTTCTTTTTCTGCCGGTGTCTTTCCCTTAATAATCACTTTCCGGGTTGGATCCCGGTCGATCAGGCCTTCGTCTACAGCGTCCAGAATCGCGCCCTTTAACTGATGATGAAAATCCATGGTTGTCTGTCTCTCATGATGCTGCGCATAGTCATTGATCAGCTGCTGATACGTAATTCTTGTCATATTGCATAACTGCAATTCCGGAACCAGCTTTTTCAGCCATGCCTGCGTCATTTTATATTTTGCAAGCGTTACCTCACGAATCGCCCCCTCTTTGTATACCTGAACCCACTGGGCATAATAATCAACAAATAAAGCCGTTGTTTTGTTTCATCGAGCATAAGCTAAACCTCCTGTTTTCTCACACTGATGAAGGGCTCCTACTCCTTTGCAGATTCTTTCTTCCAGTTTTCCGGCTCCGGAATGTCCATTCCACCTTCCAGTAAAAAAACTGGGTAAGCATTGAATCCACACGATTGTTCACCCGAAACATAGGCATTTTCTTTCCTTCCACCGCAGTAAAAATACTCCTGTGCCTGTTCCTTTACCACGGTTGCCTTTAACGCATCAAACCGTCCGTAGTCATTGATATTTTCTTTGTGATATTCAGCTTTAACAATTCGCGGATTATTTCTTCCGAGCATCCGAAATACCGACAAAGCCGACGGATCTGTTCCGTTTTCTCGTTATTCGAATACATGACAATGTAATCCTGCAGTGTATATCCAGGACGCAATGATACATCTCCAGTCTGTACATCATGTAAAAATAAGTTTGCAAACTTCTGATCTTCCTGGGATAAAAAAGCAAAGGATTTATGTAATTCTTCCAGTGTCTGATCCAAAACCTCCTGAGGGACGCCCGGCTGTT
>VOFG01004094.1_pt1 | contig 26323 bp, 38 predicted proteins | sample 5384171 | NCBI WGS metagenome assembly VOFG01 (sample SAMN12384726, study PRJNA508395) | human gut metagenome | isolation source: healthy gut F | host: Homo sapiens | reverse complement strand
TATATCGCCGAGCGGCTCATGTCCCGGCGGGTGCAGCTTGTGGTCATCGGCACGGGCGAAGAAAATACGAGTGGTTCCTGCGGGGACTTCAGGAGCGGTTCGGGCGGCAGGTGAGCGTGAATCTGTGTTTCAGCGCGGACCTTGCAAACGTCGTGTACGCGGGGGCAGACCTCATCTGATGCCGTCGAAGTCTGAGCCGTGCGGGCTTTCGCAGCTGATGGCGATGCGCTTCGGCGCGGTGCCGGTCGTGAACGCGACGGGCGGCCTTAAAGATACGGTTCCGCCCTATGAAGGGCCCGAGAGCGAGGGACGCGGCTTTACGTTCCAGAGCTATAACGCCGACGACTTCCTCGCCTCCATCGACCGGGCGCTGGCGCTTTACTATGACGCACCGGAGCAGCGGCAGGAGCTCGTGCGGCACGATATGTCGCAGGATCTTTGGCTGGGACAAGGGCGCGGAAAGCTACATGGCGCTCTATCACAAAGCATTGGGGACAAGGCATGACAAAGGAAATGCTGCATCAGCTGGTAGAAGAGACGTGTCTTCGCATGTTTGGCTGCGAGCTGCGCGAGGCGACAGAAAAGCAGGCCTATCGCGCGCTCTGCGTGACGGTGCGGATGATGCTGGAGGACAAGCAGCGCGCGTTTCAGGCAGAAACCAAGGAAAAAGAGCGCAAGCAGGTCTACTATATGTCGATGGAGTTCCTTGTCGGCACGTCGCTTCGAACAATCTCTTTAATTTGGGGCTTTACAGCGAGGCAGACGAGGTTTTAAAGGAGCTCGGGTTCTCGCTTCCGAAGCTCTGAGAGATGGAACCGGACGCAGGTCTTGGAAACGGCGGCCTGGGGCGTCTCGCTTCCTGCTATATGGACGCGGCGACGGGACTTGAAGTACCCGGTGACGGGCTTTTCGATTCGCTATGAGTTCGGCATTTTCAAGCAGAAGATCGTCGACGGCTGGCAGATCGAGTTCCCGGACGACTGGCTGGGGCTGGGCGATGTGTGGCTGCGCACGAGAGAAGACGACGCGGTCGAGGTGCGCTTCGGCGGAACGGTGCATGAGTGGATGGACCACGGCAAGTTCAAGGCCGCGCAGGTGGGCTATCAGTCGGTGATGGCCGTGCCGCACGATTTATATTTCGGGCTATCACGCAGACGCAGCAAACAAGCTGACGCTCTGGTCGGCAACGGTGCCGCACGGGTTTGACATGGCGGCGTTTTCGCGCGGCGATTATGCGCGGGCGCTCGAGCAGAACACGATGGCGGAGACGATCTCGAAGGTTCTGTATCCGGCGGACGATCATATCGAGGGAAAGCGGCTCCGGCTCAAGCAGCAGTATCTGCTGGTGTCCGCGTCGCTGCAGACGATTTTAAAGGAGCACTGCAAGCAGTACGGCACGCTTACGAACCTTGCAGACAAAGTGGCTGTGCATATTAACGACACGCACCCGGCGCTCTGTGTGCCGGAGCTGATGCGGCTGCTCGTCGACCAGTATGAAATGGGCTGGGACGAGGCTTGGGACATCACGTGCAAGTGCCTTTCCTACACGAACCATACGGTTATGGCCGAGGCGCTCGAGCACTGGCAGATCGATCTGTTCCGCGAGCAGCTGCCGCGCGAGATCGACCGGCGGACGCCCAGCAACCAATTGCAGCTGGCGTATCCGGCGACTGGGCAAAGATCGACTACATGGCATTATCTCCGGCGGCGAGGGTGCGGATGAAGCAAATCTATCTGGCGGCGTGCCACAAAGGTGAACTGGCGTGTCGCAGCTGCGCCGCAGATTTTGAGAGACGGCATTTTTCGGGACTACGCGCAGTTGGGCAAAGGCCGTTTTATCAACGTCAAAACGGCATTGCCTACAGACGTTGGCTTTCAAACGAACCGGCTTTGACCCGGTATCCACGGAGCTCATCGGAAGCGGATTTACGAAGGACGCGCGGGAGCTCGAAGCTGATGAGCTTCACGATAACGAAAGGTTCTCGCGAAGCTTCGCGCGATCAAATTGGAGAACAAGAAGCGGTTGGCGGCGTATGGCAGGCCGCCAGCAATTGAGACAGCCCAGGAGCCTTTTTTGACGTGTGGGTCAAGCGGCTGCATGAGTATAAGCGGCTTCTGAACGTGCTGCATATTTTAAGGCTGTACCTGGAGATCAAGGACAACCCGCAGATGGAGGTAACGCCGCGCACGTTTATTTTTGCGGCCAAGGCCTCCCGGCCGGCTATCAGATGGCAAAGCGGATCATTTCACTCATTGTCGCGGTTGCGGACATGGTGAACGCCGACCCGGCGATGCACGGAAAGCTCAAGGTCGTGTTCATTGAGGACTACAAGGTGTCTCTTGCCGAGATCATCATTCCGGCGGCGGATATCTCGAGCAGATCTCCGTTGCGGGCAAGGAAGCGTCCGGCACGGGCAACATGAAGCTGATGATCAACGGCGCGGTGACGCTTGGGACGCTTGACGGCGCAAATGTCGAAATCTGCCAGCAGGTGGGAGAGGAGAACATGTTCCTCTTCGGTCTGCATGCCGAGCAGGTCGAGGCGCTGTGGAGAAGCGGCTATGACCCGAGAGCGTATCTGACGGAGCCTTTGAACTGGTCTGAACCTTTCTGACCTCCGGCGCGCTCGGCGGCAAGAAGTTTGAGTGACATCGTCCAGAGCCTGACCTCCAACCACTTCGGCACGGCGGATGGGTATATGACGGTGGCGGACTTTGAGAGCTACTGCCGGCGCAGCAGCGGGTTGGCGCGGTGTGGGACCAGCGGAAATTTGGCAACATGTCGCTTACGAACATCGCGAAGGCGGGCATTTCTCGTCGACCGCGCGGTGGAGCAGTACGCGGAAGAAATCTGGAATCTGGACTAAGAAGTAATGCGAATTTTATTTGACAGCAAGCTATCCCAATTCAAGACCCCTGTTCGGGACGCTGCGGCCGGGAGAAGACTGCCGCCTGCGGGTGGATATTCCGGTCTCTTGCCGGACGGTAAGAGCCGAGGTGCGGTTTTTTGCGGGAGGACGGTGTGACGGAGGCATTTTCCGCGCGCCGCTTCGAAGACGGAGGGAAATGAGCTCTACGAGGCGTGGGCGGGGAATTTTCGCTTTGAAACTGCGGGACTTTATTTCTACTATTTTTTCATCACGACGCAGAACGAGGCCTTCCGGCTCATGAAGCAGGGAAACGACACGAACATCGAGGCGGGCGATCTGTGGCAGGTCAGCTGCGTGGAGGAACGGTACCCTGCGCCGGAGTATGCAAAGGGCGCGGTCATGTATCAGATTTTTCCCGACCGGTTTTATCAGGCGGGAGCTGCGACTGCGCGGAGAAGCTCCAGCCCTATTGGGTGCATGAAGACAAGCATGATATGCCCGTGTATCTGCCGGATGCGAACGGCAAGGTCTGGAACAACGACTTTACGGCGGCAATCTGAACGGCATACGCGAAAAAGCTTTCCTATTTGCAGGAGCTTGGCGTGGAGCTTTTTGTATCTGAACCCGATCTTCTTCGCGTTTTCGACGCACCGGTACGACACGTGCGACTATGGGCGCATTGACCCGATGCTGGGAACAGAGGACGATTTCCGGGCGCTGTGCGCGGGAGGCGCACGCACGGGGATGCGGGTGATTTTGGACGGCGTGTTTTCCCACGTGGGATGCAGGAGCCGGTATTTTCAGGAGGCCATCTCGGACCCGAACTCCAAATACCGCGACTGGTTCGACTTCAAGCACTATCCGGACACCTACACCAGCTGGTGGGGCATTACGGATCTTCCGTGCGTGAAAAAAGACAACGAGGACTTTCTGCGGTATATCATTGACGGTGAGGACGCTATCGCGGTCCACTGGCTGCGCGCGGGCGCGGACGGGTGGCGGCTTGACGTGGTTGACGAGCTGCCGGATAGCTTTGTGATGCGGCTGCGAAACAGAATCCGGGCGGAAAAGCCGGACGCGCTGCTCATCGGAGAAGTCTGGGAGGATGCGTCCAACAAGATCGCCTACGGTGTTCGGCGGCGGTATTTTGTCGACCGGGAGCTAGACTCCGTGATGAACTACCCGTGGCAGAAGGAGATTCTCCGGTTTGTGCGCGGGGAAGCAGACGGAAGCGATTTGGGCGAGCGGATCATGACGCTGGCGGAAAAATTATCCGGCGGATGTACTCGCCTGCGTGATGAACATTTTTTATCGACCCACGACACGCCCCGGGCCATCAACGCGCTTCTTGACCCGAGAGACGGCGACCGGGCGGAGCTTGCCAAGCGGCAGTTTTCGCAGGAAGACCTGGCGCGCGGAAAAGAGCTTTTGCGCATGGCGGCGTTCTTGCAGTTTACGCTCCCGGGCATTGCCTGCATTTATTACGGAGACGAGGCCGGAATGACCGGCTACGCGACCCTTCAACCGGCGGTTCTATCCGTGGGGCGAGGAGGACGAGAGCCTTGTCGCGTTTTACCGGACGCTCTCAAAGCTTAAAAGGACGCTTCCGGCGCTGAAAACCGGCGACGTGACGGTTTTGGAGGCGGGAAACGGACGGCTGATGTTTTTGCGGAGGACGAAGGAGCAGACGCTCTGCGTGTGCTGCAACAAATCGCGCAAGATATGGGAGCTGAACGCTCCGGGCGAGGTCCTGATGGGCGGCGGCATTGCCTCCCTGCTGCCCGGGAAGGTGCGCCTCGGAGAGGGCGGATACTGCCTTGTCACGCGCGAGGGACGCAAGATGTTGTAAGAAAATGCAAGCCTGACCGCAAGATAATACTTTACAAATATCCGGGCGGACGGTATAATGGATCTGATAACAGGATACCGCCATCTTGTGTCTGGACGCGGGGGCTTTCGAGTACGCGGACAGAGGAAACGGAAGTAAAAAGACGCCGCCCGGCACTGTATGCACGAGTCTGAACGCATAGGCGAAAGCCGGTCAATGGGAAACCGAGAAGGCTGCGCAAGGACGCGGGGGAAGCCCCGGACGTGTGAGTCAGGAGACCTGCAAGGTGGTTGTATGCGGCGCTGCGGGAAAAAGGCGGCGGGCATACAGTTTGCGCAGAAAAACGGCTGCTGCACCGATTGGGTGCGGCAGCTTTTGTTTGCGGAAGGCTTCGAAGGCAGGGGCTTGGTCTCCGGGAAGACAGGCGAAATACGCCGGGAACATGGAGGAAGGTATGAAGAAGAGAATTGTCTCGCTGGTGCTGGCGCTGGTTCTGGTGCTCGGGCTGCTGCCGGGGCCTGTGATGGCCGCGTGGCCCAGCTTCCGGGGAAACGGAAGCAACATGGGCATTACAGACGTGCAGACGCCCGCGCCTGACTATGCAAAGCTCCAATGGGCGGCTAAAATCGGCACGTCGGCGGAAAGCATGACGACAAGCACCGTCTATGCCGGGCAGCCGGTCGTGGAGGGTGAGTTTGTCTATGCGACGGCGGGGCGGACGCTTTATAAGATCAAGGCGCTGGACGGAAGCGTGGCCGTGCAGCAGGTGATGGACGGAAGGACCGTTTCGGCACGATCCCGCCGACGATCGCCGGGGACACGATCTATGTGGCGCTGGACGGCGGCATGGTCGAGGCATTCAACAAGGATACGCTCGCGAAGAAATGGACGATTGGCGGGCTTTCCGCCGGAGGGCAGAACAGCTGCCCGGTTCTGGTGTCCGAAGGCCGGGTCTACACGGGATTTTATGATTCGGAGACCGGCACACAGAACTATGTCTGCCTGACGACGGCGGGAAAGCACGTCTGGAGCTATGAAAACGCGGGCGGCTTTACTGGGCCGGCGCGGTCGCGGTCGGGGACTATATTTTGTCGGCACGGACGACGGGGAGCCAAGCGGCGCAAGCGGAACCTCGCGCATTTTGAGCTTCCGCAAGGATGAAACGAGCCAGAACCCCGTTCCCAAGGCGTGTAAGCTCGAGGCTCGGCGACCAGAGAAGCTCGCTCGCGTATTCCGAACAGACCGGACGGATTTATTTTACGACGAAGGGCGGATATCTCTGCTCGGCGAAGGTGGACGGCACGACCGGTACGCTCACGGAGCTCAAGACGTGCCTTCCCTCAGCATGGGAAGCACGAGCACGCCGGTCTATTATAAGGGCTATGTCTACGTCGGAACCGGCACGGGGCCGGGGCCGAGCGGTGGGTTTGCCATTGTGAAGGAGAACGCGCAGACGGGTGATCTGACGCTCCAAAGGGAGCTCACGATGCCCGGCAGCACGCAGGGCTCGCCCCTTCTGAGCACAGCGCGGGAGGCGGAGGGTATCTCTATTTCTATGAATGCGCAAACTATAAGCCGGGCGGGCTTATCTGCATCCGCGTGAACGCGAATCGCCCGGAGAGCACGACCGCGTCGGACGTCTTTACGATCTTTGACGCGGCGGATTATCCGGAGTACTGCGCGGCAAGCCCGGTCTGCGGAGACGACGGCACCATCTATTACAAAAACGACTCCGGCTATCTGTTCGCGGTCGCGAAAACGCGAGGCTCCGGCGGTCAAGTTTACCCGGCATCCGCAGCGCGGCATATGCGCCCGGCAAGACGGCGCAGGCCCTTACGGTGGACGGCAGTGGCGGCAGACAATGCGGCGCTCAGCCATCAGTGGGAGAAGTCTTCAGATGAAAAAAAAGCTGGACGGCCATCGACCGTGCGACGACGAGCAGCTATGTCCCGGAAATTCCGGCAAAAATCGAGGGCGAGCAGGTAACCTATTACCGCTGCAGGTGATGTCTACCCTGAACGGGAAGACGGCGTGGGATGTGTCGCACACGGCGGCCATCACGGTCAAAGGCGCTCAGTGCGGACACGACGATTTCCTATATTGTGACCGACGGCAATGAAGAACCGACAGGCACACCGGCGAAGGCTTCGGTCAGTGAAACAACAGTTGTGCTCAACTATGCGGAGCTGGGGGCAAAGAAACCGCGCATCTGGTTCCAGCCGCCGCAGGGCGGCACGCTGCGCGTAACGCTTGGTACATGCGGCGATCCGGCGGCATCTATGACGGTAAGGGCGATTATACTGACCGTGTCTACTTCCGAGAAGGCATAACGGGCACGAATATCATCCACGTCACTGCGACGGCGGAAGATGGCGTGACGGAGACGACGTATACCTTCGTTCTGACGCCGGACGGAAACTATGACGGCCTGCGGAGCGTCTATGTGACGATCACGGATCAGGAAGCGTCGCTGTGGCGCAGAAGAAGCTTTCTGTGGACGACCGGAACGGGGACGGCAAAATTACGAACGACGATGTGCTCCGCGCGGTGCATGCGAAATACTGCCCGGACGGTGTGAGAGGCTATCAAGCGGCGGATAGCGAAAACGGCGCATATATCACGAGGTTCTGGGGTAAGGATACCAGCAACACCGGCTACTGGAATGGCGGCCGGATGTGCATGGGACTTGACGAGGAGGTCTCGGACGGCGACCACTTTGTCGCGATGGCGTATGTCAAGTCTTATCCGAGACGGAAAGCTACGCGAAGTTCGGGAAATTTTCTACACTGCGTCCGCAAACGCGCGGTTTCAATCTCGCTGGAAACAGTGACCGGCTATGACGCCTCATATAACCCGGTCTTCGGCGGCTGCGAGGGCGCACAGAATCACGGCTTATCGCGCCACGGACGGCGCGACGGGCGAGGCATTGGAAAAGAATCTCTATACGGTCGCGGAAACGGGAAACGGATATTATACCGTGACGTTCTCGCAGGCGGGCGAGAGAGTATTATCTGGTTGCCGCGAATGAAGAGGGAACGATCGTCCCGGCGGTCTGCACCATCAGCGTTTCGGACGGACAGGCGCCGGGCGAAGAGGTCACCGTAACGTTCTCGCTGCTGGGCGATGAAGCGCACGGCGACGGAACGGCGCATACGCTGAAAAAATGGCAATCTTGCGACTTGGATCGACAAGGCCAGTGTGACGGTTCCGGCGGGCGCGACGGCGCTGGATGTGATCGAAACAGCGTTCGTTGCGCAGGAGGCCCCGACGTATAGCTGGAAGGAGCGACCCAGGGTATATCCGCTCGGTGACGAGATCGGTCAAAGGGCGGCACCGACGACGCTTGCCGAGGGAACAACGGCACAAACTCCGGGTGGATGTACACGTTCAATGGCGTTCATACCAACAAGGCGGTAAACGAGCAGGTCGTTGGGGACGGAGACAAAATCGTGCTCCACTATACGGACGATTACACGCTCGAAGAAGACGGCATGGTCTACACGCCGGCAGACGTGATGGAGCGGATCAACGCGATCGGCGAGGTGACGAGGCTGAGCGGCCCCGCCATCGACGCGGCAAGGAGCGCGTATGACAGCAACCGATGAAGAAAAAGACGCAGGTCAAGAACTATAAGACGCTGCGGGACGCGGAAGAAGCGTTCCGGAACCTTTCTTCCAGCGTCGACTGGAGGACGGCATATCGCGAGACGGGAACAAAGCTTCTCGATCTGGTGCTGCAGGGACAAGTGGACGACAGGGCTCGGTCGGCGGAGAGTGGATGATGCTGGGCCTTGCCAGAAGCGAGCGGCTCTATGGCGGCGACGTGGAGGAGTATCGTCAAAGGCGCTCGATTTGTCAAAGGCAATATCAACACCAATGGCCAGATCAAACGAAACGGCGACGCGAGATCCACAGAGAACGCGCGTGTGGCGCGCTGGCAGTGTCGGCGCTCGGCTATGACGCAAGGAGCTTTGCGGGCCATGATCTGCTCGCGGCGATGGCGGATACCGCGTGGGTCAGAAACAGGGCAACAACGCGTCTGCGTTTGCGCTTCTGGCGATGAACGCGAAGACGGCGTATCTTGCGGGCGATGAAGCGCTGCAGCGCGCGGCGGAAACGCTGGTCAAGAGCCTTGTTGACAAGCAGAATCCGGACGGCGGCTGGGCAAATACGACGGGAACAGCGACCTTTGACACGACGGCGCGATGGCCCCTCACGGCGCTGGCTGCGTATCGCGCGGATCATCAGGACGCTGCGGACGCGATCACGCTGGGCCTTTCCTATCTGAAAGATCAGCAGCTTCCGAGCGGCGCGATCGGAACCACGGCGGAGACGTCGGCGCAGGCATTGGTCGCCCTGAGCACGCTGGGGATCGACGCGGCGGCGGATGCGCGGTTCAGCAAGGACGGAAAGACCATACTTGACGGGCTGCTGCAATATTATTTAGATGGCGGTGGGTTCTATCACGCGGCGAGTGCCTCGGCGCTACAACCAGATGGCAAGCGAGCAGGCGTATTACGCGCTGGCAGCTTACGCGAGGCTCGCAAGCGGCAATGCGCACGGGCTTTATGACATGGACGACGCAAAGAAGCTCGACGACGCGGCGCTGGAGGACGTTCTGCGCGAGATCGAAGCGCTGGGCGAGATCACCGACGCGAGCCGGGAGACATATGTCAAGCTCGAGACCATCCGGCAGAAAATCCGCTATCTGAAGGACGAAGACAAGAAGACCGCGCAGGACGCGCTTGAAGAAAAGCAGAGCGCGTTCGATGAGATTCTCGCGGAGAAGAAGCCAGACGGCGCGGACGGTTTCGCTTTCAAGGTCTATGACGCGGTCATTGACGCGGCAAAGAAGGAAGATCCCTCGCTTCTGACCGACGCGGCGCTCGAAGAGGTTCGCAAGGTGATGGCGCAGGCGGAGAAGGATATCAGGACGCGGCGCACACACGGGGAGATCGGAGACATTCTCGCCAAAAGCAAAGACCGATATGGAAAACGCGCTGCATTCGATGAAGGTCTCGTTCCGGCTGATCGGAGACTTTTTGCACGAGGACCAGGGGGACGAGCACAAGGACTATGTGACATGGATTCAGACGAAGACCTATTCTCTCTCAGCGCGCGGGGCGACAGTGAAGGACCTTCTGGAAAAGGCACTGGATGAGACAGGGCTTCAGGAGACTGGCGCGGACGACGGCTATGTCAGCTCGATTCTGGCGCCCGAGGCGCTGGGCGGCTACTGGCTGAGCGAGATGGACAACGGCGCGAACTCCGGCTGGATGTACACCGTGAACGGCAAGCATCGGATCAGGCGCTGAATGACTTCACGCTCGAGGCGGGCGACAAGGTCATCTGGCACTATGTCGACGACTATACGACCGAGGCCGATGCGGAGACGTGGCTCAAGGCGGCGGATATTTCGCCGGAGGAGTACGCGAAAGCAGAAACTGGCGCGGATCGTGCAGGTGATCGGCGGCGGCACGGTGGAGCCGAGCCTTGGCTTCGCAGCTCGGCGCGGATGTGACGTTTACCTTCGAGCCGGATACGAACCAGCAGCTGCTGGAGGTGACAGTGGACGGCAAGTCCATCGGGACGCCGGAGAGCTATACGTACAAGAACCTGACGTTAAACAGCCGGATCGTGGCGACGTTTACGGGCGCGATGCTCTTCTTGGATGTGCGGCGCGAGGACTGGTTCTACAGCGATGTGCGCTATGTGGTCGAGCACGGGCTGTTCCACGGAACGACGCAGGAGCTCTTTTCCCCGAACGCGCCGATGACGCGCGAATGCTGGTGACGGTTCTGTACCGGCTGGCGGGAAGCCCCAAGAGCGCGGCGGACAGCGGCTTTGCCGATGGGCGGCCGACAAGTATTACGCAGATGCGGTCTCGTGGGCGGCAGAAAACGGCGTTGTGAGCGGTGTGAGCGACGGACACTTTGCACCTGACAGCAAGGTAACGCGCGAGCAGCTGGCGGCGATTTTGTACCGGTATGCAAGGGACAAGCGCTATGACACAGGCAATACGGCCGATCTGACGGGCTTTTTGCCGACTACGAGCAAATCTCTGGCTACGCCGCCGAGGCGCTCAGTTGGGCGAACGCGAAGGGCTTGTCAGCGGCAGAAGCAAAACGGCGCTTTCTCCGCAGGGGGCAGGCCACGCGCGCGGAGGTTGCGGCGATTTTGCACCGGTTTGCGGGAAAATGTTGCAAAATAATTGAAGAACGGGTAACATGGGCGATAGAATGCCCTGACGCGAAGACCGGGCTCTGGGATGGCGCCTTGGCAGATTTGTGGACAAAGGAGGATGCGGCAATGACGCGGACGAGACGGTTAGTGGCGTTTGTGCTGGCACTGGCGCTTTGCGTAGGCTTGATGGTTGCGGCGATGGAGGGGGCTGCGGGCACGCAGTATGAAAAGACAGCGGGGTATGTGGCGAAGACGGTCGCAAGCCCCGGGTTTGGCTCGATTGGCGGAGACTGGGTGGTGCTCGGTCTTGCCAGAGGCGGAGCAGACGTCAAGAGCGGATATTTTGAGAGATATTACGAGAGACTGGAGAGCTACGTAAAATCCTGCGAGGGCGTGCTGCACAAGCGGAAGTACACGGAGTACTCGAGAGTCGCTCTTGCGGTGACAGCGATCGGGAAGGATGCGCGCGATGTCGCGGGGTATGATCTGCTTCGCCGCTGGGAGACTATGAAAAAGACGGTCTATCAGGCGTGAACGGCGCAATTTTTGCGCTGCTGGCGCTGGATGCGGGGCAGTATGAGGTGCCTGTGAATACCGACGCGAAGACGCAGGCAACGCGGGAACTTTATTGTGCAGAAGATCCTGGGTCCCAGCTGTCAGACGGCGGCTGGAACATTGCGGGCACGGCGGCGGACGCAGATCTGACGGCAATGGCTTTGCAGGCGCTGGCCGGGTATACGGCGCAGACTTCCGTGAAGACGGCGATTGACAAGGGCGTTGCGGCACTCTAAAATCCAGGGAGCGGACGGCGGATTTTCGACCGGCGGGCAGCTACGTGCGAATCGAACGCGCAGGTGCTCGTGGCGCTGGCGGAGCTTGGAATTTCGCTGGATGACAGCCGGTTCGTGAAGAACGGAAACACGGCGGTGGATGCGCTTTTGACCTACGCGAATGCGGACGGCAGTTTCCGGCACACCTTAGATGGCGAAGCAAACGAGATGGCGACCGAGCAGGCGCTCTATGCCCTGGCGGCCGTGAAGCTCGCGGAGAGCGGCAAGTCCCTTTATAAGATGGACGCGCCCAAGGCGGACACACAGAGCGGGACGTTCCGCGACGTGGTCGGGCACAAGAACCAAAAGGCGATTGAGGCTTTGGCCGAGAAGGGCGTGATCAACGGCATGACGGCAGATACGTTCGCGCCGGACGCCGGGCTTTACGCGGGCGCAGTTCTGTGCGATCGTTGTGCGGGCGCTGGGGCTTTCGCAGGAGAAAACGGCGGAGTTTACGGACGTTTTGCAGACGGACTGGTTCTGCGGCTTTTGTCGGCGCGGCAAAGCAAGGCCGGGATCGTCAACGGCGTTGGAAATGGAAAATTCAATCCGCAGGGTGCAATTACGAGAGCAGGCGGCCACGATGCTGGCGAGAGCGTCTAAAACGCTGGGGCTTTCGGCGCGGCCAAGGATGCGGATGCGGCGCTGAAAGCGTATCCGGATGCACAGGCGGCATCGTTACGCAAAAGATGCGCTGGCATTCTGCGCAGAGCATGCGATTTTGGAGGCTGATCGAACGGACCTCAGACCCGGTGAGGCGATCTGCCGCCGCGAGGTGGCGCAGATGGTCTGGAATCTGCTGGCGGCAGCCGGGGAGGTATAAATGAAGGAATTTGGACGGCGCGCGCTGGCGCTGGCCCTGCGGTGCTGCTGCTGGGACTGTGCGCTTGCAGCGAAGACGGAACCAGCACAGGAAGAGACGGCTGCGTCGGAAGCTGCGGCAGAGCCTGCGCAGCCGGAGAAAGCGCCGGCTACAGAGGAGCCCACGAAGGATGAAGCGGCTGATGCGGCGATTGACGAGCAGCCGGAGACGGTTGAATCGAAGAGAGCGCGGAAACGGCGCAGGAACCCGAGGTGCGCGCGCCGATCGACGAGCTGCCGGAGCAGAAAGCGCCTGCGGTGACGGATGCGCCGCTTACGTGCACGATCAGCATCGGCTGCGCGACGATTCTTGATCATCTGGACGAGCTGGGCCGGAGAAAGTCGAGCTTGTGCCGGAGGATGGTGGATCCTTGCGCCGGTGACGGTCGAGTTTACGGCAGGACAGAACGTGTTTGACGTTTTGCTGGCGACGGTGAAGGCCAACGCGATTCATATGGAGTATCAGAACACGCCGATGTATGAGACGGCTTATATCGAGGGCATCGGCAACCTCTATGAGTTTGACTGCGGCGCGCTCTCGGGCTGATGTATCGAGTCAACGGCTGGTTCCCGAACTACGGGTGCAGCCGGTACGCTGTGCAGGCAGGCGACGTGATCGAGTGGATGTACACCTGCGATCTTGGGAGCGACGTCGGAGGCGGCGGCGTGAGCCAGGGGTACGAGGAAAAAGGAAACGCACGGGGAGGGGGCTCTTCGTGCGTTTTTGTCGGGGGGCTGGCTATTTTTGCGGAGTATGGTATAATACAACTATAAGATGAAATACAAAGGAGGCGGCGAGATGGCGGTGACGCTCAATCCGGACAAGGAAGTCGTCGGGCGGTGCGGGAAGGTCTTAAAGAAGACCGGAGGCTACTGTCCGTGCAGACTCGAACGGACGGAGGACACCAGGTGCATGTGCAGGAGTTCAAGGAGCAGATCAATGACCCCAACTTCCAGGGCTACTGCCACTGCATGCTGTACTATAAATCACGCGAGAAGAAAGGATGATCGCAATGGCAGAACTGACCCTTACAGGACAAAATTTTGAACAGGAAGTGTTGCTGGCCAAGGAGCCGGTGCTGGTGGATTTCTGGGCGACGTGGTGCGGCCCGTGCCGGATGCTCGCGCCTGTGATCGAGGAGATCGCAAACGAGTACGCGGGCAAGGTCAAGGTCGGCAAGGTGAACGTTGACGACGAGCGGGAGCTGGCGCTGGAATATGGCGTGAGCAGCATCCCGACGGTGATGGTGTTCCAGAATGGCGAGGTCAAGGAGACCTCCGTCGGCTACCGGCCGAAGGAAGAAATTGAACAGCTTCTGAAGTAAGGAAAAGTCCCGCAATCGCTCGATTGCGGGGCTTTGTCGTAGAATTTTCGAAGATACAGATCTTGTAGGGGCGGACGACTCGTCCGCCCAAGATCGACCCGGCAGTACATCCGAATTTTACGGATTATCCTTTGTCGAATAAGTTTTTCCGGGGGACGAGTCGTCCGCCCCTACGCGTGTTCTGGGAATTTGAAAATCGCCCGATTACTGGATGTGGACGTGGTTGTTGATGTGGTCCATGCAATAGCAGTAATAGCCGTTGCACTTGGAGCAGTAGCGGAACTCGAGGTTCGGATAGTCGGTGTTGGTGCGGCCGCAGACGGTGCATTTGTGCCGGTAGGGGCGCTCGCCGGTTTTGGACTGATAGCCGGCGGCCCAGTTGGCGTTGGGCTTTGCGCCGGAGGGGTAGGCGGTTTTGTGCTGCTTCGGACGGCGATAGCGCCAGATTCCGGGAAGAGGTTCTGAATGTCCGAGCCGAAGAAAAGGAAGTAGTTCAGAGCGGAACAAGGGGCATCAGCCAGTAGAACGAGAAAAGACCCGCCGGAAGCAGGAGAATAACGTTCAGGGCCGTGAAGCCGAGGTAAACCCAGGCCATGTATTTCATCTTGACGGGGATGAACATCATCAGAAGCACTTCTCGTCTCGGGGGCGAGGGTTGCAACGGCGAGGAACAGGCTGAGGTTCAGGTCGGTCGAATTGACGTTGTAGCCGAGAAGCAGACCGGCAAGGTCCGCGTCAGGAGAACGCCAGTGAGATAGTAGAGGTTAAAGCGGCAGACGCCCCAGTAATTTTCCAGCATCTTGCCGAACTGGTAATAACAGAACAGACTGACAACGGCGAGGAAGAGATAACTGCCTGAGACATCGAGCAGATATGTGAACACATAGGTAAAAAGCCGCCAGATCTGCCCGTGCAGAATTTTGGACGGGGAGAAGCAGAGAAAGCGGTAGACGACCCGGCTCGGGTCAATGACAGACAGAGCATAGGCAATGAGATTGCCGATGGCGATGACGAGCATCAAGTTCGGAATGCCGCGATCGCGGTTTTTCAGACAGAAGCGTTCAAATTTTTTGCGGAGATCTTTCATATGTCAACCTACCTTTTTGCGTGACCGCAGTTTCATCATTGTACTTTCATATTACCCGAAATGGGAAGAAGAAGTCTACAGACAAAGTATGAACAATGTACAAGAAGTGTTTCACTTGATGAAAGTATGGACAAAAAGCGCGGAAAAACAGACACTTTGCGGTTGACATTTCGAAAAATACGCTTATAATAAGCATGCAATTGAATAGCCTTATCAAGAGTGACGGAGGGAACGGCCCGATGAAGTCCGGCAACCTGCTTTTCAATACACCCCTGCAAGGTGCCAATTCCGGCGAAGCGATCGAAAGATGAGGGAAAGCTAGATTTCGTGCGCTTTGCAGGTTTGCAAAGTGCATTTTCTTTTCCCCGGACGACGAAAGGAGAACCTATCAAATGAGCAAGAGAATTTTTACATCCGAGTCGGTCACAGAGGGTCATCCCGATAAGATCTGCGACCAGATTTCCGACGGCGTACTGGATGCGATTCTGGCCAAGGACCCGCAGGCGCGCGTGGCGTGCGAGTGCGCGACGACGACGGGCCTTGTGCTGGTGATGGGCGAGATCACGACGAACTGCTATGTGGACATCGCGGATATCGCCAGAGACACGATCACAAAAATCGGATATGACAACGCGGAGTCCGGCTTCGATGGCAGAAGCTGCGCGGTACTGACGGCAATCGACAAGCAGTCGGAGGATATCGCGATGGGCGTGGATGCCTCCTATGACGACGCGAATCAGGAGGGCGCGGGCGATCAGGGTATGATGTTCGGCTTTGCCTGCAACGAGACCAAGGAACTGATGCCGGCCCCGATCTCCTACGCGCACAATCTGACGAAGGCGCTGACAAAGGCGAGAAAGGACGGCCAGCTCTCGTGGCTCCGGCCGGACGGCAAGAGTCAGGTTTCCGTGCAGTACGGCGAGCATGGCGAGGTTGAGCGGATTGACACGGTCGTCGTATCCACGCAGCACGCGGCGGATATCGCGATTTCCGACCTGCGCGAGGCGATTGTGGAAGAGGAGATCATCAAGCCGAATCTGCCGTCGAAGCTGCTCGACGGCAACACGAAGTTCCTGGTCAATCCGACGGGAAGATTCGTCATCGGCGGTCCGGTGGGCGATTCCGGCCTGACCGGGCGCAAGATCATCGTCGACACCTACGGCGGGTATGCGGCGCACGGCGGCGGCGCGTTCTCGGGCAAGGACCCGACGAAGGTTGACCGGAGCGCGGCATACATGGCGCGGTATATCGCGAAGAACCTCGTTGCGGCGGGATTGGCTGATAAGTGCCAGCTGGAGCTGGCGTATGCCATCGGTGTGGCACAGCCTGTGTCCGTTCTCGTTGACAGCTACGGCACGGGCAAGGTGGCCGATGAACGCCTCGGCGAGATCGTGCGCGAGTGCTTTGACCTTCGTCCGGCGGCAATTATCAAGGCGCTCGATCTGCGCCGGCCGATCTATCAGCAGGTTGCGGCCTACGGCCACTTCGGAAGACCCGAGCTCGATCTTCCGTGGGAGAAGGTCGACCGGGTGCAGGAACTGCTTGCAAAAGCGTGAAATTTGGGGTATCATAACCTGTAGTCAATGAGAAAGGGAGCTTCCCAATGAAGAAGATTGAAATTATGGGCTGCGGCTACATTGGTCTGCCGACTGCCATTACCTTTACGCTGGCGGGCTTCGAAGTCTGCGGGTTTGATGTGAAGCAGGAGGTCGTCGACCAGCTGAGCAGCGGAAAATCCACATCGTAGAGCCGGGCTTGCAGGATGCGCTGACGCAGGCGCTTGCCACGGGTCGGCTGCACTTTACGACAAAGCCGGAGCCGGCAGATGTGTTTATCATCGCGGTGCAGACGCCGTATAAGGAAACCGAGGATCACAAGCGGGTGTCTGACATGCGCTTTGTCGAGTCGGCGGCGCGCGAGGTCGGTTCGGTTGCGAAGCCGGGAGATCTTTGCGTGCTGGAGTCGACGTCGCCTCCTTATTCCACGCGGCTGGTGGAGTCGATTGTGGCAGAGGTCAGCGGCATGAACAGGAGCGATTTTATGACTGCGCACTGCCCAGAGCGAATCATTCCCGGCAGAATGCTTCTTGAGTTGCGCGAGAACGACCGGATCATCGGGTCCAATCGCCCGGAGGCGGCGGAGTATGCCAAGTCCATCTATGAGAAGGTCGTCACGAAGGGCACCATCCGTCTGACGGACGACTTGACGGCGGAAATGTGCAAGCTGACGGAAAATACGTTCCGCGATATCAACATCGCCTATGCAAATGAGCTCAGCAAGGTCTGCGACCGGCTGGGGATTGATGTGTTTAATCTGATTGAGCTGGCGAATTGCCATCCGAGAGTGAACGTGCATACGCCGGGCGTCGGCGTGGGCGGGCACTGTATCGCGGTCGACCCGTGGTTCATCCATGAAAAGTTCGAGGACATTACGCCGCTCATCTACGAGGCGCGGACGGTCAACGACGGGAAGCCCGCGTGGGTGGCCGAGCGGATCGGCAGAGACGTGAAGCCCGGAGCGAAGATTGCGGTGCTTGGTATGAGCTTTAAGGCGAATATCGACGACACGCGCGAGAGTCCGTCGGTGCTGTTTGCCAATATCCTCAAGGAGAAGGGTTACGAGGTGATTGCCTGCGAACCGTTTATCCGGGGTGATGTGGCAGGATACAAAAACATACGCTGGAAGAGGCAATTGCCGCGTGCGACTATGCGGTCATTACGCTGATGCACACGCCGTTTGTGGAAAACAAGGCGCTGATTGCGACGAAGCCGTATTACGACTGCGTCGGTCTGATGCGCAAATAACGAACAGAAAACGCCCGCTGCAAGATACTTCTTGCGGCGGGCGCTGCTTGTCAGAGGAGAATCGGCTGAAGCTGCTCGCCTTGCAGGGCGTGGCAGACGGTGTCGGTCAACTTTGGAGAAGTCGGCGACCATGGAGCGCGGCTTTTTCTGGGGACTGTCCTGCCGGAAAGGAACAAAGTAATAGTGCTTGCGGTTGAGGAGCAAGCCGATGTTTGCGGCATTTCCGGCAAGCGCGTCGTTGGTGGAGACGGCGAGGATGATGGGCGCTTCGTTGCGAAGATGGGCTTTGGCGGCAAGGGTAACGGGCGTGTCGGCAATGCCGTTTGCGAGCTTCGCAATCGTGTTTCCCGTGCAGGGAGCGATGACGAGCGCGTCTAAAAGGGCTTTCGGGCCGATGGGCTCGACCTGCGGGATTGTATGGAGGAATTTCGTGGCCGCAGATTGTTTCCAGACGGGCGCGGAAGCTGTCTGCCGGACCGAAGCGGGAGTCGGTCTCAAAGCTCACGCCGGACATAATCGGGATAATATCGGGGAAGACGGTATGGAGCTCTTCGAGGGCTTCGAGAACGGGAGCAAAGGTGCAGAATGAGCCGCACATGGCAAAGCCGATGACAGGATGTTTCATAAGACCTCCGGTTGGGATAGATAGGGGGAATCGCACATGGCGCGGAAAAGGATTGCCGCGGCGGTTTTCGGGCGGTTTTGCCGGGAAGACCGGGGGCTGGGATGTAAGCCGCGGGCTTTGCGGCGTCCGGGGCAATGCCGCCGGGGCTGGAGGCAAGCTCAATATATGGGCAGTCCGGGCGAAGCATGGAAATCTGCGCAGAAGAAAAAACGGGCGCGGGGACAGTGTTGAAGACGGCATCGTACTGCGAAAGACCGAGATGGTAGACGCCGGTTTCATCGGGCGTGCAGGAAAGCTGCTCAATGGTCGGGAAGTTTTTGGGGTTTCGGGAGGTGAGCGTGACGCGGGCACCCAGCGCGCGGAGTTTTCCAGTAAGGCTCTTTCCGATGCGTCCGAAGCCGGTGAGCAGTACATCGGCGTCCTGCAGGGTGATCGGCATCGCCTGCAGCGCCAGAAGGATGGCGCCTTCGGCAGTGACGGAGGCGTTGGCAAGCGCGAGAGCGGGATTTTGCAGCATGTCATAGTACGGCGTGTCTGTTCTTTGCAGAAGCGAGCGGAACGTGCCGAGTCCGCCGCCGAAGACAACGGTGTCTGGGGGTAAGGCGCTCAGAAGCTGTGCGGGTGTGAGGTCGGGAAGACCAGTGACTGCGCCGGAGGCGATGGCAGGTGTGGGCAGGCAGACGGCGTCCGCCTGAGAGGCAGCTTCGAGCGCGGAAGGCGCGCTGTCCGGCAGACCCGGCACGCCGAAGGTCCGGACGGAAAACTCCGCGCTCGACAGAAGCTCTGATAAATAGCGCTGGCGCGCATCGCCGCCGAGGACGGCAATCGTGTGAATCAAACGCATCCCCTCTTTTCTGATATTCGTTGCGTCAGCTGACAAGGGCACACACGGTTTTTCGCGGGGCAAAACAGCGCCTGGCGTCGTTCTCCTCGTCGATGGGCGTCAGCCCATCTTCCTCGTCTGCCTGCCCAGCCGCCGTTTATCCTCCACGAAAAACTCCGAAGGACTTGCTGACCGGCCCAGTCCGGTACGCAAGTGCGTGTGCCCTTGTCAACTGACGCTTACAATAGAATATGACGCTGGAGCCTTCTGCGCGACCGGTTCGGCAAAAGTGGGCAAAAAAAGACCCCACTTACGAAAAGCGGGGAAGGTGGGAAATTGGTTCTTTCTATGCAGACGGGCAAAAGCCCTGCCGAGTTTCACGCCCGCAGGCGAGGTGCAGCTTTATCCAATAAACCACTGTGTCCAATAGCCGCCGTCTGCGCCATAGCCGACGCCGAGGGTTGTAAAGTTGGCGGAAAGGATATTTGCGCGGTGCCCTGCGGAGTTCATCCAGGCGGTCATGACCGCTTCGGGGGATGAATAGCCCATGGCAATGTTTTCACCAGCGTAGTTGTAGGTGATGCCGAAGGACTTCATCATGTCGAACGGCGAGCCGTAGGTGGGGCTGGTGTGGCTGAAATAGCCGTTATCATGCATGTCCTGCGATTTGACGGCGGCATAGCGGCTGAGCGTGTCGTCAAGCCGGAGCGCCGAAAGGCCGTTTGCTGCGCGCTCGCGGTTGACAAGGGTCAGAACCTGCTGGGCAAAGCTTGATGTACTGCCGGTGTCCGGCATGTCAGGCATGGACGGCGTGTCCGGTGTTTCCGGTTCGTCCGGCGTGTTCTGGTGTGGACGGGCACGGAAGCGTGATGCAGCTGGACGGCGCGCGCAGGGAAGGCAGATGCTGTTTGGATAGCAGAAGCTGCGGCTGCGCGCGCTGCACGGGGCAGATGCCGCCTGCGCCGAGACAATCAGCGCGGCAGAAAGTGCCAGGGTTGAGACGAATGTGAAGATTTTTCTTTCATTGGGTTTCCCTCCTTGCTTTTCTTTTTACGCCAGCCGATGGCAAATGGCAAGCTGTAAATATTGGAAGGAAATTTGCGCGTTCGCCAAAATCCTTGTGTTTTCAACAGGTTTTATGGTATACTATTAGCATGCTAGAAATCCTTGCCAGAAGAGGTGGACAAAATGGAAGAACGCGGTTTCATCCGGGACATGCTGGATGTGAAGGTTTTGATTCTGTTTGTGGCAGCAAAGGCGAAATATCCGCTGACGCTGCAGAAGATCTATGAGCTTTGCTTTCAGGATGACTGCCTGAGCTATTTCGATGTGAGCGTCGCGGTGCCGCAGATGGTGGAAAGCGGCCATCTCGAGCAGCTGCCGGACGGAACGTATGTTGTGACCCCAAAGGGCGCCGAGCAGGAAGAGGTTACGCGCGACTCGATCGCGTTTCCGGTGATGCAGCGGGCGCTGGCGGCAGTGGAGCGGTTCAATGCCCAGACGCGGCGCGGCGAGTTTGTCAGAAGCGAGCTTGTGGAGCAGGAAAACGGCACCTGCACGGTGCGGATGCTCCTGGACGACGACATCGGCAATCTCATGAAGCTGGAGCTGACGGCGCCGAGCAAGACGCAGGGCAGAAGCCTGCAGCGCGCGTTTGAGCAGCAGGCGGAGGCAATCTACAACGGCATTATGAAGCAGCTGCTGCGTCAGCCGGAGTAAGCCATATGCGGCGGTATGAAAGAGCGGCAGGGACGCTGCGTGTCTGGCTGCGCGAGCGCGCAGTGGGGACGGTGCAGCTTTCCCGGCAGACCGGCATCGACCCCGGAACCATCCGGCGGATTTTGTCCGGACAGCAGAGCGCAATCAGCACGAGAAACATGGTGGCGCTGGCAAAATTCTTCGGTGTGTCGCTGCGCGAGCTGATGGACAAACTCGTAAAAGACTGTTTACAGAATATTCACCAGAAACGGCGCATACGGGATTGAAAAATTGTGCAAAATGTGGTATGCTGTAGTCACAGAGGAAAAGAAAGCGCAAATCCTCTGGAAGAGGCAAAAAACGAAAGGAGCGGCTTATATGAGATTTCAGTACACCGAGAAGAAAGTCAACCTCCCGGAGAATGTTCACAAGTATGCCGAAAAGAAGGTCATGAAGCTGGAGCGGTTCTTTGGCGATGATGCCGAGGGTAACGTTCAGCGTCGACAAGGACCGGAATATTGCAGAGATTACTGATTACTGTACATGCGTCGAATATGTACTTCCGCGCACGGGAAAGCACGTCGGATATGTTCGCGTCGATTGACGCGGCGGTCGCCACATGGAGCGGCAGATCCGCAAGAATAAGACCATCCTGCAGATGAACCTGCGGAGCATACGTTCTTTGCCTTCCGCGACGAAGATAACGACGGTGCGTTCGCAGATACCATTTTATTGAGAGTTTGATCCTGGCTCAGGACGAACGCTGGCGGCGTGCCTAACACATGCAAGTCGAACGAAGCACTGCAGAAAGAGACTTCGGTCAATGGAAGCTTTGACTTAGTGGCGGACGGGTGAGTAACGCGTGAGGAACCTGCCTTTCAGTGGGGGACAACAGTTGGAAACGACTGCTAATACCGCATAAATGTGTTTTGGGGGCATCCCCGGAACACCAAAGATTTATTGCTGAAAGATGGCCTCGCGTCTGATTAGATAGTTGGTGGGGTAACGGCCTACCAAGTCGACGATCAGTAGCCGGACTGAGAGGTTGAACGGCCACATTGGGACTGAGATACGGCCCAGACTCCTACGGGAGGCAGCAGTGGGGAATATTGGGCAATGGGGGAAACCCTGACCCAGCAACGCCGCGTGAAGGAAGAAGGCTTTCGGGTTGTAAACTTCTTTTACCAGGGACGAAGGACGTGACGGTACCTGGAGAAAAAGCCACGGCTAACTACGTGCCAGCAGCCGCGGTAATACGTAGGTGGCAAGCGTTGTCCGGATTTACTGGGTGTAAAGGGCGTGTAGGCGGGAGAGCAAGTCAGAAGTGAAATCTATGGGCTTAACCCATAAACTGCTTTTGAAACTGTTCTTCTTGAGTATCGGAGAGGCAGGCGGAATTCCTAGTGTAGCGGTGAAATGCGTAGATATTAGGAGGAACACCAGTGGCGAAGGCGGCCTGCTGGACGACAACTGACGCTGAGGCGCGAAAGCGTGGGGAGCAAACAGGATTAGATACCCTGGTAGTCCACGCTGTAAACGATGAATACTAGGTGTGGGAGGACTGACCCCTTCCGTGCCGCAGTTAACACAATAAGTATTCCACCTGGGGAGTACGATCGCAAGATTGAAACTCAAAGGAATTGACGGGGGCCCGCACAAGCAGTGGATTATGTGGTTTAATTCGACGCAACGCGAAGAACCTTACCGGGATTTGACATCCTACTAACGAAGCAGAGATGCATTAGGTGCCCTTCGGGGAAAGTAGAGACAGGTGGTGCATGGTTGTCGTCAGCTCGTGTCGTGAGATGTTGGGTTAAGTCCCGCAACGAGCGCAACCCTTATTGTTAGTTGCTACGCAAGAGCACTCTAGCGAGACTGCCGTTGACAAAACGGAGGAAGGCGGGGACGACGTCAAATCATCATGCCCCTTATGTCCCGGGCTACACACGTAATACAATGGCGGTCAACAGAGGGAAGCAAAGCCGCGAGGTGGAGCAAATCCCCAAAATTCGTCTCAGTTCGGATTGCAGGCTGCAACTCGCCTGCATGAAGTTGGAATTGCTAGTAATCGTAGATCAGCATGCTACGGTGAATACGTTCCCGGGCCTTGTACACACCGCCCGTCACACCATGAGAGTCGGGAACACCCGAAGTCCGTAGTCTAACCGCAAGGAGGGCGCGGCCGAAGGTGGGTCTGATAATTGGGGTGAAGTCGTAACAAGGTAGCCGTATCGGAAGGTGCGGCTGGATCACCTCCTTTCTAAGGAGAACTTCCAGTCTGAAAAAGATTGGGTAGTGTCCTAAGGTCAGTACAGGGTGTATGGAGTATCGTTGTTTAATTTAGAGGGCGCACTTCGGTTCTAAGAAGCGCGTGAAGATGGGGGTTTAGCTCAGCTGGGAGAGCGCCTGCCTTGCAAGCAGGAGGTCAGCGGTTCGATCCCGCTAATCTCCACCACTCAAATCGGGCCAATAGCTCAGCTGGCTAGAGCACACGACTGATAATCGTGAGGTCGGTGGTTCGAGTCCACTTTGGCCCACCAACATTTCTCGGCAGAGAAATAAACAAATGGAAGCATGTGCAAGATTACACGAGGCGAAGCCGAGTATCATCCAGTCGAACGAATCCGTTTGTTTGACTTTGAGATTGATTGAAGCCTTCAGCAGAGGGTTTCAATGAGTCGCAAAGGCTCAGATGTACCTTGAAAACTGAACACCATGATAAATGATGCAAATTATGAGAAGGCAACAGTAAGGAAACAAAAATTATTTAGGGTAATGATACAATTAGCCAAAAGGTAAAGAACTTCCATATTGAGTCTGCATAATTCGAAACTTTAATGAGAACCAGATCGAAAGATTGAATTCTATTAGGTCAAGCTATAAAGAGCGCAAGGGGAATGCCTTGGCATCAGGAGCCGATGAAGGACGTGACAAGCTGCGATAAGCTTCGGGGAGCTGCAAATGAGCTTTGATCCGGAGATTTCCGAATGGGGAAACCCTCTGCAGTAAACCTGCAGGAACGTGCATTGAATTAAATAGGTGTACGTGGGGAACCGCCTGAACTGAAACATCTAAGTAGGGCGAGGAAAAGACATCAACCGAGATTCCGCTAGTAGTGGCGAGCGAACGCGGAGGAGGCCAAACCGAAGGTAGCAATATCTTCGGGGTTACGGACAGACATCATGATTGAGGGACGCTAGACGAACGGCATGGGAAGGCCGGCGATACAGTGTGAGAGCCACGTAGTCGAAAGCAGAACTTGACAGTCTGGATCCAGAGTACCGCAGGACACGAGGAACCCTGTGGGAAGTCGGGGGGACCACCCTCCAAGCCTAAATACTACCTGATGACCGATAGAGGAGCAGTACCGTGAGGGAAAGGTGAAAAGAACCCCGGGAGGGGAGTGAAATAGTACCTGAAACCTTGTGCTTACAAGCAGTCACAGCCCGTTAACGGGTGGTGGCGTACTTTTTGTAGAACGGTCCGGCGAGTTATAGTCACTAGCAAGCTTAAGGTATTCAGTACCGGAGGCGTAGGGAAACCAAGTCTGAACAGGGCGTATGAAGTTAGTGGCCATAGACCCGAAACCATGTGACCTAGCCATGAGCAGGATGAAGTGGAGGTAAAGCTCCATGGAGGTCCGAACGCACGTTCGTTGCAATGACCGGCGATGACTTGTGGCTAGCGGTGAAATTCCAATCGAACTTGGAGATAGCTGGTTCTCCCCGAAATAGCTTTAGGGCTAGCGTTGGCAATGAGTTTCCCGGAGGTAAAGCACTGAATGAGCTAGGGGGCGCGAGCTTACTGAACTCTATCAAACTAAGAATGCCGGAGAAATGCTTACCAGCAGTCAGACTGCGAGTAATAAAATCCGTGGTCAAAAGGGTAACAGCCCAGACCCACAGCTAAGGTCCCCAATATACGCTAAGTGGAAAACGATGTGAGATCGCATAAACAACCAGGATGTTGGCTTAGAGGCAGCCACTCGTTCAAAGAGTGCGTAATAGCTCACTGGTCGAGTGATTTTGCGCGGAAAATTTAACGGGGCTAAGCGTATAACCGAAGCTTGGGATTACGCGAAAGTAGTAGGGGTAGGGGAGCGTCGTGTACGGGGCGAAGTCGCACCGGAAGGAGCGGTGGACTGTACACGAGTGAGAATGCCGGAATGAGTAGCGAGAATTATGTGAGAATCATAATGGCCGAAAATCTAAGGTTTCTTGGGGAAGGTTCGTCCGCCCAAGGTAAGCCGGGAGCTAAGGCGAGGCCGCAAGGCGTAGTCGATGCACATACGGTTGAAATTCCGTAGCCACCTTATCGATTAAAAGCTGACACATGGAGATAGCGGGACCCGGGCGTTGGTTGACCCGGGCGTAAGGGACCGAAATCAAGTAGGGAAGTCCGCGATGCTCTGTGGCGAGAAAAGGCGAAGGTAAGGTGCCCGTACCGCAAACCGACACAGGTAGATGAGGAGAGAATCCTAAGGCCAACGGGAGAAAGGTTGTTAAGGAACTCGGCAAAATTGCCCCGTAACTTCGGGAGAAGGGGCGCCTCCGAAAGGAGGCCGCAGTGAAAAGGCCCAAGCGACTGTTTACCAAAAACACAGGTCTCTGCTAAATCGAAAGATGACGTATAGGGGCTGACGCCTGCCCGGTGCTGGAAGGTTAAGAGGAGAGCTTAGCGCAAGCGAAGGTCTTGAATTTAAGCCCCAGTAAACGGCGGCCGTAACTATAACGGTCCTAAGGTAGCGAAATTCCTTGTCAGGTAAGTTCTGACCCGCACGAATGGCGTAACGATTTGGGCGCTGTCTCAACAGCCTACCCGGCGAAATTGTAGTACCGGTGAAGATGCCGGTTACCCGCAACTAGACGGAAAGACCCCATGGAGCTTTACTGCAGCTTAATACTGAGATTCGGTAATTCATGTACAGGATAGGTGGGAGACTTAGAAACCGGGGCGTCAGCTTCGGCGGAGTCACCCTTGGGATACCACCCTTGGATTGCTGGGTTTCTAACCTGCGGCCATGAATCTGGTCGGGGGACACTGTTAGGCGGGCAGTTTGACTGGGGCGGTCGCCTCCTAAAAAAGTAGCGGAGGCGCTCAAAGCTTGGCTCAGCATGGATGGAAATCATGCAATGAGTGTAAACGTATAAGCCAAGTTGACTGCGAGACCGACGGGTCGAGCAGGTACGAAAGTAGGAGTTAGTGATCCGGTGGTATGTGAGTGGAAATGCCATCGCTCAACGGATAAAAAGCTACCCTGGGGATAACAGGCTGATCTCCCCCAAGCGTCCACAGCGACGGGGAGGTTTGGCACCTCGATGTCGGCTCGTCGCATCCTGGGGCTGTATTCGGTCCCAAGGGTTTGGCTGTTCGCCAATTAAAGCGGCACGC
>VOFG01002236.1_pt1 | contig 26358 bp, 23 predicted proteins | sample 5384171 | NCBI WGS metagenome assembly VOFG01 (sample SAMN12384726, study PRJNA508395) | human gut metagenome | isolation source: healthy gut F | host: Homo sapiens | reverse complement strand
CCATCGCCTTCGGCTGCCCCGCCATGGGCAGCGAGGTGCTGGAGGAAATGGAGTTCCAGCCGATGTACGATGCCTGCAAGCGCAGCCTCGGCGGCAAGCGCGTGGCGCTGTTCGGCTCCTACGGCTGGGGCGACGGCGAGTGGATGCGCAGCTGGGAGAAGGACTGCGGCGACGCGGGGCTGAACCTCGTGTGCGAGAGCGTCACCTGCTGCGACGCGCCCGACGACGCGGCGCTCGAGGCCTGCCGCGCCTTGGGCAAGGCATTGGCGGAGTGAGAAATGATGCCCGCCGCTGACGATAACTTTAGCGGCAGATCGCGCGGTTTGCATTTGCCAAACAGCCTATCCGAAAAGGCAGGGACACCACTTGCGGTGTTCCTGCCTTGCGCTGTATGGCGAGTATTGAAAAAGAATATGCTCAAGCATCCAAGACAGGTGAACAGAGAGGCTCTGTGTTGAATTGGGCAAACAGAAAAATCACAAGCCTCATTGACAAACTCAATCTGCTCGGTTATAATATACCAGAAGTATATACTACCGGTATATCGGGAGGCATCAATGGAACGTACAGAGACTCAAATGAAGATCCTCGAAGTTGGGAAAAAAGAATTCCTGGAAAAGGGCTTCAAGGACGCATCTCTGAACCAAATTGTCGCGGAGGCAGGCTTCACGAAGGGTGCATTCTACGGCTACTACCCGGATAAGACCGCTCTGTTTGAAGACCTTGTGGGCGAGACCGCAAGCGAGCTGCTCACCCGCTTCAAGGCGGCACAGGATGATTATTTTGACCTCGTCCCGGAGGGAAAAGCAAAAGACAGTCTGGAGCTTTCCACCCAGCACCTGCACGAGCTTGTCGCGTTCATGTACGACCATTTCGACGAATTCAAGCTGATTCTCTGCCGGGCGGAGGGAACGGGCTACGCGGATTTCATCGAGGTGCTGGTGGAGCTGGAGGTCGATCGATCCGAAGAATACTACGCCCTCCTCAGAAAAAACGGTATGCTCTCCGGGAGCATGACCCGTCAGCTTCATCACATGATCACAAGGGCCTACTTTACGGCGGTGTGTGAAACCATCGTCCACGACATGCCGAGAGAGGAAGCCATGAAATACGTCGATGAATTGGCTGTATTCTTCCACTCCGGCTGGAGCGGACTTTTAAGGCTCGAATGAGCCTTAAAAAAATAACTGTCGGTTAGTTGCCTCTAACCGATGCGGCGCATCCTCCGACAAATCCATATATTTTAAGAAAGGAACACGGAATATGAGCAAACAGAGAAAAGAAAAGCAGCCGCCGGTGCTGGGCAGGCTGCTGGAATACGCCGGAGGGCATAAGTGGCTGTCCGTATTGGGCTGCGGGCTGTCCGGCGTTTCGGCGGCGGCCGGTATTTTCCCGTTCGTCTTTGTCTGGTACGCGGCCCGGGGCATTTTAACGCCGGGAGGCGGCGTTCCGGCAGGGCTTGCCCGCTACGGCTGGTACGCGCTGGCGGCGGCACTTCTGAGCGCGGCGATCTATTTCGCCGGGCTCATGTGTACGCACCTTGCGGCCTTCCGGGTGGCGACAAATATGCGAAAGGCGGCGGCCGCCCATCTCATTGACCTGCCGCTGGGGTACTTTAACGCCAACCTCACGGGACGGCTGCGCAAGCAGATCGACGACAACGCGGCACTGACAGAAACGCTACTTGCCCACCATCCCCGACGCGGTGGGCGGGATCGTAACGCCGTTACTGGCGGTGGGACTGCTCTTCGTCTTTGACTGGCGCATGGGGCTTGCCTGCCTGATCCCCATGATTATCGGGCTTGTCTGCCTGATGAGCATGATGACCGGGAGAGGCATGAAGTTCTTTGAGGAATACCAGCGGGCAGGAGAGCGCATTTCCGCCGAGGCCACAGAGTATGTCCGGGGCATCCCGGTGGTGAAGGTATTCCAGCAGACGGTTTACTCCTTCAAGAGCTTTCATGCCGCCATCCTCAGCTACCGCGACCTTGCCAGCGGCTACGCCATGATGTGCCGTATGCCCTACACCCTGTTTACAGTAGTGCTGAACGCCATGTTCCTGCTTCTCATGCCCTTGGGGATGCTGCTCGTAGGCGCGGCGGACGGTTGGGCGGTGCTGGCCGATCTGGTGTTTTACATCTTCTTCGCGCCCCAGTTGGCCTTTATGATGGAGCGGCTGATGTACGCGGTCAACGCACAGATGGAGGCCGCCGAGGCAGTGAACAAGCTGGAGGCGATACTCCGGGAGTCGCCCCTTCCCGAGCCTGCGGCGGACAGCGGAAGCAAGCCCGCGGACAGCGGCATTTCCTTTGAGAATGTCACCTTTTCCTATGACGGCGCGGACAGGCCCACGCTGACGAATGTGAGCTTCCATCTGCCGCAGGGGGAGACGTGGGCGCTGGTGGGCCCCTCCGGCGGCGGCAAAACCACCATCGCCCGGCTGATCCCGCGCTTTTTCGATGCGCAGGCAGGGGCGGTGCTCCTGGGCGGACGGGATGTGCGAAGCATCCCCACCGCAGAGCTGATGGAGCAGATCTCCTTTGTCTTTCAGGAGGTGAGGCTCTTCAAGAAAAGCATCCGCGACAACATCCGCGCCGCTCGGCCGGACGCCACCGAGGCGGAGATATTACACGCGGCGCAGCTTGCCCAGTGCGGCGATATTCTGGAAAAGACGCCGGGCGGGCTGGACGCCGTGATCGGTGCCAAGGGCGTGTACCTCTCCGGCGGCGAGATGCAGCGCATCGCGCTGGCCCGGGCGATCTTAAAGGACGCGCCCATCGTGGTGCTGGATGAGGCCAGTTCCTTTGCAGACCCCGAGAACGAGGCGAAGATACAAAAGGCCTTCGAGGCGCTGATGAAGGGCAAGACCGTGCTGATGATCGCCCACCGCCTGTCCACGGTGCGGAACATGGACCGCATCCTCGTCATCCGGGACGGCGAGATCGCCGAGGAAGGAAAGCACGACGAGCTTCTTGAAAAGGGCGGCGTATACGCCGCCATGTGGGAGGAATACCAAAAGGCCGCGCAGTGGAAGGTAGGAGGTGCCGCATGATCGAACGCATCCGCAAAAAATACGCCATGACGGAGAAGGGCGCAAAAGACTATGTGTCCGCTGTGTTCTGGTCCGTACTGGTCAACATCAGCAAAATGCTGCCCGTAGGCGTGCTGGCCACGGCACTCTCCGGCATCGTAGAGGCGCTGACAAACGGCACCGACCCAGGGGCGGGTCTTACGCGCTTTCTGGTCGCGGGCGTCCTTGCCCTCGCCGCGCTCTTTGTGACCTTTCTGATCCAATACAGAGCCTTATACGAAGCCACCTACCGGGAGAGTGCCAACCGCCGCATCCGGCTGGCAGAGGTGCTGCGCCAGCTCCCGCTGTCCTTCTTCGGAAACCGTGACCTGACCGACCTGACCACCACCATCATGGGGGATACGGAGACGCTGGAAAAGGCCTTCTCCCACTTTTACCCCGCCATGCACGGCGCGCTCATCTCCACGGCGCTGATTTCCGCAGGCATGCTGCTTTACGACTGGCGGATGGCGCTGGCTCTTTTGTGGGTGGTGCCTGCGTCGCTGCTGATGGTATATCTCTCCCGGCGCATGGAAAAGCGGCATATAAAAAAGGGTCTCGTCACCCGCCGCGCAGCCACCGACGCCATGCAGGAGGTGCTGGAGTGTGCGCCGGAGATCAAGGCGTGCAACCAGAAAGCGCGGTATATCGCCGACCTGGACCGCAGGCTGGACGAGGCGGAGCGGGACACCATCCGGGGCGAGCTGTTCACAGGCTCCATGGTCACAGCGGCGCAATCCTTCCTAAAGCTGGGCATCGCCACCACCGTCCTCACGGGGGTGACACTCATGAGCCGCGGCGACTTGTCGCTGATCCCGTTTCTGATGTTCCTTATCGCCGCCACCCGGGTATATGACCCCATCGGCTCCATGTTTGCCAACATGGCCGCGGTTTTCGCCTGCGAGGTGCGCATCGAGCGCATGCAGGAGATCGAGAACGAAAAGCGCATGACCGGTATGACCGAATATGATCCCGATGGCTACGACATCCGCTTTGAGCATGTGACCTTTGCCTACCGGGAAAAAGAGGATGTGCTAAGGGACGTTTCCTTTACGGCGAAGCAGGGGCAGGTGACGGCGCTGGTGGGCCCCTCCGGCGGCGGCAAATCCACGGCGGCCAAGCTGGCGGCCCGCTTCTGGGACCCGGCGGAGGGAACGGTGCGGCTGGGCGGCGTGGACGTGTCCACGGTGGACGGCGAGGCGCTGCTGAAAAACTACGCCATCGTATTTCAGGATGTGGTGCTGTTTGCGGATACCGTGATGGAAAACATTCGCCTCGGCAAGCGGGACGCCACCGACGAGGAGGTGCTGGCGGCGGCAAAGGCGGCGCAGTGCGACGCCTTTGTATCCAGGCTGCCGGACGGCTACCATACCCTGATCGGGGAAAACGGCTCCCGGCTCTCCGGCGGTGAGCGGCAGCGCATCTCCATTGCCCGCGCCATCTTGAAGGACGCGCCGGTGATTTTGCTGGATGAGGCCACGGCCTCGCTGGACGTGGAAAACGAAACGGCGGTGCAGGCGGCGCTGTCCGGATTGATCAAGGATAAGACGGTGCTCATCATCGCGCACCGCATGCGTACCGTCATGAATGCCGATCAGATCGTCCTGCTCTCCGGCGGCCGCGTGGTTGAGATGGGCTCTCCCGCGGAGCTGCTGAAAAAGAACGGCCTGTTCCGCCACATGGCGCAGCTCCAGAGCAAGAGCATGGAGTGGACGGCGTAGAAAAACCTGAAAGGAACAGGATTCTGAGTACAATATTGGAAAACGAAGTATCGAAAACAAGGAGGCGTTTATGAAAGAAACAAATAAATGGTCTGTCAGGGATGTGATCACCACGGTGCTGCTTTCGGCGGTGCTGATCGTGATCCAGCTCGTCGTCAATATGGTCTGCATGGCCAACGACTTTGTCAGCATGGTGCTGTCGGTGGGGATCACCATGTTCCTCTGCGCACCGGTCTATATGCTCATGGTCAGCCGGATCGGCAAGCGGTTTGTGACGCTGATCTATATGACGATCCTCGGCGTGATTTTTCTCCTGATGGGCAACTGGTTTTTGCTTCCTTATTATGTTCTCGTGGGGATCCTCTGCGAGGCGATTCTCTGGAAGGAAGGCTCCTGCCAAAAGCCGAAACGGCTGACCGCCGCCTGGACGGTGGCGAGCCTGCTGTACAACGGGGTCAATCTGCTGCCCATCTGGTTCTTCTGGGACACCTACTATGATTTTGCGCTGGCAAGCGGTATGGAACAGAGCTACATCGATTCCTATGTGCGTTACTACACCTCTCCCGGCTGGCTGGCCTTTATTCTGCTGTTTACGACGCTGATGGGCTTTTTAGGCTGCATGGTGGGCAGTCGGCTGATCCGCAGGCATTTTCAGAAGGCCGGCGTTCTATGAGAGCGGACGCATCCTTTGCGGTGCCGGTCAAACTGTGGGCGCTGCTGTGCGTCTTTGCCGGAGTGACCATCGGCGGGAATGTGCTGCTTACCTGCATCCTGACCGGCGGGGCGCTTCTTTATCTCGTCTTACAGCGGAACTTCCGCCTTGCCGCGTCCTATGGCTGCTTTTATCTGCTGCTGGCGCTGCTGCTGTACGCCATCCGCTTCCACGGGCTGCGCATGCCGGTCTTTTCGGAATTTTATGTTCTGATGTTCTGGAACCTGTCGCCGATCTTTCTGGTGTCATGGGATCTGATCACCACGCCGCCGGGAATGCTCTCCGCGTTTTTATCCCGCCTCCGTATGCCCACTCCCGTTCATTCTCGGGCTTCTTGTGGTCTTTCGCTTCTTCCCCACCATGCGGACGGAGCTAAAGGGTGTGGGCAGGTCGATGAAAAACCGAGGGCTTACCACGGCGGGGCAGCTGCTCGCGCATCCCGTGCAGAGCATGGAGTATGTGCTGGTTCCGTTTCTTCTTCGGGTGTTGCAGCTTGCCGATCAGCTTTCCGTTTCCGCCGTTGCAAGAGGCGCGGAGCGCCCGGGCGTGCGCGGCAGCTATTATGAGAAAAGGGCCGGGGCGCGGGATCACATCGCGGCAGCCGTATGTGCGCTGGTCACGGCTTCCTATTTGGTTTTGGAAAGGAGCATGGCATGATCGAGCTTACACGCGCTTCTTTTCAATACGAAAACTCGGACAGAGGCGTGCAGGACATTTCCCTTTCGGTAAAAAGCGGCGAATGCGTCGTGCTGACGGGGCTTTCCGGCTGCGGCAAGACCACCGTGACAAGGCTTGTCAACGGGCTTGCGCCGTCCTACTATCCCGGAGTTTTCAGCGGGAGCGTGAGGATAGACGGCAAGGACATATCAAGGCTTTCCACATGGGAGATCGGGCGTTTGGTGGGAAGTGTTTTTTCAGGACCCCAAAAGCCAGTTCTTTTCCTCCGAGCTTGCCGGAGAGGTGGCCTTTCCCTGCGAGAATTACGGCCTGTCCGCCCGGGAGATACGGGAGAGGACGGACGCCGCCATAGAGGCATTGAAGCTGTCCCATTTGAAAGACAGGGCAGTTGACGTCCTCTCAAGCGGAGAAAAGCAGCGGGCGGCCATTGCGTCCGTATATGCCATGAAGCCAAAGGCTTTTGTGTGCGATGAGCCGACGGCCAACCTCGATGCCGCAGGGACGAACCAGCTTGCGCAGACCCTCCGGCAGCTCAAGGAGCAGGGCTTTACCCTGCTCATCGCGGAGCATCGGATCGACTGGCTGATGGGGATCGCAGACCGGTTTTTATATCTGCGGGATGGCAGAATAGCGGCCGAGTATACACCGGAGAATTTACTCCTTCTGCCGGAAGCGGACATCTTAGGTATGGGCCTGCGCTCTCCGCACGAGGGAAAGTGCCCTCCCGCTCCCTCCGTATTGGACGAAAGCCCTGCCGTCTTGAAGACAGCAGGGCTCTCGAAAAGAATACGCAAAGAAGTTATTTTTGAGGATATTTCGCTGTCCGTTCCAGAGGGCAAAGTGACCGCCATAACGGGGCAAAACGGCGCGGGGAAAACCACCCTTGCGCAGATCCTCTGCGGGCTGGCAAGGCAGACAAGGGGACATATCCTGATAGATGGGAAAAAGGCAAGAGCGGCAGTCCGGCGCAGGGAGATCTATTACTGCGGCAACGACACGTCAACGCAGTTTTTTACGGCAAGCGTGGCGGAGGAGCTGCTGCTGAATACCAGATTGACAGAAGAAAGCAAGAGCCGTGCAAGGAACCTGCTCAAAGAGCTTGGGCTTTACGAGTACAGGGACGCGCACCCGTCTGCCCTGTCCGGCGGGCAGAAGCAGCGCCTTGCCATCGCCTGCGCCATCTTTTCCGGTCGCAGGATATTGATACTCGATGAGCCCACCAGCGGCCTTGACGGGCAGAATATGCGCCTGATCGCGGAAAGGCTGAGAAGCGAAGCGCGGCGCGGCAGAACCATTCTCGTGATCACCCACGACAGGGAGCTGATCGAGAGCTGCTGCGATAACATTGTGGAGGTTGAAAAACGATCGTCATGAAACCGCCGAGGACTATTATGGGATATCCGCGCCGGGGGAATCGTTTTCTGCCCCTGCCGGCAGCTCTACCGCGATGGTCGTGCCCTTGTCCGAGCTTTCCTCCACCCAAACGGAGCCGCCATGGAGATTGGAGATCTCCCACACCAGAGAAAGTCCCAGTCCCGCGCCGCCGTACTCGCGGCTGCGGGACTTGTCTACCCGGAAGAAGGGCTGGAAGATACTGCGCTGATATTCCTCCGGAATGCCGCAGCCGGTGTCGGAAACGCGAATGATGCACTTTTCCTGCCCCTGTGCAAGCTCGACCCGCACCGTGCCGCCGGGACGGTTGTATTTGACAGCGTTCTCCGTCAGGTTGAAGAGCATGCGGTAGATCAGCGCGTCGCTGCCGGTGAGGGCGGCGTCGCCCTCCGCTTCCAGCGTGATGCTTCGCTTCTCCGCCAGCGGCGCGAGATCCGTGAAGATCTCCTCGACCATGGGGGCGAGCTGGAGCTGCTCGTTCCGCGCCACCTGCTGCAAATTGCTCATCTCCAGTAGCGTCTTGGTCATCTGCGTCAGCCGCTCCGTCTGCTCGCGCAAAAGCGCGAGGAATTCCGACGTCTCCGGCCGCACATCGGGATGCTCCGCGGAAAACAGCTCCAGCTGCGCCTGCATCAGCGCCAGCGGCGTGCGCAGCTCGTGGGCAGCGTTGCCGGTGAACTGCCGCTGGGCGGCAAAGGCGTTGTTCAGCCGCTCCAGCATCTGGTTGAACGAGCGGCTCAGCTGCCGGAACTCCGAAATGGCGTCTTCATCGATCCTCATATCGGCAAGATTGTTCAGCTGCACCTGCTCCACCTGCGAGGCAAAGCTGCGCAGGGGCTTGAGGGCGCGTCCGCTGACGAAATAGGCGAGAATGCCGCTGAGCAGCGTTACCGCCGCCGTGATATACCAGTTGGTGGTGCGGAAGCTCCCCTGCACCCCATCGACGACGATGGTCAACTCCTCGTTGGGCGCTATGAGCTGCGGGTCAAAGCTCGCCGCTCCGCCATCATTCGGGATCACTGTGCCGCCGCCCTGTAAGCTGTCCGCAATGGTGTCCATATAGTACACACCGGAGGAGCACAGCAGCAAATTCATGGCCACGCAGGTGATGCCGATGAGCAGGACGGTCATCAGCGTGATGCGCCACTGCAGGGAAAGACGCTTCATACTTCCTCGCCTCCCATCAGATAGCCCTCGCCAATGCGGTTGCGGATGGGGTCATAGCCCAGCACGGCGCGGAGCTTTTTGCGCAGGGCGGAGATGTGGACGCGAATGGAATTGCTGAAGCTGTCCACACTGTTGTCCCAGACATGATCCATCAGCTCCTCCTGACTCACGGGCCGCCCCTGATGCACCATCAGGTATTCGAGTATCCCCGTTTCCTTGCGGGTGAGCGTCAGCAGCTGCCCGTTGACGGCGGCGGTGCGGGAGCGGGTGTCGAAGCTCAGGCCTCCGCAGCTTAGCAGCACATCCTGCTGGGTGAACTGCCGCAAGGTCAGGCTGCGGATGCGGGCCTCCAGCTCGGCAAGATGAAAGGGCTTTGCCAGATAGTCGTTTGCCCCGGCGTCCAGCCCCTGCACCTTGTCCTCCACCTCGCTGCGGGCGGAGAGGATCAGCACCCGCGTCTCCCGGTCGGTCTGCCGCAGGGTGCGCAGTACCGTCATGCCGTCCTTTTTCGGCAGATTCAGATCAAGAAGTACCAGATCGTAGCGCTCCACGCCCAGCAACTCCAGAGCCTTCTCCCCGTCGTAGCAGTAGTCCACGCTGTAGGCCAGCCGCCGCAGGCTGCGGACGATTGTTTCACACAGAGCGCGTTCGTCTTCAATTACTAAAAGGTGCATGAGAGCCCTCCTTTTTATTTCTCCGTTTTTGTGTTGTTTTCATTATAGCAAAAATAGATAAGATTTGCGTTAAGTTTTCGTTCTTAACAGAGACTTTAACTCTCCCGCGCTATGATGGGGACACAAAATCGGAAAGGGTGATGAAAAATGAGCTGCGGGAAAAAGGCCGCGGCGCAGATCGTGCTGCTGATGGCCGGAATCGCCATGCTGTGCTTCGGCGTATGGCGGGGCGAGGCGGCGACGGTGCTGAGCAAAGCCATCAAACTATGTCTGGAGTGTGTGGGTATTGGGTAAAAAGTTTTCAGGCGTTTCACAGACCATGTCCCGCTTCCGGGGCTGGATTCAGGCGGGGGCAACGCTGCTGACCAACCTGCACCTGCCGAACTTCCTCAAGGGAGGCCTGTATCAGGGCGCTGGGAAAACCGTCTGCGTGCCGGGGCTGAACTGCTACTCCTGTCCGGCGGCCTCCGGGGCCTGCCCCATCGGGGCGTTTCAGGCAGTGGTGGGCTCGTCCAAGTTCAGCTTCTCCTACTATATCACAGGCTTTCTCATTCTGCTGGGCGTGCTGCTGGGGCGTTTTATCTGCGGCTTCCTCTGTCCCTTCGGCTGGTTTCAGGAGCTGCTGCATAAGATCCCGACGAAGAAGCTCTCCACAAAGAAACTCAAGCCCCTGACATACCTCAAGTACGCCGTCCTGCTGGTGATGGTCTTCCTGCTGCCGGCGTTCCTTGTGAACGACGTGGGTATGGGCAACCCCTTCTTCTGCAAATACCTCTGCCCCCAAGGCGTGCTGGAGGGAGCCATCCCGCTGTCCCTTGCCAATTCCGGTATCCGGGCGACGCTGGGCAAGCTGTTTACATGGAAGTTCAGCATCCTGCTGTCGGTGATCGTGCTGAGCGTACTGTTCTACCGACCGTTTTGCAAGTGGCTCTGCCCGCTGGGCGCGTTCTACGCGCTGTTCAACCGGGTGTCCCTCTTCCAGATGAAGGTGGACAAGAATAAGTGCGTCTCCTGTGGGAAATGCGCCAAGGCCTGCAAGATGGACGTGGATGTGACGAAAACGCCCAACCATACCGAGTGCATCCGCTGCGGGATGTGTATCCGTGCCTGTCCGACGAACGCCGTGTGCTTCCGCTACGGCGTCGGCGATGGAAAAGAGAAAGAAAACGCAGCAACGCTGCGAGAAAACAACAAAGATTAAGGAGAAACGAATATGAAAGTAAAGAAGATACTGGCTCTGCTGCTGGGCGCGATGATGCTGCTCTCCCTTGCAGCCTGCGGCGCAAAGGACAACGACAAGCAGGCGGATATGAGCGGAGACGGCTCCGCCATGGCCGGCGAGCCGAAAACCGCCGAGGAGGCGCTCACCCTGCACAAGGAGCTGCTGGAGCGGGAAAACGCGCTCCTGTCGGAAAATGCCGAGCTGTGGGAAAAGGTCTTTATGGAGGCCGACAAGGGCATGGCCATGATCGAGGACGGGAAAAACTACGGCGACTTCCTGCTCAAGACCATCGAGGACGCCAAGGAAGAGTTCAGCGACGAGGAGTATGAGTGGCTGAAGGAGTCGGCCACGGAGATCAGCAATATTGAAAACAAGCTGACCGAGTTGGAAGAGAAGTATCCCGAGATCATGCAGAAATCCATGGACGGCGATATGAGTATGCCCGCGGGCAGCGACACGAGCACCCCTCCCGACGACGGCAGTATGCAGAAGTTCCCTGCCTTTGAGGGGAAAGACCTGGATGGCAACACGGTGAAGAGCGACGAGCTGTTCTCTGGCAACGCCGTCACCGTGGTGAATTTCTGGTTTACCACCTGCAATCCCTGCGTGGGCGAGCTTGCCGAGCTGGACGCGCTGAACAAGGAACTCGCGGAGAAGGGCGGCTCCCTCATCGGCGTCAACACCTTCACGCTGGACGGTGACGAGGCAGCGATTTCCGAGGCGAAGGACGTGCTGGCCAAGAAGGGCGCCTCCTATCAGAATGTGTATTTTGACTCCGATGGTGAGGCGGGAAAGTTTACCACCAACATCTTTGCCTATCCCACCACCTATGTGGTCGACCGCAGCGGCAATATCGTGGGTGATCCCATCGTCGGCGCCATCACGGAAAAGAAGCAGGCGGAGACGCTGCAAAAGCTCATCGAGCAGACGCTCGCCGCCGATATGGGCTGACCCGAGATTTAAAAAAGTGCCTGCTGCGCGCCATTGCATTGCCCCCGGCGGGCAAGGGTCGGAGTGAGCCCAGCTTCCCCTGAAAGGAGGAAACGCGATGCATCGAAGCGTATTAGCACTGCTTTTCGCCTCGGTTCTGCTGCTCAGCGGCTGCGCTGTCGGGCAGCAGACTGTGCCGAAGGAAAAGAGCGGACAGGAAGCAAACATGGACGGAGCGGCTTTTGACCGGTCCGACGAGGAGATCACCTATATGGATACCACGGGAAATGTCATCTATCTGGCGGGCGGCTGCTTCTGGGGCATGGAACAGCTGATGCAGTCCATCCCCGGCGTTATCGACGCCGAGAGCGGCTATGCCAACGGCACCTGCGAGGCGGATGCCGATTACAAGACCGTCTGCAAGGGAGAGACCGGCTTTCGGGAGACCGTGCGGGTGGAATACGACCCCGAGCAGGTGAGCCTTGACGCGCTGCTGCTGGCCTACTTCTATGTGATCGACCCCACGGTGCAAAACCGGCAGGGCAACGACCGCGGCAGCCAGTACCAGACCGGCGTCTACTACACCAACGAAAGCGCCAGAGAGACGGTGAAGCGCATCGCGGAGATTGAGCGCGGCCGCAGCGAGAAATTCTTCGTGGAGATCGGCCCGCTCAAGAATTACTATCCCGCCGAGGAATACCACCAGAACTACCTCGAAAAGAACCCGAACGGCTACTGCCACATCCCGCGCGCGGAGATGGAGCTCTTCTCCCGGCTGCGCATCGACCCGGGTGACTATCAGAAGCCTGCGGCGGAGTCCATCCGGGACAAGCTGACGGCGGAGCAGTACCGCGTCACGCAGGAGAGCGGCACGGAGCGCGCCTTCACGGGCGAGTTCTGGGACAAGTTTGAAAAGGGCATCTATGTGGATGTCGTCACCGGCGAGCCGCTCTTTTCCTCCGCGGATAAGTACGAGAGCGGCTGCGGCTGGCCCGCCTTTACAAAGCCCATTGAGGGTCCTGCCGTGGTGGAGAAAGAGGATTTGAGCCACGGAATGCGCCGCACGGAGGTCAGAAGCCGCGCCGGAGACTCCCATCTCGGCCATGTATTCACCGGCGATCCGGAGTCGCCGAACGGCGTGCGCTACTGCATCAACAGCGCGGCCCTGCGCTTCGTCCCCTATGAAAAAATGGAGGCCGAAGGCTACGGATACCTGCTCTCTGTTTAGGGAGTGAGTTTTGGAACAGGGACAAAAAAGACATCTCATCTGAAGTGACCTCAAAAAGTCGGTCAATATTCAAAAGAGAATTACTCAAGCCGCCGAAAGGGCTTGCTGTCTGTAAATTATAGGCAGCAAGCCCTTTGAATTTTTCGTGATCTGGGCAAAAGCAATCTTGTCAAATGCAAAGCCGACTATATGGCAGCATGAAACCTGGATACACGGCGTTAGAGTCGAAGCCGGAGGCATTGGGTGACTCCGGTGCGATCGACAGGGCAACTTGCGGGCGTCAAAAATATGTGATACAATTTATCATACAAGCCTTTGACCGAGGGGAGAACACATACATGCCTGCTCTCCTATTGGGAGTATCGTGCGTCCTGCGAAGCTGCGTTCTTCGTCAGCAGAAGAAAACTGCCTGACCGAAAATGTTTCGTCACTTCATTCCGTCAAGGTGGCTACCCCCCCCCTTGCACCGCTTATGCGGCTATTCCCTGTGGACTTGCCATCCGTAGACGGTTTTGAGAACCGTCCGACGCCAGCAAGTTTTGAAAAACTGCTATGGAGGGAGTTGTAAAAATGCAGAACTATAACATAAAGGATTATTCAGTCGAATTTGATAGAACCGCAACAGTAGATTGGTATGAAAAATATGAAGGTTGGAGCTGTGATTGTGGTGACTGCCAAAGTTTTTTAGCATGGGTCAGGCAGAAACAGCTTCCATCCGCAGTAACAGAATTACTCCAAATTTTTGGAGCGTTGCCGGAAAAACCGACCTATGTATGTGAACTATATCCAACTGAGCGGGGGCATCTTTATCAATTCAATTATCGTGTGGTCGGCTGTATGCTGAATGCTCATCACCCACATGAATCTATTGGATTTGACTGGGGTTCGGTATACTGTGGACATGAAGATTATCCATGTGGTGCTCCGGATTTTCCTGAGCCAAACTTTGACATTATGTTCTTTGTGGACATACCGCCTTTTGACAGTAAGGGCGAATGACGAGAATATAAAGCTAAAGAGAGAAGATAGTGAGGGAGATCAATAATAGATTGGAGCTATCAGAAGCGTCTGCTGCTTTGGTTGCCATACCTCGCGGAAATTCCACAGCAAATTTTGACATTAAGAAGACGCTCTTTGCGCGCTCCAGCCGACATTCCTCTGCTTTCGCTGTTCTTGGAAAAACTCACACTGTGCTGACTGTAATTTTTCCTGTGATGTAAACTGTAAAATGTTTTGCGGTTAACAACTCTTGCCGATTCATGCTTTACTCTGTCGGAACTAGCACAGAGCAGAACACAGAGAAGGTCCTAAAAAATGACCATAAACTCAGGGAGCAAAGCTAGAGATATTGTTTTCACCGGTGTTCTCGCAATACTTATAGCCGTCTGTTCATGGATCTCCATTCCCGCTACTGTCCCATTTACTCTGCAATCGCTGGGCGTTTTTTCGGCAGTCGGGCTGCTGTGCTGGTGCGCGCTCCCACTTACCGTCCTTAATTTGCTTAAAATTGCGGGTGCAGTGGTTCTGACGGACCGCCTTAGCAAGGTGGTCAAATGAAAAGTGCGGAAATAAAAGTAAGGACGCATCACGGGATGTGCCTTGCGATCTTTGCGGGAAACGGATACAAGTGGCAGAAGCGATCCTTTCTCAGGGAAAGCGCGAGGATATCTGCGGAAGCTGCCAATGGGTGGCGATTTACAAAGGAGCGGAGCATCGCTACTTGCAGGTTCCGCACAATTTGGCGTGGTGATTCTGTGAAAAAGGATATCGTAACGGCAAGCCCTGCGACCCTGCGGGAAAAAGGACTGGGCGGCTCTCCCGCCCTGAACCTATATAAATATAAAAAAGCACCAAAAAGAGGGATTTCCTCGTTCCTTGAGTGCCGTTGCTGCCGTATGGACAGCTATGCAGCCTGGGATCCTCCACAAACCTCAGCGCTGTCGTAGACGGCTGAAAGCTTTTGCGTCTGCGTAAAGAGAATAGTTGCATAGCTTCGGAGGTCGGACCTGCAATACATTGATCGACCAGATGGGTCTGCAAAAAATCGGCTGCGGCTATATCATAAATAGATAAAATGCGTCCCCTGTCGCTAAAGAGGCAGGGGACGTTTTCCTATAGAGGAGAGAGTACATTCGATAAAGATCAGATTGTTGGTAAGCGCTCAATAATGGCACGGCTGGAACAAAGGAGAAAGGTGTGCGAAAATCTTCCCATATGTCGAAAAACTTCCGGTAAGTTTTTCGAGAGAATGGGAGGAATAAGGGATGACAGGAGTCATGCAAGTACGAGAAGCATACCGAGTGGAACAGTGGCGGCAGCTTAGCGGGAGTTGATATACACCATGTTCTTGATGATCTGGTAGATTACGTTCAGGTACAGGGAGAGGATTCCCTGATACTTTGCCTTTTGGGCGTTCCTCGCCGCATTTGCGGACTGCTCCACATTGCGGAAATCCTCCAGACTGAGCTTACTGAGGGAGGACAGCGACTGGCGCGCTTGTTCAGCCGGACGGCATATGCCATGTGGCACGCAAGGCAAAGGCCTAACTGGCACTTGACCTTCTGGAAAAGAAAGGTAAGATGTTTGTTGAGAACATATAAAAAATGTTGGAAGAAAAAAGAAACATTTTTATATGTTCAACAATAAGAGGAGGAAGAATATGGAAAACAGAGGTAAGCTGAAAGCGATGTTTATCATTCCGTCCGCGATCGGTGTTATTCTCTTTATGATCCCGGTCAAAAACGCGGCAGGCGAGTGGACGGTCACGGTCAAGATCATCGCGGACATTATTGCCGGTGCGATCGGTGGATTCCTGCCGATTTTGAGCGTGGCGATCGTGACGATCTCCGCTGTGATGACGCTCGTGGCGCTGGCAAAGCCCAAGTTCATCATGGAAAGCCCCGTACTTAACAGCTGCTTCATCTGCGGTCCGTTCTGGATCGTCGTGCGTGTGCTGGGTGCGATCTTCGCGTGGATCACATTTCTTGAGCTGGGCGCCGACAAGGGGAGCGGCATCCTCTATGCCATCTCCAGCGCCGATCAAGGCGGTTTCGTGCTCTATGATCTGATCGGCACGCTGGTCATCATCAATGTGATCGCGTCCTTCCTGCTGCCGCTGCTGACCGACTTCGGTCTGCTCGAGTATGTCGGCGCGCTGGCGACAAAGCTCATGCGCCCGCTCTTCAAGGTCCCCGGCCGCGCCGCGGTCGACTGCGTGACCTCGTGGATCGGCGACGGCACGCTCGGTGTCATGCTGACCCTCAACCAGTATGAGGGCGGCTACTACACCGCTAAGGAGGCGAGCATCATCGCGACGCTCTTCTCCGCCGTTTCCATCACCTTTGCGCTGGTCGTGCTCGATCAGGTCGGGATGGTGCAGTACTTCGGCGTTTACTACCTGCTCATCTGCTTCGTCGGCATCATCTGCGCGCTGATCTGCCCGCTGCTGTGGCCCCTGCACAAAAAGCCCGAGACCTATGTGATCGAGGGCAAAGCTGCGCCTGAGACCATCCCCGAGGGCTACAAGAGCTCCAGCGAGTACGGCATGGAGCTCGCGCTCGAGCGCGTTTCTCACTTCCCCGGCATCGGCGGGTTCCTTCAGAACGGCGCAAAGAACGCCTGTAATATGTGGTTCGGCATCCTGCCCACCGTTATGTGCATCGGCACCATTGCGCTGATCTGCGCCAACTACACCAACATCTTCCAGATCCTCGGCACGCCCTTCCTGCCCCTGCTCAAGCTGCTGCAGGTGCCGGATGCCTCCGCTGCCGCTTCCACGATGATCATCGGCTTTACCGATATGTTTACCCCGTCCATCCTGATCGCGGGCGCCGGCGCGTGCGACATGACCCGCTTCATCGTCGCGGTCGTCTCCGTCACGCAGGTGCTCTACCTCTCCGAGGTCGGCGGCCTGATCCTCGGCTCCAAGCTGCCTCTCAACATCTGGGAGCTGTTCGTGATCTTCCTTGAGCGTACTATCATCAGCCTGCTGATCGTCTGCCCCATCGCGCACCTTCTGTTCTAAGAAGAACGCACAGGAAAAACGCATAGAGTATCAAAAAGCTCTCTCCAGAAAAGAGCCGGAGCGCCGTACCGGCCGCTTCGGCTCTTTTCTCCTTCCCGCGGAAGGGTGCAGACCCTCCCGCGGCAGATTGCAGGCGGGAGGGCGGAAAAAGGAAACGACCATGGATATTGCAAAGAATGACGATATTTTGGAAAAGAGCGGTTATCTTCTGCTTGACCGCGCGACGCTGATTGAAAACTACCGCAAGCTCCAACGCCATGTCGGGCCGGAGGTCACGCTGATCCCGGTCGTCAAGGGCAACTGCTACGGCTACGGCGCTGAGGAGATCACCGATGTGCTGGTGAACGACTGCAGGGTGCGCGTGATCGGCGTGGGCGCTCTGTGCGAGGGGACCGCAATGCGCCGCCGCGGCGTGGCCTGCGACCTGATGCTGCTCGGCGGCATTGCGCCGCAGCAGTATCATATCGTGCTGCATAACGACATCATCATTTCGATCTTCCGACCGGAGTGCGCCCTTGCCTACGAAGAGCTCTGCGCGGCAGAGGGGCGTGTCGGCCGCATTCAGATCAAGATCGAGACCGGTATGAACCGTTTGGGCGTCCGGCCGGGCGAGGATCTTGCGGTGCTGCTCACGACGCTTGCCGCCTGTCCGCACCTCTCCGTGTGCGGCGTGTACTCGCACTTTGCTACGGCGACGAACTGTGTGAACGACGCTTTCACCATCGAGCAGCACGATCGCTTTATGCGGGGCCTGCGGCAGATCGAGGCGGCGGGCATCCGCGCGCAGTATGTCCACTGCTGCAACAGCGCGGCGGTGACCTGGTTCAAGGAGGCCTTCCACAACAGCGTACGCGTCGGCGGCATCCTCTACGGGCATCTCGTGATGGAGGACGGCGTTGAGCCGGTCGACATTCAGGCGCCTACACCATGCCCGCGGGCGAGAGCATCGGCTATCCGCAGAAGTTCCGCAGCGGCACCGACCAGCAGCTCGCCACGCTCTCCGTCGGCTTTGCCGACGGGATCCCGGTGGACTATGCCAGAGGGCAGGGGCCCATCCTTGTGCATGGCCGGCGCACCCGCTTTCTTGTCCATGGACCAGCTCCAACATCGATGGGGTGATGAAAGATGCTGGAACGCGGGAAAATGGATCGAGATCTGGTAGAGTTCGTAGTCATAGACCAACTGGTGCCGAAGGAGCATTTGCTGCGAAAGATAGATGCAGCGGTGGACTTCACACAGCTGTATGAAATGGTGGAGCCGCTCTATTGCGAGGATAATGGGCGCCCCAGCATTGACCCTGTGGTGTTGTTCAAGATGGTGCTGATCCAGCATCTGTACGGCCTTCCCTCGCTGCGGCGGACAGCGGACGAAGTCAGCGCAAACAATTGCTATCGCTGGTTTCTCGGTTATCCCTTGCAGGAGGAAACGCCGCATTTTTCCACGGTGAGCTATAACTTCCGGCATCGGTTCACCGAAGAGACCGTGGATCGGGTATTTGCGTGGATTTTGGATGAGGTAGCCAAGGCAGGCTATCTGTCTCCCAAGGCCGTCTTCATTGACGGTACTCACATCAAGGCCAACGCCAACACGAAGAAGCAAGTGAAGGAGCAGGTCTCGGCAGCTGCCAGGCACTATGCAAAAGAATTGATGGAAGAGGTCAACGCGGATAGAGAAGCGCATGGTAAGAAGCCCTTTGATGATGACAACGATCCTCCGGCCTCTCCTAGGAAGCACAAAGACAACACCTCTAAGAAGAAGCTGGCCCGCAGGAAGAAGCAAGGCTTTCGTACCGTAACGAAAAGCGTTACGGACCCAGACTGCGGCTTATTCGTAAAGGGAGAGCACAAGCGGCAGTTCGCCTATGAGGCGCATACCGCCTGCGACAAGAACGGTTTCGTGCTGGAAACAGTCGTGACACCCGGCAATGTCCATGACAGCGTGGCCTTTGATGAAGTTTACGACAAAGTAACGGAAAATTTTCCACAGGTAGAGGCCGTTGTAGCCGATGCTGCATACAAAACGCCTCATATCTGCAGGAAAGTGTTCGGCGATGGCAGAGTCCTTTCCACAGCCTACAAGCGCCCGCAAACCGTGAAGAATGGACACGAGTGGTGGAAGTATGTCTATGATGAATTCTACGACTGCGTGATATGTCCCGAATACCAGCCCTTGAAATACAGCACCACGAACCGGGATGGATATAGGGAATACAAGAGTGATCCGAATATCTGCGCCGCCTGTCCGACCAGAGAACGGTGTACGCATTCCAGGGACTGTATCAAAACGGTGCAGCGGCATATCTGGAAGGACTATGAGGAATTGGCGGACGATGCCAGATATACGCCTGTGTACGCGCAGCTCTACAAGTGCCGAAAGGAAACCATTGAGCGGGTCTTCGCGGACGCCAAGGAAAAACACGCGATGCGTTATACACAATACAGAGGCTTGGCTCAGGTGACGAACTCAGTACCATAACCGGGTTCCTCGACAGACTGTTAAGAATTCCAGCCTCCTATGAGGCAGTGTCCTATCGATTGCATCTATCATCGAAATACTTTCAGGCGCAGAGGTGAAGGTGCAGTTTTAAGAATATTTCAAACCGATTCCATTTGGGATATCTTGAGTTCCCAAAATAGGGAAAAATGCCATCGAAAGCCGAAAGTGGGATGAGATGGCGGCATTTCAGCTTTGCTGAACGCTACATTTATCCGGTTGCGAAGCCATAATGAATACGGTTTATCCATAACGAGAATTCCTTAACCTATCGATTGCATACCTTGGCAATGGTCATTGAACTGAAGGAAAAGGATTTGGAATAAATCGGCTGAAACAGCATTACGGCAAATTAAGGACAAAAAATACCCGGAATCGATCCGAGACTACACTGGCAGTATTTTGTTAGTTGGAATCAACTACGATGAAAAGACGAAAGCGCATGAGTGCTCGATTGAGAAGTGCGACAAGGAGTAAAGACTTTGCACGCCTTTTACTGAGGGGTGTGTAAGAGAAGGCGCCCTTTACGAAAACCTGATTCTTTGTAAAAGATGGTCGCGATGTCGCATAGTTCTCGCCCGCATTAAAAGCGGAATAGACGCGGAATGAGAACGGAATAACTTGTTGCCGTCATTCCAACTGCCCCGAACAGGAATAGAGTTGATGCAGATCGGCCTCCCTTCCGCGGTGGAAGGGACACCCTGCGGCGTGGGATGCCATAATCAAAGAGCTGTTGCTTTTTTTCTGCACTTTTAGTCGCTTTTAGCGGTTTTTTCTCGATTTTAATTCATTCTCTAACATCTTGAGACCTGAGTTTCCCATGTGTTCTACACATGCCTGTGGCATTTTATGTGGTCAAAGGCAAAGCCTCGCCAGAGTTGCTTCGGTGAGGGCTTTGTAGTGTCCTTGATGATCAAATCCTTCGCCCGATGAAATAACAGAAAACCCACGCCGGGGCCGCCCCACGACGCGGGATGCTATCATCAAAGTGGAAGGCCGCCACTGCCGACCTGCAAAATCGCATTTTGCAAAACAGGCTCATGCTGCTGTTGTGACAACTAAGACCTTGTATTATTATTCTTGCTTTTTCCGGCGGTATCCTGTAAAATGACACTATCAAGGGAGAGGAGAGCAGGCATTTTTGAAAGAGCGCTTCCATTGATCAAATTGGAACGCCGTTTGCTCGAAAAACCCTGTAGACCAACTATGAAAAGGAGGGTATTTCAGTATGTACAAGGTAGATCTCAACAGCGACCTCGGCGAGAGCTTCGGCGCGTATACCATCGGGCTCGACAACGAGGTCATCGCGCATGTTTCCTCTGTCAATGTTGCCTGTGGCTATCACGCAGGAGATCCGTTGGTGATGGAAAAGACCGTTGCCGCAGCCAAGGCGGCAGGCGTCGCCGTCGGCGCACACCCGGGCTTCCCCGATCTGATGGGCTTTGGCCGCAGGAACATGGTCGTCTCGCCCAAGGAGGTCAAGGCGTATGTCAAGTATCAGCTCGGCGCGCTGATGGCCTTCGCTGCGGCAGAGGGTATCAGGCTCCAGCACTGCAAGCCCCACGGCGCTCTCTACAACATGGCTGGTAAAGACATGGATCTGGCGCTTGCCATCGCCGAGGCGATTGCCGAGGTAGACAAGAACATTATCCTGCTTGGCCTTGCCAACAGCAAGATGATTGATGCAGGCAAGCAGTTGGGCTTGCGCGTCGCAAACGAGGTCTTTGCCGACCGCGCCTATCAGGCCGACGGCTCGCTTGTGCCGCGCAAGCTGCCCGGCGCCGTCATCCACAATAAGGACGAGGCCATCGCGCGCACCGTCCGCATGGTCACCGAGGGCAAGGTCACGGCCATCACCGGCGAGGAGGTCGAAATCGCGGCTCACTCCATCTGTGTCCACGGTGACAACCCTTCGGCCGTCGAATTCGTCAAAAATATCCGCACGCAGCTCACCGCCCGTGGCGTGGAGATTGCCCCCATCCGCGAGATCGTATAAAAAGAGCCTCGTTTCCAGCTGTTCCGTTCCGCAAAGACCAACACCCCAAATCTGCCACACTGCGGCAATATTTCAGGAGGATGATCATGAGTAACGAAACTACCCAGAAGCGCTCACTTTCCGTCAGCCTTGGCGCGGCCTTTCTGATGGCGACATCCGCCATCGGCCCCGGCTTTCTGACCCAGACCTCGCAATTCACCGCAAAGTATCTCTCTTCTTTCGCTTTCGTCATCGTCTGCGTCATCATCATGGATATGATCGCGCAGACCAATGTATGGTCCATCGTCGGCGTTTCCGGCCTGCGCGGTCAGGAGATTGCCAATAAGGTTCTTCCCGGTCTCGGGTATCTTCTTGTCGTGCTTGTTGTGCTCGGCGGGCTTGCGTTCAATATCGGCAATGTCGGCGGCGTGTCACTCGGCTTCAATGCCATGATCGGCATTCCCGAAAAGGCCGGTGTCATCATCGGCGGCGTGCTTGCTATCTGCATTTTCCTTTCCAAGAAGGCAAACGACATCGTCGGCAGGGTCGCCCAGATCCTCGGCGGCATTATTATCGTCGTCATGCTGGTCGTGGCTTTCATGGCAAAGCCCCCCGTCGGCGATGCGGTCGCCCATATCTTTACCCCTGAGAATCCCAAGGAACTCATTCCCGTCATGGTCACGCTGCTCGGCGGCTCCTGCGGCGGTTACATCACCTTCTCCGGCGCACACAAGCTGCTCGATGCGGGCTGGGGCGGCAAGCCTGAGGAAGTCAAGCACTTCCGCAAGTCCGTCCTGACCGGCATCTGCGTCTCGGGCAGCGTTCGTATTCTGCTGTTCCTGTGTGTGCTCGGCGTCTGCACGGCCGGTACGGTCGTCGTGGCTGAAAATGTCGCGGCTGTCACCGGCGCTGCCAACCCCGCAGCCGAGGCTTTCCGCCTTGCTGCCGGCGACATCGGCTACCGTCTCTTCGGTCTCGCACTGTTCTCTGCCGGTATCACCTCCGTCATTGGCGCGGCCTATACCTCTGTCTCCTTCCTCAAGACTGTTCACCCCTTCATCGCCAAGAATGACAAGTGGTTCATCGTCGGCTTTATCGCCTTCTCCACGCTCGTTATGGCAATTCTTGGTGGTGCAAAGCGCATGGTCATCCTGGCTGGCGCACTCAACGGCCTGATCCTGCCAATTTCCCTGTGCTGCATGCTGCTTGGCTGCCACAAGAAGTCCATCGTCGGCGAGTACAAGCACCCCGTGTGGTTACAGGTTCTTGGCTGGTGTGTGGTCGGTGTCGCGGGCTACCTTGCCGTCACGGCGCTGCCCAACCTTACCAAGCTCTTCGCGTAACGAACCTGCACCATTCCGCGAGCCGGTCTGCCCCGCAGGCCGGCTCCGCCTGAAAGGAGAACGATATGCCCGACATCAGATTCCTGCTCAGCGGTGACTCAGCCGTAACCGTGGAATTCGGCAACGAGATCAGTGAGCACATCAACGCACAGATTCGTGCGTTCAGCATCGCGCTCACCGAGAGCAAACTCCCCGGGATCGTGGAACTCGTGCCGACCTACCGCTCGCTGATGGTTCACTACGACCCTGAGGTCATCCCCTACGGTGCGCTTGTCAAGAAACTCAAGGGCCTGCTCAATCAGCTTGACCACATCCGGATTCCGCCAAGCGATGTGTTGGAGATCCCCGTGCTCTACGGCGGGGATGAAATGGGCCCCGACCTTGGCTTTGTTGCCGAGCACAATCACAAAACGCCTGAGGAGGTCATCCGGATTCACACCTCCACGGAATATCTCATCTATATGCTGGGCTTTACCCCCGGTTTCACCTATCTTGGCGGTATGAGCGAGGAAATTGCCGCGCCGCGCCTTGCCCAACCTCGTGTCAGGATTCCCGCCGGCAGCGTCGGCATCGCCGGCAGCCAGACGGGCGTATATCCCATCGACTCCCCGGGCGGCTGGCAGCTTATCGGCCGCACGCCCGTGCGCATGTACGACCCTGACCGCGCCGTTCCCATCCTGCCCAAGGCAGGCCAGTACATCAAGTTCTACGCCATCGATCAGGCGGAATTTGACCGTATCGCCGCGCTGGAGGCCTCCAGCGGCTATACGGTCCACACCTACCCGAGAAAGGAGGCGGAGCAGGCATGAGCATCACCATTCTCAACCCCGGCATGCTCACCATCGTACAGGATCTCGGCCGCATCGGCTACCAGCAGTACGGCGTGTCCGTCTCCGGCGTGATGGATCCGCGCAGCGCGTCTATCGCCAACATCCTCGTCGACAACGATGAGGGCGAGGCTGTGCTCGAATGCACGATGATGGGGCCCCACATCCGCTTTGATGCGCCCAACATCATCGCCATCACCGGCGGCGACCTCGGCGCAACGCTCGACGGTCAGAGCATCGACACCTACCGCGCCGTTCCCGTGAACGCGGGTCAGACGCTGCGCTTCACCATGCTGCGCACCGGCTGCCGCGCTTTCGTGGCGTTCGCGGGCGGACTCGATATCCCCCTGGTCATGGGCAGCCGCTCAACGGACATGAAAGCGAAGATTGGCGGCTATCAGGGCCGCAAGCTGCAAAAGGACGACGTCATCGCCTTCCGCGCGCCCAAGACCGACCTCAAGAACCTCGGCGTGCGCCACATTTCGCCTGAGTTCGTGCCGCGCGCAGAGTATAAACTGCGTGTCGTGTTCGGCCCGCAGGACGACGCCTTCACCGAGCTTGGCGCTATGACCTTTCTCAGCAGCGTTTACACCCTTACACCGGAGTTCGACCGCATGGGCTGCCGCCTTGACGGCGAGCTGATCGAACACATCAAGGACGGCAACATCATCTCCGATGGCATTGCCTTCGGCGCGATTCAGGTGCCCTCTGCGGGCAAGCCGATCATCATGCTGGCTGACCGCCAGACCACCGGCGGCTACACGAAGATCGCCAATGTTATCTCCGCGGACTTCCGCATCCTCGCCCAACTCAAAGCGGGCGACAGGGTGCGCTTTGAAAAGGTGTCCATCACCACCGCACAGGAGGCGCTGCTTGCCCAGCGCGCTGCGCTGCGCTGCCTGCGCGGCGCCATGAATCGTTGACGCAGCCCTAAAACGCAAAAAATAATAGTAATAGGAGGAACGACACATGGCCTTTGATATTACCCCTTATATCGATAAGAAGCCGAGCGAGGTTCGCAAGCTTATCCGCGAGGGTGTCATCGACTTCCCAACCGCTGGTATGTGTCGCGGCTACGCACAGGCCAACCTTATCATCCTTCCGCCGGAATACGCGGGAGATTTTGAGGAATTTGCCAAGCGCAACCCCTTCCCCTGCCCGATCCTTGAGATTATCCGAGGTACGCCCGAGACGCACGATATGGGCGAGGGCGGCAATATCTGCACCGACATTCCCAAGTATCGCATCTACCGCGATGGCAAGTGGGATGGCAAGGAGCTGACCGATGTGAGCGACTACTGGAAAGAGGGCTATGTCGGCTTCTTGATCGGCTGTTCATTCTCGTTCGAGGAAACGCTCATGCGCGAGGGTATCGAGATCCGTCACATCGCGCAAGGTCGCAATGTACCGATGTTCAAGACCAATATCATGACCGAGCCGGCCGGTCCGTTCTGCGGCCCCATGGTCTGCTCTATGCGCCCCATGACGCCGGAAAACGCCAAAAAGGCGTATGACATCACCGTCAGAATGCCGAATGTCCACGGCGCGCCCGTCCACATGGGCGATGCCGCCGAGGTCGGCGTTGCCGATGTGATGAAGCCTGACTACGGCGAGGCGGTTGATTTCTACGAGGGTGAGATTCCCGTGTTCTGGCCCTGCGGCGTGACGCCGCAGGCGGCGGTGGAAAATGCGAAGCCGCCCATTGCTATCACCCATGCCCCGGGCCACATGTTCATCACGGATATCATCAATTCCGAACTGAACGACTATCTGGAAGCTAAAAAGAATCGCTGAATTCTCTCTTTTTCGATCAACGCGGCGCCGGATCTTGACATCGTACCGCTTCGCTTTTCGGCCGTTGTCGTTGCCGCGCAGCGGGTCGGGAGAGTGACCCGGAAACTCTCTCCCGAGGTTCTCTTTGCGCTGCCGAACGGCTTCCGCGCCGCTGCGGTCTACACAATGTAGGGGAAAACATCGCCTGTATTCAGGACTTTGGCAGACAAAAAGGAGGATGGAGCTATGAGCGCAATGATCATCAAATCCAGAGAAGCAAACGATTTGAAGCTGACTGCATACCATGGGCATTTTGTGACCCGCCACTCTCACAACAGCCATTATCTCGACATCACCCGCATGAAGCATGAATGTGCAATGGCCGATATCGCTGCCGCCTCTCTTGCCAATCATTATGTCTATGAAAAGGAGATTGATACGGTCGTCTGCTTGGACGGCAGCGAGGTCATCGGTACGTTTCTCGCCCGCCAGCTCTCTCAGAAGAATCTCTTTTCCCTGAGCAGTGAAAAAAATATCTGCGTCGTCGCACCGGAGCACGATTCCAACGGACTTCTGATCTTCCGGGATAATCTTCGTCCCATGGTGTCTGAAAAGAATGTCCTGCTGCTGATCTCCACGGTGAATTCGGGAAAGACCGCGGCTCGCGCACTCGAGTGCATCGAGTATTACGGAGGCACCACGCAGGGGGTCGCAGCTGTCTTCAGCGCCTTGAAGCAGGTGGGCGACATCCCCGTGATCAGCCTGTTTTCCCCGGAGGATATCCCCGGATATGTGACCAGTCTTGTCAAGGATTGTCCCATGTGCAAGGCAGGGCAGAAAATTGACGCGCTGTCCAATAGCTACGGTTTTCTCCCCTGACCTGATGCCTGCGGCAGCAGCTTGCTTCTTCCTGCCGCAAGAATCGTAACCATCCCAACTTAGGTATGCTCTTATGAACTGTTGTTTACCGCTGATTTCCAACGAACCCGTCTTTGCCGAATAAGGATTGTTTATACTGATGAGCAAGCTTGCGTATATTGCTGAGGGGGTGTAAGAGGATACGCTCTAAGGATGGTTGCGTCGTTACCCGTTCCTCTCCCACCACGGAGGCGGAATAAAGGCGGAATGC
>VOFG01002857.1_pt1 | contig 26367 bp, 35 predicted proteins | sample 5384171 | NCBI WGS metagenome assembly VOFG01 (sample SAMN12384726, study PRJNA508395) | human gut metagenome | isolation source: healthy gut F | host: Homo sapiens | reverse complement strand
ATCAGGAGATCGTGCCGAGGTGGATGGTGTACCGTTCCTCCTCGTTGGCCGACTGCATGAGTAGCAGCGTTTCGTTTACCTTGTCCATGATCTCGCGGGCGCGCTCGCGCGGGAGGATGCCCTTGGGCGTGATGATCATATTTTCTTGTCACGGATGAAGAGCTGGCAGCCCAACTCCTCCTCCAGCCCCTTGAGCTGAAGACTCAGCGGCGGCTGGGAAATGCGAAGGAATTGGCGGCTTTGGTGATGCTGCCGTTTTCGGCGATGGCAAGAAAAAGTATTCGAGCTGCTTGGGTCGTCATGATAGAGCACTTCCTATTTGTATATCGATATTATATGGATATCATATGAAAAATTCGATAAAAGTCAAGAGCCAATACCCTTGACAACCCGATATTCCATATTATACTGGATCCAGAACCATTTCTAAGGGAACAGGCTATGCTCGTAATGATAAAAGGCGCCGGAGACATTGCCTCCGGCAATGCGCTGCGGCTCTGGCGCGCGGGGATCAACGTTGTGATGACCGATCTTCCGAAGCCGTCGTCCATCCGCCGCACCGTCTGCTTTTCCGAGGCGGTATACCGCGGCGAAACGAAGGTGAGGAGGTGCACGCCCGGCTTGCCGCAAACGCTGCCGATGCGCTGCGGCTGCTTGAAGAGAACATCCTGCCGGTGATCGTCGATCCGAAGGCGGAGAGCGCGAAAGAGCTTCATCCGGACGTGATCGTAGACGCGATCCTCGCCAAGCGCAACCTCGGCACGGCCATCACCGACGCGCCGGGCGTGATCGGCGTCGGGCCGGGCTTCACGGCGGGGACGGACTGCCACGCCGTTGTGGAGACGATGCGCGGCCACACGCTCGGCCGCGTGATCTGGTCGGGCAGCGCTGTCCCCAACACCGGCGTTCCCGGCAACATCGGCGGCTATACGATCGAGCGCGTGATGCACTCGCCCTGCGCGGAGAGTTCCGCGCCCTGCGGCAGATCGGCGACACGGTCGAGGCGGGGAAACTGTCGCCGCCGTCGGCGGCGAGAACCGCTGTGCGCAAAGATCACCGGCATCCGCGGCATACTGCCCGAAGGGTTTTATGTTCCCGCGCAAGGGCTTTAAGAGCGCGGACGTCGATCCCGCTGCCGGCTTTTCCACTGCTTCACCGCGTCCGACAAGGCGCTGGCTGTCGGCGGCGGCGTGCTCGAAGCGGTGCTGATAAGCCACCTCCGCCGTCGGAACGGCGAGAAAACCGGAGAAACGAGGAGAAGATTATGGAAAATGAGATTCGCATGACAAAGCTCGCAAGCTGCGCCGGGTGCGGCGCGAAGGTCGGCGCGGGCACGCTCGCAAAGCTTCTGAAGGGTCTGCCCTCGGTGTAGACGAGCGCCTTCTCGTCGGCTACGACACGAGCGACGACGCCTGCGTTTATAAGATCTCGACGAGCTCGTGCTCGTGGAGACGCTGACTTCTTCCCGCCCGATCGTGGACGATCCCTTCATAAAGTTCGGCCAGATCGCCGCGGCGAACGCCATCAGCGATATTTATGCCATGGGGCGCGCAGCCGAAGCTCGCGCTGAATATCATGGCCGTATCGCCGCAGATGCCGGACGAGGCCGTGCGCGAGAAAGTTGCGCGGCGGCTATACGAAGGCGGCGGAGGCCGGCGTCATCATCTCCGGCGGCCACACCATCCGCGATCCCGAACCGAAATACGGCCTTTCCGTGACGGGCTTTGCCCACCCGGATAAAATTCGTTTGAACTGCACGCCGCGCGCGGGCGACGTGCTCATTCTCACCAAAGCGCTCGGCACCGGCATCATCTCCACGGCAAACAAGGCCGACATGGTATCGGAGGAGACCTACGCCAAAGCCGTCGCGCAGATGGCGGAGCTCAACCGCGCCGGGGAGCGATCGCCGGAAAGTACGATGTGCACAGCATCACCGACGTGACCGGCTTCGGTCTCATGGGGGCACACGGGCGAAATGGCGAACGGCGGGAACGTGACCGCCGTGATCGAAAGCGCGAACGTGCCGCTCCTGCCGGAGGTCCTCGCTTGCCGAGATCGGCATCCCTCCCGGAGGGCATGTACCGCAACCGCAATTTTGCCGAGCCCTTCAGCGAGAGCGCGCCGAACGTTACGCGCGCGATGATGGACGTGCTCTTCGATCCCCAGACCTCCGGCGGACTGCTGCTCGCCGTGGCGGAAAGGACGCGCCCGCGCTGCTCGCGGAGCTCACCGATAAAGGTGCCGCACGCCGCGCGCATCGGCTATGTGACCGAAAAGCAGGGCTGCGCCGTCCGGGTGGTATAAAAGCTGCGCCGTCCAGGTGGTATAAAATATGTATTCGCTGCTGCTGGCACTTATCTATCTTGCGTTCATCAGCCTCGGTCTGCCGGATTCGCTGCTCGGCTCCGGCTGGCCGGTCATGCACGCGGAGCTCGGCGTTCCGGTGTCGTACATGGGCGTTGTGTCCATGGTGATCTCCGGCGGGACGATCGTTTTCGAGCCTTCTGTCGGATAAGCTCACGCGAAAGCTCGGCACCGGCGGCGTGACGGCCGCGAGCGTGCTCCTCACGGTGCTCGGGCTCTTCGGCTTCTCGTTTTCCGCGAAGTTCTGGATGCTGCTCGCTTTCGCCGTGCCGTACGGTCTCGGTGCGGGCGCGATCGACGCGGCGCTCAATAACTATGTGGCGCTGCATTATAAGGCGCGCCACATGAGCTGGCTGCACTGCTTCTGGGGCGTCGGCACGATCGTCAGCCCGTTCGTTATGAGCTGGGCGCTGACGCACCGGACATGGAACGACGGCTACCGCGCCGTGGCGCTCGTGCAGCTCTGTATCGCGGTGCTTCTGCTCGTGACGCTGCCTGTGGGAAAAAAGCGGCGGCACCGCGCCGGAGGAAAAGCGGCGGAGCGTCGGCGTGTGCGGCGCGCTGAAAATAAAGGGCGTGCCGTATCTTCTCGCGGGCTTTTTTTTCGGCTACTGCGCCGCGGAAGCCACGGCGATGCAATGGGCAAGCACGTATTTTGTCGCGGTCAAAAGGGCTTCCCACGGAGGACGCCGCGGGGTTGGCCGCGCTCTTTTATATCGGCATCACCGCGGGGCGGTTCGTGAGCGGCTTTGCCGCCGACCGTCTCGGCGACAGGAAATGATCCGCCTTGGCACGGGCGTGCTTTTCTGCGGCATCGCGGCGCTCGCGCTCCCGATACATTCGCATACCGCCGCCATTGCCGCCTTTGTCGTGATGGGGCTCGGCTGCGCGCCGATCTATCCCTGCATCATCCACTCCACACCCGCGAACTTCGGGGCGGAAAGCTCCGGCGCGATCATCGGCATACAGATGGCGGGCGCGTACGTCGGCTCGACGTTCGCGCCGCCGCTCTTCGGCCTGCTGGGCAGCGCGATCGGCTTTTCGATCCTTCCGGCGTATCTTCTGGTGTTTGCCGTTTTCATGATCGCCATGACGGAGCTGACGTTCCGAACGGCGGAAAAGAATAGGAGCGATACGGGATCATGAAAGAAAACCGCAAGGCCTATGCTTCCCTGTGCAGCGCGATGCTGATTTCGGCACGATCGCGATCTTCCGGCGGAATATCCCGTTTTCGTCGGGGCTGCTTGCGTTTTCCCGCGGGCTGCTCGGCGGCGTGTTTCTGCTGATCTTCGTCGCGGTAAAGCATCACCGGATGGAAAAGGTCGAAAAAAAGCAGCTGGCGCTGCTCATCCTTTCGGGCGCGATCATCGGCGTTGACTGGATCCTCCTTTTTGAAGCCTATAACTGCACCACCGTGGCGGTGGCGACGATGTGTTTTTTTTACATGCAGCCGACGATCGTGATCCTGCTCTCGCCGGTCCTTTTCCGCGAAAAGCTCAGCGTGAAGAAGGGTCTCCTGCGCGCTCGCGGCGATACTCGGCATGGTGTTCGTCTCCGGCGTGGCGGAGGGCGCGCCGCCCGGCGCGCAGGACGCGAAGGGCATTACCTTCGGTCTGGCCGCGGCGGTGCTCTATGCCGCGACCGTAATTATCAATAAGAAGATCAAGGTAGAGGACGCCTACGAAAAGACGATCGTCCAGCTTCTTCCGCGGCGGCGGTGCTCATCCCGTACCTGCTGCTCACGGAGGATTTTTCCGCGGTCGTGCTCGATGCGCGCACGGTTGTCCTTGTGCTCGTCGTCGGCATCGTACACAGCGGCCTTGCGTACGCGCTGTACTTCGGGAATGTAAATAAGCTCCCCGCGCAGTCGGTGGCGGTACTCAGCTACATTGACCCCGTGTCCTCGCTCTTTCTCGGCGCTTCTGCTGCACGAGCGGCTGACGGTGTTCGGCCTTCTCGGCGCGGTGCTGATCTTCGGCTCAGCGCTCGTGAGCGAGCTCGGCGGGAGAAATTAGCGATGATCGGAAAACGTCTCCTTCTGATACAGGGTAAATCAGAAGGAGACGTTTTTGATCCCGTTTTCGACGAATGCCGCTGAGAAATCAGACCGCCGAGACGTCGCAGACGATGCAGCCGCCTGGTTTTTGAAAAAGCGTTACGGAAAAAGTAACACGTTCCTACCACATGGAATTGCGCGTTCCTGTGCCGGATGTCAAACTGTAAACAGAGTACATGCAAACGGGAGGTGTTCTCTGTGAACAGCGTTTTTACCACTATCTCAGCTTTGTCCTGACCGTGCTGCTTTCCCGGCGCGCTGACGCTGACCATACTGGTGTTTCGCAAACTGGTAACAGGGCCTATCAGCTGATGAGCGTGTATTTTGCCACGCTGCTGCTTGCAGAGCTTTTTGCCCGCGATGCGGAGATCCGAGGGATGATATATACGCTGCTGGCCAAAATCTTCCATGCTCCTTCGCTAATGACATCATTATGTTACAGCACTATGGTGATCGCGTTGGCGGAGCTGACGCGGTACTGCGGCGGCTGGAGCAAGCACTCGCTTACGATACTGTTCGCCACTTTCTTCCCGCTCTGGTTTTTTTGCGTTCTCATGCTGAAAACCAATCGACGCTTACCGAATGGCTCTATATTCTGCCGTATCAGATGTATACGCTGGGGCTATCGTTGCCCTGCTGCGGCGGCAGCGGCGCGCCGCCGCGCCCGGAGACATCAGAATGCGGCGGCTCCTGATCCTCACGGCGGTGTTCTCCGTGCTGATCTTTGCGGAGGACAGTGCAGTTGCGCTCTTCCCGGCGGCTGCGGCTCGACGTCTTTCCTATAGAAGTGTTACCGCAAATCTCCCAGGGCTCTCTACGCGCTGCTCGCCATACGCTTCTCCGCCCAAGAGCTCCTTCAGAAAGAGGAACGCCCGGAACCGACCGTCGTTCCACCGCCTGCCACGCCGGACACCGTCGGCGGATATGGCCGGAGCATTTCGCTGAGCGCCAGAGAGCAGGACGTGCTCGCGCTGCTGCTTCAGGGAAAGAACAACCGGGAAATCAGCGCGGAGCTTGGCATTTCGCAGGGGACGGTCAAGGCGCACACGCACAACATTTTCCAGAAGTCCGGCACCGAAAACCGCGACGGTCTGACAGAGGCTTTCTGCCGCCATGCGACAGGCGGCGGAACAGGAAAAAAGGGAAAGCGTGAAAACACCGTTACTGCGAGCGAAGCACATGGCGATTAATTCCCCTGTCAGATGTCAGGGATCGGCACATCAAAGCATCAGATTCCAATACGATATAATGAGGATCCCCGGAGGAAGATGGCTCCGGGGATCCTCTGCTGAAAGGGTAGTTTGCGGCGATTCCGCAATGCAATAAGGAAAGAGGGGGAAAAGGTTATCCTTCGTAAACGATACGGCCGTCGGAAATAGTGTAGATCACGGGCACATCGGAGATGGCTTTGACATCGCAGGTGAGCAGATTGTCGCCGAGAACGACGAGGTCAGCCCGCTTGCCGACTTCGATCGTTCCCACTTGATTGTCAAAGAACGCAGCGTATGCGGCGTTGACGGTGTACATTTTGAGCATTTCGTACACGGTCGCGGCCTGTGCAGCGTTTCTGGTGTAGGTTTCAATATCATGATCCTCACCCGCATAGGGGAGCACTGGGTCGCGCCCGCTTCTATGGCGTGCAGCGGGGCAAAGTCCAGCGTGACGGGGTAATCGTTGGAGCCGGTGATGATAACGCCCGCGTCAATCATATCGCGGATGTGGTATTCGCGCTGGAAGCGCTCAGCGCCGAACATCTGCTCCTCCAACGGGGAGAAGAACGGGTCATAGTAGAACCACAGCGGCTGCATCGCAGCGATGACCTTATACTCTGCCATACGGTCAACATCCTCGTCCGTCAGGAGGTTGACGTGGGCGATCTTGTTGCGCACGTCGGGATTGCCATTGACCTTTGCGGAGTTTTCATAGGCGTCCATCGCGATTTTCACGGAGGCGTCGCCCATACAGTGGGTCTGCACGGTGTATCCGGCAGCGTTGACGGCGGTGATGAACTCCTTCAGTTCCTCCGGCGACGCGGCGGGCGAGCTTACGTAGTCGGCATCCATACCGGCAGCCTCATCGTATGGCTCAAGCAGATAGGAGCTTTTGCCCTCCGGCACACCGTCCACCGTAAATTTTACCTGCCGCACGTTCAGGAAATCCGAGGCATATTTCTCATTTTCCCCTGATGGTGTCTATCACGGTCTGCGCGCGCTCGGCGTTCAGCGGCGCAAAGAAAAAAGAAGTTGCTGTTGATGCGGAGATTCAGTTCGCCCGCAGCTTCGAGGGTATGGAACACTTTCGTCTCGAAGCCAAGATCAAAGTTGTCAAGATTGCCGCCGCTGTCAATGCCCGTCAAACCGTAGCTGCTGGCTTCCGACTGAAAAGCCTTGAAGGCTTCGGCATACTGCTCCTCTGTATAGTTGAAGCTGGGCAGATCGCCGAGTATCGTGTTGCAGTCCGAGAAGTATCCGGTAAGCTCTCCGGCAGAGTCCTTATAGATAACGCCCTTGGGCGGGTTGGGGTATCGCTTTGTGATGCCGCACATTTCAATGGCGCAGGTGTTGAGCAGCGCGCCATGCGTGGAAACGTCCGTGCATTTGATGGGCTTGTCTGCACATATCTCGTCAAGCCATGAGTTTTCGGGGATGCTGTCCGGGAACGCCTTCAGGTCAAATGCCTCAATGAGGTAAATATCATAGTCGGGATGGCTGTCCACGAACTCCTTCGCTGCGGTCTTATAGGCCTCAGATCCGCGCCGTACTCCATGAGGCTGAGCACCGTCTCTCCGGTCAGATACGGGCCGGGGGCGTGAATGTGGCCGTCAATAAAGCCGGGGTGACGTACTTTCCGGCAAGGTCAATGACATTGGTTCCCTCGCCGATGAAGTCCTTGACTCCTTCGGAGGTGCCGACATAGACGATCTCGCCGTTCTTCACGGCGACGGCCTCCGCGGTGTCGTCCTCGGACACCATGGTCTGGATCGTACCGTTTGTAAGAACAAGGTCGGCTGCGTCTGCCGCCGGTTCGGCGGAGGGCGCTTCCATAGGAGCTTCCGCTGCCGGGGCCTGCGCCATGCTTCCGCAGCCGGAGAGCAGCGCCAGCGCCATGGCCAACATCAGCAGCAGCGCAAGTGTGCGATCGCGTTTTTTCATTGGGGTCATTCCTTTCATCTTATCAAATTTCCGGGCGTTGTGCGTTGTCAGATGGCAGAAAAACGCTACCATACAGACCGCGCAGTTGAAAATAAACCCCTGCCGGACGTGCTTGAACCGCAGGAGTCTTTTCGGGGTTAAAAGGATCTGATATCCCGTTAGACTGCCTATATTTGACGGAGAGCATTTTAACGTATTTCACAGAGCGATTGTGTGGTTTTTCCTAAACCGGTGTGGCGGATTATCTAAACTCACGGTTTTCAAAAAAGAACGGGGACGGCTCTCTCTGACGCAAAACGTTGCCAGAGAGAGTCGTCCCTGTTGAGAATACTAGAATAATTAAAACTCAGAATTAGAGATGCGCGGCTTTTCGTCTTCGAGGACGCAGAAGCGCCGCGTGTGACGCAGCACTCCGGTCACGGCGATCATGCCGCAGCCGAGCGCGAGCGCGCCCTCGCCGTGGAGCGAATAGAATACCGCGGCGCTCACGCCGTAGAGCGCGAACACGAGCATGCTGCGCAGCCGGTGCGGACGGATCTTTACGGCGACGGAGAAGAAGATGTAAAGCCCCGCCAGAAGGAGAAGCCCGCTGAGAGAAACGCCCGTGAGCGCGAGCGCGAGCATCGCGCCGAAGGCCGAAGCGATGCATTTACCGCCGTGAAAGCCGTTAAATACGCCGACGGCATGGCCGAGCACCGGCGCGGCGAGCGCGAGCGCAAACCAGACCGACTGCGTGTCGAGATGCGTGCCGCGAGCGACACGGGGAGATACGCCTTGAGCATGTCGAGCGTGAGACACAAAAGACCCATCGGCACGCCGCACACGGCGAACACGTTCGCAGCGCCCGGATTTTTGTCGGTGCGCAGCGCGCACACATCCTGCCCGTCAAAAGCTTCGGCAGCGCGCGGCTGAACATCACGCCGCCGAGCAGAAAGCCCCGGCGATCAAAGCAAAGGTGAGAAGAGCTTCATTTCCGGTCATGACAGCAGCATCCTTTCCGCAATTTTATCGGCGGCGTCAGGCGCGATGGTATGGCGCTGCGCCTCGCGCATGGCTTCGGCTTCGCCTTGTCGCGCACGAGCGCGACGGCCTTTTCCGCGGCGTCCGCGGCGTTCTCCGCGCGCTTCGGAAGGCCGTGGGAGGCAAAAAACGCGATGTTCGGCGCTTCGCACGCGGTGTATACGAGAAGCTGCACGAGCGGGACCTGCGCCCACCGCCGCCTCGGTGCTTGTAAGTCCGCCGGGCTTGGAGATCATCACGTCGGCGGCGTTCATGTACACGTTCACCTTTTTCGTAAACGTGACGATGCGGACGTGCTCGTTTCCGGCGTATTTCTCCTCGAGCGTCTGCTTAAGATCGCTGTTGCGCCCGACGAGGATATAGACCGTGAACGCTCCGCTGTGCCGCCGGAGGATCTCGTCGCAGATCGCGCCTGCGTTCCCGACGCCGATGCCGCCGCTCATAATGAGGAACACATCCTGATTTTGCGGTATGGCAAGATAGTTGCGCGCTGCGGCCTTTTCCATGTGATGCGCGAACTTTTCGTCCACCGGGATGCCGGTGACGATGATGCGATCCGACGGAATGCCCTTTTTCCACAAGCTCGGCGCGCAGATCCTCGTGCGCGATGAAGTAGCCGTCCAGATCGGTCTCGGCGAGGAAGGGGATGCAGGTGTAGTCCGTCAGCACGCCGTAGCACGGCACGGTGAAATCTCCCGATTTCCGGATGGCGGTCAGCGTCTCCATCGGGTAGAGGTGGGTGCACACCACGCGGTCGTAGCCGTTCGTTTCGATGAAGGAGCGGAGGTTCGCCGCATACCGGGCGTTCGCGTGGTAGACCGGCGAGGTGATGCCGGTCGAGCTGTAAATATCCCCGGCGCGGTAGAGCGCGTTGAATGCCGACGGCGCTTTTTTCATAATTGTCGTATATGCGCCGGATACGAAGCGCTCGGCGTACTTTCCCGCGAGCACGAGCGGGTCAAAGACATGGCTTTCGATGCCCCTTTGCGTCAGCGCCCCGGCGACGGCGGCTGCGGCGCTGTTGTGGCCCTCGCCCGTGTCGCAGCTTAAAATCAATACCTTCACAGTTTTCTCTCCCCTGCTTGCTTTATGTAACGTCTGTGTATTATAATAAGGAGACCTCCGCGGCGCGGCAATGGACACGCCGGCGCGAAACCGTGGCGGAAGTCCCAGAGAAAACACCCGATGAGGATTACTACACATTTGGTAAAAAGATGTGGAATCCGATCCTGTTCCCGAAAAGGAGGGCGTACGATGGAACCGGCAAACCGGAAGAGCGATCTTCGCGTCATAAAAACGAAGCGGGCGATCCACACGGCGTTCGCGGAGCTTTTGACCGAAAAGGACATGGACGATATCACCGTAACGGATATCGCCTAGCGTGCGATAATCAACCGTAAGACGTTTTACAACAACTACCGCGGTGTATACGAGCTTGTAGACGAGCTGGAAAACGAGGTCATCCGCACGTTTGATACGGCGATGCGGGAGATCGACTTTGTCGAGAACCCGTACGCGGTGTTCATGAAGCTCACGGAGATCATCAACAGCGATATGGATTTTTACGGCGCGCTGCTCCGGTCCAGCCGGAACGCGGGGTTAACACATAAGATCCGGCTGACGCTCCAGCAGAAGGCGCAGGAACGCTTTGAAAGCCGCATAGATCTGCCGCCGGAGCGTATCTCGGTGATGATGGACTACGCCGTTTCCGGCATGGTGGCGGTGTATCAGAGCTGGTTCAATTCCGAGCGCCGGCAGTCCATCGAGGAGATTTCCGATATCGCCAGCCGCATGTGCCTCACGGGGCTGCGCGGCGCGGCGGCGGACGCCCGGCTGAAGGAATGAGCGGAGGGAATACCATGACAAACGCAAAAGAAAAAAGAAGATCGTCCTCTGGCTGATCGTACTGGCAATACTCGCCGCGGCGGCATTCACGGTCACGGCCATTGTGCGCCATAACCAGCGCCCGGCGTGGGACGGCGGCTACAGCGTCCACATCAGCGAGGTCATGACCGATAATAAGACCTGCCCGAACGGCGAGGGTGTCCTCTGCGACTGGATCGAGATCGAAAACACGTCCTCGAAGGACTTCTCCATCGGCGGATACTATCTCTCTGACGAGACGGGCAAAGGCAAATACTGCTTCCCGGCGGGGACGGTCGTCCCGGCGCGGGGGTATCTCGTCGTGTGGTGCTCGCCGGACGAGGAAGGCGACTATGCGCCCTTCGCCCTGCGCAAGGCGGGCGGGGAGACGGTGTGCCTTATGAACGAAAACCGCACGGTGCTCGACAGCGCCGTTACCGCTGCGTGCCGGAGCGGGCAGTCGCTTGTCCGCGGCAGCGACGGCGCGCTCATTCCTGCCGATACGCCGACGCCCGGCTACCCGAACAACGAAGCGGGCGCAAAGGCGTGGCAGGAGGCGCTCGCGCAGCGCAGCGGCGGCACGCTTGAGCTCAGCGAGATCCAGTCCTCAAACACGCTCTATGCCGCGCCCGACGGGAATTTCTACGACTGGATCGAGGTACATAACCCCTCGGATTCGCCGGTGTCTCTCTCGGCTACAAGCTCTCGGACCGCACAAACAAAACAAAGTACACCTTCCCGGACGAAATGCTCGGCGCGGGCGAATACCGGATCGTCTGGTGCGCCCCCGGCGTGGAGGGCGCGGAATATGCGTCCTTTGCGCTGGCGAGCGCGGGCGGGGAAACGGTCGTGCTCACAGCGCCCTCCGGCGCGGAGAGCGAGAGCGTGGAGCTGCCGATGCTGGAGAAGAAACACGGCCTATGCCAAGGAAAAAACGGCGAATGGACGGTGTCTCACCGCCCGACGCCGGGATATTCCAACGACGACGCGGGGTATGAGGCGTGGCTGCGCTCCGGCGGCTACGAAAACGACGAAATTTACATCACCGAGGTCATGGCGCAAAACCGCGGTACGCTCGCCGACAGCGATGGCGACCTCTCCGACTGGATCGAGATCGCAAACCTCGGCGAGACGAGCGTCGATCTTGCGGGCTGGTATCTCTCGGACGATCCGGACGTGCCGGACGAATGGAAGATCCCGTCGCTGACGCTTGCGCCGGGCGAGTATGCGGTGATCTTCGCCTCCGGCAAGAACCGCACTGAGGGCGAGCTGCACACGAGCTTCTCGCTCACCGACGGCGACACGGTCATTCTTTCCGCCGGAAACGGCGCGGAGATCCGCAGCGTGAAGATCGAGGCCGTGCCGGAGGGGTCCTCGCTCGCGATGCAGCCGGACGGCAGCTTTGCCGTGACCGACTTCCCGACGCCGGGGCTTGAAAATACCGCCGAGGGCTACGCCGACTTCTGCGATGCCGACACGCGCACCTCGCCGCTTCTGCTGTGGGAGATCGTCGTGTATGAGGCGGGTTCGCCCGACTGGGTGGAGCTCAAAAACGTGTCGGGTGAGACGATCGATCTTTCCGGATACACGATCTCGGATAAATTCAAGGAACCGGCGCTCGACACGCTGCCCACCGTGACGCTTGCGCCCGGTGAAAGCTATGTGTTCGAGTGCGAAAACGTGGGGCTGAGCGCGCAGCGCGACGAGCTCTATCTCTTCGATGCTTCCGGCGCGCTCTGCGACTGGGCGTTCCTGCGCGATATCCCGACCTGCGGCAGCTACGGCCGTCTAAACGGGGAGAACGGGTATTTCTATTTTGCGCAGAGCAGCCGCGGCGCGGACAACGGCACGGGGTACCGCATGGTGGCGGCAAAGCCCACGGTCGATATCGCCGCGGGCGTGTACGACGACGCCGAGAGCCTTACGCTGACGACCACCGGAGAAAACGTGCACTATACGCTCGACGGCAGCGACCCGACGGCGGACGATCCGGCCTATACCGCGCCCATCACGATCACGGAAACGACGATCGTCCGCGCCGCGAGCTTCCCGGCGGACGCGCTGCCGGGCAAAGCGGCGACATGGTCGTACTTCCTGCGCGAGAACAGCACGCTGCCCGTCGTCAGTCTCGTGACTGACCCGGACAATCTCACCGGCGCGCAGGGCATTTACTCCAACCACGAGCAGGCGTGGAGCGAGAAGTGGGAGCGCGAGGCGACCGTCGCCATGTACGAGGACGGCGGCGAGTTCTCCATCGACTGCGGCATCCGCATGCACGGCCGCACAAGCCGCCGCGTGAGCGAAAAAGAAATCGTTCACGCTCAAATTCCGCGGCCGGTACGGCGGGGATCTCCATTATGACGTGTTCGGCGACGGCGTCGTGACGGACTTTTCCTCGCTGCTGCTGCGCGCGAGCGTGGAGGATACCTACACCTCCTACATGCGCGACGAGTTCTTCGCCCGCATCGCCATAGACTATACAGATGTCCCCGCGCAGAATTACCGGTATGTTTCGCTCTTCCTCAACGGCGAGTACTGGGGCATTTACGCCATCCGCGAGCACCACAGCGCGGAATACTTCGCCTCGCACAAGGGCGTGGACGCCGACACCGTCGATATGCAGACGGGCGAGTTTGAGGGCCAGACCGCGTGGAGCGAAATCTTGAACTACGCGCGCTACAACTCGCTGAGCACGCCGGAGGGCTGGGCGTACATCCAGGAGCATGTGGACATCCCGGAGATGATTGACTGGCTGATTCTCGAGTGCTGGTCGGGCGATATCGACGTATACGAAAACGTCCGCTTCTACGCGAGCCCCGAGTACGAAAACGGGAAGTACATTTACGGTCTCGCGGACATGGATCTCACGATGATGGGCATGGACTCGATGAGCGTCGGCTTCAACGACTTCCAGCTCCACGGCATCATTCCCTCGGCGCTGCGTTACAACGAAGAGTTCCGCGATATGTTCCTGACGCGTCTCGGCGAAATGCTGCGCGGCCCGCTCTCGGACGAGAACGCGCAGAAAACGCTTGACGAGCTGCGCGCGATCGTCGAGCCGGAGAGCGCGCGCGATCTCGCCCGCTGGGGCAAGTCGTCCACGTTGTTTGCCACGCAGATGGCGAATCTCCGCGGCTTCGTCTCCGGCCGCGCCGCGCGGATGCAGAACGAGGCCATCGCCTTCTTCGGCGTCTCCGCCGAGGATGCCGCCGAATACTTCGGATAAAAGCGAAAAGTATCCTGCCGCGATGAAGAACCGCACCCCATTCCTTAGTACAAGTATTTTATCGTACTTGTCTAACAAATGGGGTGCTGTTTACAGATGAGGGAGCTTGTTGCTGCTTATTCGTGGTCAAAATGGTCTTGCCCTCGAGCAGGGGGCCGAATGTTTCTTTCCAGGTGCGGTGCGGCTCGCTCGCGTCGTAAAGCGGCAGCGCCGCGGCGTCCATGTCCATGCAGATCATAAGATCAAACCGGTTCGGCCGCTTGGAGCAGGAGGGGGAATATGTCCACGCCGTGGACGCACTCGATCGTGAGCGTCCGGGCGAAGATCGCCTCGATCTCCGGCAGATACTCCCGCCACGGCGTTCCGGGGCGGAATTTGGAAATGATGTAGTGCTTCATTCCAGAATATACCCCCTTCCCGGTACGGTGACGCCGAAGCATTCGGCGTCACCTTCTCCGCGGTTGACGAGCGCGAGCACGGAGCCGTTTTCGTCAAACCGGCGGCAGCCGAGCACGTTCTCGCCGAAGAACAGCATTTCGCACTCGCCACGCCGCAGCAGCGGCGTTTCCTGATACATGGCGGTGAGACTCCGGACAAAATCCGTGAGCGGGCGTTGCCCTTGCCCCACGGGAAGCTCCCGCGGTTGTAGGGGTCCGTGCCGCCGGTCATGCCGGCCTCGTCGCCGTAGTAAATGCTCGGCACGCCCGGCAGAGCAAACTGGAGGAACATCGCCATTTTCAGCGCGTTCACATCGCCGCCGAGCACCGTGAGCACGCGGGCGCGGTCGTGACTGCCGATGAGATTGAGCGCGGCATAGAGATTCTCCTTCGGGTAATGCTCCTGGATCGTCCAGAACGCGTCGCAGGCGGCCTGCGCATGGATCTTGCCCAGCAGGAAGTCGAGCACTGCGGTGCGGAACGGATAGTGCATCGTCGCGTCCAGCTCGCTGCCGAGGAAATATTCGCGCAGCGCGCCGTAGCTCACCTTGTTGGAAGCGTCCTCCCAGACCTCGCCGAGAAGGAGAGAATCTTCTTTCTCTTCCTTCATCGCCGCGCGGATGTCGCGGATGAGGCTGTCCGGCAGCTCGTCGGCAACGTCCAGCCGCCAGCCGGAAGCGCCGCGCCGCAGCCAGCGGCGCACCACGCCGTCCTCGCCGCAGAGGAATTCCCGGAACGAGGGATCGTTTTCCTCCACGTTCGGGAGATCGGGCACGTCCCACCAGCATTCGTAGCCGTGGCGGTACTGATCGCCGAAGCGGAACCAGGAGCGGTATTTTTCCGCCGTGCCGTAGTTGCCGAACTTGTCAAAGTACACGCTGTCCGCGCCGGTGTGGTTGAATACGCCGTCGAGCACGATGCGGATGCCGCGCTTCCGTGCGGCTTCGCAGAGCGATTCAAAATCCTTTTTCCTGCCGAGCAGCGGATCGACGCGGGTGTAGTCCGCCGTGTCGTACCGGTGGTTGCTTGCCGCCTCAAAGATCGGGTTCAGGTACAGGACTGTGACGCCGAGCGAGGCGAGATACGGCAGCTTTTCCTCGATGCCCCGGGCGTTCCGCCCCAGAACGGCCACGAGGATACGTCCCCGTTTTCCGCGCGGGGATAGAACACCGGCGTATCCCAGTCGCGCACGAGAAAGCGGTGCGTGCCGCGGCGCGCCTCCGGCTCGCGCGGCGTCCAGTCACGCTCACGGGCAAAGCGGTCCGGAAAGATCTGATAGACGACGCCGTCCTTCCACCAGTCGGGGACGGCGGCTTTTTTGTATACGGTGATCTGCCAGGCGCACGTCTCGTCGTCTCCGGTACGGAACGAGTACCAGAGCACGCACGGCGTTTCGGGCAGTGTCACGGTGACGGAAAACCGCCCGCCGCCCTCGGAGACCATGGGAGGAGCGTATCCTCGCCCGTGAACGGGTGCAGCCGGAGCGTCATGTCCGCCACGCCCGCCTTTTCCGCGGCGAGATATACCTCCGTGCCGGCCTCGGCGGCGCCGAACGGACGGCGGAAGGCGCTGTTTCTGGATTCATGTACGATCATGTGAAAAGACCTCGGTACAGCTTGCGGTATTCGAGCGCGCTCGCGCGCCAGGAGAAATCCTTCGCCATGCCCTGCGCGGCGAGATTGCCCCACGCGACGGGGCTTTCGGTGTACAGGCGGCACGCCTCCTGCGTGGTGAAGAGCAGCTCGTGGGCATTGAAATTCAGAAAGCCGAAACCGGTGCCCTCGCCGGTGTAGCGGTTGTAGGGCTCAACGCTGTCGGCAAGTCCGCCGGTCTGCCGCACGACGGGCACGGTGCCGTAGCGCATGGCGATCATCTGGCTCAGTCCGCACGGCTCAAAGCGCGAGGGCATGAGGAAAAATGTCCGCTCCGGCGTACATCCGGCAGGGAAAGCGGCTCGGAAAAGCGGATCTGGGCGCTGAACCGGCCGGGGTGCCGGGCCTCCAGCGCGCGGTAGTAGTCCTCATACGCCCGGTCGCCCGTGCCGAGCACGGCGATCTGCGCGCAGGAGAGTATTTCCTCCGCCACGGCGTTGAGAAGATCGAAGCCCTTCTGCTCCGTCAAACGGCTGACGCACACGCAAAGGGAACTTCACTATCGACGGTGAGGCCGAGCTCCTCCTGCAGCGCCTTCTTGTTCGCCGCTTTGCCGTCAGGGTCGGTATAGTTGTGCACGAGCGCCTTGTCTTTCGCGGGATCGTAGGAAACGGTGTCGATGCCGTTTAAGATGCCGGAGAGAATGTCGTGCCGCCGCAGGAAGAGATCCTGCAGTCCCTCGCCGAAATACGGCGTACAGATCTCCTTGGCGTACGTCGGGCTGACGGTCGTGACGCGGTCGGAGTAGCTGACAGCCCCGGCAAGATAATTGACGCACTTTCCGTCGTCCCGCAGAAGCTGATTGCGCGCCGCGGCACGCCGTCAGACCGAGAATGTCGCTGAGGACGTGGGGTTATACTGCCCTGGAATTTGAGATTGTGGATCGTGAATACGGTGCGGATGTCGCTGTAGCCGGGGGCGTAGCGGTACTGCTCGCGCAGAAACACCGGCGCGAGCGCCGTGTGCCAGTCGTTGCAGTGGAGAATGTTCGGGAAAAAAGTCCGGCAGATACCGGCAGCATTCGCAGATGGCCTTGGCGAAGAATGCCATGCGCTCGCCGTCGTCAAAGTAGCCGTAAGCGCCGTCGCGCCCGAAGTAATATTCGTTATCGAGGAAATACCAAGTGACGCCGCCGCGCCGCAGCTCGAAGAGCCCGCAGTACTGGCTGCGCCAGCCGAGCGGGACATAGAACGAGCAGAGGAACTTCATCTTCTTCTGGTACTCGGCGGGGATCTGCCGGAGCTTCAGGCAGCACGACGCGCATCTCGATCGTCGGGCACTGCACCGCGCCGGGGAGAGACGCCGCCACGTCGCCGAGACCGCCGGTCTTCATAAAGGGAGCGGCTTCAAACGCGGCAAAGAGAACGCGCAGCTTTTCCTTCATACAACGCCGCCTTTCGCCAGCACGCAGGGATGCTCCGCCGTGCCGCAGACGATCTTGTCCTCGGAAATGGTGACGTTTTATCGCACACGACGTTTTCGAGCCGCGCGCCCGCCTTAACGACGCACTTTTCCATCAGCACGCAGTTTTTACGACCGCGCCCTTTTCGATGCGGACGTTGCGGGAAGCACACGCTGTTCTCCACGCTGCCCTCAATGATGCTGCCGGCGGTCATAACGGAGTTTTTCACCGCGGAGCCGGGGCGTAGAGCGCGGGCGGCGTGTCGTGCGCCTTGGTGCGGATGGGCCGGTCGGACTGGAAGAGCTCGCGGCGGACGGAGCTGTCGAGCAGATCAAGACTGGCGCGGAAATAGTCCTCCATGCCGTCCATGAAGGCGACATAGCCGTCAAAAGCGCAGCAGCCGACGGCGACCTCCGGCAGGACGTGGGCGAGGATGTCAAGAAAATCCATATAGTCGAGCGCGGCATAGTCGCGCGCCATGCGGAGCAGGAACGACTTATCGACGATGAAGCAGTCAAGCAGGAGGTTTTCACCCTCGTCCGCGCGCCGGATGCCGGCGACGGTGTCGCCGTCGAGCGTAAGATAGCGCCCCGGCGCTTCTCGCCCGGCTGCATTTTCTTATAGAGCAGCGTGACGGGCTTGCCCTCCAGCTCGTGCTTGGTGATCATCGGCTGATAGTCGATATTCGCCACGAGCGTGCCGGAGCTGACGAGGATATAGTCGCCGTCGCCCTGACGGAGATATTCCAGATTGTGCAGCAGATCGCGGAAGAGAAAACGGGCGTTCTCTTCGTGGAAGCCGAATACCGTGCCGGGCAGAATGTAAAGACCGCCCTCCTTGCGGGAGAGGTCCCACGGCTTGCCCGCGCCGACGTGATCCATGATGCTGCGGTAGAAATACGGCGTGACGAGTCCCACCGTCTGGACGCGGGAGTTCACCATGTTGCTCAAAGCAAAGTCGAGCAGGCGGTAGCGCCCGCCAAACAGGAATGCTCGCTGCCGGGCGCACCTCGGTAACGGAGCCGAAGCCGGGGACGGAATAGTTGGTGGAAATAAGGCCGATCGTGCGGTTCATAATGTTCCCTCCCTTAAATTAAACGTCCACTTCCATCACGGCGTTCTCGCCGATGACGGTGATCTTGCCCGGCGCTCCGACGGCCGCATCGGCGGCGATGGAGGCGTTTTCGTTGAGGATCGTGCGCTCAACGCACGCGCCCGCGCCGACGGTCGATTCCGGAAGCAGGATGGAGTCGCGCACCACTGCGCCCTTTTCCACCGTGACGCCGGGGAGAGGATGGAATTGTATACCTCGCCATAGATCTCGCAGCCGTTGCAGATCATGCTGTGCTCCACGCGGCCATCCCGGCCGATGAAGTGGGAGGGGTGCTCGTTGAAGTTGGAGAGGATATGCATGCGCGTGTCGTGCAGACGGAACTCGGCGTTTTCGCCGAGCAGCTCCATCTGCGTGGAGTAGTAGCTCGGGATCGTGCCGACGTCCTTCCAGTAGCCGGAGAACTGATAGGCGAAGAGGTTTTTGCCCTGTCCGAGCAGCGTCGGGATGATGTTCTTGCCGAAGTCCTTGTCGCTTTCGGGATCGGCGTGGTCGGCGAGCAGCGCCGCGCGCAGCACCGGCCAGGTGAAAAATGTAAATGCCCATGGAGGCGAGATTGCTCTCCGGCTGCTTCGGCTTTTCGGCAAAGCGCGTGATGCGCATGTCCTGATCGACGGACATGATGCCGAAGCGGCTGGCCTCCTCCCACGGCACGGTCTTGACCGCAACGGTGAGATCCGCGCCCATGAGCTTGTGGAAGTCGAGCATCAGGTTATAGTCCATCTGGTAGAGATGGTCGCCGGAAGGATGATGACATACTCGGGGTCGTAGCCGTCGAGAAAGTCGATGTTGTGGTAAATCGCGTCGGCGGTGCCTTCATACCATTCGCCGCCGGTCTGCGTGGCATACGGCGGGAGAATGTGCACGCCGCCCCAGGCCGCGTCCAGATCCCACGCCGCGCCCGTGCCGAGATACCGGTTGAGCAGCGACGGCTTATACTGGATCAGCACGCCGACGGTGTCAATGCCGGAGTTGACGCAGTTGGAAAGGGAAAATCGATCATGCGGTATTTCCGCCGAACGAAACGGCAGGCTTGGCGATCTTCTCCGTCAGAACACCCCAGACGGCTGCCCTGACCGCCCGCCAGGAGCATGGCTACGCATTCTTTTTTTCGCATGGACAAGTACCTCCCTAAGTATATCGTAATTGACTTAACAAACGGGGGAATGGGGGAAACCCCTCCGTCAAAAGCTGCGCTTTTTAAAGCCCTGTTAGGGGAGGCAAGGGTTTGGGGAAAAACTATCTTGGCCCCTGGGGCAGACTCTCCCAGCGGGGAGAGATGTCGCCGCAGGCGACAGAGAGAGGGGCGGGGCTGGCAGCGGCAAAGCCGCTGACTGAGGGGTTTGTTTGATTATCGGATCTTCCAGATATCGCTCACATACTCGGCGACGGCGCGGTCGCTGGAAAACCAGCCGGACTTGGCGATGTTCACGAGCGCCTTGCGCTGGAAGGAGAGATTGCCGGTCTCTCCGGCGAGGGCGTCCCACGCCGCGAGATACGGCGCAAAATCGCGCAGGACGAAGAACTCGTCGTTATATTTGAGCAGCGCGTCCTCAAGATCCCAGAACTTGCTGCCGAGCGAGCCGTCCGTAAGATGGGCAAGCACGCGCGCGAGCACCGGATCGCTCTCGGCGCATTCGCGGGCGTTGTAGCCGCCCTGCGTGGTGAAGCGCTCGGTCTCCTCACTCGTAAGGCCGAAGATCGAAATGTTCTCCGCACCGACGCGCTCGAGAATTTCGACGTTCGCGCCGTCAAGCGTGCCGAGTGTCACGGCACCGTTCATCATAAACTTCATGCAGCCGGTACCGCTCGCTTCCTTTCCGGCGGTGGAGATCTGCTCGGAAATGTCGGCGGCGGGGTAGATGCGCTGCCCCATGGTGACGCCGAAGTTTTCCATGAACACGACCTTCATCCGGCGGCTCACCACCGGGTCGGCGTTCACAAGATCGGCCACGGCGCACACGAAGCGGATGCTCTCCTTGGCAAAGGCGTAGCTGTGCGCGGCTTTGCCGGCAAAAACGAACGTGCTCGCCGGGACCTTCGCGTAAGGGATCGTCCTGAGCCGGTCGTAGAGCGCGAGGATCTTAAAGGCGTTCAGGAGCTGACGCTTGTAGGCGTGGATGCGCTTGACCTGCACGTCGATGACGCCGTCCGGGTTGCACGCAATGCCGAAGTCGCGCGCGATATAATCGCAGAGGTTCTTTTTCGCCGCGAGCTTCACCTGGCAAGCTCGCGCAGCGACTCGGTATCGTCCGCATAGGCGAAAGCCCTTCGAGCTTTTCCGGCTGCTCGACCCAGCCGTCGCCGACGCGCTCGGCGATGTAGCGCGAGAGGCCGGGGTTCGACTGCAAAAGGAAGCGGCGGTGCGAAACGCCGTTCGTCTTGTTGTTGAACTTCTCCGGGAGATGGCGTAAAAATCGCGCAGGACGGTGTTTTTCAAAATCTCCGTATGGAGCTTCGCCACGCCGTTCACCGAGTGGCCGCCGATCACGGAGAGATTCGCCATGCGCACGAAGCCGCCGCCGATGACGGCGGTCGCCTGCTGACGGTCGTGCCAGCCGGGAACGGACTGGTCAAAGCTCTCGCGCCAGCGGCGGTCGATCTCTCGATGATCTGGAACTGGCGGGGCAGAAGAGAGCGCATGAGCGACACCGGCCACTTTTCGAGCGCTTCCGGCATGATGGTGTGGTTCGTGTAGGAGATCGTGCGGCAGGTGATGTCCCACGCCTCCTCCCACGAGAGACCCTCGCCGTCCATCAAAAGACGCATCAGCTCCGGCACGCAGAGCGCGGGATGGGTGTCGTTCGTGTGGATGGCGACGCGCTCGGGCAGCTTGTCCCAGGGAAGATGCGTGGCGCGGAACGTGCGCAGCATGCCTGCAGCCCGGCGCAGACGAAGAAATATTCCTGCCGGAGACGCAGCTGCTGCCCGGCGGGGTGTTGTCGTCGGGGTAGAGAAGGCAGGTGATCGCCTCGGCGTCGTTGTTGGCCTTCTGCGCACGGGAATAGTCTCCGGCGTTGAAGGCGTCAAGATCGAGCTGCTTGTGCACCGGGCCCGCGCGCCAGAGACGGAGATTGTTCACCGCGTGCGCGCGTAGCCGAGGATGGGCACGTCGTAGGGCGTGGCAAGAACGCTGCGGTAATCGCGCAGCTCATACACCATGCGGCCGTTCTCCTCGCGCCGGTCCACGGTGCCGCCGAAGCGGACCTCCACGGCTTCGCTCGGCACCGCGGTCTCCCCAGGGGTAGCCGTCTGAGAGCCAGTCGTCCGGCTCCTCGGTCTGGCAGCCGGAGCGGATGCGCTGGCGGAAAAGACCGTAACGGTAGCGAAGTCCCATGCCGACGCACGGCACGTCCTCTGCCGCGAGCGAATCGAGATAGCACGCCGCAAGACGGCCCAGACCGCCGTTGCCGAGACCGGGTCGCGCTCGCATTCCGAGCAGTGCGTCCAGATCCTCGCCGAGCTCGGAGAGAATGTCGGCGGTCATGTCGCGGATGCCGAGCTGGATGAGATAGTTTTCAAGCAGCCGCCCGACGAGAAATTCCATCGAGAAGTAATAGACGATCTTTTCACCGGCGGCGGCGCGGCGCAGCGTTTCGGCGCGCACGCCCGAGCAGCATTCGCGGATCATCGCCGCGAGCGCGGTATAGCGCTCCATGCGCGAGCACTCGGCAAACGGCTTTGAGCAGGTCTCGGCGATGCTCTCCAGATATTCTCTCTTAAACTCTTCTCTTCCGGGCATGGGTCGTTTCTCCTATGTATTTGATGAGCGTTCCGCCGAGCGGCGGCACGGTGAGCACGAGCGACGCGTCGCGCCCGTGCGAGGGGATTTTCTTTGTATGCAGACGGCGCGGGTTCGTCTTTCCGCTGCCGCCGAAGCGCGTATCGTCCGAGGACAAAATTTCCTGCCACGCGCCCGCGAGCGGCACGCCGAGACGGAAGCTCTCATGCGATTCGGGACGGAAGTTCAGCACGCACAGCACGGCGGAACCGTCCTTCGCTTTGCGGACGAACGAGAGGATGCCCTGCTCGTTGTTGTCCGCGTCGATCCAGTCAAAAGCCGTCCCAGCTGTTGTCGATCTCCCAGAGCGCTTTTTTCCGCGCGGTAAACATGGTTCAGCTCGCGGATGAACGCCTGCACGCCCGCGTGCGTCGCGTTCTGCAAAAAAACCATTCGAGCTCTTCGTAATCGCGCCATTCGATGAACTGCGCGAACTCGTTGCCCATGAAGCTGAGCATTCCGCCGGGGTGGCACGCCGCATACAGCGGCAGCAGCCGTGCGCCCGCAAACTGCCGCCACCAGTCGCCCGGCATCCGCCCGATGAGCGAGCGCTTGCCGTGCACGACCTCGTCGTGGCTGAGCGGGAGAATGTAGTTCTCGCTGAAGGCGTACATCATCGAGAACGTCAGAAGGCCGTGATTGTATTTGCGGCCGTCAAAGTCGATGGACATATACCGGAGCGTGTCGTTCATCCAGCCCATGTCCCATTTATAATGGAAGCCGAGCCCGCCCTTCTCCGGCGGATACGTCACAAGCGGCCACGCCGAGCTCTCCTCGGCATACGTCGCCGCGCCGGGGACGCGCTTTCCGATGACGGTGTTGAGCGTCTGCAAAAACGCCACCGCCGCGAGATCCTCCTCGCCGCCGCGCTCGTTATACTTTTTCCGCGCGGGATCGTCCACGCCGAAGTTCAGGTAGAGCATGCTGCTCACGCCGTCCACGCGCAGCGCGTCGGCGTGGTACTCTTCCAGCCAGAAAAGCGCCGAGCTTATGAGGAACGAGCGCACCTCGTTGCGCGCGTAGTTGAATTTATAGGTGCCCCAGCCGGGCATGTCGCCGGATTCGTAGAGCGCCGTGCCGTCAAACCGGCCGAGACCGTGCGCGTCGCGGCAGAAATGCCCCGGCACCCAGTCGAGAATGACGCCGATCCCGGCGCGGTGGCACTCGTCGATGAGATGCATCAGACCCTCCGCTCGCCGAAGCGGGACGTGGCGGCGAAAAAGCCCGTCGCCTGATAGCCCCAGCTGCCGTCGAACGGATGCTCCGTCACGGGCAGAAGCTCGAGATGCGTGTAGCCCATGTCCCTGATGTACGGCACGAGCGAATCGGCAAGCTCATACCAGGTATAAAAGCTCCCGTCCGATGCCGCCGCCACGAACCGGCGTGGACTTCATAAATATTCCGCGGCCCGCCGAGCGCGGGCGGTTGGCCATCCATTCGCCGTCCGTCCAGTTATAGGAGAGCGCGTGGATGCGCGAGGCGGTGCCGGGCGCACCTCGGCCGCGAGCGCGAAGGGGTCGGCCTTCCAGACAACGGAGCCGTCCGCGCCCTCGATAATATATTTATAGAGCTGTCCGGCGCACGCGCCCGGCACAAAGCCGCGCCATACGCCGAGATCGCCGCGGCTGAGCCAGTGCGCGCTGTCACTCCACGAGCAGAAATCGCCCGTCACGCGAACGCTCCGCGCGTTCGGCGCCCATACGGAGAACGATACGCCGTTGGGCTCTGCGCGCGCGCCGAAGAGCTTTGCGCGTCGAAATTTGCCCCGTCGATCCAAGCCTGTTCCGGGCGGTATGTATCCAAGGAGAAAGCCCCCCTTTTTTATACTTATCTTATAATTGAAGTATAGCATATTCGTCAGCCGCTGAAAAGAGTCTGTGAAAGATTTTACCACGTCCCGGAGGCTGCGCCGAGCGTCAGGGGCGCGCTTCTGCCGGGCGGAAATGCGCGTGCCCCTGTTGATCGACGCTTTACAGAAAGCAAAAATGTAGTATCGTATATATGTGAAAATTTGTACTAAGGAGAGCAGCCCATGAGAAGAAGCACGAACCGCCTGGCCGCCGCCGTACTGATCGCGGCACTCGGCATTCTTTCTGCGTGCGGCACGAGCGCCGCGCCGGAGACCACGCCCCTTCCCACGAGCGAGGCCCACCGCCGTGCCGACGGCGGAGCCGGCGCCGGAACCGACGGAAGCGCCCACGCCCACGCCGACCGCGACGCCGAAGCCCACGCCCGCCCCTGACGGAAACGCCGGAGCCGACGGCGGAACCCACCCGCGGCGGAGCCCACGCCCACGCCGCCCCGCCCGTCCCGGCGGGAACGTACACCCATGTGGACGCGGACGGCGGCGAATGGAAGCTGGAGCGCAACGACGGCCTTTCACCATCACCGACCCGGACGGCAAGCCCCACACCGGCGAAGGGCTGGTCCACCGCTGCGGACGGCTCCGTCCACTGCGGGCCGACGGACATCTACTTCGCGCCCTTCGCGTTCAACGGCGGCTGCAGCCGCTGGAAGATCTCCGGCAATACCTGCACGCCGCTCGAGCGCGCCTGACCGAAGAAATATTACATCCCGGACGCCGGAAAACGCGCCCGAACGGGGGAGAGACCGCTATGTGTACAAAGGAAACCGCCGAAGAATTTCTCCGGCGACACAACATGTTCTATGAGCAGCAGCCCTTTGAGGAGCTGACGACGCCTACATCGCCGACATGCGCGCCGGTCTGCGCGCGGAGAGGCTCTACGCTGATGATGCTGCCGTCGTTTCTTCCCGCGGCGAGCGCGCCGCGCACGGGCTGAAACGTTCTCGTGCTCGACGCCGGCGGCACAAATCTGCGCGCCGGACGCGTCCGCTTTGACGAGGCGGGAAAGCCCGTCACGGAAGCGCTCAAAAGCGCCAATATGCCCGGCACGCTCGGTAAAGGACACAAGCGCGGAAGAGATGTTCCGCGCCTTTGCGGAGCTTACTCACCGTTGCGCTCGATGCCGACCGCGCGTGCATCGCTTTTCGTTTCTCTGTGCGAGTGTCTGCTGTCGAATGGCGACGGGCGCATCATCAGCATGGGCAAAGGAATCGCGCGTCGCCGGCGCGGGAGGGAAAGCTCGTATGCGAGGGCATCGAAACGGCAATGCGCGCGCTCGGCGCGTCCGGCGCTCGCCGCTGGCGGCTCATCATGACACCGTCGGTATTCCATGCTCGGCGGCATGGCATCGTGCGATTGCTTCGCGCTACGCCGACTTCCATCGGCTTTGGCTCTCGGCACTGCACGAACGCCTGCTGCCATGTGAAGGCGTGCGACGTCACGAAATCCGCCCGAGAGCAGGATGGCGATGGGCGGCGAAACGCGTCGATCTCGAATCCGGCGCCTGTCGCCGCGCTGCGCGGCACGGCGGACATCGCCGTGGACGAAGACCTCCGGGCTGCCGGCGACCACCCGGCGGACACGATCTCCGCATACTGCTGCAATCTGCTGCTGCGCGAAACGCTGCTCCCTGCGGCAGCGAAAGGATTTCTCCCGGCGAAGAGCGGGGAGAATATCGCCGCGCTTTCTCCGTTACGAGCGCAATGGTGGACGCTTTTGTCTTGACCACGCTGACGCTGCTGCCGATTTACCGGCTTTCAAAAACAGAGAAAGGACCGCCGCGCCGCTTCCAGAATCAACACGATGCTTCTCGCCGTTTCCGGCTTTCATCGCCCCTGTCTCTTCTGCCATTCTGCAACGCGGCAACGCGAGACGCTCTCACCCAGCATACCAGACAGGACGATACTCGCTCTTGTGCCGCGGATGGAAGCGCTGATCGCAGGTATACGAAACAGCACAGTCTCGGCGGCGCGGAATTCCTCTTCGCCGGCGATGCACGCCGGAACGCGCCTGGGCAGCATGGCGTAAACAAAAACTCCCTTGTAAAGGGAATATCGAAGTGAAAGCAGACTGAGGAATATGGTTTTCGGAAAAATAATCGCCCTCCGTCAAAGCACGTTTTACGCACCTCTATCAGGGCAGGCCAGTTGCAGAAAACCAACTTGGCTAACGCGGAGCGTGGCGTAATAAGGCTGACTGGGTAGCAATGATCTCCGGCTTTTGCCTGCAGCCAAGCCACCAGCACGCAGGAGGCTTCAAAGGAACTCACCATGGCTTGCAAAACCCGTCAAGGCCACTCCGCGCGCGCGCCTGAAGAAGGTCGCGGGCTGGATATTCATAGTGATGTATCGCCGCGGTCGCACCATCATTCTTTCTTCCCGGACGGGACAAGACCCCTGATACGGTTGACTGTCCGTACCGCAATGTCACAATAACTTGT
>VOFG01003379.1_pt1:10000-26393 | contig 26393 bp, 23 predicted proteins | sample 5384171 | NCBI WGS metagenome assembly VOFG01 (sample SAMN12384726, study PRJNA508395) | human gut metagenome | isolation source: healthy gut F | host: Homo sapiens | reverse complement strand
TGGAAGCCGAGGAACCGGGCATGCGGAACTCGAACTTGTTGCCGGTGAACGCAAACGGAGAGGTGCGGTTGCGGTCGGTCGTGTCCTTGGGGAAGCGCGGCAGCGCATGCACGCCGATCTTCAGCAGCTCCTTTTTCCTGGCCGGCGTAGGACGTCTCGTTGACGATGGCATCGAGAATGTTCTCGATCTCATCGCCGACGTACATCGACACGACGGCCGGGGGCGCTTCATTCGCGCCGAGACGGTGGTCGTTCGCGGCCGACGCCACGCTGATGCGCAGCATATCCTGATAATCATCCACCGCCTGGATCACCGCGCACAGGAAGAGCAGAAACTGTGCGTTCTCGGCCGGCGTCTCGCCGGGCTCGAGCAGGTTCATGCCGGTGTTGGTGGTCAGGGACCAGTTGTTGTGCTTGCCGGAACCGTTGACACCGGCAAACGGCTTTTTCATGCAGCAGGCAGACCATGCCGTGGCGCGCGGCCACCTTCTGCATGATCTCCATCGTCAGCTGGTTCTGGTCGGCGGCGATGTTGCCGGTCGTGAACACCGGCGCGAGCTCGTGCTGCGCGGGCGCCACTTCGTTGTGCTCGGTCTTGGCGTAAACGCCGAGCTTCCAGAGCTCCTCGTCCAGATCCTTCATGAACGCCGCAACGCGCGGCTTGATGCTGCCGAAATAGTGATCGTCCAGCTCCTGGCCTTTCGGCGGCTTGGCGCCAAAGAGCGTGCGGCCGGTATAGATCAGGTCCTTGCGCTTGTCATACACGGACTTGTCGATCAGGAAGTACTCCTGCTCGGGGCCGACGGTCGTGCGCACGGCGGTCACATCCTCGTTGCCGAACAGATGGATCACACGCAGGGCCTGCCGGTTGAGCGCCTCGGCGCTGCGCAGCAGCGGCGTCTTTTTATCGAGCGCCTCGCCGCCGTAAGAGCAGAACGCCGTCGGGATGCACAGCACATTATCTTTAATGAATGCATAGGACGTCGGATCCCAGGCGGTGTAGCCGCGCGCCTCAAACGTTGCACGCAGGCCGCCGGACGGGAAGCTGGACGCATCCGGCTCTCCGCGGACGAGCTCCTTGCCGGAGAACTCCATGATCACCTGACCGCCGCCGCAGGGAGAGATGAAACTGTCGTGCTTCTCGGCGGTGATGCCGGTCATCGGCTGGAACCAGTGCGTGAAGTGCGTGGCGCCTTTTTCGATCGCCCAGTCTTTCATGGCATTGGCCACGATACGCGCGGCATCGTCATCGAGACGCTTGCCCTTTTCCATCGTCGCCTGCACCTGCCGGTACGTTTCCTTCGGCAGACGCTCGCGCATGACTGCATCGTTAAATACCATGGATCCAAAAATGTCAGAGATCTTTTCCATCTCGCATGGTCCCCTTTCTGTATTTCAAAAATCGGTGTCAACAACAAAAAAACGGCACTGGTGCCCGGAGATCTTGAGCTCTCCACGACGCCATTGCCGTTTCAATGTAGCAAAATATACGCCTGTTGCGGAAAAATGTCAAGCGGGTCGGGCGCAATTTCTTTCGGCGGATTTCACAGAATTTTCGGAGAATTTGCCCGTTTTTTTATCCTTGACACGTGCAAATGCCGTGGTGTATTATATACATGGATTTTGATTGGCAAAATTCTGTGTACTGTTTTCGCGGCCGCAAACATAAGTTCATATGGTAACTTTTCGAGAACGCTGACGTTTCACGATGACCTGGGGGAAAGTGCCCCTTATCGGCATCGGAAGCGTCTTTTTTGTTTTTCCGCTCAGATTCCCGATCCGAGGTGACTGCCATGAACACATCGCTGCACACCGTGCGCGCCCTGCTGGTCTCCAGTTCTGAGGCGCAGACCCAGCGCATCAGTGCCCTGCTCACGCGGGCACGTATCGTCCCGTTCGATCACACCGACAGCGCACGCCAGGCGCTCGAACAGTTTGATGCAGGCGGCATCGACGGCGTGCTCATCGCAGAGCCCGTTGCCGGCAGCTCCGGTCAGGAGCTGGCGCTACAGCTCAAAAAACGGCACTGCATGGCCGTGCTGCTGCTGGCCGCGCCGGAACACGCAGACGCGGCCGCCGCCCTGCTCGAACAGTCCGGCGTGCTGGTGCTGCCGAGTGACGCGCCGGAGTCGCTCATCGTGCAGACCATCCGGCTGCTGGCCGCCGTGCGCATCCAGCTCGAGCAGATGCAGCACAAGACGGAAAAGCTCGAGGCAAAGGTTGCCGACATCCGCATCATCAACCGCGCGAAGCTCCTGCTCGTGCAGCATCTGCAGATGACGGAAACGGAGGCGCACAAATACATTGAGAAACAGGCAATGGACACCAGTATGCGCCGGCGGACCATTGCAGAAAATATCATTCGTACCTATGAAGATTGAGGAGTGTGGATCATGACCAAGTACATTTTTGTGACCGGCGGCGTTGTCTCCGGCCTCGGCAAGGGCATTACGGCGGCTTCACTCGGCCGTCTGCTCAAGGCACGCGGCCTGAAGGTCGCCGCGCAGAAGCTCGACCCCTATATCAATGTAGACCCCGGCACCATGAGCCCATATCAGCATGGCGAGGTGTACGTCACCGAGGACGGCGCGGAGACCGATCTCGACCTCGGCCACTATGAGCGCTTCATCGACGAGGACCTGAACAAATACTCCAACCTCACGACCGGCAAGGTGTACTGGAACGTGCTCAACAAGGAGCGCCGCGGCGAATACCTCGGTGAGACGGTGCAGGTCATCCCGCACATCACGAATGAGATCAAGGACTTTATTTATAGTGTCGGCAGCAAGACGAATGCCGACGTCGTCATCACGGAAGTCGGCGGCACGACCGGTGACATCGAGAGCCAGCCGTTTCTCGAGGCCATCCGTCAGGTCGGCCTGGAAATCGGGCGCGAGAATGCACTCTACATTCATGTAACGCTCGTGCCGTATCTGCACGGCAGCGAGGAACACAAGACCAAACCCACACAGCACTCGGTCAAGGAGCTGCAGGGCATGGGCATTTCCCCGGACATCATCGTGCTGCGCTGCGACGAGCCGCTCGAAGAGTCCATTTTCCGCAAAATTTCGCTGTTTTGCAATGTGAAGCCCGACTGCGTGATTGAAAACATGACCATCCCCGTGCTGTATGAGGCACCGATCATGCTCGAAAAGAACCGCTTTTCCGAAATCGTCTGCCGCGAGCTGCACATCGACGCGCCCGCGCCGGACATGACCGAGTGGGACGCCATGCTTGAGAGCATCCGCAACCGCTCGCGCCGCGTGACGATCGGCCTCGTGGGCAAATACGTGCAGCTGCACGATGCGTACCTGTCCGTCGCCGAGGCGCTGCGCCACGCCGGCTATGTCTACGGCACACGCGTAGACATTCAATGGATTGACAGCGAGACGATCACGCGCGATAATGTAGAGGAAGTGCTCGGCAGCTGTGACGGTATTCTCGTGCCCGGCGGCTTCGGCAACCGCGGCATCGAGGGCAAGATCGCGGCAGCGCACTATGCCCGCACACACAATATTCCCTATCTCGGCATCTGCCTGGGTATGCAGATCGCGGTCATTGAGTTTGCGCGTTCCGTCTGCGGCCTTGCCGACGCCAACTCCGGCGAGTTCGACGAGGGCAGCGCACACAAGGTCATCGACTTCATGCCCGACCAGAGCGACGAGATTAACAAGGGCGGTACACTGCGCCTCGGCGCGTATCCGTGCCACATCGTGCCCGGCACGAAGATGGAAGCCTGCTACGGCACGCTCGACATCTCCGAGCGCCACCGCCACCGGTACGAGTTCAACAACGACTACCGTGCGCTTATGCAGGAAAAGGGGCTCGTGCTCTCCGGCCTGTCACCGGACGGCCACATCGTGGAGACCGTTGAGATTCCCGAAAACGACTTTTATATCGGCGTTCAGTTCCACCCCGAGTTCAAGAGCCGCCCGAACAAGGCGCACCCCCTGTTCAAGGGGCTGATCTCGGCAGCGCTGCGCCACGCAGAGAGAGGATAAGTATGCACGACCGCTACGTCAATCCCCTGTGCACCCGCTACGCAGGGCGCACAATGCAGCACATTTACTCCGACGACAACAAGTTTTCCACCTGGCGCAGACTCTGGGTCGCGCTGGCGGAGAGCGAGCAGGAGCTCGGTCTGCCGATCACGGATGAGCAGATTCAGGAGCTGCGCGCGCACATCACCGACATCGACTATGACTACGCCGCAGCGCGCGAGCACGAGGTGCGGCACGACGTCATGCCCATGTGCTGACCTACGGCGCGTGCTGCCCGGAGGCAAAGCCCATTCTGCACCTCGGCGCCACGTCCTGCTACGTCGGCGACAACACCGATATCATTCTCATGCGCGAGGCGCTTGAGCAGATCCGCAGCCTGCTGGTGAACGTCATCCAGGCGCTCGCGGACTTTGCCGAGGCGCACAAGGCGGAGCCGACGCTTGCCTACACGCACTTTCAGGCCGCACAGCCGACGACTGTCGGCAAGCGCGCCACGCTCTGGGCGCAGGATCTGCTGATGGATCTTGAGCAGCTGGAGTTCCAGCTCGCGAACCTGAAGCTCCTCGGCTGCAAGGGCACGACCGGCACGGGCGCGAGCTTCCTCGCCCTGTTTGACGGTGATGAGGAAAAGGTCGTCGCGCTTGAGCGGAAGATCTGCGAGAAGATGGGCTTTTCCGGCGCGTACCCCGTCAGCGGTCAGACCTATTCGCGCAAGGTGGACTTTCAGGTGCTGCAGGTGCTGTCCGGCATCGCGCAGAGCGCGTCGAAGTTTTCCAGCGACATCCGGCTGCTGTCCCACCTCAAGGAGGTGGATGAGCCGTTTGAGAGCGGCCAGATTGGCTCCTCGGCCATGGCCTACAAGCGCAACCCCATGCGCAGCGAACGCATCGCCTCCCTGTCGCGGTACGTCATCTGCGACCTGCAGAACGCCGCCGTGACGGCCAGCGCCCAGTGGTTTGAGCGCACGCTCGACGACTCGGCTAACCGCCGCATCAGCATCCCGGAGGCGTTTCTCGCCACCGACGGCATCCTGACGCTGTACCTCAACGTCATCCGCGGCCTGACCGTGTACCCGAAAATGGCCGAAAAGCATCTGGCGGACGAGCTGCCGTTTCTCGCGACGGAGAACATCCTCATGTACTGCGTCAAGGAAAAGGGCGGCGACCGGCAGGCCCTGCACGAGGCCATCCGCCAGCACAGCGTAGCCGCCGGAAAAGAAGTCAAGCTCAACGGCGGCAGCAACGACCTGCTCGAGCGCATTCTTGCCGACCCGATCTTCGGGCTCACGCGCGCCGAGCTTCAAAAGCTAGTTGACCCCCATGCCTTCACCGGCATGGCCGTACACCAGACCGAGACGTTCCTGCGCGAGCAGGTCACGCCGGTCCTAAACAAATATACAACACTGCTCGGATGCGACGCATCCGTAAACGTGTAAAAGAAACAGGAGGTTTCTCAACAATGCTGACATCCATCGTAGGCATCAACTGGGGCGACGAGGGCAAAGGCCGCATGGTCGACCTGCTCAGCCAGAAGTACGACGTCGTCGTGCGCTATCAGGGCGGCAACAACGCCGGCCACACCGTCATCAACGACAAGGGTAAGTTCGTGCTCAATCTCATGCCGAGCGGCATCCTGCGCGACGAGACCGTGAACGTGCTCGGCCCCGGCATGGTCATTGATACGGAGCACATGTTCCATGAGGTCGAGCGTCTGCGCGCCGGCGGCATCACCATCACGCCGGAGCACCTGAAAATCAGCGACAAGGCCGTCATCTGCATGCCGTACCACAAACTGCTCGACTGCCTGGAGGAGGACCGTCTGGCGGACAAGAAGTTCGGCTCCACCCGCCGCGGCATCTCCCCCGCCTACTCGGACAAGTACATGAAAAAGGCGCTGCGCATGGGCGAACTGGCCGACCGCGACGCGCTCAAGGCGCGCCTGACCGACATCCTCGAGTGGAAGAACCTCTTCGTCGTCAACGGTTATCATCACGACCCGATTGATCTCGACGAGATGATGGACTGGATCGACACCTACGCCATGCCGTTCAAGGACTACGTCTGCGACACGACGGATTACCTCTCCGAAGCCATTGAGGACAACAAGTCCGTGCTCTTTGAGGCGCAGCTCGGTGCGCTGCGCGACATTGACTACGGCATCTATCCGTACACCTCCGGCTCTTCGACGATCGCAGCCTACGCGCCCATCGGCGCGGGCATCCCGGAGGCGCGGCTCGACAATATCATCGGCATCATGAAGGCCTACTCCACCTGCGTGGGCGAGGGCCCGTTCACCTGTGAGATGTTCGGCGACGAGGCCACGGCGCTGCGTGACGCCGGCGGCGAATACGGCGCCGCCACCGGCCGCCCGCGCCGCGTGGGCGGGTTTGACGTAGTCGCCTCCCGCTACGGCGTGAAGATGCAGGGCTGCACGAGCATTGCGCTGACCAAGCTCGACGTACTGTCCTACATGGACAAGATCCCCGTGTGCGTCGCCTATGACATCGACGGTGAGCGCGTGGACCGCTTCCCCATCGGCGTGAAGCTGGCCAAGGCCAAGCCCGTTTACGAGTATCTGCCCGGCTTCCACTGCGACATCTCCGGCTGCCGCACGGTGAGCGACCTGCCGAAGGAAGCGCTCGACTACGTGCACTATCTGGAAGCCGCCGTCGGCTGCCGCATCAAGTACGTCTCCGTCGGCCCTGACCGCGACGCGTACATCAAGATGTTCTAAAACGCATATCGAACACGGCGCTCTGCTGCGGCAGAGCGCCGTGTTTCTTTCCTGCATCTGCGGTTGCCTTTTCCGGCGTTTGGCCTTACAATGGGAAGCAAAGCCATACGCCCATCACCATCAGATCGGAGGAATACCATGCGAAAACGACTGCTTTCCATTTTGCTTCTGTGCGCGCTGCTGGCCGGCAGCGCCTCCGCCGCGCAGCTCCCGGCGGAGGACGCTGCATCTCCTGATGTGCTCTCCGCCGGCGAACGGATCACAGGCGCCGGTATCGATGTCAGTCAGTATCAGGGTGTGATCGACTGGGACACCACGGCGCAGTATATTGACTTTGCCATCATTCGCTGTGGCCGCGGCAGTGACCTGACCGCGCAGGACGACACGAAGTGGGCCGTCAACACCGCCGCATGCGAGCGGCTCGGCATCCCGTACGGTGTATATCTGTACTCTCTCGCACAGACCGACGAGGAGGCGCGCAGTGAGGCTGCGCACGCTCTGCGCCTGCTCGACGGCAAGCACCCGCAGCTGCCGGTGTACCTCGACCTGGAGGACAGCGGCATCCGCGACAACTGCACGAAGGCCGAGGTCCTGCGCCACGCGACCATCTTCTGCGAGACGCTGCAGGCCGCGGGCTATTCGGTCGGCGTGTACGCCAACCGCTACTGGTGGACGACCACACTGGACGACCCGGCCTATGACCGGTGGGACCGCTGGCTCGCCGTCTGGGCCGCCGAGACCGGCTACAGCGGCAGCTACAGCACATGGCAAAACAGCAACAGCGGCCGCATCCCCGGCATCCAGGCGAACGTGGATCTCGACCTGCGGTACGGTGCGTCGCTGCGCGCGGACCACACGCATGATTACCGGATCACGGAGCACGTCGCGCTGACGTGCACGGACTTCGGCCAGAACGTCTACACGTGCTTGGGCTGCGGTGCCTCCGTGACGCAGCCCCTGCGCCCGCTCGGCGGCGAGCACGTGTGGGACGGCGGAACGGTCGTCCAACAGGCGAGCTGCGCGGGTGACGGTGTGCGGCGCTATACGTGCACGCGCTGCGGCACGACCAGAACGGAGACCATCCCCGCGCCCTCCTGCTCCAGCAAAGACCTGACGGATGTCCCCGCGCCCGACAACTGGGCACATGCGGGTATTGACTACTGCGTGCGCAGCGGGCTGATGTCCGGCGTCGGCGGCGGCCGCTTCGACCCGAAGGGCACGACCACACGCGCGCAGGTCGTACAGATCCTCTATAATCTCGCAGGCGGACCGAAGGCCGCCGGCACCACACCGTTTACGGATCTGACGCAGGACTGGTACAAGGATGCCGTCCTCTGGGCCTATCAGGCCGGCATCGTGGCCGGGACGAGCGCGACGACCTTCGCCCCCGAGGCCCCGGTGACACGCGAGCAGTTCGCTGTTCTGCTCATGGAATATGCAAGCCGGGTCCTGAAGCCGGCGCGTACTTGGACACCCGCGGACCTGAGCCGCTTCCCGGACAGTGGCAGCGCGTCCGACTGGGCGCGGGATGCGCTGGCAGACGCGGTCGCGCTCGGGCTGATCTCCGGCACGACCGACGGCAATGGCACCGCCTGGCTGAGCCCGCAGAGCAACGCTGCGCGCGAGCAGTCCGCCGCCATCCTGACGGCATTTTGTGAAAACGTAAAATAAACAGCAAAAAACGGCCCTCCGCATGTGCGGAGGGCCGTTTTTTCATCCATTGTTTCAGCCGATGCCGCCGAGGGCCGCGCCGGCAGCGAGCGCCACGAGCACGCTCGCGCAGTAAACATACTTGCACAGCGGATAGTACCAACCGCCGATGGGCCTGCGCGCGCCGAGGTTGACGCTCTCGAGCACGAGCTTCTTGCCGCCGATCCAGAAGAACATGACCGCCGCGAGCAGCGCGCCCAACGGGCAGATGTAAATGGACACGACGTCCATCCACTGCGACACGATGGCCTGAATGCACAGCGCGACGGCGAGGCCGATCACGTGGATCACCGCCGTGGCCGGCACGCGCTTGAGGCCGAACCGCTCCTGCAGGGACGCGACCGGCGCCTCATAGAGGTTGATGATCGACGTGACACCCGCAAAGGCCACGCAGACAAAAAACACCATCGCCACGATGCGGCCGCCCGCCATGCCGTTCATGACATGGACAAGGTAGATGAACATCAGGCCCGGGCCGCCGGCGTCGAGCTGCGCGCCGCCCGCCGCCATGGCGGGAATGATGACGAATGCCGCCAGCAGCGCCGCGATCGTATCAAACAGCGCCACGTTGCGCGCAGAACTCGGGATGCACTCGCTCTTGCTGAGGTAAGAGCCGTAAATGACGCTGCCGTTGCCGGCAACAGACAGCGAGAAGAACGCCTGACCGAACGCATAGATCCAGACATAGGGGTCAAGCAGGCCCGCGGGCTTGATGGTGAAGATATACCGATAGCCGCCCGATGCGCCGGGCAGCGTGGCCACGTAGATACCCAAACCCACAAACAGCAAAAACAGAATCGGCATCATGATCTTATTCGCCTTTTCAATGCCGCCCGCGATGCCAAACGACATGATGACAAAACTCACCGCGACCGCGACGACGACCCAGACATTCGCACCCCACGCGCTGGCGGTGGCGTTGAAGCTGCCGACGATCGCATCCATGTCCTGCCCCATGGCGGACAGGCCACCGTCAAACGCCAGGAATGTATACTTGAAGATCCAGCCCATGACGCAAGTGTAGCCAATGGCCAGCGCCAGAGAGCCGAGCACCGGAATATAACCGACCAGCTCGCCGGGACGGCGCTTGCCCCAGCGCGCCTCGGTGCACATGCCGAAAGCGTCGACCGGTCCCGCACCGGCTGCACGGCCGAGCGCGAACTCCCCGATGACGCCGGTGGAACCGATGAGAATGACAAACAGGAAATACGGCAGCAGAAAGGTCATGCCGCCCCACTTGGACACCAGCGTTGGAAAGCGCCAGATGTTGCCCATGCCGACGGCCGAGCCGATACAGGCGATGATGAAGCCGCCGCGGCTGCGAAAGCCGTCGCGTTTGCTGACGTTGGCGTCGTTACCCATAATGTTATTTCCTTTCACGCACTCAGGCACAAATTGGTTTGATTATACCGCAAAACCGGCCGCGCCGCAACCATTGTTTGTGGGATCCGCCGGATATGCTGCATGGAAAGGGCCTCACTCCCCCGGCAGGCCCAGCACGAGCGCTTCCGCTTCCAGAAAATTGCGCGCCCGCTCCGGAACGCAATGCAAAAACTCCTGAAAAATGGCCTCATCACTGTACTGGAAATACTGCACGTGCGCAAAATCGTTCTTATGATACCAGAAGAAATTCTCTTTTTCTTTCTGGGAAAGTACACGTGTGGAGCAATATACGACCGCGGCCGAGGTACTCCAGTTGACCGGAACCTGCACGATCTCAAACTCGACACAGTCGGTCCACAAAAGTCGGTATGTGTTTTTTTGCCAATAGGTTGTCATGCCTTCTGCGTCTACCATGTATGCAGCCGAAAACGCGCCCTTTAAGACCATATAAATGGGCAAAAATAAGCCAATCACTCCAACAACCACAGGGAGCAGTGCGAGCACGAATACCACACCATATTCTGAATCAGTGGCTTCCTTTATGGAGCATATAAAAATCCACACAAAATAGTTGTTAAAACCAAGAAGAAAATCGACGTAAACCCAAATAATCCGGTGTAAAAAGCAGAAACTTTTCGCTTCTTCATTTCCGGCCGCGCATTCTCGCGGCATTCGTCCTCACCCGCCTGCTGCATGCGTGCCCCTCCTCTCTGCGACACATTCCTGCGCTAGTATACCACAGTATTTGCGCATTTTCTACAGCCGCGCACCGGCGCATACGCCCGGCGATTCGATTTTTCATTCCAAACGCACGGGTTTTGTGCTATACTGGCGGCACACGACCGCCGCGTGGCATGCGCATGCGGCAAAAAACGATGAGGGAGAATACTTTATGAAGGTCACCAAACACCGCCTATGGCTCTGCGCGCTGCTCATCTGCATGGTGATTTCCGTCTTTGCCGGGATCACCGCGCCGACGGCCATGGCAGCGAACATCTCCAGCACCGACTGGATGGAAACCGTGCCCGACGACACCAGGCTCAGCAAAATGTCAATTCCCGGCACGCACGACAGCTGCACGCAGTATGTGGACATGCGCTACATCTTCCAGTGCCAGGACGCGAGCGTCGCCACGCAGCTGATCTACGGCTACCGCTATCTGGACATGCGGCTGGTGCTCGAACAGAAGCACGACCAACAAACGCTGGTGCTCAAGCACAACATTGCGCGCTGCAAGACCTCCAACTCTCCGTTCGCCGGGACACTCACGCTTGACGACGTGCTGCGCGATGTCTATGCCTTTCTGGTCGCTCACCCCACCGAAACGATCATTCTGTGCATGAAGGCGGAAAACAGCAAGGATGACGTTGCAGACGTTCAGAGCGCCCTGTATGAGCGCATCGACACAAACCCGGACCGCTGGTACCTGAAAAACGAGATCCCAACGCTGGGCGAGGTGCGCGGAAAAATCGTCCTCGCCACGCGGTTTGACGACAAGCTGGCGGTCGGCAGCGAGCACTGCGGCCTGTACTTTGGCTGGGCCGACCAGGGCGACCGCACCGTTCTGGCCGACCCCACCGCGAGCTCCGCAATCAATGGACGCGAAACACTGTGCGTGCAGGACCGCTACAACTATGACACGGACGATAAAATCAGCGCCATCCGAACCTGTCTGGATAACAGCCAGGCGGCCGAGGACACGTTTTTCCTGAACTTCACGTCCACGAGCGGCAGTGGGAAAATCGGCCACCCGAAGGAATACGCCAAGCGCATCAACCTCGACCTCTATGACTACGACTGGCAGGCTGGAACGGCCTATGGTGTCGTCATCGTAGACTTTGCGCCGAAAAAGATTGCCGAGAAGATCTATCAGACGAATTTCCAGCCCGCGCAGTAACGTGCGCGTCCTACCGATCCAAAAAGTCCTTTGCGTGCAGAGTATGCGCACGCAAAGGGCTTTTTGCATGGTTATGGAATTTAATACAGCTTCGTGCCGGCCGGGATATGAGGGGCGACCATCAGCAAATGCTGTGTGGCATCCCTGTAAATACTGCGTTTTGCTTGCACATCTCACTTCCCCATCCTGCTCCATCTGCTCCAATACAAATTGCTGAACCTGCTTTGCTTCATGTCCACGATCAAAGATATCTCCCAGCATGATCAGCTTGTGCAAAGTAGGATTGGAAAAGAAGCCTGCCTTTTCTATGGCAGACTTCATCTGCGTATAATATCCGTAAACATCTGCAACAACATAGTATCGCATGATCTCCTATTCCCCGCTTTCATCGTCCCGGGATAACATATCTGCCAGAATCAGTTCTTTCAGCTTAAAACAAAGCCATTTGCCGCTATCGGAATCTTTTGCCAGCTTTTTGCTGTATGTTTCCCATGCTGTCTTCGTTATTCCGCTTCTTCTTCAGCGTAAAAGCCAACCATAAATCTTTTCAGCAGAAATGTGCAGAAGTACGGAAATGTGTATATCCTATCCTCATGCCCAATATTGTTCTTTGACAACTTAATCCCGTATCTGATATCCGGGTAGTGACCAGAGGTAATCAATGTTTTCATTGATTTTTCCCGCCCACTTTTCGCCTTTGCTTCAACAGGAATCAAGGATGCGGTTGAACGAATGAAGAAATCGGCTTCCAGCGTGGAATCCTCTTTTTGTAATAGAACAGCTTATATCCTTGCTTGATGAGAGCTTCTCCTACCATATTCTCATAGAGGGCTCCCTTATAAACACCCAGGTTCTTATTGGCTCTTAACTCCTCCTGCGATTCATCATCCAGCATGGATACCAGAAGACCCGTATCCGCAAAATACAGCTTGAATGTGTCAGGCTCGTAATTACCTCCCAACGGCAGCTCCGGAAACTCCATGCAGTAACAGATGTTGACCATACCCGCATCCGAAAGCCACTCCGCGCATCCTCGATAATCCCGGAATCTTGCGCCGGATGCCACCTTAGAGATCTGGATTTTTTATTTTCCCTTGCAGGCTGCGGCGCGATCCGGTTGAACACGTTGATAATTCTTGTTTGATCGATTCCGGTGGCATACTTGCGAATATCTTCTTTATAGTCCGCTATGAGCTGTTTCTGCGTATCAAGCGATCCCTCAAAGGTGTTTCGCTCGATATACTCCGCGACGACAGCAGGCATTCCGCCAAGGATATTGTAATCCAGAAACAGCGAATGGAAGACATTCATCTCCAACTCGCTAAAAGGATTGAATTCCTTCATATGGGAAAGCAGATTCTTTACCGTATCATCTCCACCAGTTGCGCAAATTGAAAAATGCATAAAGAAGACATAGCTTGCAGGCTCTGGTAGAATGAAGTTAACACACCATTCGGAAAGGAGACAGCAAACTATGTCCGAGAAAATTGTACAGCTGAATGAGGAAATGATCAAGGGGCAGATCAAAGAATTGGTCCGCGGCAGCGCGGAAGAAACACTGAACGAGCTGCTGGAGAAAAGAGGCTGAGTCCCTGACGCAGGCGGCGCGCTACAAGCGCGGCGAGGCCCGTCAGGGCTACCGCAGCGGTCACTATGACCGAAACCTTACTACCACCTCCGGTGACGTTACACTCCACGTGCCGCAGCTCAAGGGCGTGTCCTTCGAGACTGCAATCATCGAGCGGTATCGCCGCCGGGAGAGCAGCGTGAAGGAAGCCCTCATCGAGATGTATCTGGCGGGTGTTTCCGTGCACCGTGTGGAGGACATCACCGAAGCGCTGTAGGGAGCAAGGTCTCGCCCGCCACCATCAGCGAGCCGAACAAGAAAGCCTACGTCCATATCGAGGGCTGGCGCAACCGCCCCTTGCAGGGCAGGCGGTATCCGTATGCCTATGTGGACGGCATCTACCTGTGCCGCAACCGGAGCGGATAGTACGAAATGTGGTGATTCTGATGGCGATCGCCGTGAATGAGGACGGCTTTCGTGAGGTTTTAGGTGCCGCCTAGGGGATGAAAGAGGACAAGGCCAGTTGGGTCACTTCTTCCAGTGGCTCCGCGGACACAGCTTGGACGGCGTGAAGCTCATCGTCGGCGACAAGTGCATAGGGATGCTGGAGGCTGTGGACGCCGAGCTGCGCACCATGAAGCTGAAGGAGACCGCCAAGAAGGTCGAGGACGGCATTGAGGAGACGCTGACCTACTGTGACTTCCCCAGCGAACACTGGACGCATATCCGTGCCAACAACGTGATCAAGCGGCTGAACCGTGAGATGCGCCGCAGGACCCGCGTTATGGGGACGTTCCCTGGGAGGAACTCTGCCCTATGCTGGGCTGTGCCCGGCTCCGCTACGTGGCGGGCACCCAGTGAGGCAACAAGAAATACATGGATACGAAGCACTTGGAGGCGGCTCTGGATGACGCCTTCATTGCCGGCTGACTTTATTCAGCAGGAGCCTGCAAACAATTTTGCGCATAAATCTTGACGGACCATGGCAAAGCAGGCGCCTAGGCGTTAACAAAATAAAAGATGCACCGCGCGGCACATCGAAATAAAGTGAATTGTCAAACTAAGTGCAACAGGAAGCAAGTTCAAAATCCCACAAGTCCTGAGCAGAACGGAAATTAAGAACCTCACGAGGCCTGGCGTTAATAAGCGCCAGGTTTCGTTTTAGAGTGGCAGGAGCAACACGCGACAGATTTCTGCCTTTCGGATAAAACGCTCGAAGCAAGCCGTTTGCATTTTCATTCGTGCCCTTTTGCCACGCACAGTACGGATCGGCAAAATACACTTCGCAGCCAAGCCGCTGCTCGATCGTGCGCCAGCTCGCAAATTCCGTTCCCCTGTCGCAGGTGATCGTTTTGACCAGCTGCGGAGGAAATTGCGCGAGTGCAGAAACGATCGCGTTCTCCATAGTCTCGGCTCTTCGGTCGGGCATTTTGACCGCAATGTAAAACCGCGTCTTGCGCTCTGCCAGAGTCACAAAGCAAGCCTTGCTCTTTCCCTGACCGCTTACGACCGTGTCTGCTTCCCAGTGTCCGGCTTCTTTGCAGCTGTATACGGATTTGTCGCGCTCGCGTATGGTTGTCGGCACTGGTGAGCTTAACTTCCGTGTTCGGAATGGGAACGGGTGGACCCTCACCGTTAAAAACACCAACTATGGTAAACGTCGAATACTACTATAAAATTGACCTGGCACACCACATGCGTACCAGGGTGGTACACCATCAGGGACTCGAACCCTGGACACCCTGATTAAGAGTCAGGTGCTCTACCAGCTGAGCTAATGGTGCTCAAGGTTTTTCATCTGCACCTTCAAAACCGAACAGAGGATGAAGAATCCACAAGGCGGTTGCCTGCAATACTCTTGTAGGTCAAGCCCTCGGGTTATTAGTATCGGTCAGCTCAATGCATTACTGCACTTACACTTCCGACCTATCAACGACATAGTCTTTGTCGTCCCTTACTCCTAATGGATGGGAGATCTTATCTTAGGGGGAGTTTCACACTTAGATGCTTTCAGCGTTTATCTCGTCCAGACGTAGCTACCCAGCTGTGCCGTTGGCACGACAACTGGTGCACCAGAGGTCTGTCCATCCCGGTCCTCTCGTACTAAGGACAGCTCCCTTCAAATCTCCTGCGCCCGCAACAGATAGGGACCGAACTGTCTCACGACGTTCTGAACCCAGCTCGCGTGCCACTTTAATCGGCGAACAGCCGAACCCTTGGGACCGAATACAGCCCCAGGATGTGACGAGCCGACATCGAGGTGCCAAACCTCCCCGTCGCTGTGGACGCTTGGGGGAGATCAGCCTGTTATCCCCAGGGTAGCTTTTATCCGTTGAGCGATGGCATTTCCACTCACATACCACCGGATCACTAACTCCTACTTTCGTACCTGCTCGACCCGTCGGTCTCGCAGTCAAGTTGGCTTATGCGTTTGCACTCTATGCACGATTTCCGTCCGTGCTGAGCCAACCTTTGAGCGCCTCCGTTACGCTTTTGGAGGCGACCGCCCCAGTCAAACTGCCCACCTAACAGTGTCCCCCGACCAGATTCATGGCCGCAGGTTAGAAAACCAGCAATACAAGGGTGGTATTCCAAGGTTGCCTCCATCCAAGCTGACGCCCGGGTTTCGCTGGCTCCCACCTATCCTGTACATGCATTACCGATCTTCAGTATTAGGCTACAGTAAAGCTCCATGGGGTCTTTCCGTCTAGTTGCGGGTAACTGGCATCTTCACCAGTACTACAATTTCGCCGGGCGGGCTGTTGAGACAGTGCCCAAATCATTACGCCATTCGTGCGGGTCAGAACTTACCTGACAAGGAATTTCGCTACCTTAGGACCGTTATAGTTACGGCCGCCGTTTACCGGGGCTTCAATTCGAACCTTCGCTTGCGCTAAGCTCTCCTCTTAACCTTCCGGCACCGGGCAGGCGTCAGCCCCTATACGTCATCTTTCGATTTAGCAGAGACCTGTGTTTTTGGTAAACAGTTGCTTGGGCCTATTCACTGCGGCCTCCCGTAGGAGGCTCCCCTTATCCCGAAGTTACGGGGTCAATTTGCCGAGTTCCTTAACAACCCTTCTCCCGTTGGCCTTAGGATTCTCT
>VOFG01003379.1_pt1:0-5000 | contig 26393 bp, 23 predicted proteins | sample 5384171 | NCBI WGS metagenome assembly VOFG01 (sample SAMN12384726, study PRJNA508395) | human gut metagenome | isolation source: healthy gut F | host: Homo sapiens | reverse complement strand
TCAATGGAGCCGAAGCACACGCGGTGGATCATGACGGGGCGGTGCTTTTCGCCGTCGGCGCCGACATACTCGAGGTCAAAGCGCTCGGGCATCTGCATGTCGAGCTGGATCGTGCCGCACTGCCAAGTGCGGCCGAGGCTGTCTTCCAGATGGAAGTCGATCTTCGGGCCATAGAACGCGCCGTCGCCCTCGTTGATGACATAGGGCTTGCCGAGCTCGTTGAGCGCGGAAACAAGGCCGTTTGTCGCGACCTCCCACTGCTCGTCCGTGCCGATATGGTCCTCCGGCATGGTGGACAGCTCCATATGGTACTTGAAGCCGAAGAGCGAGTACACGTCGTCGATGAGCTTGGCCACGCCCTTGATCTCGTCCTTGACCTGATCGGGCGTCATGAAGATGTGCGCATCGTCCTGCGTGAAGCAGCGGACGCGGAACAGGCCGTGCAGGGCGCCGGACAGTTCATGGCGGTGCACGATGCCGAGTTCGCCGACACGCAGCGGCAGGTCGCGGTAGGAGTGCGGCTGGGACTTATAGACCAGCATGCCGCCGGGGCAGTTCATCGGCTTGAGCGCGAACGGCACATCGTCGATGACGGTCGTGTACATATTATCTTTGTAGTGATCCCAATGGCCGCTGCGGTGCCAGAGATCCTGGTTGAGCATGATCGGTGTCGAGATCTCGACATAACCGGCCTTCTTATGGATCTCACGCCAGTAGTCGATCAGCTGGTTTTTGAGCACCATGCCGTTGGGCAGGAAGAACGGGAAGCCCGGGCCCTCGTCCATGAATGTGAACAGGCCGAGCTCCTTGCCAAGCTTGCGGTGGTCGCGCTTTTTGGCCTCTTCGATACGGGCCAGATACGCGTCGAGCTCCTCCTTCTTCGGGAAGCAGGTGCCGTAAATGCGCTGGAGCATCTTGCGGTTGCTGTCGCCGCGCCAGTAAGCGCCGGTGACACTCGTGAGCTTGATGGCATTGCCCTTGACACGGCCGGTAGAGTCCAGATGCGGGCCGGCGCAGAGGTCGACGAATTCGCCCTGGCGGTAGAAGGAGATGACGGCATCCTCCGGCAGATCGTTGATGAGCTCGACCTTATACGGCTCGTCGCGCTCCTCCATGAACTTCAGCGCTTCCTCGCGCGGGAGCTCAAAGCGCTCTAGACGCAGCTTTTCCTTGCAGATCTTGCGCATCTCGGCCTCGAGCTTCTTCAAGTACCTCGGGCGTAAAAGGCTGGGGACTGTCAAAATCGTAATAGAAGCCGTCCTCGATGGCCGGGCCAATGGCCAGCTTCACCTCGGGGTACAGGCGCTTCATGGCCTGGGCGAGAATGTGGCTGGTGGTGTGACGGTAGGTATCCTTGTAGGTCTTGTTTTCAAAGGTGTACTGATCGTCCATAATGTCTCCTCCTAAACTAAAAACACCCCTGCGCCTTGCGGCACAGGGGTGCTGAAATCACACGGTTCCACCCTGAGTTTCACTCAGTTGGCGCTGTAACGCGCGCCGCGCGGGTCGCCTTACTCGCAAGGTTCGGGCGATCGGCTCGGGGAAGGTCTGCGCCGGAGGGGTGCCGCAGGCGGCTCACAGCCTATGACCGCCATTCTCTGTCCGTCCTCGCTCGGGTGCAAGTCCCGTCATTGCCTTTTGAACGGTATCATCGTAACACCGACCGTTATCCCCTGTCAAGCACAATTTCATACGAAATCCGGCCGGAATTGCCGCCGTTTGTGCATGAAACGCTGCACAGAGCGCTTGCAAATGTAGGAAACGCATGCTATACTGAATCTGGAAGCACAGCCAACAGAAAGGAGCGCACCACTATGACCATAGGCGACAAATGCCCCTACTGCGGCAGGGAATTGCTCTCCGGCTATCTGCAGAGCGCGCGGCAGATCATCTGGAGTCAGGAGGAGAAGTCCATATCCTTTCGTGCGGACGAGGACGGCGATCTCGTGGTGAGCCACGGGATCTGGGAAGGCAGCTTTGCCGACTGCCGGTACTGTGCAGACTGCGGCATCTTCCTGCTGGAGCGCCCCGCGCAGCCGCCGAAATTTGGCGAGCGCCTGCGCGGGAACATTCGGCCGCCTGCGCGGCGGCACACAACGGAATAAGAAAAAGACCGCACGCGGCATTTTGCCGCGTGCGGTCTTGCTTTTCCAGAAAGATCAGACGTTGAAGCGGAAGAGTGTCACGTCGCCGTCGTGCATGACATAGTCCTTGCCCTCGGAGCGGACGAGGCCCTTCTCCTTGGCGGCGGCCATGCTGCCGCAGGCTTTCAGGTCGTCGAACGCGACGATCTCGGCGCGGATGAAGCCGCGCTCGAAGTCCGAGTGGATCTTACCGGCGGCCTGCGGCGCCTTCGTGCCGCGCGTAATCGTCCAGGCGCGGCACTCATCGCTGCCGCAGGTCAAAAACGAGATGAGCCCCAGCAGGCTGTACGAGCACTGGACAAGCCGGTCAAGGCCGGACTCTTCAATGCCGAGCTCTTCGAGGAACATCGCGCGCTCATCGGGCTCGAGCTCGCCGATCTCCTGCTCGACCTTCGCGCAGATGGGCAGCACCTGCGCGCCCTGAGACGCAGCCAGATCGCGCACCTGCTGATAGTACTTGCAATCTTCATACCCGGCGGCGAACGTGTTCTCATCGAGGTTGGCGGCGTAAATGACGGGCTTGATGCTCAGCAGGTCGCTCGTCTCGAGCAGGGCGCGGTCCTCGTCGCTGCACTCGTAGGTGCGGGCGCTCTTGCCGTCGTTGAGGTGCTCGAGCAGGCCGCGGAACACATCTGCCTCGTGCAGGCAGGCCTTGTCGCCGCTCTTGCCGGCCTTGGCCGCCTTGTCGATGCGGCGCTGGACCATCTCGATGTCCGCCATAATGAGCTCGAGGTCGATGATTTCAATATCACGCAGCGGGTCGGTCGAGCCCTCAACGTGCATGACGTTTTCGTCGTCAAAGCAGCGCACGACGTGCACGATGGCATCCGTGGCGCGGATGTTGGACAGGAACTTGTTGCCGAGGCCCTCGCCCTTGGACGCGCCCTTGACGAGGCCGGCGATGTCGACAAACTCGATCACCGCGGGGGTCTTTTTCTTCGGCTGATACATTTCAGCCAGATAATCCAGCCGTGCGTCCGGCACGGAGACCATGCCGACGTTCGGGTTGATGGTGCAAAACGCGTAGTTGGCGACTTCCGCGCCCGCGTTCGTAATGGCGTTAAACAGCGTGCCTCCTTGGTGGTCAGTGTCATTTTCAGATGGATCGGAACGGTGCCGATGCAATTCTCCATGTAAAAAGCTCCTTTCTTGGGTTTATCAGCCGAACAGACGAGCCACCGTTTTCAGATTGTCGGCAGCGGCGCTTTTGCGGAAGCTGTCTCCATCGAACATGATCGGGACGCAGACTTCCAAGATGCGGTCAAAAATGCGGCGGTCATCCAAATCGGCAGCTTGCTTCATAACGGAAAGCGGGATATTCGTGGTGACGATCATGGGCTTGCCGGTCAGCAGCCGCTTGTCAATCACATCGAATACGCGCTCCTTGCCGAAACTGGTGTTACGCTCTGCACCCAAATCATCCAGAATGAGGAGGTCAGGGCGCATAAGCGTTTTCATGTAATGGTCGCGATCCGTGCCGAAATTACCCTGCATTCGATTGACCACATCGGACATTCCCACAAAGAGGACAGACTCCAGACGGTCAATCAGAGCGTTGGCAATGCATCCAGCGAAAATCGCGGATATTTCGGTGTTTGATACCGTTTCGGCTCATGTCAAACTCATCGAGCGAAACAACGTACTTCGGGAAGTTGTCGCGGATATTATCATACGCGCCAAACTCACGGTTGACCGTTTCTTCCGATGCCAGCAGATAAGTGACCTGAACATACAGCTTTTCGCCGCGCTTGTCGCATACAAAATCAATTTCCTTATCGCCCGTTCTGCCAACGGTCACTTCATAGCCCCGGCGCAGCAATTCCAGATACACGATATTCTCCAAAATGAGGTTGATGTCCCGCATGTTGCCGCCGAAAACAGCCTCGCGGATGCCATGATCGGCAATATAATACTTCTCATTGGAGGCAAGGATCTGTTTGCCCTGCAAATCCTCCCGCTTCACCTGATAGAACAGATACGCCTCGCAGCAGTATTTGATATAGTTTAGAATCGTTTCCGGGGCGACGGTGCGCTGCTCGTTTTTCAGGAACTTTGCAAGAGAGGTCGCCGAGAAGGTCGTTCCCACATTGGCGATCACATAGGCAATGATCCGTTCCAGCAAATCTACATCCCGGATTTTATTCCGCTTCACGATGTCCTTGAGCTGGACAGAGTTGAATAGATCGTGAAGATATTGCTTGGACGGCGCATCCGCATAGCGGAGATTTGCAAGATAGGGCATCCCTCCGGCAAGCAGGTACTTTTGGAAACACTGCTGGATGGACGCATCAGGCGCAATCGAACGGTACAGCTCCATGAACTCCCCGAAGGAGAACGGATAGATCACAAACTCCACATAGCGTCCACCTAAATAGGTCGCAAGCTCACCGGACAGCAGCTTTGCATTGGAGCCGGTGATGTAGATGTCGCAATCCAGCGAGACGCGGAGAGAGTTGATGCACTTCTCCCAGCCCTTGACCTCCTGGATCTCATCGAAAAAGAGGTAGATCTTGCCGCCAATCTCCTTGGCGCGCTTGGTGATTTCATCGTGCAGCGCCTGCGCGGTTTGCAGGTGGGAATAGCTCATATCCTCAAAATTGATGGCGATAAACTGCGCCCGGCTGACGCCGGACTCCGTGAGTTCCTGCTGAATCAGCTCCAACATGACCGACTTTCCGCAGCGGCGGATACCGGTCATGACCTTGACCAGCTCCGTTCCGATGAACGGACGGATACGGCTCATATACAGTTCGCGTTTAATCATAAAACTTCACCCTCCTTCCGTGGCTGACCACAGTATATCACATTTACGATTGAAACTCAATGGAGAAATTACAAAAACATAAGTTATAACTG